>Oklahoma_p2__coassemble_173_pt1 | contig 115959 bp, 128 predicted proteins | sample Oklahoma_p2__metabat2_low_PE_004 | metagenome-assembled genome bin Oklahoma_p2 | reverse complement strand
TTATAATAAATTCTTTTAAATTTTAAGTGATATTGTTACTATTTTTTAAATGAAATAAAAATCATTTTTATTATGTAAAGAAAAATATAAAAATAAATTCCATATTATAGGGATTTATTAAGTTTTATAAAAAAGATTAAGTATATTTTATAAATTTAATTTAGAAGTTACATTTGGTAACGAATTTAAAAAATAACAATATGAAAGGTTGTAAGAGATGTGTTTAAAAATAAGTGGTAATTGTAATAAAGAATTAAAAAGTTTAAAATTCTGGCAGAGAGGAAGGGATTCGAACCCTCGAAGACTTGCACCTTACACGCGTTCCAGGCGTGCTCCTTCAACCACTCGGACACCTCTCTAAGAAAAGGGAATTATAACTAAAAAAGATAAATCTTATCTTTGAATCCCAAAAAGGGATTCTTTATTTTATTATTTGACGACTGCCATTTTGCGGCGCAAATAAGCGATTTTACTTTGTAGTGGCAAGTTTTTTGGACAAACATCGTGGCAAGCAAGCAAGCTCATACAACCAAATACACCATTATCATCGCCCACTAGCTCATAATAATCTGCATCACTTCTTTCATCGTGTGGATCTAGCATAAACCTAACCACGCGATTAAGCCCAGCTGCTCCTACAAAGTCTTCACGCATAAGCTTTGTTCCACAAGAAGCAATACAGCAACCACATTCAATACATCTATCTAGCTCAAACACTTCTTGTGCGACTTCAGGCTCCACACGGTCTTCAAGCTGACACATATGTTCTTCACTCTTTTCTTGAGCGTGAATCCAGCTCTCAACGCGCTTGCTCATTCCATTAAACCAATTTCCTGTATCCACAGATAAGTCTTTAATCAACTTAAATGCCGGCAAAGGCATAAGCGTAATCACACCATCTGGGAAGTCTTTTGTAAGCGTTCTACAAGCAAGTCTTGGACGCCCATTAATCATCATTCCACAACTTCCACAAATCCCCGCACGACATACAAAGTCAAAGCTTAAATCTGGGTCATACTGCTCTTTAATCATATTTAACACAATGAAAATTGTCATAGAATGCGCTTCTTTTAGTTTATACTCCACAAAGTGTGGCTTTGAAACCGCACTATTTGGGTCAAACTTTAACACTCTAATTGTTAGCTCTCTATTGCTGCTTTGCACTGCTCCACTCATTGTTTATCTCCTATTCTTTCATTGCGTGCTTTGTAATACGCTTGTAGCTCAAATGGCATTAATGCTTCTTGGATTTCATAGCGATCTTTACCTTGTGCTTCCATATCTGCACGAATTTTGTCAATTTGCTCTTGGCGTTTTAGGCTTTCTGGGTTTTCAATAATCATTCCCTTTGCTCCATATCCACGGAATCCTGGCGCAATTTCCATTGTAGAAATCTCAATGTCTTCATAAGTTAGTGTTGGCATTGTTTGGTTTGGATCTTCCCAACTTGCTAATGTGCGCTTTAACCAATTCACATCATCGCGTTTTGGGTAGTCTTCACGGCTATGCGCTCCGCGTGATTCTGTTCTATCAAGAGCACCTTTTGCAACACAAAGAGCGAGTTTTAGCATTTTTGGCACACGATAAGCTTCTTCTAATTCTGGATTTGCCGATAAACGCTTGGTTTTGATTCCAATATTTTTACTTCTAATATAAAGCTGCTCAAGCTCTTTAACAGCAGAATCTAAATGCTCTCCGTCTCTAAAGATTCCAACTTTATCGCCCATAATTTGACGCATTCTATCTTTAATATCAAACACATTTTCTGTGCCTGTATTCTCTACAATGCTTTCAAGATATTTTTGCTCTTTATTGATGAAATCTTCCACAACTTTCGTGTCAATTTCCGCATAACTTCCCATACAATTTTCAGCAAAATAATCGCCAATAATCATACCGCTAACCACTGCTTCACTTACAGAGTTTCCACCTAAGCGGTTAAAGCCGTGTAAATCCCAGCACGCAGCTTCTCCTGCTGAAAATAAGCCTTTAAGTGCGGTTTCGCCCTTAGCATTTGTGCGGATTCCACCCATACAATAATGTTGCATTGGCTTAACAGGCGCCCATTTTTCTGCTGGATCAATTCCTGCAAAACACTCACAAATCTCTTGCACATCACGCAAGTTTGTTTCAATATGCTTGCGTCCTAAGATAGAAATATCAAGCCACAAATGCTCTCCATAAGGTGAGCTTACACCTTTGCCCTCGCGGATTCTTTGAATCATTCTACGGGAAACAACATCACGGCTTGCAAGCTCTTTTTTCTCTGGCTCATAATCTGGCATAAAGCGATAACCATCAACATCACGCAATACACCACCATCGCCGCGACAACCTTCTGTTAGCAAGATTCCACTTGGAAAAAGTCCCGTTGGGTGAAACTGCACTGCTTCCATATTGCCAAGCTTTGCAATTCCTGTTTCTAACGCGATTGCTGTTCCTGTTCCCTCACAAATTACAGCATTTGTTGTGTCTTTATAGATTCTGCCATAACCACCTGTTGCAATCAAAGTTCCTTTTGCAACATAACCGATAAGCTCACCATTAATGAGATCCCTAACAACAGCGCCATAGCATCTTCCATTTTTGTGGATTAATGCGATTGCTTCTTTTCTATCGTGAATATCTACGCCGTGCTTTAATGCTTCATTAGCTACTGCAAAAAGCATTGTATGCCCAGTTGCGTCTGCTGTGTAGCAAGTTCTCCATTTTTTTGTTCCACCAAAATCCCTTGAGTGAATTAATCCGTGGCGGAAGTCTTCTTCTGTGATTGTTGTTTTTTGTGCATTAATAACTGCTGTTCTATCGCCTTTTTTAATCCTTGTCCAAGGCACCCCCCAAGCTGCAAGTTGGCGGATTGCTTTTGGTGCTGTTGTTACAAACATTCTTGCAACCTTTTGATCACAACCCCAATCGCTTCCTTTAACTGTATCCATAAAATGCAAGTCTTCATTATCTCCATCACTCATTTTTGAGTTACCAAGACTTGCTTGCATTCCACCTTGTGCTGCTGCGGAGTGGCTTCGTTTAACTGGAATTAAACTTAAAACAATCGTGCTTAACCCCTTTTCCTTACAGGCTACTGCTGAACGCAATCCTGCCAAACCACCGCCAATTACTAACGCATCGCAATATACTATATTCATCTAAACTCTCCTTATTATAGACTCTTGCCTAAAGCAATCCAAGCAAAGTCTGCAATAAATGCAATGACACCAAGCACAATAAAAATTGCAAATACAGCAATCTTTACATTGCGTCTTTTAATGTTGCTTTGCGCAGTTGTTGGGGCTTCTAACGGAATCCATTTAATAATAACACGATACATCCCAATGCTTGCGTGCAATACCATCACCACCAAAAGAACCAAATAAAACTCTGCTAAATTTCCATCTACAAAGCGAGTTGCTGAAGTTAGAGCGTTAATCTCAGTAGAAACCGCAAGAATTGTAACAAGATGCGCTCCACCTAAGAAGAATAATGCAAAACCTGTTAAGAATTGTAACCACCAAAGCGTTGTATCACAATGCTTCATTAAAGATTTATGCGTTTTAAACAACATTAATTGCTGGAAGTTTGCAGGAAACTTGCGCATTGCCAAAAATGCGTGTGCTACAAAAAATACACTAATGACAACCACCACTAATGTCGTCAATAATGGAATCCCATGTCCTCCAAAAATAAATGAACCCTCACTAAATGCCACTACTGCATCAAATGCATCTGGTCCAAATAAAATAGAAGATGTAAAACACATATGAAACAAAATAAACACCGCAAGAACAACACCTGTAATGCTTTGCCATAAATCCCAACGCGCAGGATTTCTTCTTTTTTTGCGTTCTGAAGTTACCTTTAAGTAACTCTCAATTACTACTTCATCATTTTGCATAAATTCCTCCTAAAGCAGATAATCAGTGCTTCCGCACACAGCATAAAACCTAAAAACTCGCAATTATAAACAATTTTTAGATAAAATTAGATTAAAGTTTTTTAAGTTATTTTTTATATCAACTTAAGCAAAGTTTAGTAATATCTCACGCCATAAAAAATACTAAGAAAATCTAGTCTAAACATTTTTTAAGGATAATCTATGCTTCCATTTAGCGATACAGAATTATTAAAACCCGTAGAAGCTAGCATTGATAAAGTCCGCCCTATGCTCATAAAAGATGGCGGCAATGTAACACTAATTAAAATTGAAAATGGTAAAGTGTATGTGCGTTTAGAGGGAGCCTGTAAGGGCTGTCCTAGTAGCACACAAACACTAAAATTTGGAATTGAACGCACACTAAAAGATGATATTCATCCAGATATTGAAATTATTAGCGTTTCCTAAGATATTTCGCAAGGATTTGAAAAAATTTGACAACACAGCAATTAAGACTTTATACTAATTTTAAGACAAAAGCCAAGCGTGCCTTTGTTGGGCGCAACTATACACAGGCGCTAACATTACTTTCTTATGCGCATTCTTTAAATTTGGATTCCAACCTTGATACAGATTCTAAAGAATCTCTAGCGCTAAAAACACTCTGTGCTTTAACAGATATGGCAATAGAACATGAAGAAGAAGCACGCGCACTTTTTGACTACTATCAAGTAATTGCCAAAAAAAACAAAAGAAATCTTAAAGAAAGCCCAGAAGAAATCATCTTAGATATGGTGCAAAATTTTGATCAAAACATTTATGCGCTAAATCTTGCTATCTCTCACTTAGAAAATATTGAAGTGGATAAAAATGATGGGATTTTATATGAGGATTTTGAAAATTTGGAGAAAAAAATTGGTTTTAAAGAAGCCTTTGTAGATTTAATGTTTAGCACAAAGATTATTTTCACAAGCAAAAATGAATTTTTATTTTTTATGAAAAATCTTGTAAAACACGGCTTTAAAGACATTGCACTCCATTATTTTGAAAGTATCGGCAATAATCTGTTTTTTGATAAAGATTTTGCCAAACTCTATCAAAAAATCCTACAAAATCCCTAAAATCTCTTAAGGAATAATGATGCGCTATAATTTAGATTCCAACTTTTCAAACTCCCATATACGCTTTATTAGCGATGATTCTAGAGAGGTTTTAAGCAATGAATGTAATGCGAAAAATTGTGCATTTTTAATCACAAAAAGCAATAAATGCTATCTTAAAAACGCTAAAGAAAATGGCTTTGAAATCTTTATCACTCCACAAGATTTAAAGCAATTTTTAGATTTAAACTTGAAAATTATCGCAATCACAGGCACAAATGGCAAAACTACAACTGCTGCGATGATTTATTCTATCTTGCTTGATTTAGGGCATAAAGTCGCGCTTTTAGGAACAAGGGGATTTTTTATTAATGGAGCAAAAAAACGTGAAAAAGGGCTTACCACACCTTCTTTACTAGAGATTTATAGTGCCATTACTGAAGCAAGAAAAGAGAATTGCACATATTTTGTAATGGAAGTAAGCTCCCACGCAATCGTGCAAGAACGCATTGAAGGGTTAGAATTTACACTAAAAATCCTAACAAACATTACAAGCGATCATTTAGACTACCACAAAACGCTAGAAAATTATATCGCTACAAAAAATTCCTTTTTTTTTAGTCCGCTAGACTTAAAACTTATTAACAAAGATGAGCCAAACGCTCGTTATGCTTTACAAAAAGCAATCACTTACGGAATAGAATCCCCAGCAACTTTTCAAGTAAGGGCTTATAGCCTAAAAGATGGAATCACCGCGCAAATTGCCTATGGCAAGGAAGAATCCTCCTTGCAATGCTCTCTTTTTGGCAAGCACAATCTCTACAATGCTCTTGCTGCAATTAGTGCGGTAAAACTTTTAGAAAATGAGCCTTTACAAGAGATTTGTGAAAAGCTAGAAAACTTTGGTGGCGTTTTGGGGCGTATGCAAGTGGTTTCACAAAACCCATTAATCATCGTGGATTTCGCACACACTGAAGATGGAATGGAAAAAATCTTTCAATCTTTTCCACATAGAAAAATTGCTGTTGTTTTTGGTGCAGGCGGCGATAGAGATAAAACAAAGCGTCCAAAAATGGGCTTATGTGCTGCAAAATACGCACAAAAAATTTATATCACAAGCGATAATCCACGCAGTGAAATCCCAAGTGCAATTATCCAAGAAATTTTTAATGGAATTCCACAAACTTTAAGAGAAAAACTAGAAATTTACTTAGAAGAAAATCGTGCTAAAGCCATTAATATGGCAATTAGCGCATTAAAAAGTGATGAAGTATTGTTAATCTTAGGCAAGGGCGATGAAACCTATCAAATTATCGGTGATTCTACCTTGCATTTTGATGATACAGAAGAAGCGCAAAAGGCACTTGCTCTAAAAATCTAGATTCCAATTAATTGGTGTTTTACCTATGCTTTGCAAGTAAGTATTTGTTTTAGAAAAATGCTTACAACCCATAAATCCACTTCGCGCTAAAGGCGATGGATGGGCAGCTTCTAGCACACAATGCCTTTTTGTGTCAATCAAAGTTTTTTTAGACTTCGCATAATTCCCCCATAATAAAAATACGATTCCATCTTTTTGCTTGCTTAAAGTTGCAATCACAGAATCTGTAAATTGTTGCCAACCAAAATGCTGATGAGAAGCTGGCTTATGTGCTTCCACACTTAAAATACTATTTAAAAGTAACACGCCTTCCCTAGCCCAAGCACTCAAATCTCCACTTTTGCTTTGTGGAATCCCTAAATCCGCTTCAAGCTCTCTGTAGATATTGCGTAAAGATGGCGGAATCCTAACTCCCTGTGGCACAGAAAAAGACAGCCCCATTGCTTCATTAGGATTATGATAAGGATCTTGCCCTAAAAGCACAACTTTTACTTTTTCAAAGGGTGTAGAATTAAAAGCATTAAAAGTTAGATTTGCTGGGGGATAAATCACTGCTCCTTTAGATTTTGCTTCCACATAATGTTTTTTAATCTCTAAAAAATATGGGGATAGAAACTCTTTTTCTAGGGCTTTTTTCCAACTTTCTTCAATTTTAATAGAATCTAATTTTATCATTTTAAGCCTATTTTGGACGATTATCGCGCATAATAATATTAAAGCGTTGCAAGATTAAAGGATTACTTGCAATATCAAAATGTTCCACAACATACTGCACATCGCGCTCTTCCAGAACTTTTAAGGCTTCTTTAATAATCTCCCCAAAGGCTAATTCATCTTCTTGTGCAATTGCTTCACCCACTTTTTTAATATATTGCTTAATGAGTGCTTTCTCTTCTTTCTCTCGCTCCTTATCACGCAATAACACGCGCTCCATATGTTTTAAAACCTGAAACTTTTTAGCTTTCAATTGCTGTCGCTTATAAGCCCCAGTTAAAGCCATAATACGCTCAATAATTGCGTCTTTTTCCTCATCATTTTCATAAAATTCCTCATAACTTTCATACATCATATCTGGATAATAATCGTGGATAATAGAAAACTTTTGCTGTGCGATTCTGCTAAAACTCGCTTGATTGCCTTGAATGCGCATTTTTTGAATACTTTTGCGCAAAAATGCGACATCCCCACGCCTAGAACTATAAAATCTCATTTGTTCAAATTTCTCTTGAGGCGGATAAAACTCACATAATCTCTCAATTTCTGCCAATAGCTCTTCTTGATATGCTCTATATGCAACCTCTACAATTTGTGTCATCTGCCTATAACGCTTATCACTAGATTGCGATAACACAAGCTCAATGGTTTCATTTAAACCATATTGATCAAAAATCTTTTCAATTGCATCATAAAGGGCTGTAAAGTTGATTAACTCTCCAGAAATCGCATAATAAATCTTCCCAACTTCGCGCTCAATATGACTTGCATCATCTTCATTGGCAATTTCAACAACTTCATTTTGCTTGATTGTTTCCAAATAATCTGTAATCCTTGTCTTACTATTTTGCTTAAATAAACACTCCAATTCCAAGGTTTGCATCTTATCTAATGTTTCTTTGGAATGTCCATACTGCATTAAATGCGTAATTATCTCATTGCGACTTAACACAATTTCTCCCTAAAAACTTCACCTAAAATTCCTGTAAATTAACATTTTGGATTGCCTGCCATACTTTTAAAGCTTGCAAATGCTCAAAAGTATCGTGGCAACGGATAATACTTGCTCCGTGATTTAAAGATTCTAGATGGATTGCCAAAGTGCCAGCTAGGCGATCTTCCACCAAACAAGGCGCAATTTTATCAATCATACTTTTACGACTTGCACCAACCAAAAGTGGATAACCAAAATGTAAAAAATGTCCCAAATGCTGGATCAAAGCGCAATTATGTTCTAGTGTTTTTCCAAATCCAATTCCAATATCAAGGATAATTTTTGTGTTATTTTGCTCTAACAAAGCCGCAATGCGATCAGCAAAAAATGTATCTATTTCTAAAAACAAATCCTTATAATTAGGGTTTTCCTGCATTTCTTTTGGGCTTCCTTGCATATGCATTACCACACATTGACAATCATACCCTTTGACTGCTTCTAGCATTTTTGCATTGCGAAATCCTGTAATATCATTAATCATCGTAAAACCATAATCTAAGCATTTTTTCGCCACACTCGGAGTGTAAGTATCAATGCTTAAAATTGCATTTTCATAGATTTTTTGGCACTTAATAAACTCTAAAATCTCTTTTAATCTTGTGTGTTCTTCCTCTTCACTCACCCAAGAACTTCCCGGACGCGTGCTTGCCGCTCCAATATCTAGAATATGCACGCCTTGTTCTAGCATTTTTAAAATCTCTGTTTTAGCGCTTTTAGAAATCTTGCGTGATTTTTCATAGAAACTATCTGGAGTAATATTGATAATCCCCATAATCTTTGGTGTGATTTTATGGAATCCTAAATGCGATTCCAACTCTTGTGCGACCTTTTTTAACCCAAAAGGCTGTATTTTTAATTTTTTCAAAAGTGCCTTTGCTTGCGCGCGTGTTAGCATTAAGATACCACTATAAAATTCTCTTGTATAAAGAATCGCGTCTTTTGGCAAGGCAAAATCCGCCCCAACTGCCAATGCTTCTTGTTTTAAAATATGTGCTGCTGGGACTTTTAAATCCTTAATTAAAAAATTAAAAACCCTATCTTTATTGCACAAAATTCCATAGCCCACACTATCACAATTTAATTGTTCCAAAGCAAGTTTAGAATCCTCTAAATACTGCACAAAAGCCATTATTACTCCTAGTTTTTAAGCGTTGCATTTAGTTGTTGCTTCTTTTTGCGCAAAACAAGAAGTAAAAGCACAGCAAAAATATTGCTTGTACTTTCATATTGATCTTCCCAAGATATTGCCTTTTCAAAAAGTTGAGTCTCTTTGTTAGAAAAACTTAAGCCATACTTAATGGAATCTAAATACAAACTCTGTATTTCATCTTTTAGAAGCGGATTGTTAAATTCTTTTTCACGCTCTTTTAGAAACTGATATATACTCTCCAAATTTAATGTTTTAAGGGAAATTGGAAAATGTGGCAAGCGTTGCGCTTTAGCGTGATTAATGATAGGCATTCTTGAGCGAATTGTAGGTAAAAGCAAAGATTTCATTTTAGCATAAATAACAAAAATCGTGCCACTTGGTGGCTCCTCAAGCACCTTTAAAAGCGCATTTTGAGCATATAAATTATAACTTAAAGCTGCAATTAGAATCTGTTTCGTCCCTTTACTTGCAATATAACTCTCATCAATGATAGAACGCGCAGTGTCAATATCCAGCTCATTAGAGCAAAATAAACGCGTATTTTGAGGATCTTGCGTGCTAAAATAAGCACTTGCACTCTCTATGGGATCATTAACTAACTCAATATGCCCAATTTTTATCATCTCCATCTTATACCTAATCTAATCGCACATTACCAAACATCACTGCTTCAAGAGCTAAATTAAAAATTTTATACATCTGTATTAACTTAATATCCACTAAAATATCTGTTGATTGCAGTGTAAAACTATTTTGTAAATTTGTATCAAACATCCACAAAAACCCATCTTCTTGACTTAAAGCAAGCTTTGCACGCAGGGCATCATTACGCCCTACATACCAAAAGCCATATTTTTGTGAGAAAATATTACCAAAGTAGTCGTGAATAAGTGCGATTTCCATCTCATCTTTATGCGAGATTTTATCAATTTTTGGAAAAAGTGCATTAATAGCAATTATAGGTACATATGGACGATTATTAGAGCGGTTAATAGATTGCACCACATAATGCATAAACCATTCTCTTTCATAATCTGTAACCAAAATCAAACTCTCTCCATTAAAGATTTTTTGCAATGCACGCTTTAAGAGTGGAATCCACTCAAATTTACGCTCTTCAAGCCAAGTAGGATGACTTGCATCGTGACGCAAAGTTTGCAAAACCCAACTGGATAAATCTTGCATTATTTATCAAGTGCATACACACTATGAAGCGTGCGGATTGCAAGTTCTGAATATTTAAGCCCAATAATCATAGAGATTTTAATCTCACTTGTGCTAATCATCATAATATTAATATTATCTTCTGCTAGAGCTTGAAATGCCTTTGCTGCCACACCACTATGGGATTTCATTCCCACACCAACAATAGAAACTTTAGCAATATCAGAGTCATAATCAATGCTTTCCACATTACTTTCAAATGCTTTTAAAACACGCTTTGTGTTTTCTAGCTCCACTTCAGGGATAGTAAAATCCACATCTGTTTTACCATCACGCCCGATAGTTTGAACAATCATATCTACATTAATATTTGCTTCTGATAGTGCGCCAAAAATTTCTGCCGCAATCCCAGGTCTATCTTCTACATTACAAATGCTCACTCTTGCTTGATTTTTATCTAATGCGATTCCGCTTACAATTGGGTGTTCCATAATTTCTTCTTCCTTTGTAATTAATGTTCCTTCGTTGTGATTAAAACTATTTCTTGTAACTAAATTAACATTGAGTTTTTTTGCCATTTCAACAGAGCGATTTAGTAAAACTTTTGCCCCCATTGAAGCAAGCTCTAGCATTTCGTCATAACTGATTTTATTGATCTTTTTTGCTTTAGGTTCAATTCTTGGATCTGTTGTATAAACTCCATCGACATCTGTGTAAATCTCACACAAATCTGCCTGCAATGCTCCAGCCAAAGCAACAGCAGAAAGATCACTTCCGCCACGCCCTAGCGTTGTAACATCGCCTTGCTGCGTAACACCTTGAAATCCAGCAACAACGACAATATAATCTTTCGCAAGCAAATCATTTAAGCGCATTGTATCAATAGATTCAATCCTTGCCTTTGTATGCGAAGAATCTGTAATCATTCCCGCTCCCCTTCCACTAAGAGAAATCGCCTTATATCCTAACTCTTCTAATGCAATGGCAAGTAAAGCACTTGTTACACGCTCCCCAGCACTTAACACCATATCCACTTCACGCGTATTAGGAAGTCTTGAAAAAAACTGCGTATAGTCTAAGAGCTTATCTGTTTCACCACTCATTGCTGAAACCACAACAACAACGCTATTTCCAGCTCTTTTTGCTTCAATCACGCGTTTTGCAACATTTTGGATTCTCTCACAATCCCCAACACTTGTTCCGCCGTATTTTTGAACAATCAACATTATAAATAACCCTTTCTTCTAAAGTATTCCAAAACCTGCCTATAAACAGGACGCTTAAAATATGTTATGTGGCTAAACAATTCCTCCATTTGCACAAATTTATATGCATCAAACTCTGGCTCTTTTGTATTAATATTAATCTCACTTTGTTCTTGCAAACGCACCAAAAAATATTTTTGAATTTGTCCATCATAAGGATACATTTTTTTTACAACTTGACTTGGAAAGTCATAGCTAATCCACTCAGGGTATTCTGCAACAATATCAATCTTATCCGTTCCTATCTCTTCTTTTAGCTCACGAAATAAAGCCTCCCTTGGTGTTTCTGATTTATCAATTCCTCCTTGCGGAAACTGCCAAGCATTTTTAATATCTGTGCGACTTGCGATAAATAACTCACACACTAAGGGATATTTAGAGGAAAGGACTATGGCGGCAACATTTGGGCGATATGTTTTTGTTTCTTTTTTCACTTGCCATTCCTTACACAAAATATTTTGGTAATGATAATTTAAAAGTTTTTAAATGCAGTTGATATTAAGTTCTTTTTTTATAGAATTGCAAGCATATTACATTTTGTATCATAAGGGGGGTAGGCTTGGTTCAAGAATCCAAAAAAGATTTAATCACCACCAAAAGACGCATTTCAAGCAAAGCAAACAAAATTAAATACAAAGAAAAACAAGAAAAAATCCTAAAAATTGCTTGGAAATTCTTTTTGCAATATGGTTATAAGAAAACGAGTTTGCAAATGATTGTCAAAGAAACAGGCGGTTCCTTAGCTACAATTTATAAGTTTTTTAAGGATAAAAAAACGCTTTTTTCTGAAGCCATTAGGGAAAATGGACAAGATTTTATAGATTCTTTAGACAAAGACTTTACTGAAGTGATGGCTTCGCAAGTAAATTTAGAAGAATACTTCTATCGTATTAGTGTGCGTCTTATCCAACAACTTTTCAATAAGGATAATATTTCCTTTAATCGTCTAATTATTATTGAAGGCTACGAAAACCCGGAATTAATCGAAATCTTTCACCATATTGCCGTAGATCGCACACGCCACTTCTTTTTAAAGGCATTAGAAGATTACAACACTACGCATAACATAGGAATTAAAAACATTAATGAGAGTTTGCGCGTTTTTACAAATCTTATTATTGAACCTTATTTTATTGATGCAATTATGATTCCAAATTATACTTGCCCAAATGAAGATGAAATCCATTGCACTATAACGCGCGCAATTAAAATTTTTATGCTCTATCTTAAACATTACAAGGATATCAAATGACTATTGACACAGCATTATTAAATAAACTTACAAGACTTGGCGGAATCACTCTAGAAGATGAAAAGCTGGAGATAACAAAAAATCACTTAAGTGAAATTGTAAATTTTGTAGAAAACATTAATGCACTTGAGCTAGATGCGATTCCAGCCTCTTTTAATCCACTAGATTCCAAACTTCCTATGCGCGAAGATATTGTAGAATTCAAACCAGAAATCGCCAAAAGCGTACTAGATAATGCTCCAAGCGCAGAAGACAACTTCTTTATTGTTCCAAAGATTATTGAGTAAATTTCACACTTTCCATATTTAAAAGAAATTGGAATCCAAAATGGATTCCATAATTATGACTCAAACTGCACAATCACCCTATTGACAAAAAACAGCTCTAAGTATGCAAGCTGATAAAAACGAAAAAGTCAAGAAAAGATATATTTAGAGAAAGAATAAGATTCCAATGCGGAATCTTATTTAGAAATTATACAAGTTCAATAAATGCCATTTGAGCAGCATCGCCTACTCTTAGTCTTGTTTTGATAATTCTTGTGTAACCACCATTTCTGTTAGAATATTTTGGAGCAATTTCTGTTACAAGCTTCTTAACAGATTCTTTATGTTGCAAGTGTGAGAATACTAAACGATGTGCCATAGAATCCCCTGCTCTTGCCTTTGTGATTAATTTTTCAAAATAACTTTGTAATTCTTTTGCTTTTTGCAAAGTAGTTTCAATTTTACCGCTAGCAATTAAAGCTAAAGATAAATTTTTTAACAAAGCCTTTCTATGAGAGCTTGTGCGCCCTAGCTTTCTATATCCATGTCCGTGTCTCATTTTTTATCCTTTAGTTAGAAAATTTTTTCTTAAGTAGAGCGGCTAAATCTTCTGCAATTACTTTACCAATAGGATAACCCAACTCTTCTAATTTTACTGTGATTTCATCTAGTGATTTTTTGCCTAGATTTTTAATGTTTTTAATCTGATCTTCACTCAATAATACAAGTTCACCTAAATACTTAATGCCAGAACGATCTAAACAATTAAAGCATCTTGCGCTAAAGTTCAAACTATCAATACTTTGAGATAATACCCTAATTTCAGGGCTATCTTCCTCTCCCAAGCTAACTTCAGGAACTTCTATATTTAACTCAGAATTAAAAATCGCCATTTGTTTATGCATAACACTTAGAGCATTTTTAAATGCAGTCAAAGGTTCAATCTGCCCATCTGTCTGAATATTAAATACTACTTTTTCGTAATTTGGATCGTCTTCCACAAGCACATTTTCCGTATCATATGTTACACTTGTAACAGGGGTAAAATATGCATCCAATGGCATATATCCTTCTGAAATCAGATTCCTAATGTCCTCACTTGGAACATAACCGATTCCTTTACGCACAATAATAGAAAAATTCAAAATTGCATCTTCGTTAATGGTTGCCAAATGAATATTAGGCGTTACAATATCAACTAAATCATTTTTTAAATCCTCACCTGTAATAACTTTTGGACCTATAAATTTATAGTCAATACTAACACTCTCGCTATCGTCTTTTACCTTAAAACGAATTGTTTTAAGATTTACAATGAAATGTGATACATCTTCCACTACACCGCGCACAGAATCAAACTCGTGAGCCACACCTTCAATTCTTAATGCAACTGGAGCAAATCCAACCGAACTTCCAAGCAATAAACGACGTAAAGGATGCGCTAGAGTAATTGCGTATCCTGCCTCAAAAGGATACGCTGTAACCTCTATTTTGTTGGCACCAACTTCTTTGACTTCAATTTTTGTTGGAATATGCGGAGAAGTTTTAATACTTTTCATACTAACCCTTTCCTACAAATTATTTAGAATACAACTCAACAATGAGCCTTTCTTCAATTGGAATAACTACCTCTTCGCGCTCTGGAAGGCGTGTAAAGATTCCAAATACTTTATCCTGATCCACATCTACCCAAGGAGCAATTCCTGTTTGTTTTGTCAATTCAATTGCTCTTTGAACTTGCGGATTCTTTTTAGTTTTTTCGCAAATCTCAACTTTTTGTCCAACGCCAACTAGCGCAGAAGGAATATCGAGCTTTTTGCCATCTACTAAAATATGTCCATGCACAACAAGCTGTCTAGCAAATCTTCTTGTTGTTGCAAATCCCATTCTATAAACAACATTATCCAATCTTCTTTCAATAAGCTTCACTAGATTTTCTCCAGTGCTCCCCTCTAATCTATTCGCTTCTACGAAAATTGCACGAAATTGTTTTTCAGAAACTCCATACATCATCCTTGCTTTTTGTTTTTCACGCAACTGGATTCCGTATTCTGAAATTTTTCCGCGTCTTTGTCCGTGCTGACCCGGACCATAAGGACGCTTATCTAAAGCACTTTTTCCCGCTAATCTACGCTCACCTTTCAACGCAAGACTAACGCCAAATCTTCTTTCAATCTTTTCAACAGGACCTCTATATCTTGCCATTATCTCTCCTTACACTCTTCTTCTTTTTGGCGCGCGGCAACCATTATGTGGCAATGGTGTAACATCTTTAAACCATAAAACCTTGATTCCTTCAATACTTCCTAAGCTTTTCACAGCAGTTTCACGACCGCTTCCTGGACCTTGAATTTTTACTCCAAGCTCTTTAATTCCATGCTCTTTTGCCTTAGAAACTGCATCTTCAACCGCTTGTTGTGCCGCATAAGGAGTTGATTTTTTACTTCCTTTAAACCCTAATGCACCCGCTGTGCTCCAGCAAATCACATTACCCATTTCATCTGTGATGGTTACGCTTGTATTGTTAAAAGCAGCAGAGATATGAATAATACCCCTTGCAATATTCTTTTTAACTACTCTTTTTTTATTTACATTTCTTTTAGCCATTATTTACTCCTATTTTGATGCACTACCAACTGTTTTTCTCTTGCCTTTTCGTGTTCTTGCATTGTTTTTTGTTGTTTGACCACGAACAGGAAGTCCTTTACGATGTCTTAAACCGCGATAGTTTCCTAAGTCCATAAGAGCTTTAATGTCCATTGTAACTTTTTTGCGCAAATCACCCTCTACGATATGATGAGCTTGAATTTCTTTTGCAATTGAAGAAACTTCATCCTCACTAAGGTCTTGAACCCTTTTGTCATAAGAGATTTTTACTGCATTTAAAATATCTCTTGAAGTCTTTAAACCTACACCATAAATGTAAGTCAAAGCATATTCAATTCTCTTTTTTTTGGGTAAATCAACACCAGCAATTCTCGCCATTATTTTTCCTTTTAACCTTGTCTTTGTTTATGTTTTGGATTCTCGCAAATTACTCGAATCACGCCTTTTCTTTTAATAACCTTGCATTTGTCGCACATTTTTTTGACAGAAGGTCTAACTTTCATAGCTTACTCCTACTTCTAAGGCTGCGCCTTATAAAATACTGCGTCTATGGGAATTCCCACACATCACTTTGGAATGCTCTAAATTTAATTATCGCTTCCTAAAATAGGCATTGAGTTTATAGTCCTCCAAGGCATTTCCAAACACCTAAACGACTGTGCAAAACAAAAATTTTGCAATAAAGGTTTGATTATACTTAAAAAGTTATTAAAAACTACTTATATCTAAAAGTAATTCTGCCCTTATCTAAACTATAAGGTGTGAGTTCAATTTTCACCTTATCGCCTTGCAGAATTTTAATATAATGCATACGCATACGCCCCGCAATATGACACAAAATAATATGCCCATTTTCAAGCTCCACACGAAAAGTTGCATTAGGCAATGCTTCCTTTACGATTCCATCCACTTCAATTACATCATCTTTTGCCACTGTACTACCTTTTTTATAATTATTCTACGGATAGAATCTCCGCCTTTCCATTAATAATTGCGACTGTATGCTCATAATGGCTACCCCTTAAACCATCTACTGAAACAACACTCCAATCATCCTCTAAAATCCTTGGCTCTCCATCTTTTTGGCAAATCATAGGTTCAATGCAAAATACCATTCCTTCTTTGATTTTGTCGCCTTGCTTGGCTTTTTTTCCTTCCAAATAATTAGGGATCTCCGGCTCTTCATGTGGTCTTCTACCAATTCCGTGCCCACAAAAACCACGCAAGGGGACATATCCATATTCTAAAATAAATTGCTCTAAAATTGCACTCAATTCCTTAAAGTGCATTCCTGTCGTAATTTGAGAAATTGCAAAATACAAAGCATCTTTAGAACAAGCAATCAAACGCTGATCAGCTTGTGAAATTTCACCAACACCACAAGTTATCGCTCCATCACCATACCATCCATCAAGTTGTGTTCCAATATCAAGCCCCACAATATCGCCAACTTGCAATTTATAATCTGTGGGGATTCCGTGAATAATCACTTCATTAACAGAAGTGCAAACAGAACCACTGAAGCCATACAGACCCTTAAAAGATGGAATCGCGCCACAAGAACGAATCATATCCTCACACATTTTATCCAACTCTTTTAGTGCAACTCCAGGCTTAATTTGACTTTTTAAGTGATTGAGCGTTTTGCCAACAATTCTATTTGCTGCCCTAAGCGCTTTAATTTCATTAGGCTTTCTAATTGCAATTGCCATTTACAAGCCTACCGCACTTAGAGTTTTGTATTTGTTCATATAAATCTGTGCTTCAATCTTGCGCATTGTATCTACGGCAACCTGCACAACAATAAGCACCGCTGTCCCTCCAAAATAAAAAGGCACGCCAGAGGCTTTGACTAAAATCCAAGGCAATGTCGCAATTAAAGCTAAATATAAAGCCCCCCAAAGTGTTAACCTACTCGCAATATCTGTTAAAAAATTTGCAGTGCCTTCACCTGGTCGGATTCCTGGAATAAAGCCACCCTGTCTTTTTAGATTCTCCGAAATATCTTTTGGATTAAATACAATAGAAGCATAAAAATATGCAAAAAACATTACAAAGAAAAACATTAGCACATTATAAGTATAACCATTAGGATTTAAAAAATCCGCAATTTGCATAACAACGCTATTTGAAGAACTTTGCAAAATTGTACTAGGAAACATCAAGAGTGCAGAAGCAAAAATAGGTGGAATCACTCCGCTTAAATTCATCTTGATAGGAATATAATTCATAATACGCTTATCTTGATTTTGCATTACAACTTTACGAGAATAAGAAACTGGGATCCTTCTTTCCCCAAGCTCAATATAAATGATACAGCCCACCGTAATAATGATAATTGCAGCAATAAACAATAATACAATCCAACTAATTTGATTTGTATTGACAAGATTAAATGTTCCAGCAATAGCACTAGGAATTCCAGATACAATCCCACTAAAGATAATTAGACTAATTCCATTCCCAATTCCTCTTTGCGTGATTTGCTCACCAATCCACATCAACAACATTGTTCCACAAAGCATTGAAAGTGCAGAAATTGCAATAAATACATTCATATCAATCATTATTGCGCCATTTGCCCCCGTTCCCAAACTCTTTAAACCAATGGACACACCGACAGCCTGAACAATCGTAATTCCAATAGTTGCATAACGGATAATTTGCATATATTTTTGCATACCATCGCGTTCTTTTTTCATTTTACCAAGATTTGGAAAGGTGGAAGCCAAAAGTTCCATAATAATGGATGCAGTAATATAAGGCATAATTCCTAGTGAAATGATACTAAGTCTCTCCACAGCATTACCGCTAAACATATTAAATAAACCCAGTGCATTAGAAGCGTTATTGTCAAAAAATGATTTAATCACCATTGTATCAACACCCGGTACTGGAACATATGCCAACACGCGGTAGGCTAAAAGAAAGCCTAGCGTAATAAGAATCTTATTGACAATTGCTTTATTCATTATTTTTGTCCGCTTGTTGTAATTCTCTCATCTTTAATTTTTGATGCAAGATTTTTAGCCTCTACACCAATCAGTTTAATTTTTGTTGTGTAAGATGGGAATTTATGCACACCCTTGATGCTCTCAAAAGTAATTTCCATTAAACTTGCTACTGCTTTGATAGCATCTACATTAATTACATAAGGCTTTTCAATGCGACTAGTAAAACCAATTTTTGGCAAACGACGCTGTAAAGGCTGTTGACCACCTTCAAAACCTCTTTTTTGTTTAGAACCTGTTCTTGCAGTTTGTCCTTTACCACCTCTTGTGGAAGTTTTACCCATACCACTACCTTGTCCACGCCCTACTCTTTTAATTTTTTTTACACTGCCTCTAGCAGGTGCTAAATTTTCTAATGCCATACAATCTCCTTATGCTTTTACCTTAGAAAGGGCTTCAATAGTTGCACGCACAACATTATAAGGATTATTTGATCCTAAAGACTTTGTTAAAATATCCTTAATTCCTGCCTTTTCTAACACTGGACGCACTGAACCGCCTGCAATTACGCCTGTTCCTTCACTTGCTGGCTTTAGCAATACAATGCTTGAATTGTATTTTTCTTGCACATCATGAGCAATTGTAGTTCCTTTAATATTAACTTTAATAATATTTTTAAAGGCATCATCAATGGCTTTTTTAATCGCGTCTGGAACTTCTTTTGCTTTACCTAAACCGAAACCTACCAAGCCCGCCTTATTTCCAACAACAACTAATGCATTGAAGCGGAATCTGCGCCCACCTTTAACCACCTTCGTAACACGCCCAATATTTACAACATATTCTTCAAACTCTTCTCTATTAATTTCCATAATTACCCCTACAGATTAATTCCGTTTTCACGGAGAGAATCAGCAAAACTTGCAACAACACCGTGATACAAATAGCCATTTCTATCAAAAAGAACTTTAGAAATATTTACCTTTTTAAGACTATCTGCAAATGCAGCAGCAATTTTTTTCACATCTTCTTTATTATTTTTTAAGCCCATTTTTTTACCATCAACACTTGCTAGAGTTACGCCCTTTGTATCATCAATCGCTTGAGCATAAAAATATCTGTTTGAGCGAAAGATACTTAATCTTGGAGTTGTAACACATCCAAAAACTTTTGCGCGAATTCTAAGCTTTCTTTTAAGTCTTAAACTTCTTTTTTGTCTAATAATTTTATTTGTCATTATCTATCCTTACTTTTTAGAAGTTTTACCAGCTTTGCGAATAATGCGCTCATCAGAATATTTCACACCCTTGCCTTTATAAGGCTCTGGTGGTCTAAACTCTCTAATCTCTGCTGCAATCTGTCCGATTTGTTGCTTATCAGCGCCTTTAATAAGAATAATATTCTTATCAACGCTAATTTCTATACCTTCTGGAATATCATAGTTAATAGGATGAGAAAATCCAAGAGCAAGTTCTAAAACTTTACCTTTTACTGCTGCTTTATAACCTACACCATTGATTTCTAATTGCTTACTAAAACCATCTGTTAAACCTATTACAATATTATTTGCTAGTGCCCTATAAGTCCCCCAATATGCTCTAGCTTGCGCACTTTCGCCATTCAAAGAGAAACTTAACTCTCCATCTTTAAAAACGACTCCAACACGTCCATAGGTCTCTAATTCTTTTGTAAGCTTACCACCCTTAAAAACTATTTTGCTTCCTTCAATGCTCACCTGAACACTACTTGGAATGCTAATAGGTTTTTTTCCAACTCTTGACATTACTCTCTCCTACCAAATACTGCAAAGGGCTTCACCACCCACATTTGCCTTATAAGCATCTTCATTAGCAATCACACCTTTGCTTGTGCTTACAACAATCGTTCCATAACCATTTTTAAAGCGTTTAAGTTCATTTCTACTTTTATAAACGCGTCTTCCAGGCTTTGAAATTCTAGTGATTTCATTAATCACAGAATGTCCTTTTTCATCATATTTTAAAACAACATTAATGGACTGTTTTTTATCTTGCTCGATAACCTTAAAACCTTCAATAAAGCCTTTTGCCTGAAAAACTTCTAGAATAGACACGACAATTTTTGCATAATACAAATTTGTCGTATCCAAACGACGCATACTTGCATTTCTGATTCTTGTTAACGAATCTGCAATAATATCATTTACCATTTTCGCCCCTTTACCAACTTGCTTTTCTTAGTCCAGGTATTAAACCTTCATTTCCCATTTTACGAAGGCAAACACGGCAAATACCAAAATCTCTATAAACAGAATGTGGTCTCCCACAAATAGAACATCTTGTATATGCTCTTACTTTAAACTTAGGCTTTCTTGCTGCCTTTGCAATCATAGATTTTTTAGCCATTATTTCTTCCTTTTGCAAAAGGCAAGCCAAAGAGTTCAAGCAATTTAAACGCATCTTTATCATTTGTAGCAGATGTTACAAATGTAATATTCATTCCGTGGCTTACCATAATATCATCATACACTACTTCTGGAAAAATTAATTGCTCATTCACACCAAAGCTATAATTTCCTCTTCCATCAAACCCATTGCGTGGTATCCCTCGGAAGTCTTTCACTCTTGGTAGCGCAATCACAATTAACTTCTCTAGGAAGTTATACATTTGATTACCTCTTAGTGTAACCTTTACACCCATAGGCATTCCCTCACGCATTTTAAACCCAGCAACAGACTTTTTAGCAATTGTAATCACTGCTTTTTGTCCTGCAATTAACGAAATCGTATCTGCAATATTTTGCATAATTTTTGTGTCCTTTGCATGCATACCAGCACCAACACTAATTACGATTTTTTCTAATTTTGGTAAGAGCATAGGATTTTTAACGCCTAACTCTTCTGCCAACTTTGCTTTAATTTCATTTTTATAAGCAGCTTTTAATGCGAACATCGATTAATCCTCCGCTTTCTTAACATTTGAAATATGGATTGGCATTTCTTTGTCTATAAAACCACCTTTTGGATTCTTATCACTTGGCTTTACAGATTTTTTTGCCACTTTGCAACCCTCCACAATTACTTGCGAAGTTTTAGGTAATACACGCAAAATCTTAGCCTTCTTACCTTTGTCGTCCCCAGTGATTACTTCTACCAAATCACCTTTTTTAATTTTAAATTTAGCCATTATAATACCTCCGGCGCCAATGATACGATTTTCATAAAATTAGCATAACGAATCTCTCTACCAACTGGTCCAAAAATACGCGTTCCAATAGGCTCTTTTTTGCTGTCTAAAATTACAGCTGCATTATCATCAAAACGGATTAATGCACCATCTTCACGATGCAATTCTTTTTTTGTTCTCACAACAACTGCTTTAACGACTTGACCTTTTTTAACCTTACCACTTGGCAGAGCTTTTTTAACAGAAGCAACAATCACATCTCCAACGGTTGCATAGCGTCTTTTACTTCCGCCTAAAACTTTGATGCACATTACTTCTTTTGCTCCACTGTTATCAGCAACATTTAATCTTGTAAAACTTTGAATCATAATTCAACTCCTACAGATACAACTTTATGAAGTGTAAAAGCCTTTCTTTTTGAAAGTGGTTTACATTCAATTGCCTCAATCACATCACCTACTTTTACACTATTATTCTCATCATGCACAATATAGCGTTTAAATCTTTTAACGATTTTTCTATATTTTAAATGCATAACGCGCCTTTCAACAAGAATTGTTACACTCTTATCACCTGTTTTTGTTACTACCTTGCCAGCAATAACTCTCTTGTGCGGTTGTGCGCCACTCATTTACGCCCTCCTTTTTTCATTAAGAGCTGTCTTGATTCTAGCAATATCTTTTTTTGCAACTCTTATTTCACTAGAATTTGTTAATTGCATTGTTCTTAATTTTAAGTTTAATTCAAACAAAAGCGTTTCTTTTTCTTTTAAGAGAGTATTTAACTCTTCAATTGTTTTAGTATTAATATCAGTATATTTCATTTTCACCCTCTCTTGTTACAATTTTTGTTTTAAAAGGGAGCTTACTTTGTGCAAGAGCCAATGCACTCCTTGCAAGTGTTTCATCAACACTTCCCATTTCATAAATGATTCTGCCTGGTTTAATATTCATTACCCACTTATCGACAGCACCTTTACCTTTACCCATTCTTGTTTCAAGTGGCTTTGCCGTTAAAGGTTTATCTGGGAAAACACGAATCCACACCATTCCTGTTCTTTTTGTTGCGCGCGTCATTGCAATACGCGCTGCTTCAATTTGGCGGGAATCGATTCTCCCATGCTCAATTGCTTTAATCCCAAATTCACCAAATGCTAATGAGGTTCCGCGAAATGCTTTGCCACGATTTCTTCCCTTCATCTGCTTTCTATATTTTGTTCTTTTTGGCATTAACATAATTATTGCCCCCTTCTCTTTCTAGCTGGACGGCTTGATTTCTCTTCACCATCTTCATTTTGCTTTTCAGATTGGATTCCTTTTTGTAAAACTTCACCTTTAAAAATCCAAACCTTTACACCAATATTTCCATAAGTTGTTAAAGCTTCTGCAAATCCATAATCAATTTTCGCTCTTAAAGTGTGCAATGGAATTCTGCCTTCCATATACCACTCTGTTCTTGCCATTTCAGCACCCGCTAAACGACCAGAAACACGAACTTTAATTCCTTTTGCGCCAGATTTAATAGCGCCTTGCATAACCTTTTTCATTGCACGCCTAAATGCAATACGGCGCTCGAGTTGCGTTGCAACACTTTCTGCTGCAAGTTGTGCATTGCTTTGTGGTTTCTTTACTTCTTTAATGTTGATAAAAATATCTTTATTGACAATTTTCTTCAAAGATTCTTTCAGCTTTTCAACATCTGCACCTTTTTTTCCAATAATAATTCCCGGACGCGCCGCAACAACAGTAACACGCACTTTTTTTGCTGTGCGTTCAATCAAAATATCACTAACACTTGCATAATAAAGTTCTTTTTTCAAAAACTTTCTGATTTTGTAATCTTCAGCAATATTTTGCGGAGCACTGTTAAACGCAGGAAACCATCTTGATTCCCAATTTCTATTTATTCCAAGTCTTAGACCAATCGGATTAACTTTTTGACCCATTACTTATCCTTACTTTGTTGTGATACTTCCACAAGAATATGTGAAGTTGGTTTTCTAACTGGAGTTGCTCTACCTCTTGCTCTTGGCGTAAAGCGTCTAAGCACAGGACCAGCATCCACCCTACAAGAAGAAACGATAACATTTTCAGCCTCATAACCGCCGTTCGCAACCGCTGAAGCAATAACTTTTGAGATAATTCTTGCTGCTTTATTTGGCATAAACTCCAAGGATGCAATTGCTAACTCTGCATTCATACCCTGCACTTCCCTAGCAATTAATCTAGCTTTAGTTGGAGATAATCGGATATATCTTAATAATGCTTTACTCATCAATCACTCCTTACTTGCCTATTTTCTTTTGGACACTACCTTTGTGTCCTTTGAAAGTTCTTGTAGGTGCAAATTCGCCTAGTTTGTAGCCAACATGATTTTCTGTTACATATACAGGAACGAAAGCTCTGCCATTATGCACATTGAAAGTTAAACCGATCATATCAGGAATAACCGTGCTTCTACGCGACCATGTTTTAATGGGTTTATTGTCTTTTGTTTCTTTTGCCTTAATGACTTTTTTCATCAAATGTTCATCGACAAAAGGACCTTTTTTTATTGATCTAGCCATTGATATTCCTTATTTTTTTCTTCTTGAAATAATTAGCTTATCGCTTGCTTTCTTTCTGCGTGTTTTATAACCTTTAGCTGGCATACCCCACGGAGAAACAGGATGTCCACTTGAACCTGTCTTACCTTCGCCACCGCCATGTGGGTGATCCACTGGGTTCATTGCAGAACCTCTTGTCTGTGGGCGCACACCTAAATGACGATTACGACCTGCCTTACCAATAGAAATGTTTGCAAAATCCTCATTTCCTACTGTTCCAATAGTCGCCATACATTCCCCTAAAATATAGCGCATTTCACCACTTGGCATTCTAAGAATTGAATATTTTCCTTCTCTACCCATAAGTTGTGCGCTAGCCCCTGCGCTCCTTGCAAGTTGCCCACCACGCCCAGGATACATTTCAATATTATGAATCACTGTTCCAATCGGAATATTTTTAAGCTTCATTGCATAACCTAAGCGAATATCTAATCCACCTTCAGCTGCAATGACTTTATCACCAACGCCCAATCCACTTGGTTGAATAATATAACGCTTATCGCCATCTGCATAGGTAATCAATGCGATTCTACAATTTCTATATGGATCATACTCAATCGCACTCACTTTACCCTCAACATTAAACTTGTTACGTTTAAAATCAATAATTCTATAGAGCTTTTTTGCTCCACCTTCTTTATGGCGACTTGTGATTCTACCATTATTATTACGCCCTGCGTGAACTGGAAGCTTCACCAATAATTTTCTTACACTTGCTTTAGCAGTAATATTTTCTGAGCTAAGATTACTCATAAATCTTCTACTAGGAGTGTATGGTTTATATGTTTTAATTGCCATCTTTGACTCCTTATACCGCTAGTGATTCAATTTTTGCGCCTTCTGGAAGCTTCACATAAAACTTCTTGAAGTCATTTCTTTTACCAATAACACCGCGGAATCTCTTAACTTTCCCTTCTTGTCTTAAAGAATTAATGGACAATGGCGTTACACCAAAATACTCCTTAAACACTTCCTTAAGCTGTGTTTTGCTTAATTTCGGAGAAGTTTGCACCACAAGCACACTTTGCTCTTGAAGCTTCAAAGACTTCTCTGTATACATAATAGATTTAATATCTGTAATACTTGCCATTCTTAATCCTCTTTAGTGATAGATTCAAAAAGCGATTTTTCAATCACCACAGATCTAAAAGTTGCCACCAAGTAAGCATTTAACTCAACGCCGTCAATTAAATAGCAGTCTTTAATATTTCTAAAAGCTAGAAATGTTTTCTCATCAAAAAGCTCAGAAACAAATAAAGTATTTCTTTGATTTAATGCCTTAAACATCATATAAGCATCTTTTGTTTTGCCACTTTCTACTTGAATTTTATCCACGATAAACAAACTGCCATTATTTGCTTTTTCCATTAAAGCATATTGCAAGGCAAGTCTTTTTTGCTTCTTGTTCACCTTTAGATTGTAGTTTCTGTTATTGCTAGGACCATGCGCAACACCACCACCTACAAACACAGGAGAAGTGATACTTCCTGCTCTTGCTCTACCGCCACCCTTTTGATTCCAAGGCTTTTTACCACCGCCGCTAACTCTACCGCGTGTTTTTGCTATAGCATTATTTGCACGCATTGAAGCCAAAAATGATTTAATATAAAGATAGAGATTGTGTGAATTGATATCTTTATAGCTTTCTGGCAATTGTGCTTCACCAGATTTTTTTAAATTTTTATCTAAAATAATTGCTGCACTCATTTCACAACCTTTTAACCTACGATTTTCAACTTGCCAAATGCGCCATTAAAACCAGGAACAGAACCTTTCAAAACCAATACACCATGCTCTTTATCAAAAGAAACAATCTCATTTTGAACAGTAACTTTTTCATTACCATAATGTCCTGCCATTTTTTTACCTGGCTGAACGCGACCTGGCCACTCACGATTTCCAATAGAGCCAGGTGCTCTGTGGAATCTACTCCCATGTGCTGCTGGACCACCTTGAAAATTCCAACGCTTCATAACACCACTAAAGCCACGACCTTTTGTATTAAAAGAAACTTTCGCTCTTTTTGCATTCTCCAAAGAAGAGAAGTCTAAATCTCCAACTTCTGTATTATTCACTTCAAGTGTAGCAAATCTATTATACTCTTTATCAAGATTGTATTTTTTTTGCTGTCCTGCAATAGATTTATTTGTGCTTTTACCTTGATGATATGCCACTAAAGCCTTACCACCCTCTAACACTTCACATACTTTTGCGGTTTTTACCTTTAGTAAAGTCACAGGAATACTCGGCTTGCCAATTGTTCGGCTCATTCCGATTTTTTCTACTAAAAATTCCATTTAAACCCCTTTATTTACCCATTGAGCGGACTTCTACATCCACTTCAGGAGCCATATCTAATTTTGTCAAGCCATCCACTGTTTCAGGAGTTGCTGAGACAATATCAATGATTCTTGTATGCACTCTAATTTCAAATTGCTCTCTTGAATCCTTATTGATATGAGGAGATTTTAAGACTGTGTATCGTCTCTTTTTTGTTGGAAGTGGGATAGGACCACGAATCTCTGCACCAGTTCTTTTCACGGCTTCAACAATTGAAACAACTGAACGATCAAGAACACGATGATCATACGCTTTTAACTTAAGTCTAATTTTTTCCATTTATTTTTCCTTCAAAGAACTCATTAACATTGCTGTTAATGTAATTTTGGAAGCGGAAATTATACAGATAATCGCTTTTTTTAGCAATACTTTTGTGCAATTTTTAATGTGTTTTTTGTAATTTATTTCCTTATATTAAGGAAATAAATTACTTTTTAACAAGAAAGTCATGAAGTTGAAATTATTTTTAAGAATTTAAAAATTCTTGAAAAGATTGTTTGATACTCTTAGGTTCCATATTTTCTAATGCTGGATTTTTAAAAAACTCTAAAGCTTTTTGAAGTCTTTTTTTTGGCATATAACCCGGATACACAAACAATTCTTTGCCTTGTGCACTTAAAAAGACAAGTGTTGGCGTAGGAGAAATTTTGTATAATTTTACTAAATCTGAAGTTTGCACACTTTTATCTAAAAACTCTACAAAATGTAACTTAGAATAATTAATATTAATATAATATGATGCGTAATTTGTTTTTAAAAACTCTTTGATATCTACATTTTCTTTAATAAGATTCTTTAATCGATCACAATATACACAACCATTTGCTCCAAAAACTACAAAATAAGGCTTTCCACCGCTTTTAATTACATCTGTTTCCTTAAATACATCGGCAACTTCTCTATAAGAATTAATATCAATACTTTCCATTTCTTTTTGTTGCTTTTTTGTGTAATTTGTGCCGCTTGTTACCACCTCTGTATCCATGCCATTTTGGCATCCTAAGAGACCAAATACTAAGACCAAAATCATTAAAAAATATTTCACTTTTTATCCTCGAATTTTATGTTAATGATAACAAATTTTTAGTTAGGAAAAACTTATCCCCACAAAGGAAAAAATATAAAATATTTAATTTATATTAATTTAAAAATTTAAATATAAATATTTATATATTTTTAAGTTTATTATAAGCAACACTTTCCTAAAATTCGCGCCGTAAATTTTCTTAGAAATTTATGGAGGTAATTTAATGGAGAAATTGTTCAAAGTTGAGATTATTACACTCTCTGAAAAATTAAGCGCACTTAAAGTAGCACTAGCTCATCAAAACATTAAAGGAATGACGGTTAGCAATGTTATGGGCGCAGGAAACCAAAAAGGGGAAACCGAAATATACAGAGGCAATGAAACAACGATAGACTTGCTCCCTAAAATTCGAGTAGAAATTCTCACTAAAGCTTCAATGATAGATTCTATTATTGCAATTGCAAAAAAAGAGCTCAATACAGGAAAAGCTGGGGATGGAAAAATTATTCTGATTCCTATTGAGAATGTTATTCGAATTCGCACAGGACAAGAAGGCGAGAATGCACTTTAGCATTATCTTTTAATAAAAATCTTTAGAGGATATTTCATGAAAACACTTTTACTTTTACTGAGCCTAAGTAGTTTAGCATTTTGTGCAGAAAACAGCACACTTGCACCGGTTAATATATTGTTTGTGATGGCATCATCGGCACTTGTATTATTAATGACACCTGCCCTTGGAATGTTTTATGGCGGAATGGTAGGACATCAAAATGTTCTAAGCACAACCCTAAATTGTTTAATTTTGTATGCTGTAATTGCCTTGCAGTGGATCATTGTTGGCTTTACACTTTCTTTTGGCAATGATGTCTCTTTGCTTATTGGCGACTTTACACATTTATTTTTCGCAAACACTGATGGGGCGCATGGCGGAATCACAAAAGAACTTTTTGCAATTTTTCAAATGCTTTTCGCTGTTATTGGCGCAGCAATCATCACAGGTGCCGTAGTGGAAAGAATGCGTTTTGGAGTACTTTTAATTTTTATTCTTTGCTGGAGTACTTTTGTTTATGATATATTGGCGCATTGGGTTTGGGGAGGTGGATGGCTAATGGCTATTGGTTCGCTAGATTTCGCTGGAGGTGGTGTTGTACATATTGCCGCTGGCGTTGCTGGACTAGTTGCTTGCATCACAATAGGAAAGCGTAATTACAATAAAGCATTATTGCCACATTCTCTACCACTATCGTTTATTGGTGCAATATTCTTATGGATTGGATGGCTTGGATTTAACAGCGGAAGTGCATTAAGTGTAGACTCTATCGCAATTAATGCTTTTGTAACGACTAATTTATCTATTGTTGGCGCAATGCTTTCTTGGTTGTTAATTGAATGGATAAAATTTGGAAAGCCAACTCTCCTAGGCTGTATTACAGGAATTATTGCAGGACTTGTTGCCATTACTCCTGCTGCAGGATTTGTAACTCCTTTTGCAAGTATTATTATTGGCTTTTTTGCTTCTCCAATTTGTTTTTTTGCGATTAGCTTCTTAAAATCTAAGCTTGGCTATGATGATACATTAGATGCTTTTGGGCTACATGGAATTGGTGGAATTTGGGGAGGAATTGCAACAGGACTTTTTGCAACTAGCACAATTAATCCGCTTGTAGCAAAAGATGCTGCTGGGGAAGGGCTATTTTATAGTGGAGACTTTAACTTACTTTTTGCGCAAGCTATTGCCATTATTGTTTGTTTTGTTCTCTCTGGGGTTGTTAGCTTTGTAATTTTAAAAATTATTAATATTTTTACATCATTGCGCGTAGAAAGCTTTCAAGAAGAAAATGGTTTAGACCGCTCTTTACACGGAGAAATTGCTTACAGACTCTAAATATCTTTTTGGATCTCCCATTGGGATCCAAAAAGAATCTGCCTAAAACAATAATTAAAGTGCATAAATTAAGTTAGATACCAAAATTGACTTAACTTGTGTTTAATATTTATCAAAAAAGCACAAAACTATTTTAAACACCGCAATAAAATAGTTCTTTAAAAAAGCGTAATTACTCATATGCTCTCAATACAAAATTAGACTGTTTTTTTAAATAATTATTTTCCTTTCTGCATTTGCATTTAAACACTTTGCTACACGATAATCCAATTCCCTAGAAGAAGTCAATATCAATACTTTCCATTTCTTTTTGTTGCTTTTTTGTGTAATTTGTGCCGCTTGTTACCACCTCTGTATCTACTTCATCTTGGCAACCATACAGAACAAATAGCATTACAACCATCAAACACACTCTCAACATTTCTTACTTCTCCTTCTTTTTGCCTCAAATTCTTTTTTCAACTTTAAGATATCAAATAATAGCTTGATATAGCCCCCCCCCCCCACTAATAAAGGAAGTATTATTTGCTTTTATTAATGCTTCTCCAAGTTTATAAGTGAAGCATTCTTTTTCTTTTAGGGCTTCTTTATAATCAGGGTAAGATTCTAGCAAAGGAAATTTAAGAGACTGATTAGCTTGTCTTTGTTGATTATGAGCTACATTAATCGCCCATAGAACAAATGGCATTTTGATATATCCTAACAAAGACTTAGAATTTCTTATCATTGCATTACCTAATTTATAAGAAAGGTGATTATGGATTCTAGATTTTGCTGTATTATTATCAATCACCAAAGTCTTTGGAACTAAATCATCAAGATTAATTTTTAGTTTTAAATCTTTGGAAAGCTTTTTAATTTGTAGCTTTTTAATTTTTAATTCCTCTTCAAGATTTTGGATTTCTAAATTTTGCTTTTTTGTTGGCAGAGAATTTAAAGAATGTTGCAACTTAGTTTTTTCATTTGTCAAAGTAGTAATATTTTCTTGAAGTTGATTAATTTGATCTTGCAAAGGCTTTAATTTTCTTAGATCCATTCTTACACAATATTCTTCAATAGCTTGCTTATATAGCTCTATGGGGGGAATGATAGAATTATGATAATACTCCTTAGGAATTGTAATAATCTCATTTCCCAATACCTCAAAATCTACAGATTCTTCGTAATAATTTCCATCTGGAGAAGCAAGAAAAAAAGCAATTAAATCGCAAAATGGAAGTTTTTTGGCATCTTCACTCCATGATTTTGCATTATGGTAAAATTCTTTAATCCCCTGTGAGTCATAATTAATTTTAATAAAAGTTTCACTATCTATCTGAAAAAAATTATGAATCTCCAGAACAACATTATAAGAATTAGTATCTTTGATTATACATTGTCTCTGGTTAAAAATCTGAATGCTTGAATAATTACAAAATGAAAGATGATTCCATGCATGAATCCCTATCAAAACAAAATCTTTAAAATTTTGAACAAATTTCAATACACTTTCTCTCTCTTTTAGTCGATAAGCAACTTCATTAAAGACTGTATTTTTTGCATTTTTTTCTTCCAGTGTCCCACTTATCAGCTGTAAATCCTTTGGCGCGCAAACAGCAAACTTAGGGTTATTGTTTTTTATTTTCACATTTGAAGTTTTAAAATTACTAAAATTATCAATAATATTTCTACCAAACGCTCTCATAATACCAAACAATAAGTGCGCCCAATCAATATTTTTTATAAACTCATTAAGCTGATTATTTTCTACATATTCCTGCATATCAATGCAATTAAACCCAAACTTTAATGCTAATTTTTTATGAAGTGCATTAATAACTTTATCATTCCCTATACGACAAGTTGGGAGAATTATCACTAAAACTTTTTTATTTAAAGTATGTAATTCTGTATAATACCAATTTAAATTTCTATAAATTAAGTCAAAAGCAAGTCTTTCTTTGCCATCTTTATTTGCCACTACATCATTAACATTTGATTCTGTAATAATTAATTCTGCATCTTTAAAAATCTCTTGATTTCTATCTCTTTTTAATTCATAAAAATTTTGGATATGCGTTACAGATCCCAATGCAAAATTATAAAACCCTAATTTCTCATCTTCCGTCCTATTCTTATTTAATTTTTCAATTCCTTCTCTAATTCCTTTTTGCAATCCATTAACCACTACAGAATTACTACCACCCAATAAAACAACATTATTTCCCATATTCTATCTCCTTAACTATTTTTAAAATGCATTTTGCAAAATCTGCATTTGCATTTAAACATTTTGCTACACGATAATCCAAAATTCCATTTTTGTGTGCAATCTCCCTATATTGTATAGAAAGTTCAAAATCTGTTTCAGAATTATCCATTGTAAAAGAAATAGGGTAAATTAGCAGTTTCTTACCCCTATACTTCGTCAAACAATCTTTTAAATTTGGCTCTAGCCACTTAAGCGGTCCAATTTTAGATTGATATGCTACCTGTATGCTTGCAAACTCTAACCCAAATTCTTTAAAAAGTGATTCTAAAATTTCTGCATTTTCTAAAATCTCTTTTTGATAAGGATCGCCATTTTCTATATTTTTTTGTGGCAAAGAATGTGCTGAAAACACTAGATGAAACCCTCTAGAATCTTCACCGCTTAAGGCTTCTTCAATGCGCTCTAAAACCGCTAAATTATACGCCCTATCCTTATAATAACGCTCCACTTGCACCACTTTTGGAGCAAAACCACACGCCTTAAACGCTATTAAAATATCTTCCATTGACGATGCTGTTGTGGTATAACTAAAATGCGGATACATACTAAAAAGCACCACTTCTTTAACTCCACGCCCTTTTAAATCCTGTGCCACCACATCAGCAAAAGGCGGAGTATAGCGCATAGCATAGGTAAAGTAATGTCCTGATTCTAGCGCTTTTAGGGCTTCACACAGTGCGAAAGTGTGCCCAACTAATGGCGACTTTCCGCCAATTTTTTGGTAATTACTCTGTGCTTCTTCTAAGCGTTTATTTACGATAAACCCACCCACCATTGCACGCAAAAATGGACTTTTAATCGGTAAAATATAAGGGTCATTAAACATATTTTTCAAAAAAGTTTTTACTTCAAAAAGAGAGTTTGGACCCCCCATATTTAAAAGCACAACAGCTTTAGATTCTAAAAAGTTGGAATCCAAAATTTCCGATTCCAACTCTTGCCCTAATTCCACTCTTTGCATCTTATTCCTTAACACATAAATTTAACATTCCACAAAAATTTTCCCCCTCATACAATTCCACACGAAATGCCTTACCTTGCCTATCTAGTGCGTAATTTTTATCAATCATATTTTGACTAAGTCTTAAATTATGCTCATTTCCAACACCCTTTTTAGAGTAACCAATTACATTCACACGCAATCCTTCTTGCTCACGCACCAAAAAATTCTCTCTAAACTCTAAAATCTCCCCAATCTTTGCTACAACTTCCTTGCCATCTAGCTCTACTTTTAGCGATTCTAACTTACATTGCATAGGAAAAATATCTGCCTTTAAATGCGTGATTTTCTTATGCCCAATATAAAGATCAAAACCATCTTTTACTCTTTTAACCCCACCAATAGGATGCGTAAAAACAAAACGATTCTTATCTGCAAGCAGTGGCACAAAATTCAGATATGGCTTCACATTATTCAAGTCAAAAGTAATATTTTCATTGATTTTAACACTTCCAAACTCACCTATCTTTTCTCTCACATTTTTTAAATCTAGCGTGAAGTTGCGCTCAAACTCAATCCCCAAAATCCCCATTAATACTTCAATGGAGCTTAATTGATAGAGCGTTTTTAGAGGTAATTCTTTAATATTTTTGCTTGTCTCAATCGCCAATGCAGGTTTTAAGCGTGTAATAGCAAAAAATGTCAAAGAATTTTGTTGCTCTTCATCTTTAAACTTTGTTTCGGTGTTGCGCACGCCAAAGGTATGAAAATCATAATGCAAAGTTTGATTCAAACGCGTTTCAATCTCTTTTGCAATGGAATCCAAATTCCCAAAAGGCACATTATCTAGCGTTTTTTGATCTATCACATAAGTTTGTCCCCACGCCCTAGGGTTAAAAATAGAATTTTCCCACTTCTCTCTATAAAAGCCGTGTCCATCGTGCAAATTAATCACAAAATCTACTTTGGAATCCTTAATAATATCTTTAATACGCTCTACATTTTCAAAATCTGGATCATTTTTAGCAATTTTTGCAAACTTACGATTCATATCCTTATAAATCCCGCGTCTAAAAGCCATTATGCTATCGGGATTTAAATTTGGCACAACTAGCACATTGCCCTTTTTTATAGTGTAATTATCTACCAAAAGCGCTGGAGCAAAATACCCCCCTGGTTCATCTCCGTGGATTCCACCTATTACAAGCAATGTAGCTCCATCTTCCTTGCCTTTTAGGGCGTAAAAGCTAAAAGGTGCGTTTTGCTTAGAATTTTTCGCACTCACTACAATTCCCTCATTGCTTTCTTGAATCCTTTCATTGCTCTCTTGTCCCAAAGCAATGCTTGCAAAAAATAAACACAATATAATTTTTTTAACTATTTTTTTCACTTTCTTTCCTTGTTCTCTCTTTGCAAACATAAAGCGCCATTTCCAAAATCCTATGTGAATACCCCCACTCATTGTCATACCAAGTCATAACCTTTGCCATATTATTCTCCAAAACAAAGGTTAAATCAAGCGCTACAACTCCACTTAAAGGACAGTTTAGAAAGTCTTGTGAAACTCCATATTCTCTATCTACGCCTAAAATTCCTTTGAGTTTTCCTTCTGCTGCCTCACAAAACACAGCGTTAATTTCTTCTTTTGTGGCATTCTTTCTAAGATTTATATTTAAATCCACCATTGAAACATCAGGCACAGGCACACGCACACTATGCCCATGTAATTTGCCTTTCATCTGTGGCAACACTAAATGCAACGCCTTTGCCACTCCTGTTGTTGTTGGAATCATATTAATTGCCGCTGCCCTAGAGCGACGAAAATCTCCTTTATGATGGGCAGCATCTATTAAATTTTGGTCATTTGTGTAACTATGGATCGTGGTTAAAATTCCCTTTTCCACGCCAAAATGTTCATCAAGCAGCATAACCACTGGCGCTAACGCATTAGTTGTACAACTTGCATTTGAAATGATTTTTTCACCCCTATATTCTGTATGATTAACGCCCAGCACAAAGGTTTTTGTATCATCTTTTGCTGGAGCAGAAAAAATCACGCGTTTTGCGCCTTTTTGCAAATGCGATTCCACTTCACCTTGCGTTAGAAACAACCCACTTGCTTCAATCACTACATCAGCCCCGCAAATCTCAATTTCTTTAGGTGTTTTATACTGAAAAAACGGAATCTTATAACCATTAAAAATAAAATTCTTTTCATCAAAACTTTGTGTAATTTTGCTACATTGATGCACAGAATCATGTGTTAAAAGATAGCTTAAAATCTCAGGGCTTGCCAAGTCATTAACCCCTACAATTTCAATGCAATCTTGCATTTCACATAACGCCACACGAGCAATAGAACGCCCAATTCTCCCAAAACCATTAATAAAAATCTTAATTTTTTGCATTAACATCTCTCTAGTTTGCAGTTATTTATCTCAAAATTGTAGCATATTTATGGTGTTCCTAATATTTTTAGGGTATAATACCGTCTTTAATTTATTGTTAAGGATTGTCAATGTCTTTATATGATAGAAAACCTATGAATAGCAACTATGGTTATAATGCGGAGCAAAGCACTTTTGCTCAAGGTGATGTTGCGTTAATTAACTTTGTAAAGCAAACTTATCAGCTCTTTGCAGGCTCACTTTTAGTGGCTTCTGTGGGAGCTTATGTGGGAATTACAGCATTTGGAAGCGTGGTGGCGCAATACTACATCGGCTTTGTGATTTTAGAATTTGCCTTGCTTTTTGGACTAATGTTTGCCAAATCAAAACCGGGATTAAATCTTTTAATGCTTTTTGCCTTTACTTTTGTTACTGGCTTAACACTTACTCCAATTTTAAGTAGAGTGCTAGGGATGCCTGGTGGAGCAAATATCGTAGCGCAAGCTTTCTTGCTAACAACAGCAATTTTTGGTGTGATGAGTATTTTTGCACTTCGCACTAAGAAAGATTTAGCAAGTATGGGGAAAATGCTCTTTATCGCACTAATTGTTGTAGTTGTTGGATCATTAATCAATCTTTTCTTGGGAAGCCCGATTTTACAAGTGATTATTGCAGGCGTTGGAGCAATTTTATTTAGCATTTTTATTGCCTATGATACGCAAAATATCGTGCGTGGCTTGTATGATAGCCCTGTAATGGCAGCTGTTAGCCTATATCTTGATTTCTTAAATCTTTTTATTTCCTTGCTACAAATTCTTGGAATCTTTAATTCAAAGGAATAATACAAGTAATACGCGAAACCCCCAAACTTTGCGTATTCTTGATGCAAACCTTAACCGCTTAAGTGAAGGAATTCGCGTAGTAGAAGACATTTTACGCTATGGATTTAACCACAAAGATTTCGCTTTGTCTTTAAAAAATCTCCGTCACCAATGTAGAATTACAAGTTATTTTGCAAATTATTTCGAACTTCTAAACACACGCGATTCTCTCAAGGATGTGCTAAAACCTTCTACTAAAGATGAGCAAACGCGCGAAAATTTAGAAAATATTTTCCTAGCAAATTTTAAACGCGCACAAGAATCCGCCCGTGTTTTAGAAGAAATTTTAAAACTAGATAGCGTGCAAGAAAGTGAGCATTTTAAGAGTATTCGCTACACACTCTACACATTAGAAAAAGAGATTTTAACTACTCTTTTTACGCCTTAAGGATTTCTATGAAAGATTGCATTATTCTTTTTGATTTAGACGGAACACTTATTGACTCCACAGAAGCCGTGTATGAAGGATTTTGTGAAGCATTTAAGCATTTTAAAAAAGCGATTCCAACTTTTGAGTCTGTAAAGTCCCAAATCGGACATACGCTAGATACAATGTTTCACACACTTGGCGTTCAAGAAAATGAAATTCCACAATTTATTAGTACTTATAAAGAGCATTATCGCCAAATCTGTAACGCTAAAACTACGCTTTTACCAAACGCTAAGGAAGCGATTTTAGAATCCCATAGTTTCGCACAACTTGGAGTAGTTACCACAAAAACTGGGCAATATTCCAAAATGCTTTTAGAACATATGGGAGTAGGCAATTACTTCACTTGCATTATCGGTCGTGAAAATGTGGTAAATGCAAAGCCTAGTGCAGAGCCTATTTTAAAGGCTTTAGAATCCTTTTCTCCCTTGAACAAAGATAAAATTTATATGATAGGCGACACGCCCTTAGATATTCAAGCCGCAAAAAATGCTGGAGTGCGCAGCATTGCTGTTACAACAGGTTATGCAAGCCTAGAGGCTTTAAAGCAACACACAACGCAGATCAAAAACAATGCACTAGAAGCAGTGCTTGCCATAAAACAAACTTTAAACGCATAAATTTAGCCTAGATTTTGCCAAACTCTGCTACAATTTCAAAAGGTGTAGCAAGTGGTTGCTTTAAATAAAGAGGAAAGTCCGAGCTGCTTTGGGATAGGATTCCATTTAAAGAATGGCTAGAGTAATCTAAGGGAAAGCGCAACAGAAAACAAACCGCATTACGCAAGGGTGAAAAGGTGAGGTAAGAGCTTACCGGAAGCATTGCAAAACGCTTCGCATTGCAAGCCCAATCCGCAGCAAAATGGGCATGGTTAATATCCCAAGTTTTAGCCCATTGCTAGAATTTTACTGCAAGGTAAAATGTAGATAAATAACCACATAAACAGAACTCGGCTTATAGCTACACCTAAAGGAAAGAGATGAAACATAATTTGGATTCCATATTACTAAGTCACGGAAGCGGTGGGATAGAATCGCAAAATCTTATTACAGAACTTTTTTACCCCTTTTTAGAAGGCTGTGTAATAGGTGATGGCGAAGATGCTGGAATCGTAAAAATGGATTCCAACATTTGTGCAATAAGCACCGATGGATATGTGGTATCCCCAATATTCTTTGCAGGTGGAGATATTGGCAAGCTTAGTGTGTGTGGAAGTTGCAATGATGTGGCAATGATGGGAGCAAAGGCGAAGTATTTGAGTGCTAGTTTTATGCTAGAAGAAGGCTTTAAGATTAGCGATTTATCTCGTATTGTGGAATCCTTTTCTACTACTTTAAAAGCAAGTGGTGCAAAACTTGTTTCAGCCGATACCAAAGTCCTTCCCAAAGGCTCTTTAGATAAGATTTTTATTACTACAACTGCCATAGGAGAGTTTTTATATCCGCATTTGCGCTTAAGTGCTTTTACAATTCCAACAGATTGTGCAATTATTGTTAGTGGAAACATTGGCACACACGGAGCTGTGATTTATTCCAATCGTGAAGAAATTAACCTAAATAGTACCTTACAAAGTGATTGCGCCTTGCTTTACCCCATTTTAGAACCGCTTTTTGCTTCAGGGCTTAATCTTTACGCACTAAGAGACGCTACACGCGGTGGAATTGCAAGTGTGCTTAATGAGTGGGCTAGAGCTTCAAATATTGGCATTACTATTTTGGATTCCAACTTGCCAATATTACCACAGGTGCAAGGGATTTGTGAATTACTAGGTTTTGAAGCCTATAATTTAGCTAACGAAGGGATGTGTGTCCTAAGTATAGCTAAAAATGACGCAAAAAAAGCCTTAGAACTTTTGCACGATAATGGCGCACCCAATGCGGCAATCATCGGCTACACCACAAATAAAAATCCAAAACGCGTGGTTTTAGAAACTGCATTTGGTGCAAAACGCTTTTTAGATTATCCCAGCGGTGAGCTATTGCCTAGAATTTGTTAAGGGAATCCGCTTACACCTTTTTCAAAAATTCTGTTTTCAAAATAATTGTGCCAAATTTATCTACCCTAGCTTCAATCTCTGTATCCTTTCCTGTTAGGCGGATATTTTTAATCGTTGTGCCACGCTTTAAAGTCGCACTTGCCCCCTTAACCTTTAAATCTTTAATCACACTTACACTATCTCCGGCGTTTAACTCTACTCCATTTGCATCTTTTACCATTTATTTTCCTTTAATTCTTAAACTGTTGCCAACCACAAGTAGTGAACTAAGCGACATTGAAAGTGCCGCAACAAGCGGAATTACAAACCCAGTCATTGCTAGTGGAATGGTTAGCGCATTATACACTAAAGACAATCCTAAATTTTGTAAAATAAAGTGATAAGTGCGCCTACCAAGCCTAAAAGATTCCAACACACCTTGCATACTGTCATCAAGCACCACAATATCGCTCACACTAATTGCCAAATCAATGCCGCCTCCCATAGCGATTCCAATATCACTTTTACTTAACGCCACAGAATCATTAATCCCATCACCAACCATTACGACAATCTTACCTTTTGTATGTAACGCATCAATAAATTCCGCCTTCTCTAGAGGACTTTGATTACCATAAAACTCACTAATTCCAAGCTCCCTTGCCACAGACTCACACGCCTTTAAATGATCTCCACTTAATAGCACGCAATGAATTCCTTGCGCTTTAAGTTTAGCAATCACAGATTGTGCGTCTTGCTTAATAGAATCTTGTAAGAAAAATTGCGCAATTAGCTCTGTGTCTTTTGCGAAATAAAACACGCTACAATCACTCTCATCTAATTGCGGAATCCTAACGCCCTGCTCTCTTAAAAGCTCCAAATTCCCGCCTAAATACACACTTCCATTGTATTGTGCTAGGATTCCACGCGCACTTTTTTGTGTGATTTTATCTAGTAAAATATTTTTATTATTATTGTAATTTTCTTTGATAAACTCTAGCACTCCGCAACTTATGGGGTGTGTGTTTTGCTCTAGCATTGCCACAAGCACACTAGATTCTAGCTCCCCAAATTTGCGCATATTTTTAACCTTAAGCTTACCTTCTGTGAGTGTCCCTGTTTTGTCTAAAACTAACACATTTGCCTTTGCGATAGTTTCTAAAAAGCGCGCTTCTTTAAAAAGGATTCCGCATTTGAAGGCTTCCCCTAAGCCTACCAAAGAAGCAATGGGCGTAGCAAGGGCAAGTGCGCAAGGGCAGGCAATGATAATCACAGAAATCATTACCATTAATGCCTTATCAAAAGGCGCATTTAGCGCAAATTCCCAATATAAAAATGTCCCAAACGCAAGCGATAAAATCACAGCAGAAAAATGACGCGTGATGAAGTTTGCCACTTCTTGAATCTTAGGGCGTGCATTAAGCGCATTTTCCACAAGGGATACAATTTGCATCATCAAAGATTCTTTATAAGTCTTACTCACACGATACAAAAAGGGTATTTCAAGGGCTAAAGCACCAGAATAAATGGAATCTTTTTCACTCTTTTGGCGCGGTAGTGACTCCCCATTAATCGCGCTCTCATCACACAGCGCACTTTGACTCAAAAGGATTCCATCTAATGCCACTCTATCACCTGGTAAAACTTGCACCACATCTCCCACTTTAACAGATTCCACACTCACTTCTTGGCTAACATCACCCTTGATTACACGCACACTTAAGGGCATTTGTGCATTAAGTTTATCTAGGCTATCTATAGCGCTTTTTTTGCCACGCACTTCTAAAAACTTGCCAATTAACACAAAGGTAATAATCATCGCCACAGATTCAAAATAAGTTTCTAGCCCCTTAAAACTTGCATAAATAGAATAAATATAGGCTAAACTTGCTCCGCTAATAACTAGCAAATCCATATTTGGTGTTTTAAACTTAAGCGCGCTTAATGCTCCACGCCAAAATATAATCCCACTAAAAAATATCACAGGTGTAGCAAGAGCAAATCCTGCGAAGTTTAAAATATTGCGCATTTGTGGTGTGATTCCACTAAAATACCCCGCATATTGTGCCACTGCAATCCACATTATATTCATCACACAAAAGATTCCAACAACCATTTTAATGTAATACTCACGCTTCTCTTTTTGTGCGTAACTCTCTTGCAAGCGTGGATCATAGGCGTGAGCATCATAGCCAATACTTCGGATTGCTTGGATAATCTCAGAAATTTTTATGATTTTGGGATCATAAAGAAGCGTAGCTTTGTTGCTTGTGTAGTTGATATTAACCTTTATAATGCCCTTTATTTTCTCTAAAATCTTTTCATTTAGCCACACACAAGCGATACAATGGATTCTCTCCAAAATAAGAGCCAACTCACAATATCCGTCCTTTTGGCACACATAGCGTTCAAAAAAGGGCGTGCTATCAAAGGAATCTAAGCTTTGCTTAGAATCTTTAACAGGTTCAAGCGAGTTTGTGCCAAGCTTGTTATAAAAATCTTCCAAACCCTCTGCGTGTAAGAGCCTATACACACCCTCACAACCTTTGCAACAAAAATACTCATCACGCCCATTGATAGGGACTTTTAATAGCATCTTTTCATCAAATTCTAAGTGGCAGTGGCTACATTGCATTAGGCTTCAAATTGTTTTAAAAACTTCTTAAGATTTCTAGCGGCTTGGCGGATTCTGTTTTCATTTTCAATTAAAGCAATACGCACATAAGAATCTCCGTGATTCCCAAAGCCAATACCCGGACTTACCGCAATTTTAGCTTCTTGCAATAAGCGTTTAGAAAATTCCATACTCCCTAAATGCAAGGCACATTTTGGAATCTTAGCCCAAATAAACATACTAGCCTTTGGTTTTTGCATTTCCCAACCAGCCGTGCCAAAACTCTCAATTAGAACTTCCATTCTTTTTTCATACTTTTTAGCAATCTCTTGGACACATTCTTGTTCACCACTTAGGGCGATTGTAGATGCAATTTGTATAGGTGTGTAGATTCCATAATCTAGCCACGATTTAATCTTTTGTAATGCACCAACTAAGCGTGTATTCCCCACAATACAACCCACACGCCAACCCGCCATATTATAGCTCTTTGAAAGCGTGTAAGACTCTACAGCAACATCTATTGCTCCTTCTACTTCAAAAATTGATGGGGCAACATAGCCATCAAAACTCAAATCCGCATAAGCAATATCATTAATAATATAAAATCTCTCTTTTTTAGCAAGTGCTACTAAGCGTTCATAGAAGCTTTTATACACCACAACAGTTGTTGGATTATGTGGAAAATTTGTCACAACAAATTTTGGCTTTGGCATTGTATTACATAATGTTTTTTCAAGCTCCGCAAAATAAGCATCTTCATCAAGCTCATATTTATCATTCCATTGCAAACCAAAGGTTGCAACATTTGCCCCTGATAAAATAAATGCATAATAATGAATAGGATAAGCTGGCTCTGCAACAATAGCGGTATCTCCTGGATTTGTTATTGCTTGAATCAAATGCACATAGCCTTCTTTTGAACCCATTGCAATACACACTTGAGAATCTGGATCAAGCTTAACGCCATATTTTCTAGCATAAGTATCTGCAATGGCAAGACGCAATTTATAGATTCCTTTACTTGCAGAATAGCCGTGATTTTTTGGTTTTTGTGCAGCTTCGCAAAGTTTATCTATAATATGGCTAGGCGTTGGGCCATCAGGATTTCCCATACTAAAATCAATCACATCTTCACCATCTTGGCGCATTTTTAACTTAATTTCATTAATTGCTGCAAACACATATTTTGGTAATCTCTTTATACGCTCAAACTCTATTTCTTCAAACATCTCTTATCCTTTTAAAATTATTGCAATACAACATCTAAGCCATTTTTAATTGTAATAGGCAAATAAGTATCAGTGATTTTGATAAATTTCGTGTTTTTTGGAATCTCTTTTTGGATTTGGCGCATTAGTTTTTGACTACTTACAATCTCTAAGATATTTAAACTTTCATCATAAAACACGATTTTTGGATACCACACTACATTATTGCTAGACTTAATCTCTAACTCTTGTCCATTCTCAATACTATACCAATATTCCCCTTTTAAATTTGCCTTATGATTTAATTCATTAAAGACTAAAGCGCTTGCTTTTGGATATTTAAATTCCAATAAAAGTGCGATCTGATAATTCCACTGCGAAAGATTTGTTCGCTCAACACCTTGCACACCATAACCATATTCTCTCAATTTTTCTTGTAGCAATACAGGATCAATTGCGTATTCCGTATTCATAGAAAGTATAAATTTAAATTTCTTCTCATCAAGCAAACTTTGCTTCACTAAAAAATAATAATATCCCATAGCATCTAAAACATCATAAAGCACACTCACAAAAGTTTGAGGATTCTCTTCTATAACAAAGGAAATCTCTAGCTCCATAGGTTGCTTAAAAGCAAGTTTTAAAAGTCCATTTTGTTTTAATGTTTTGGAAATCTTATATAAATCTGGTTGCCCCTTTCCGTCTAAAAAATAGCCCTGATCACTAAAAAGACGCTGAATAAACTTTTGATTAATTCTATAATCTTCCACACCTAAGAGTTGCATTACTCTATAATCTATTGGATTTTGCATTGAAGCTTGCGCAAAAAGGGTGCCAGAAAAAATGAAAAAGGTGCTAAAAAGCAAGAATAAAAGGGCAAAAATACTTTTCTTTACCACCCTAACCCCCTGGTTTCTGTTTCATATTGCCCTTGTGTAGCCTGCTTAAAATTCCCATCTTTATCCACAATAAAAAACATTTTACTTGCAGAATTAAATGTAGATTTTTCTCCCTTTGCATCAATCTCTAACATCCCATGTCCTGTAATGATTGTTTGTGGGCGCGACAAATCCACCTCAAATACATTTTCTGTCACAAAAGAAGCACGTTTTTTGTTATCCAAATAAACAATTCCCATCCAAACATTACGAACAGGTATAATAGAAACCTTCGCCACAACTACTTCTTGCGGTTTAACTTCTGTGCTTAAGGCGTTAAAATCTGTATTTTTGGATTCCAACTTTTCTAAAGAAGCTTCACTTTGTGTGTCCTTAGAGTTTTGCAAGTCTTGCGGCAACACATTTATCGGAGTTGAAGCAGAGGCATCAAGTTGATTTGTAACTTCTAAATTGCTTGTGGTATTGCTTTCATTTGCGAAATCTTTATTAACTTCACTTTTGGATTCCAACTTTTCTAAAGAAGCTTCACTTTGTGTTTCTTCATTCTCACTAGAAACCACAGAGTTTCCATAAAAATTCATAAAAGCAAAGAATCCAACCCCCAAAAGCGCAACCAACAGAGCCCCTAAAATCACACCTTTTTTAGAATCATTTGAAGTAATTGTTTCGTGAGTAACCTTAAAATTAACTATTGGTCCTACTTCGTCATTTGAGCTATCATAATTTTCCCAAAATGCCTTATACTCCTCTTCCCATTCTTTTAAACTAATGTGATACTCACGCTCTAAAATCTGTAACAATCCGTGCGTTGTTGCACTATCTTTTAACTCTTTAAAATTACGCTCCAAAATGTATTGAATCTTATTTAAAGCAATATGCGTATTCTTTGAAATTTCCTTTGCCCCGATACTTTGCAACTTTTCAAAACCTTCCATTTACTATCCTATCTATTAAGATTGCACCAGCTGTGCTAACATTTAGAGAGTCAAACTCTCTTTTTTGAGCAATTGTTAAATTTATATCCATTTTTTTCAAAATTTTCGCGCTAAGACCATTACCTTCAGCGCCTAAAAATAATGCCTTTTTACCTTGTGTGACACCATTAGATTCTACACCTTTCAAACTTGCACCATAGAGTCTAAACCCGGCAAATTTTAACTCATTTGCTACATCTAAGGCATTATACACAAGGCAAAATGGCATATCTAGCATTGCACCAGAGCTTGCACGCAATACCCCTTCTTGCTTAAAATCTTTTAATCCACAAATTACGATTCCATCTACTCCTAGCACAAAAGCCGTACGAAAGAGCGCGCCAATATTGCCTACATCGCTAATCCCACAAAGCACTAGCACAAAATTCATAGCCTTCAATGTGCTAAATTCTAATGGCACTAAAGGCGCGATTTCTAGCAAATATCCTTGATGATTACCACCTCTTGCTAAACTTTGTGCTTTTTTGGAATCCACACGCACCAAAGGCACATTAAGTCGCGCAAACGCGCTAAATTGCTTCTTATCAATTTCTTTTGCTAAAAGCACTTGCTGAATTTTATCACTATGTTTTGTAAGGATATACTCCACAACACGCTTACCATAAACGACCACTGATTGTATCCTATTTTTCTTAAATTTTTTACCTATTTTACTAGGCTTTGATAATAATCACTTGCACTTCCGCCTTTTATTTTAGCTAAAATCTTCGCCTTAATTTTAGGAGGAATCTCCAGACTTAAAAGTGCTTCTTCACTAAGGGAGCAATTCTCTACCTTTTCTGCTTTATCTACAACCATAGCCCATTCCCCCTTTAATAAAGCTTCATTCTTAGAATCTTTTAGTGCATTTAAAACAGATTCTAAACTCCCTTTAAATGTATTTTGGTGTTTTTTTGTTAGCTCTTTTGCTAAAAACACTTGCCGATTTTTATCCACTTGCACCATTAATTCTAAACTTTCAAGCAAGCGATGGGGCGACTCATATAAAATTATTGGATAGGGGTTTTTAAAAACTGAATAAAAAAACTCTAACTTTTCTTTTATTTTATGCGGTGGAAAGCCTAAAAAACTAAATTCTTTCTCCACAATTCCGCTAAATGCAGCCATAAGTGTAACCGCACTAATCCCGCCTAAAACTTCAAAAGGGATATGATTTGTTTGTAAAAATCGCACAAGTTCCACGCCCGGATCGCTAATACAAGGCATTCCAGCATCACTTAAAAATCCGATATTTTGGTTAAAAAATTCTAGTGAATTTTGCTCTAAAAACGCATTTTGATTATGCGTGTGAAAGGGATAATAAACATAGTCTTTATAGGGTAATAACTCTCGCTCTACTAGCAATGTAATGAGTTTTTTACTCACTCTTGTGTCTTCACAGAGCAACACATCGCAAAGCTTTAAGACCTCTAAAGCATGAAGAGTAATATCTTGTAGGTTACCAATTGGAGTGGGCAAAAAAGTAACCATACAAGCTCATTTGCAAGTGTGAATTATTTTAGATTATATCTTTGCTTAAACTTCTCAACCCTACCTGCTGTATCAACAACCTTGTCTGAACCTGTGTAAAATGGATGACAGAATGATGAAATATCAATTCTAAGCTCTGGTTTTACACTCATTACTTCAATCTCTTTTCCACTTGTAACACAAGTTACTTTGCAGGGAACATACTCTGGATGGATTCCTTTTCTCATTGTTTTGCCTTTATATAAAGTAAATATAAAAACTGTTATTTTACCTAAAAAATACTAAATTAAGCATAAATTCTGCAAAGATTTAGAATATTTTTGTTAAGATTTGCTTTTTTATTAAAAAAATAATGGAGCAATTATGGTAACACCACGCACTTTAAGCGGTTTTAAAGATAGACTTCCCAAGGAAGCCTATGCGAAATCCAAAATGCTACAAAGTATCGTGCAATCCTTTGAAAAATTTGGATTTGCGCCCATTGAAACCCCACATTTAGAATATGCTGAAATCCTAAAAAAACAAGGAAGTGATGAGATTCAAAAGGAAATGTATCATTTTTTAGACCACGGAGAGAGAGAAGTTGCGTTGCGTTTTGATTTAACTGTCCCTTTAGCGCGTTTTATCGCACAATATAAAAATGAAGTTGGAATCCCTTTTAAGCGTTATTGCATCGGCAATGTTTTTCGCGGAGAACGCGCGCAAAAGGGACGTTATAGGGAATTTACGCAATGTGATTTTGACTTTATTGGTACAGATAGCATAGGTGCAGATGTTGAAATTTTACAAGTGATTTATCAAAGTCTTTTTGATTTGGGATTAAGGGATTTTACAATCCATATCAATAACCGCAAAATTTTTAACGGCTTAATGGAATCGCTAAATGCAAGCAACCACACCATTGAAGTACTAAGAATTATTGATAAGATTGAAAAAATTGGCAAAGAGAGTGTCAAACAAGAGCTTCAAAATAAAACTCCGCTAAATTTAGATTCCATTGCTATGCTTTTAGACTTTATTGCTAAAATACAAAAAGGAAGCGCGTTAGAACTCTTAAAGGAACTAGAAGCCTTTAGGGAGTTAAATCACACACTAAAAAGTGGAATTGATGAGTTAAGCACGCTTTGTAAAATCCTAGACCCACTAATCCCAGCTAAGTTTTATAAAATCAATCTTTCCATTGCACGCGGACTTGGCTATTACACGGGAATTGTTTATGAAACAACGCTTAATGCACTTCCCTCACTTGGTTCTGTTTGTTCAGGAGGGCGTTATGATAACCTTACACAAAACTTCTCTAAAGATTCTTTAAGTGGAGTTGGAGCAAGTATAGGATTAGATAGGCTTTTAAGTGGGCTTGAAGAACTAAATCTAATCCAAAGTGATAAAAATGTAGCAGATACACTTCTAATCCCTCTCCACTCCTTGAAATACGGCTATAAAGTCGCTCAAAGCTTACGCGATAAGGGATTAAAAATTGAAGTTTTTCCCGAGATTACAAAACCTAAAAAATCTTTTAATTATGCAAATAATAAAGGCTATAAATTTGTTGTAATTACAGGTGAAGAAGAAGAGCAGCAAAACACTTGCACACTAAAAAATATGGAAAGTGGAGAGCAATTTAACCACTTGCAGCTTGAAGCAGTGATTAACGCAATTAAATCCTAAATCCATTTTGGATTCCAACTATGGAATCCATTTGCTACTTAAACCTTTGCCTCTTCACGCCTTTGTAGATACTCCCAATATGCATTTACACGCTTTTGCCACTCAACGATTAAATATTCATTCTCCGGTTTAAATAAATGCTTAAATCTTGCTTGTGCTCCCAAATAATCCCTTACAGGCACAACATTTTTGGGGCGATAAGTAATCCTTAACTCTGTTCCATTAATAATTTCAAATAGCGGAAACACTAAAGAATCTACTGCCAAATCACTCATTTCAACAGTTTCATTAGCGGGAAATCTCCACTCCGTTGTACAAGCACTCAAAGCATTAATAAAAGTCGGTCCTTCTGTTTCAATAGCGGTTTTAATTTTCTTGCTCATATCCTTCCATTTATTAGGAGCAACTTGTGCCACATAAGGTGCACCATGAGCTGCCATAATAAATAATAGATCCTTCTTTTTATCTTTTTTTCCATAGCTTACGCGTCCTGCAGGTGTTGTTGTTGTGGAAGCACCAAGCGGAGTTGAACCACTTCTTTGCCCACCTGTGTTTGCATACACTTCATTGTCCAAACACACATAAGTAAAATCGTGTCCTCTCTCAAAACAACCGCTAATAAACTGGAATCCAATATCATAAGTTGAACCATCACCACCAAATGCTACAAACTTCGGCTCTTTATCACTATAAAGCTTATTTTTACGCTTTAACGCCTTATACATTGCCTCAGCTCCAGCAATTGCTGTAGAGCTATTTTCAAAACCAATATGAATCCAAGGCACATCCCAAGAAGTATAAGGATACACAGCCGTGCTTACTTCCAAACAACCTGTAGAAGTTGCTACCAATAAAGGATAATCTGTGGCATTTAATACTTCACGCACAATCATTCCATGCGCACAACCTGGGCATAAAAGATGCGCTCCTTCAAAACGCTCGCTAGCTCTTGAATATTGTTTTAAATTTTTAATTTCACTCATTTAGCACTCCTTAATTAAAACCAAGCTTTGGACCTCTAAGCCCGATAAATTGCTGCGCTGGATGTGTTAATTTTCCAACTCTTGCATTTTCTTGCAATTCTTTGATGATTTCTTGCAAATGACTTTGCGTTAAATCTCTTCCTCCAAGTCCATAGATATAATTGCTAGCCACTGGTTTATTTGCCCCACTATAAAGTGCTGCCACGCCTTCATTAAAAAGCATTCCCATTGCGCCTGCTGGCAAACTTCTATCTAAAAATGCAACAGCTTTCACACCTTGTAATGCAACGCAAAATTCTTGATATGGGAACGGTCTAAGCACGCGAATGCTCACAACGCCAGCCTTAATTCCATTTTTTCTTGCTTCCTTCACCGCAACGCGCGCGGATTCCACAGTGGTTCCAAGCGCTACAATCGCAACTTCCGCATCTTCCATATCATAAGTTTCCACAATATTATATTTACGCCCTGTTAGCTTTGCAAACTCTTCAAATGTGCGTTCAATAACAAGTTTAGATTGCATAATTGCATTGTGTAATTGCGCCTTATGTTCAAAATGCCAATCTTCTTCAGTTTGTGAACCATAAGTTGCAGGACGCTCAAAGTCCAGCATTGCATTTTTAGGTTTATAATCTCCAATAAATTTATATGCTACTTCATCACTCAAAGGACGCACACTTTGTGCAGTATGCGAGCAGATAAATCCATCTTGATGCACCATTACAGGCAATCTTACCTCATAATCTTCAGCAATCTTAAACGCCATTAGGTTAAAATCATAAGCTTCCTGTGGATTATAAGTACAAAGATTTATCCAACCCGCATCACGCCCTAGATACATATCAGAATGATCTCCATTAACATTCAAAGGGCTTGCAAGCGCACGATTTACGACATTTAAAACAATCGGCAAACGCATTCCAGAAGCTTGATAAAGCACTTCTACCATTAAAGCAAACCCTTGCGAGCTTGTTGCAGTTGCGACACGCCCGCCTGCTGCTGCAGCTCCTACACAGCCACTCATAGCGGCGTGTTCAGATTCTACCATTACAAACTCACCATCAATGTAACCATTAGAAAGAAAAGTGGCATAATTTTGCACAATCGGTGTTGATGGCGTGATAGGATAAGCAGAAACAACATCAATTTGCGCTTGGCGCATTGCGTGGCTTGCCGCCATATTTCCATCCCAAACTTCTACATCTTGTAATTCATAAACTTCAGCCATTACTAATCCTTTAAGTCTTTTGATACGCTTTTCTTGCTTTCTTTTGCAGGCCACTTCGCAAGAGCTGCTTCGTTGGTTTCATAGTCATTAAACATTAATAAAGATTTTGGATTTGTAGGACAAACCTCAACACACACTCCACAGCCCTTGCAATGCACATAATCGACTCCACTCATTTTTTCATCTCTAACCAAAATTGAGGAATCTGGACAATAAACCCAACAGAAATAGCAGTTAATACAATGATCGTGGTTAAATACTGGCTTTTCTACACGCCAATGTGCGACACTTGCCGTATAAGAGCTATCCTCTCTATATACTCTAGAATCCGCATGCTGTCCTACCATTTCATTTCCTTTTTTGTCAAAAGGAAATAGCACAGATCCCGCTTCAAACTCATTCCAACCTTTATATTCCATTGCCTAACTCCTTTATTTTACTGCATCATAAGCTTTTTTAATAACTTCCATATTTGCGTCAATCACTTTTTGTGGAAGTTTTTTACCTAACACTTTTTTAAAAGACTCTAAGAAAAAATCTAACTCTAACGCACCTGAAATTTTCAAAAATGCTCCAAGCATAGGTGCATTTGGAATTGATTTTCCAAAAGCCTCCAAAGAGAGTCCAATACAATCTAGTATATACACTTCCTTACTTTTAAGCTCTGGCTTACTCTCCAAAAACTCTTCTTTACTCAAATGTGTTGTAATAATATATTTTGTTGTTTCTTTGGCGTTTGCACAAATATCTGTGATATAAACTAAGCCTGGATCAATCACTAAAATATAATCTGGATTCATAAATTTTTCGTGGTTTAAAATTGGGTTATCATCAATTCTATTATATGCAGTCATCGCTGCACCTCTTTTTGCTGAACCATAAAATGCAAATGCCTGCACCTCCTTACCTGTGCCAGCAATCACATCAGCCAAACCTTTTGCACCAGTTACTGCACCTTGTCCTGCGCGGCTATGCCATCTAATCTCAAGCATACTGCCTCCTCAATTGATTTATTACACTTAAATTCTAAAAAATCGGTACTAAAAAATCTCTTTTTCAGCAGCAATCACTAAATATTTTTTAACAAATCTCAGAAAATTGTGTAAAAATAACTCAAAAATACTCACTACATCCTATTTTATAAGCTTTTTATTGGATAATTATATGTCTTATATGTTTCATTTAGTTACAAATTATAACTTTTGCTTTTTAAAACAGATTCCATTACAATTCTAAAAAGTTGGAATCCAAAATTTAAGGATAATAATATGGAATCTAAAAATTTATTTGAAAACATTTTTTTAGCTCTAAATACAAAAACCTCACACGAAAAATGCGCTCTTGTCCAAGAGATTTGGGAGAATTTTGCGCATATTAACACTGATTATGATTCTGCAATTCTTCCTCTAGAGATTCCAACTTTTGCTAACTTTTGCCAAATTCTTCCTCCCAGAAAAGTCCCACAAGGCAAATATCTTAAAACAGATTTAAATGTTGCCCATTTGCTCCACTCTATTGCACACATTGAATTTTCTGCCATTGATTTAGCACTAGATTGCGCCTATCGCTTTAGAGGCCTACCAAATGCGTATTACAAGGATTGGCTAGAAGTTGCAAACGAAGAAGTCAAGCATTTTTTGGCCTTAGAAAATCTTTTGCACAATCTAGGCTTTAAATATGGGGATTTCGGTGTGCATACCTTGTTATTTGATGCTATGAAAAATTGCAATGTTTTACTAGATAGAATCGCGTTAATTCCGCGCGGAATGGAAGCTGTGGGGCTAGATGTTAATCCCTTTTTGTGCGCTAAAGTTAGTAGCAGCACACATAAAATTAAAAATTCACTTTTAGAAGCTTTAGAAATGATTTTACACGATGAGATTAACCATGTCAGCAAGGGCAATGTGTGGTTTCATTATATTTGTGATACAAAAAAGATTCCACAAAAAGTACGCCCTAGTACTTATATAGAGATTCTAAAACGCTACCATTTCTCATTCCCCAAGGCAAACGCAGAGTTTAACACACAAGCAAGACTACAAGCCGGCTTTACCCAAGCAGAACTCACACTTCTCCAAAACTCTTCTTTTTCCTCCAAAAATCCTAAATAATTATAGAATCTAAAATACAATCTAAGCCTATAACAACCAAAAATCATTATATAAAATTGCTATCATTTTATGCACACTTTAGAATAATTATTGCTTACAATTTTATAAATGAGCAAGTATGATTAAACATTTAATCAGTGTTGCGGTTACTAGCATTTAAGTTATGGTAGCACTACTACTGCAATAAGACTTCCTTGCAGGAAACCAAGCTACATTATTTGATTACGCTAGAATTGATATTGATAGTGCTAATAGTATAAATTCAATAAATAATTCTAGGAATATTAATTGCTATACCAAATTTAATCCAAAAAATATTAAGAATTTTTTCTTTCTAGTGTTGCAGAATTTGCAAATGCTTTTAAATCAGAAAACAACGCTATAAAACCAGATGATGCTAACAAAATATATCTACCCTTAAATAAATACACAATTAAAAAAGGCATTATAATGATTTATATAATAATGCAGAATTTAGAGATAGAAAAAATAGGGATATCGATTTTATTTAAGCAAATTATTACAAGAGATAAAAGTTTAACTATCTCGCATATAGAGAGTTTTCTCTCTGCTTTGTAAATATTCTTGCTCTGTTTTAGCATTTAATGCGCAATTGCTGTTTAAATTATTTTATTTTTTGCTTAGTTTTTATTTATCTAAGACTACATAAAAAATCTCCAAACCTCAGTAAAATTTTAAAAAGAAGATAAAAAGTGGTACGCCCGGAGGAATTCGAATCCCCGACCTACAGGACCGCAACCTGTTGCTCTATCCAGCTGAGCTACGGACGCATAAAGAAATGGTGGAGTGTAGGAGGATCGAACTCCTGACCTCAACGCTGCCAGCGTTGCGCTCTCCCAGCTGAGCTAACACCCCTACACTTTAAATAAAAACTAGAATTATAGCTAATAAAACTAAATTAAATTTTAAAATTGTGGCAAATGTTCTCGCAAATAACATTCTAGCTCTTGTTGCAAAGATTCTAGGCTTCCGCAATTTTCAATCACATAATCCGCCATAACACGCTTTTGCTCTAGTGGCATTTGTGCTTTTATGCGACTAATAACTTCTTTTTCACTTAAGCTATCTCGCTTTTTTAAGCGTTGTATTTGCAGCTCTTGCGTGGTAGCAATCAAAAGAGAATGCGCAATAGGATAATCCCCACATTCAAAAAATAAAGGAATATCCACAAAATATGGAATCTTTTTTAATTCTTGTGCTTGTGCTTGTATTAAAATCTCTGCTCTAATTTTTGGATGCAAGATTACTTCTAATTCCTTACGCAATGAAGCATGAGAAAACACGATTTTACCTAGTTTTTTGCGTGCAATCTTGCCATCACTTCCTAAAATCTCATTGCCAAATTTTGCCACAACACTCTCTTTACTCTCATCTAACACCTTATGTGCAATAGAATCTGCACAAATTACGCAATAACCATAGAGCCTTAGCAAAGAAGCAATTGTGCTTTTGCCACTTCCTATCCCGCCACTTAACGCAATGGCATATTTCAAACTCAATTTTTTGCCACGCCAAAAAATGCAGATTTTACAGATTTTGGCAACACAAATGCACTTAAATGCAAATTTGCGTGATAATACTCTAAATCTTCTAACATATCTGCTTTTTGAAGTTGAATATCTGCTGCTGGATGATAAAGCTTGGAGGCAAAAATATAACAATCTTGCAATAAAGATAGAGGTGCAAAAAAGGGCATTTTCACACTAAAATCTTCCAAAGATTTTAACTGCTCTTTTACCTTTTGTGTATCTAGTAAAATCTGCGAAGTGCGCGTAATTAGGATTCCATCGTCACTTAAAAGCTTAGAATAAGCATTAGCATTAGAATCTAAAGAAAGAATAATATCATATTTCACGCTATCTTCTTGGGTATTTTGTGCTAAAAATTCTGTGCTAAGTTGTGGAATAAGTTGGAATCGCTCCGCTTCCATTACTTCCCTATAATGCGGTAAAAAGCTAATCAAAGATTCTAAAACCTTTAAGTCAAATTGTAAAAAATCCACTTGCAACGCACTATGGCGCAAAAACTCATAAGCAAGTTCAAGATTAAAACTTCCAACAATCAATGCACGCTTAGGATTCTTATGTGAACAAGCACTCAAATGTGCCAAAAGTTCGCTTTGCACACACAAGAGATTTCTTAATAATAATCCTTCATCAAGCAAAGCAATCTCTCCAAAGGCTTCAGAGTTAAACAACTCCAAAGTATTCTTTGCCCCCTTAGCTTCTAATAATTTACGCTCTATCTTAAACTCTTGCTGAAATTTCTCATTATAGGATCTTGTAACCCACATATATAGCCTTTATAATTGCCTTATGGCTTTTTAGAAAGCCTATTGTAACTTTGATAAATGTTTCTTTAAACTTTTCTTTTTAATCTAACACTAGATAAAAATCCTTTCCCAAAAAGAAAATTTTACCCATTTCATTATTTTCTTTAACAATCAAAATCTTTGTTTGCGTGTTTAAAAAATGCTCTGTCATCATCGCTTCATTCTTCATTGTCTTTTCATCACACATTTTGCGTGTCATTCCCGCATTTTCTATTTTTAGCATTCCTTCTTTTAAGCTATACGCTCCAAAAAAGTTATTACAACCCAAACTTCCGTTAATCATTCCTTTTTCAAAACGCACACTATAATTACTCTCTGCATCACTTTTCAATGGGGTTACTGCGTGTTTATAGCTATATGCGCTAATCTTCCATTCTTTAGATTCCAATACCTTATTATAATCAGTATCATCACAATTTCTAGCAGTATTTGTGCCTTTGTTATAACATTTTACAGACTGCGGATTATTTGGAACAATATTATATTTATCTTGCGAGTCCGCACAGCCACTCATCATTAAAGCCCCCATTCCCACAAAAAAGATTCCAACTTTTGCTAAATTTCTCATCATTTCTCCCTTATTTTAGTTTAAACGCACAATATTAACTTTTGCATTTGAGCGCAATTTTTCAAAATATTCATAAATCACATAATTTTCCTTGCGTTGCATAATCTTTTGCAGAGCAATATTCTTAGCACTCTCATAAGGCAAAAGCACAGGATTATGTTTGCCTTTAATTAAAAATGTCACATAATCATCCCCTATAGGAAAAATCGAAGTGAATCCCCCAACATTTCCCTGTGCAAAAGATAAAACAATCTGTGGATTTAATGCCGCGGTTTGTAGCACTTCATTTTCACTTTTTACATTTGGCGCAACGGATTTTCCGCGACTTTGCACCACGCGTTCAATCGCTGTGCTATCCTTACTATAAAACTTCACAACATCAATGCTTTGCGGTATCAAAAACTCTCTTTGATTTGCATTGTAATACTCAAGGATTTCCTTATTGTCTACCATTTTTAAACTTTCTTGCGTGATGCTTTGATACAACTTACGCTTTAAAATCTCTTTTTTAATATCTTCTTTGTAAGTATTCCAGTTACCACCATTGCCTTCTACATATTTACGCACTTTTTCAAGTGTTGTTTTATTTTGCTTTGCAACTCTCCGGATTTCATCTTCAATTTCCAAATCATTAACACTAAGCTTGCGCTTTTTTATCTCTTCTTCGTGCAAACGCTCATTAATCAGCCTATCTACTGCTACATCTTGTGAAACTTTTTCTCTTTGTTGTGTTTTGTATAGCTCAACCAAAGTTACAGGATCGCCATTAACAAAAAATGCAATCCCACTAACTAGCGATGGTGCCGCAGAGACTGCAGAAACACTCAAAATTATACTAGTAATTAAAACCTTCCATTTACCTTGAAACATCATAAAATCCTATTTAAAAATTCCAAACAATTATATCAAAAACTCTTTTGTGTTTTTCTAAATCGCTTCAAATCTTTTTAAGATCTTGCTTAAATATCCTTTAAAAATTTCAAAACTCTCCACATCTAGTCTTTCTTTCACGGAGTGTGGATTAAGGATAGTTGGACCAATGGAGACAAAATTGCTTTTTGGGAATTTTTGTTTTAGGATTCCACACTCTAGCCCAGCGTGGATTTCTTTTAATTCCACATTTGCGCTAAATTCCTTATAAATCTCCCACACTTGCTCAATAAATGCGCTGTTTTCTCTCTCCCAAGGCGCGTAATAATCCTGCACTTCTACGCTAAACCCTAAACTCTTTAACTTTTCTTTTTCCTTTTGTAAATGCCCTAGCATTAGAGATTCTTCATTCCCTCTACCCATTGCAATGAGCTCAAAAACCGCCTGTTGATTTTCTAGGCTTTGCTTTAAGATTCCAATATTGCTAGATAAAATTGGCATATCCTTACGCATTACAAGCGCGCCATTTTCTAAGTTCAAAATCGCTTCAAGTAGAGGCTTTGCGTCAAAATAATGCATTTTGGATTCCAACTTTTTAATACTAAAATTCCTTAGATTCTTTAAAAAACTCTCACACTCTTGCAAGTTTTTTTTAGGAATTGCCACACAAAGTTTTGCAAGCACCGGGATAGAATTGCGCTTTTCACCACCACTAAACTCCACAATAAATGCCCCACTCTCCATAAGCCTATCAGCGATTTTTGCGCATTCTATAAGCGCATTTGGAATCTTTTTAACAATCATAATCCCACTATGCCCACCGCTAAAACCTTGCGATTCCAACACATAAAACACGCAATCTTGGGGAAGCTCTAAAAGTGGAAACGTGATTTTACCTTCTAAATCATAACCTCCAGCACAGCCACAAACCACCTCATCAATCTCCTCACTATCGCAATTTAGCACAAATTTAGATTCCAACTTCAACGCAATATGATTTGCCCCCACCATTCCCACTTCTTCATCGCTTGTAAAAAGACATTCTATATTCTTACAATCCCTTAACGCAACCAAAGCACAAGCCACAGCGATTCCATTATCCGCCCCAAGAGAAGAATCCTTTGCTTGTAAATACAGCTTTTCACCTTCTTTAACAAACTCGGGCTCCACGCTAAATTCCTTATTGCAAGAAACATACACCATATCATAATGCCCTTGCAAGCATAACTTCGGACTTCCCTTAATGCAATGGATATTCCCCGCCCTATCACATTGCACTTTTGCGCCACAATGCTCTGCATAATGCACAATCCATTCTCTAAGCGACTCCGCATTCTTGCTAGCGTGTGGAATCTTACAAATCTCTAAAAACAAATCCAACGCGTCTCTTTTTAACAAATTTTCCATTATTTTCTCCCTTTGGAATATTCTACAATTTTTCCGTGAAAGCGCGCAAAAAGCAAGTTAAGCGGAATTTCAAAACCATAAAGCACACAAACTTTAGCATAATTTTCCACCAAGCCCTGTGTTAGCCATTCTTGTATTGCTTCATAGGATTCTAACTCATAACCAAACTCCTTAAGTAAGCGATATGTATAAGTATCTGCTACCATCACTTCACGCCCTAAGGCATAGTTTAAAATCGCATCAGCACTTTCAAATCCGATTCCTTTTTGCTCCAAAAGCCACTCTCTATTCACACTCTCAAAAAAGCAGGCATAACTCTTAAAATCTCTTAAAATATTACAACATAGATTTTGCAATCGCAATGCTTTTTGGCGGAAAAAACCTACATTTTTGAGCATTTCTTGTAAGTTTTCTAAGGGCAATTTCGCTAGAGATTCCACATTTAAAACTTCTTTATTCTTAAGCATATTTAGCGCAATTTCTACTTGCTCCCAACGCGTGTTTTGCACCAAAATCGCCCCCACAACCACTTCAAAACTTAGCGCATTAGGCCACCACCAATGCCTTTCATCCCTATAATCAAAATCCGATTCCAACTTTAATAACAATTCTTTGCTTTTTAAAAATTCTAAAAGCGCGAAACTATCTGTAATTTCTATCTCTAAGCCTTTGTTGTAAAATTTCCTGCAATTTTAGCAACTTTTTAAAAGATTAACATATAATTTTAAATCTCAAACTCAAAGGACTTCTATGCAAGATATACGGCAAGATTTTAAAAACATTCCTTTAGGACAAAGGATTCCAGCTTTTGGTTATGCAGTTAAGAGTAAGGATTCTAAATTTGAAAAGCTTTCTTTCACGCGCCACCCTATGGGGGAGAAAGATATTGTAATTGAAATTTTGTTTGCTGGAATTTGCCATAGTGATATTCACTCCGCACGCAGCGAGTGGCACACAGGGATTTACCCTATGGTTCCCGGACACGAGATTGCAGGAAGGGTTGTTGCTATAGGAAGCAAAGTTAGCAAATTCAAAGTGGGAGATTATGCAGGCGTTGGCTGTATGGTTAATAGCTGCGGGAAATGTGATGCGTGCAAGAGAAGTCAAGAGCAATTTTGTGAAAATGGACAATGCGTTTTTACCTATAATTGCCAAGATTGCTTCCATAATAATGAGCCAACTTATGGCGGATATTCTAATAATATCGTCGTTAATGAGCATTTTGCAGTATGTGTGCCAAAAGATGCGCCACTAGATAAAGTCGCTCCCTTGCTTTGTGCAGGAATCACAACTTATTCTCCACTTAAATTTAGCGGTGTAAAAAAGGGCGATAAAGTCGCTGTTGCAGGCTTTGGCGGACTAGGCGTAATGGCAGTTAAATACGCCTTAGCAATGGGAGCTGAAGTTTATGTCTTTGCACGCAATAGAAATAAAGAAAAAGAAGCTCTAAATTTAGGCGTAACAAAATTTTTTGATAGCACACAGGACATCAAGGAACGCTTTAATCTTATCATTTCTACGATTCCAACTTCTTATGATCCTATGGAATACATAAATCTCTTAAAATTTGGCGGAGAGCTTGCCATTGTTGGGCTTCCCCCAAGAGAAGTTAGCCCGGATATTAATATCACTAACCTTGTATATAATGCAGGACGAAAGGTTTATGGCTCGCTTATTGGCGGAATGCAAGAAACACAAGAAATGCTAGATTATTCCTTAAGACATAAGATTTACCCAGAAACTGAGATTATCCGCGCAGACCAAATTGATGAAGCCTATGAAAATCTAACAAGTGGCAAGGCAAAATTCCGCTATGTGATTGATATGCAAACACTACAGGATTAAAGTGATGAAAAGCGCTATTTTTGAACTGATAGAAAACTGGGAAGATAACGAAACAACTGCTATAGCTAGCGCAATGGAATTGCTAGAATATGCCGATTCTTTAGGCTTTGATGAAGCGTGGATTGGCGAACATCATTTTAATAGCTTCACACTCTGTCCTTCACCCATTGCACTAATGAGCCACGCTCTAGCGCGCACAAAACACATTAAAATTGGTTCTGCAGCAATCTTGCTCCCGCATTATCACCCCATTAAACTTGCCGAAGAAATTGCTATGCTGGATTTATTAAGCAAGGGTAGATTTTTGTTTGGATTTGCGCGCGGTGCTTTTCCTATTTTTGATATTGCTATGGGAAATAACGCCTCAAATAACCGCAAAATTATGCTAGAAAACGCAGAGATTATCCACAATTTGCTTTTCAAAGACCAAGTGCGTTTTGAAGGGGAGTTTTTTGAAATTAACAATGTCTCCATTCGCCCTCACCCAAAGGGACTGATTCCATTTTTTGTAGCAAGCTTGGATAAACAAACACTTATAGACTCAGCAAAACGCGGTTATAGCTTTCTAGGAGCTTTTACGCTAAGCATCAAAAATGCTAAAGAAATCTATGAGCTTTTTGCACAAAATGCAACCACAAAATCTTTTGAATTTGCCCTAACACGCGCAATTTACATTGATGAAGATAGAAACAAAGCACAAGAGAAAGCTCACATAGGTGCGGATATTTTCTCCCAATGTATGCTCCGTGCTAATGAGTCAAATCCGACTTTTGAAGCTATTATCAAAACTACAGATTATGAAGAATTTAGAGCAGATTTTTTTAGCAAGGAAAAAATTTTAGAAAATATGATTATAGGAACACCACAAGATTGTTTAGAACAAATTTTAGAGCTTAAAAAGCAAGTGCCTATCACAACACTTTCTTTAAAGCTGCTCTCATCTAAGCTTGAAGATTCCAAAAATATTCTAAGACTCTATAAAGAACGGATTATCCCTTATCTTTAATGCAGATTAAAGAGCTTCAAACTGCCCTTCTTAGCTGGTATCAGACAAATGGTCGCCACTCTCTTCCGTGGCGCAATAAAACACTTCCAAACCGCCCTTATGCCGTGCTGCTTAGTGAAATAATGCTCCAACAAACTCAAGTAAAGGTTGTGCTAGAACGCTATTTTTACCCATTTTTAAAAAAATTTCCCACTCTAAAAGCCCTAAGCCAAGCCAATGAACAAGAAGTTTTACGCGCTTGGCAAGGCTTAGGCTATTACACACGCGCTAGAAATTTACACAAACTCGCACAACTTTGCGCTAACACGGGATTACCTAAAGAAGTCAGAGACTTAATAAAACTTCCTGGAATTGGTGCTTACACCGCTGGGGCTATTGCGTGCTTTGGTTATGATTTAAGCGTTAGCTTTGTAGATTCCAACATTAAGCGCATTTTAACACGCCTTTTTGTGCTAAGAGACCCTACACAAAAGCAGTTAGAACGGCAAGCAAACACTCTTTTAAATCTACAAGATTCCTTTAATCACAACCAAGCCTTGCTAGATTTAGGTGCATTAATTTGCACCGCAAAATCCCCAAAATGTGATATTTGCCCTTTACAGAAATTTTGCAAAGGCAAAAATATGTTAAACAAACTTACTCAAAGCAAGCCTAGTCGCATTACAAAAAAGACACTACACTATGCAATTTTCATTAAAGCGCATAAAATCGCACTTGTTAAAAGCACGCAAAAACTCTATTTTAATCTCTATAACTTCCCAGAAATTTTAAAAAAAGATTCCACAAATCTCCAAAATATTGGAATCCTAAAGCATTCTTACACAAAATACAACCTAAGCGTGCATTGCTACTTGTGCGATAATTCAACAATTTTGACACAAAATTTAGAATTTTTCACACTACAAGAACTTACGACCATTCCCTTATCCGCTCTTGCGCTAAAGATTTTAAAACTTTTAAGCACAAAAGGCGTTTGAGATTCTTTATAATTTTTTTTGCCAATTTTTAAACAAATATTCTATCTCACATAAATGCATTGTTTTGCTATTGACTTCAAGACTTTTTTTAGTTATCTTTTGCCTATCTTTTTCATCTCTTTATCCGAGGATTATATGTCGTCTCAAGTTAATGCCAATCAGGGCTTTCTTGATAAATACTTTAGTTTAAGCGCTAAAGGCACCACTATTAAAACTGAGATCATTGCAGGTCTTACCACCTTTGTGGCTATGGCTTACATCATTTTTCTTAACCCATCCATCCTAAAAGAGGCTGGCATTCCATATGAGGCGGCAGTGGCAGCCACCATTTGGACTGCTGGTATCTGCACTCTAGCTATGGGCATATTTGCTAATCTGCCCGTTGCTGTAGCACCCGGTATGGGCATTAATACCTTTTTTACTTTTTATGTTTGCGGGACCTTGGGGTTACCATGGCAGACAGCACTAGGAGCTGTGTTTGTTTCAGGCATTATCTTTTTGCTTCTAACCATAACTAAACTGCGCCGTCTTATTATTGACTCTGTGCCTATGTCACTAAAAAGCGCCGTGGTTGTAGGCATAGGTATGTTTATCGCCTTTGTAGGCTTACAGGAATCGGGTCTTGTTGTTGATAATGGTTCTACCTTAGTGACCTTAGGTTCCTTAAAATCACCCACTACACTTTTAAGCACGGCTGGTATTTTGATTATAGGTATGCTTTTAGCCCTGCATGTTAAAGGAGCAATACTTATTGGTATCCTAGTCGTTACTATTATTGGTATGATTATGGGTATAACCCCTGCTCCTACATCTTTATCATCAGTTATAAGTTTTGATTTGCCGGCTTTTTCTGAGACATTTTTGGCTATGGATATTATGGGTGCTATATCCTATGGTCTTATTACTGTGATTTTTACCTTTACTATAGTAGAGCTTTTTGACAACATTGGCACTCTTATTGGCGTTTCGCGTGCTGCCAATCTTATGGATGAAAATGGCAAGATTGAAAATATAGATAAAGCTTTGCTGACTGACTCTATAGGCACTATGTTCTCAGCCGTTATGGGGACTTGCACTGTAACTTCTTATGTTGAATCTACAGCAGGTGCTAATGCTGGTGGTCGCACGGGTCTTACCGCTGTAGTTGTTGGTGTCTGCTTTATACTTGCTATAGTGCTAGCTCCCCTTGCAAGCTTAGTGCCAACTTTTGCCACAGCTCCTGCACTTATCATTGTTGGTGCTATGATGATGAAAAATATCACTTATATTAATTTTTCAGATTACACAGACTCGATACCGGCTTTTCTTACCGTTATTATGATGCCTCTTAGCTACTCAATTACCTCAGGATTTGGCTTTGGTTTTACTAGCTATTGTATTTTAAAGTGTATCTGTGGCAAACATAAAGAAATAACCCCTGTTATGTTGGGAGTTACCATTATCTTTATGATAAGTTTTGCTCTGCATTAAAAGATTTTATCTTTCCTTAATGTATTCTAAAACTCATTGTCATACTTAGCGGTTTAGATTTATAATAAATATTATTTAGCCTTTACTCTTTAAAACTCATCAGACACAAATAGACTATAAAAAGGATTTCTATTTTGACTTTCTGTATTTTATAGACACAGCACTTATTTAACGCTAATTTTTAAGTTATTGTGTTAGCATTCCACTTTATTTTTACACTAAAGGAATCTTATGCCACTCCTAGATAGTTTTAAAGTTGATCATAAGTTAATGCCAGCCCCAGCAGTGCGCCTTGCTAAAACAATGCACACACCAAAGGGTGATACAATCAGTGTATTTGATTTGCGCTTTTGCAAACCCAATGTTGAAATTCTAAGCGAAAAAGGAATCCACACACTAGAGCATCTTTTTGCCGGCTTTATGCGAGAACATTTGAACAATAGCGCAGTAGAGATTATTGACATTTCCCCTATGGGCTGTCGCACAGGTTTTTATATGAGCTTAATTGGCGCACCAAGTGCAGAATCTGTTAAAAGTGCTTGGGAAAAAAGTATGCAAGATGTGCTAAAAACTACGCAAATCCCTGAAGCAAATCCACTTCAATGTGGCACTTATACAATGCACTCCCTTGATGAAGCAAAACAAATCGCGCAAGATACGCTAAATAAGGGTATTGGAATTATGGATAATGAAGCCTTAAAGCTTGATTTAGAATGACACAAGATTCCTATTTACAAGCCATAAAAACTCTCAATCTGTGGGCTAAACATTATTATGTATTAGACGATCCTATTGCAAGCGATGAAGAATACGATCTTTTATATCACAAAGTCCTTGCCTATGAGGCACAAAATCCGCAGTTTATCGCTCAAGACTCGCCAACGCAAAGGGTTGGGGATAAGGTTTTAGAGGGCTTTAATAAGCACACACATCTTAAAAGAATGTGGAGCTTGGAAGATGTTTTTAATGAAACAGAAACTCAAGAGTGGATTTTACGCGCAAAGCGTGGCTTGGGGCTTCTTTCTGACGCACCACTAATCTTTAGCGTTAGCCCAAAGTTTGATGGTGCAAGCCTTAATTTGCTCTATGAAGATGGAATCCTAAAATGTGCCGCCACAAGGGGCGACGCCTTCATTGGAGAAAATGTTACGCAAAATGCACGCACCATTCCTAGCATTCCCTTAAGTATCGCTTATAAGGGACGCATTGAGATTCGCGGAGAATGCGTTATTAGCAAAGATGACTTTGAAGCCCTAAATTTAGAGCGGCAAAACAAGGGAGAGACTCTATTTGCCAACCCTAGAAATTGCGCAGCAGGAAGCTTGCGTCAATTAGATTCTAAAATCACAGCAAGTAGAAAACTACAATTTATCCCTTGGGGCGTTGGAGAATGCGATACTAAGGACTTTATGGACTTTGCCAGCAAGGAAAAAACACGGAATCCAAATAGCTTTTTTGCTCTAATGGAAGGAATTTACGCGCTAGGATTCCAAAAACCTCCTTTTACTGAACTTTGCACAAATTACGATTCCATTCATACCGCCTACCAAACACTTCTTAAAGCGCGTGAAGATTATGCCATTATGCTTGATGGAATGGTGCTTTGCGTTGATGCATTTGATTTACAAGAAAAGCTAGGCTTTACCATCAAAGCTCCGCGCTTTGCGTGTGCTTATAAATTTCCAGCCATAGAAAAACGCGCAAAAATATTAAAGGTTACACTTCAAGTGGGAAGAACAGGTGTTATTACCCCAGTAGCAGAGCTTGAACCCGTATTGCTAGAAGGAGCTAAAATTAGTCGTGCAACCTTACATAACTTTGATGAAATACATAAAAAAGACATTCAAATCAACGATTTTGTAGTGCTAATCCGCAGTGGCGATGTGATTCCAAAAATTATTAAATCCTTACCTACATTACGCGATGGCACACAATACCCTTGTGCGACTCCAACACAATGCCCAATTTGCAATAGCACGCTTTTAATAGAAGAAAAACTCATCAAATGCCAAAACCTAAATTGCTCCGCGAGAGTGAAAAACTCTATCACGCATTTTGCCAGCAAAAAGGCACTAAATATTGATGGTTTGGGTGAAAAAATCGTGGAACTTTTGTTTGAATGCAAAAAGATTCAAAGTATCGAAGATATTTTCACACTAAAAGCTAGCGATTTAAAAGACTTAGAAGGCTTTAAAGAAAAGAAAATTAATAATCTTATCGAAGCGATTTTAAAGGTTAAGGGTGTAGAACTATGGCGATTTATCAACGCACTTGGAATTGAACATATAGGAGAGGGTGCTAGCAAAAAGCTAGCAAATGCTTATGGATTGGAGTTTTATAAAAAAAGCTATGCAGACTTTATCGCACTTGATGGCTTTGGTAGTGAAATGGCGGAATCCTTAGTGGAGTTTTGCGCTGTAAATCAAGCAAGGCTTTTGCGCTTGCTAGAATACATTGCGCCAACTTGCAACACACAAGTATTGGAATCTAAAATCAGTGGCAAAACTTTTGTAATCACTGGCACACTTCCTAAAAAGCGTGAAGAATACCAAGAGCTTTTAGAATCCTTAGGCGCAAAGGTTAGTGGGAGCGTTTCTAAAAAAACGGATTTTTTACTTTGCGGAGAAGATGCTGGTTCAAAACTCACAAAAGCTAAAGAACTAGGTATCAAAATCATCAATGCAGAAGAATTACAAGCATTATTAGAATCTTAAGCCATTAAAATAACTTTTTAAATATCAATACACCACTCTAAGTCGCTCATTTAAGCTAGAATCCAAATTTAAAAAGCTTTCTAGGCTTATATCGCTAAAGGCGTCAATGAAAATATATTCATTTTGTGTATTGCGTAAATATTCTAGCACTTCTTTATCACACACTATTACATATAAGCAATCTTCACATTTATAAAGCTTGTTTTCAAAGATAGATTCTAGCGGTTTGTCTAGGGGCTTGCCACTTTGTAGGGCTAGATTTAGGGCTTTATCTCTTGGGCTTATTGTGCTATCTAGTAGTTTTAGTGCGCCTTTTTCATTTGTGATAAGCTCTGGCTTATCACTTAAGGATAGCACACTAAAGCCGCTAAAGTTTTTATCCGCTATTTTTATACTTGCTCTTTTTACTCTCTCAATGGTTATATCGCTTATCACTGGATTTTGACTTTTTAGCTCATTTTTACAAAAATCATAGGCTACTTTGCTTTTCTCTTCATTTATAGGCTCATCAATTTGAACTAGGATAAATTTACGATTGCCGCCATCTTCTTTGTTTAGCTCCATTACAGCGTGGGCGGTTGTGCCACTGCCGGCAAAAAAATCTAAAATAATTTCAGGTTCTGTTTGTGTGCTAGATTCTACGCTATGCGGCGAGAGTTCCCCCCCCCCCCGCAGAAGTGCTAGGGGTTGTTGTGGATATTTTGATTAGGTGTTTAAGAAATTTTACAGATTTTGGATAATCAAAAATTTTTGCGCCCATAATTTCTTTAAGTTCAAGAGAGCCTATTTCTGTTCTAGCGATTTCACTTTTTACTATTGAATTTGGTAATTTTCCTATTTCATCTTGTTTGTATTGTTTTTTATGTAGTTTGTATTCACCATTAACTTTTTTGACGATAAGTTTATATTTTTCAGATTTCATTTTTTCTTTGCTCCAAGTCCATCTGCCTAATACGCCAACAGATTGATAAGGGATTATTTTTATTAAATTTTTATGGTCTGAAATTTCATCGTCAATATAAATTTTATCTTTTGCTTCATCAAAATAAACAGGAAAATGTAGTGAAGGCACATCTTCTTTTCTTCCACCAATTCCACGCTTCCACAATCGCTCAATATAGAATTCTCCATACTCATCTTTTTCGGCATATTTTTTGGTTAATTCAGAATCTGTAAGCATTATTTTAGATAGTGAATTATCGCAAATTGTTTTTGCATATACCAAGCAATAAGAATGTTGCTGTGCTATAAAATTAGAGCTTTGTGTTCCTGCTGGAGCAGATTCTGCAACTATACACGCCACAAAATTCTCTTCCCCAAAAATTTCATCGCAGAGAATCTTTAAATTTGCTTGTTCATTATCATCAATGCTTATGAAAATCACGCCATCATCTTTGAGCAAATCTCTAGCAAGTTTCAATCGTGGCAGCATAAAGCTTAGCCACCCACTATGTGTGCGTGAGCCTTGTATATTTCTAAAAAACTTTAGCGTTTCACTCTCTTTTTCTTCACCATTTTCATCAATCTCAAGTAGCCCTACTTCTTGTAAAATCGCTTGATAATCTTTCCTAAAATTATCAGGGTAAATAAAATTTTCATTTTTTGTATTGTATGGGGGATCAATGTAAATCATTTTTATTTTTTCTGTGTAGGCGGATTTTAGGATTTTAAGCGCGTCTAAATTATCGCCTCTTATGATGAAGTTTTGCGGAGTTTGGGGGCCAGATTCTAGACTTTTAGATACTTCGCCTAAAGGCTCAGTATGACAAGTGGATTCTATATTTTGGATTGCTTCGTTGTCGCCTTGCGACTGCCTCGCAATGACAGATTCTGTGCTGTGGGGTGGGATAAAGCTTGTTTCAAATGTAAGTAGCTTTTGTGTGGGGGTGCTATACAGGGCATTTGCCAAGCCTTTGCCAGTGAAAGTTAGCTCATAGCCTTGTATATCCGCCTTATCATTTAGCCCTAAAAGCGTGGCGATAGCCTGTAAATCCACTTGATTATCTTTAATGACTTGCGGGAAATTTGCCTTAAGGGTTTCTAAGAGTTGGTTGTGAGACTGCTTAGAATCTATGATTGTTACGCCCTTTTTTATCGCTTCGTTTTTAGGTATCATTTGCTCTCCTTTACTTGATTTGTTTGTGCTTGATGTATCGCTTCTTTTAGACTTGCTAATAAATCTTGCTTGTTAATGCGTGTGCTATAAAGCACTTTGATATTTTCATCTTTTAGGCTCTCTTGTAGGCTTTTGAAAAATCTTTTTGCATAATCTATTTTTTTGCACTCTAATTCTGGGATTGAGCGTTCATCATCATAGCCTTTGGTTTCGCAAATGAAAAAGATTTTCTGCCCATTTTCATCTTGCAAAAGATAGGCGAAATCTGGCTCATACTGCTTAAAAGGTGTGGGAATGCTAAATTTAGGAAGTTTGGCAAAGACGATTATGGATTTATTATCTATCGTTTGGGGGTCGTTTGTAATGACTTCTTTTTCAATGTGGCTATCATAAATCACTTTGTCAAAAAGATAGTTTGAGGGAGGGTCTAGGGGCGTTGATTTACTAGAATCTTTGGCGATAAATTTGCCTAGCTTTTGTGCTTCTATATTCTCTTTTGGCGCGCCATTTTCATCGTATAAAAGGGAGCTGTTGGAATAGCTTTGGATAAACTCATAGCCCACGCTTAGAAGAAGGTTTTTATGTAGCTCTTCTTTGTAGATGTTTTTTAAGGCTTCAAAGGCTGCTTTGGGGGAGTTGGTGAAATTTTGTTTTTCTAGCTTGTTTAAAAGCTCTAGCAAAAATGGAAGTGGGATTTTGTATTCTTTAGCAAAGTCAAGGGCTATGGATTTGAAGTCTTTTTCAAGGGATTTTGCATAGTCTTTTGTGCGTATTTCTTGTAGGTCTTTGGTGATGATTTTATTGCTTTTTGTATCATAAATCTTGCTTTCAAAACGCACAGATTCTTTTGGGATTTGGGTTTGGTTGAAAATATGGGCTATGGATTGCACTAAGGAATCTTGCTTGATGTCTTTATAGATAAGGATTGATTTTTGATTGATTGTGCGCCATAGGTCTTTAAACTCTTGTGCTAGGTTTGATTTGATTGTAACTTTTTCTTTTGGGGTGTTGGCATTTTCTACTTGATTTTGTGCGGTATTTGTGGCTTTAAAGGCTTCTAAAACACACTCAAATTTATCTTGTAAAAGATTTTTTAAACTCTCATTGTCTTTTATGCTTTCATAAATGGGAGCTGTAATGGTGTAGATATTGCTAGATTTATCAAATTCTACTAAGTGTAAATCTTCTAATACAATAAGCAGCCTATTTATCTGGCTATCATCAAGCCCTAAGGCTTCTAGTTTTTCTCTAGTAATAAACTTCGCATCTAAGGCAAAGCTAGAATCCATAATTTCTTTTTGCAGCCCTTCAATAAAGCCCCTTTCTTCACTGCTTACAAGCATATCTAGGTAATTGATAGCAAAAAATTCATTTTCGCTAGATTTTAAAAATTTATGCGTAATCCTTTTGCCCTCACTATTGACACAAATTCTTAAGCCCCTGCCTACTTGCTGGTGGCGGCTGACATCACTGCTAGAATGTGCGAGTTTGGTTAGAGTGAAAATATTTGGATTATCCCAGCCCTCTTGCAAAGCCCATACGCTAAAGATAAAACGCAAGGGCGTGCTAAAAGAGAGCAGCTTCTCTTTTTCTTGCAAAATGAGTTTTATATCATTTGCTTCTAGGGTTTCTTTGTTGCTTTCTTTCTTTTTGCTTGTGAGATTGCTATCGCCGCTAAAATAGCCCTGATGCACTCTTAAATTACCATTTTCGTCAAAATCTTTTTGCAAATACGCCCTGTAATTTTCATCTAAATTTTTCTGTAAAATTTCTTGGCGTTTTTGTTTATAAAGTCTTTCAAAAGTGTTTTTGATAAAGGGATTTTCCCCTCTAAAGTCCTTAATCTCTGGGATAAAAAATAAGCTTAAAGCTTTGATATTTTGCTTAAACAATGTTTCTTCTTTTTCAAAATGCAGGGCGATGGCTTTTTGCAAAAGGCTTGTGATTTCATCTTGACTTAGTTTGTAGGACTTTTTGCTTTCTATCACTTCGCCATTGCTTAAATAGGCTTTGTCTTTATTGACATTGACTAAACTAATGCTTTGAAAGCTAGAATCTAGTGGGGCTAGGCTGTTATTTTGCAAAATCATTGTGCGTTTTTCTATGCCATTGTTAAAAAAGGAAAAAGTAGCGGATTTTGGTTTAGCTGTGTTTGTGGCTATCAAAAATGGGGCAGTGTTGTTTTGTATCAGTGTATGCACGCGGATTTGTTTGACAAGATATGCTCTAAAAGCCGTGATAGAATCAAGGCAGTAAGCGACATTGCTTAAAGCATACTCGCTTTCTTTAGGGAAAGTCGCACCAAAGCGGAAATATAGAGAATTAAGCTTAGAAAAGTAGCGATTAAACGCTTCGCCTTTTAGCAAATGTGGCTCATCAATGATAGAAATGGGCTTTAGAGCGGCGATATTTTCAAAAATGCTTTTAGTATTGAAAAGATTTTCATTATTTTTATTGAGCAAATTATCTTTTTTATCAATGGCACTATTGGTTAGGATAAGCACACTTAGTTCATCTGTATTTTTGATATAGTGATTGATGATTTGTGATTGCGACTTGCTATCTGTGTAGATATAGGATTTTAAATGCTTTTTATACTCGCTATAAAAGTAGTCTTTTGTAAGCTTGATATTTTGCTTCACAGATTCCAAAATCGCCTTTCTTGGCACGAATATGATGAATTTATTTTGCTTAAAATGCTTGTGAAGTTCAAAAATGAGATTAAGATAGGTGAAAGTTTTGCCCGTGCCTGTTTCCATTAAAATATCTAAGCGTAGTTTATCGCTGATATTGTGTATTGGCATAGGTGTGCGTTTGTAAAAGTCTTGCAAACATTCTTTTAAATTATCTTGCTTTGTAAAGTCAAAATTTGACAGAATCTCTTTGATATTATCAATGCAGTTTTGCTGATACTCTTGTCTTTCAAAAATCATTGTTGCTCCGTTTTAATGGTTTAAATAGCTCACAAATCTGTGCGGCAATATACCCTTCAAAATCCTTTGACACGCCAGATTCTTTGTTGTAATAATACAAATCCACCTCTATACCTAAGCCTTGAAAATCTAGCTTTTTATCACAAAATAATTCTTTAAAGCCTTGCAATTTATCCCTTGCATTTGCTTCAAAGCTTAAGCCCTTAGGATCTACAAAAATGATTTTATAATCCCCACTTTGCTTATGCTTTAACCAAAAGATAAAATCGGGGTAAAACTTCCTTTGCTCTTGGCTTTGCGTATCAAAATAGGGGATAAATATAGAATCCTTTGTTTCTACAATCTTGCTAAAACACCACTCATAATCTTTAAATGCGTTCTTAGAATCTTGTAAATATTTTTGCAAATCCTCTAAAAATTCTATCTCACTTCTTTCGCTAATGGCATAGTTAATATGGATTGCAGAATATTTATATGATTCTAAAACCATAGGGCTGTAATAGTGCTTTGCTAACTCTGCTGTGATAACATAGCTATGTTTTTCTATGCTTTGTGTTGGTTTAGCTTGGATTTGCTCGGTGTATTCATCTAGTGTGATTTTGCCTTTTTCAAACTCTTTTTTAAGCTCATCTATGCTTTTAGCTTGTTTTGTCTGTGCTAGTTCTTTAACCGCTTTATTCATCTCTTTTATAATCATCTCACTAAGCCCATCACCACTTAGCATAAAATCTTTAAAATGCGTAATGCTATCTTCACAAGGCACAAACTTTTCTAACTCTAGCAAAGGTGTGTGGAAAAATCTATCCATACTATGCAGGGCATTTTGTGGTTTAAGTTTTGGCATATTGCCCTTTATCTCTAAGCTTGCACTTGCTTCATCACGCATTTTTTGCTGTATCTTTTGCAAAGTGCTAAAGCCTAAATCCGCTCTATTTATCCCGCTTGATACAAGCAAAATATCTTCATCATAAGATTCTATATATTTGCTTAATCTCTCAAAATCATAATGTGAAATCACAAAGGTTTCATTGCTTTTATGAGAGTTTTTATAGCTTGGCACAAGCAGTGGCTCTAGTGTTTTATTTCTCTTAAAGCCTGTAAGCTTACTTTGGAATCTAAAGCCCTCAAGCCCCTTTAAAATCCACTCAATCGCTTCATTTTCTGTCGCCATAATAAATACACTCTCAATCCCCAAACTCCCATCACCTAAAGAATCCTTTGTGTTATACTCTAGTGTATTACTTGCTTTTAGTCGTTTGCGTATATCTTTAAAAGGCTCAATTCTTACCCCTCGCCCTATGGTTTGTAGGACATATTTTTTTGCCTTTTTGCTACCGATATTGATAAAGTTAATGAAATTCACACGATTGCTATCCCACCCCTCGCTAAACACCTTGCTTCCCATCATAATTTGTATGGGCGATTCTCTATGATTTAGCTCTTCAAAATACCCCTTTGCCATATCCTCCCCACTCTCAATGCCTAGCCCATCAAGATAGCTTTTCTCCCACTCTTTAATGCTACCGATATTTAAAAGCAAAAAGGGTTTTGTCGCATTTTTACTTTTAAAGGCAAGCTCTTTATTATTCCCCTTAATCTTACAGCACTCTAGGCTTGAAGTCTCTTTAGCATAAAAGATTTGCTCTCTTAAGTCTTTAGAATCCACTTTTGCAAGTCGCTCTAAAAAGTCTTTATTCATCTCTTTTTCAGCAAAATATATCCTGCTAGATTCTAGCTTTTTTGCTAAGTTTTTTGCAATCTCGCTTATATCTTTAGAATCTTGTAAGATTTTCATAATCGCTTCAAAATATAGCTTAATCCCCGCATCTTTGGTATTGACTTTATCAGCCACAGCGATGATTAAAGGATTATGATAATGCAGGTTTTCAAACCTTGCTTTTAAGCTTTTTAATTCCTGCTTTATCCCCACAAAAAGGATAAAACTCTCCATTATCCGCTCTAGTTTTTCATCACTAGAATCCACTTTAGAATCTTTAAAGGCTTTGAGATTACTATCTAGCACCACTATATTTTTCCCATAGCCATCATTATTAAACTTCTCTAAATTGTAGTTAAAAGCACAAGTAAAAAGCTCTATATCATTATCAAAAGTCGCAGAAAAGTTAAAGATAAATCCGTGCGGATACTCCTGCCTTTCTCGCCCTTTTGCTAAGTCCCTTATATAGCTTTTTCTTATAGAATCTTTGCTATCGCCCTTATGTGCTTCATCAAGCAAGATATACCAGCCTTTTTCACGCATTAAATCATCATAATTTAGTCTTTTAGCCTTAGAATCTTTGCCGACATTTTCCTTTATATCTAGCAAATCACTTCTACCAAGAAACACGACATTTTCAAAGCCTAGCAAACTTTGATTATCATAAGCTTTTATCTCTTTGCAAATGATTTGTATCGGCTGATACGCATTAAAGCTTTGTATATGTGTTTTAAACTGATGTAAAATCTTATCATTTGGCACAAGCAGCATTATGGGCTTAGATTCTATCTCGCCATTTTTCATAAGTTTTTGCATAAGGCTTATAAGCTTTATCATCACAATACTTTTGCCACTGCCTGTTGCCATCCAAAAGCTTGCCATATTGCAAAACTCTTTTATATCTAAGCCTTTTTTAGAATCTAATTTTATAGCGTTGTATTTAAAAGCCTGTTTGTATTCATAGCATAGCTCTTTTGTATCATCTCTATACAGCTTTAAACTGCATAATGCCTTTTGCAATGCCGCTACTTGATATTCTTGCAGACTAATACTGCCATTAAAGCTTACTAAATCAAGCCTTTCAAAAAGATCGCTGAAAGAGTGAAGCTTTTTGTCTGTAATGTCTTTTAAAATCAGTGATTGTTTTTTAGTCATTTTCCTGCTCTTGTGTTAAGTGTTTTATAGGTAGATTCTAATATCTCTTCATCTTCCTTTTCTGCCTTAAGCAATGCTTCCTTTTTGCGTTGTGTAGCAAATATCTCATACTGCTTATAAGCGGTTTGCTCCATTTGTGCGTTAGAGACACTGCCATTATCTTTTAAAATTTGCATTCCTTGAAAGGTCAGCAAAGAATCCACATTTTGCCTCCAAAAGTCCATAGTCAAAGTTTGCTTATCTTTCACTCTAAGTTCTGCGGATTCTAAAAACACATTAACCAAACGATTTAAACTATCTAGCTCCTCTTTTTTTAGATAATTTTTCGCCACAATCACATCACCTTTACGCACAACGCTACCTTTCCAGCTTGTAAGCCCCATATTCAGCTTTTTTGCATTTGCCCTCTCGCAAATCAGCTCCGCAGCAGTTTTGTGCGTGATAGCGTATAAAAGCTTGTTTTGCGTCTGTGCGAAAAACATTTGCGTTGCCTTATCGCTAGAATCATAATCTACACTCAAAGCAAAAAGTTCTCGCACTTTTTGATAAAACCTTTTTTCACTCGCCCTTATATCTCTAATCTGCTCTAACAGCTCATCAAAATAATCCGTCCTGCCATTTGGATTCTTAAGTCTATCGCTATCTATTAAAAAGCCCTTTTGCAAATAGGTTTTTAAATGCTCATTTGCCCAGATTCTAAACTGCACTCCCCTTTTACTGCGGACACGAAAGCCCACAGCTAAAATCATCTCTAAGGAATAAAATTTCACTTTGTATGATTTGCCATCACTAGCAGTTGTTCGGATTTCCCGAATAACTGAATTTGCCTGTAATTCCCCATCTTTTAGGATATTTGTGATATGTTCGCTTATACTAGATTTTGAGGTGTCAAAAAGTTTTGCCATAGAATCTTGGGCTAAAAACACACTCTCTCCAAGCTCATAGAGTTCTACTTTTATTTTTTTATCTTGTGTGGTGTAGAGAAAGATATTTGGCATATTAGTTGTCATAAATATTTTCCCCTTAAAATATCTAAAAATAACTGATTTCTATTTTCCGCATCGTAAATTAAAGAACTATAATCCATAAAATTAACTATCGTATTATTAGCCTGATTATATTTGTAACAAATAGGAAAGTTAGTGCTTGTGTATATCTGATTGTAATCATCATTGATAAGATCTCTCAATATTTCTTCACTAAACTTTAAAAAACCGTAAGCCCAAATTCTTAAACCCTTTTGTGCATATGCCTCATTGATATAGGAAGCATAGCTTAATATCTGACGCTTTGCTTTTGGAAAATAATCCCTATCATTTTCTGGCTTTTTAAATTCTATCAATAAAATATCAGTAATTTTCTCTTTTTCATAAGTATTTGAAATGATACTTAATAAATCAGGTCTTTCTATGTTTTTATGCAGCTCTGGAAAAATATCTTTAATCTGTATGTCGCTAAAAATTTTATCATAGCACATAAATCTATCATCAAATAACCAAACATTATTAGTTCTATAGTTTTTTTTATCATCAAATGTTTTTTTAGGCATAAATAAATTATGGATTTCAGCTTCTACACTCCCTTTATCAACAGAGTTTTTTAATTTTTGGATTAATTTATCCCTATCAAACACATATTCAGCCAATTCCGTTTGTGTTACTTTAGCCAATTTAGATTCATAATTTGTTTTTACCTTATTATTATCATCTCTTAAAAAATCCTTATCATCATTAAATTCTTTTTTTGCATTTTCTAACATATCATTTACATTTAATTCATTCCTATTTTCAAAATATACTCCGAGATAAGGTGATTCTTTAATTGATTTTTTTCTATTTTCTTTAATTGTATTTTCTACATCAAAATTATGTTCCACATAAATTGCTTTGAGCTGATTTTCTAATTCATCGTGTATATCATTCCAACTCAAATCCTCAAATTCAAGCGAATTTTTTCGTTTGGGATAAATTTGCAATTCATTTCTTTCATCATTAACATTTTTATCAAAAAAATCGGATTCTAAAATATAAAATATTCTTAAATCTTTTTCTTTTGGCAAATTATATTTACTTTCTTGGTTTAAATCTGAATTTTTTATAACAACCCTATTATTTGCAACATAAAATCCTTCATTTCTAAAATCACTTTCCCCAAAAATATATGATATGCTAAAAGAATAATTTTTAATTTTAAATTCTTTCTTTTCAAAATCTGGTATTTCAATACTCTTAACACTATCTACACATTCATCGTTTCTATAAATATCTATTTTAATATCCTTGTTTTCTATCTTAAAATAAGCCAGAAAATGCTCTTTAATTTGTTTTTTAATCTTAGAAAAATCAACCGAAAAATTATCTTTTGGATTTGATAAAATCACTTTAGTTTTATCAAAAAAACCTTGCTCATTAGGCTCCGTCATACCATTATAGGTAAAATCAAATTCTTTATTTTTACTTACAACCTTTACGCTTTTAAAAAGTTTAAGATATATAAATCTTCCTATACCCTTACAGCCTAATGATTTTTTATAATTACTACGATATTCTCCAAAAGACTTCAAATTTTCCTCATTAAAACCATCACCATTATCAATCACTTCAATTTTATCTACATAGGGAGTTATGTTTTTATTGTCTAAGCTGGGGGCTATAATTTTAAGCTCAATATATGTGGCATTTGCTTGCATTGCATTTACTATTAATTCAAATATCACATTCTCAAGCTTGACATTTTTTAATTGATCTACAACCTCTGGTATATTTATTTTCATCACAATTTCTCCCACCACAAAAGATTTTTAAGTTTTGGGTATGTATGTAAGTCAATTTGCTCTAATGATACAATATCGCCATTGTCAAACTCACAAGATTCTATACCTTTAGAATCTAAAAATAATCGCTTGATTTTTAGCCCTTGCAAATTTGCTAAAGTGTGGAATAAATCAAATTCCTTTCTATATCCGCTCATATCTAGCGTGATTGTTTCACCCTTATTCAGCTTTTTAATGAGTTTGCGGGATTTTCTGTAATCAATGATTTTTTGTGCTTTTTGATAATCTTTAGCAGGGTAAATCACTTCAGCGTTATTGCCTATTTCTTTACCTGTCTTATTCTCACATTGACAATCTGTAAGCACATATTCACATTCTTTTAATGCTTCTTCATAGGATTCTAACTCGTAGTATCTAAATGCTCCGCTGCCTTGATAGTCGCATTCTTTGCTAATCCCACTTTGAAATCCCCCTATGACTTTTTTAAGGCGTGGGAGTATGACTTTATAAAAATGCTCTCCCATTTCAATGCCAAGCCATTTACGCCCTAGCTTTTGTGCTGCAGCTACACTTGTCCCACTTCCTGCAAAGAAGTCTAAAATTATAGAATCTTGATTGCTAGCTATTTCACAAATTCTTTTTAATAGCCTTTCGGGTTTTGGGGTATCAAAAATCTTGTCATCAAATAGGGCTAAAATTTCTTTTGCGGCGTCTTGATTGTGTCCTACTTCTTTATGTTTCCAAATCGTAAGCGGTGTAATGCCATCTTTCACTTCACTTAAAAATCTTTTAATTCTAGGCACAGAATCTCCACCATTAAAATAAATTCTATTATCCTTTAAATATTCCTCAAATGTTTCTTTTGAAAGTCTCCAAGAATAACCTTTTGGCGGTAAAATTTTTCTACCACTAGGCAGAGTAATTTCATAAATATTCGCTTCTACTGCAGGTCCTACACTCATATCACCGCTTGTCCAAATACCTCTTGGGTCGTTATCGGGGTTTTTGTATCTTGCGTTTGCTTCCTCTGTTCGTGGTAATGGGTTTAACAATGTTTTATCAATATTTTTTGAATAGACGCTAATAAAATCGTGGTTGGGAGAAAAATCCTTCCTTAAATTAACAGCAGAAAAAACTTTTTCCCATATTATATTTGCCATAAAATTCCCTTCCCCAAATATCTCATCGCATAAAATTTTAAGTCTTGCTTGTTCGTTATCATCTATGCTTATAAAAATGCTTCCACTATCCTTTAAAAATTCCCTTGCTAATTCCAAGCGATTAGCTATCATTGAAAGCCACGATGAGTGATTAAATTTATCACTATAAATAAAGCCGTCATTGCCTGTATTGTAAGGCGGATCAATATAGATTAAATCCACTTTGTTTTGATACTTTGGCATTAGGGAGTTTAGGGCTTGAAAATTATCCGCCTTTATTAGCTCACCATTAAGGATAGATTCTATATCATCAAACACGCTTAGAATCTTGTATTGTGTCTCTTTGCTAAAATGCTTTGTGTCAAGGGGTAGAAATTTATATTTGTCATCACTCAATATCTTTTCGCTTATATTTTGTGCTTGAAAACTCTCATCAATAAGCTTTAAATCCTGCCATTCTTTGATTTGCTTTTCAAAGCCTTTGTCTTTGCATATAGAATCTAAAAGTGCGGTATTTTGTGCTTTATCACTCAATGCTAAATGCTTCAAAATCAAATCAAGGCTAAAGACATAATTTACTTTTTTCGCAAACTTAGGCTTTAACCACACAGCCTTTAGCTCATCTTCAAAATCGCCTATAAGCCCTATTATCTCTAAGGCGATATTGCGAATCCTTTGTAAATGTGATATGGATTTTACACTCCATTCTTGAAACTCGCTGTCTTTATAAAGATAATGATAAAACCACAAGTCAAACTGCTCTTGTAAAAATGCCCTTGCATTTTTGTGGATAAAAAAATCTACTTCATTTTGCTTTTTATAGCTTGTAAAAAGCTTTTTTATGTGTGCTTCATCTAGGGGGATTTTATGTGCTTTTAGGGATTTTATAAAATCTTCGCTCAATTCGTTGCTATTTTCTTTAAACACAGCATTAAGATCGGGGAATAAATCCTTTTGACTTAAAACCTTGATATAAATGGTGGGTATAGAATCTTGTGTATCTGTGCTTGTTTGCTCGATTTTATCAAGTTTGAAAATAAGCTTTCGCTTGGTATTATCAGCATTTTGCGTGTATTCACTTGTATCAAAGTAGATTTGGGCTAGCTCGTTTTCATCGCTTAAAGTAAGGCTAGTATAAAGCGTATCACTTTTGACATAGTATAAGTCTTTTGTTTTATAAAAAAGGCTTGTATCTTTGGAATTAGTATAGACTTTTGCATAAATGTTTTTATACAGCGGCGTATCGTGGAAAAATGGTGTGCCTGTGTCATTAAGATAGCTATCAAAGAAAGTGTAAAGCTTGTTGTAAATATCGTGTGAGTTAAAATCATCATTTGGGATAGCAGAATCTAAATAAGCTTTTATGTGAGAGAAATACTGCTCTTTTATGCTTAAAAGATTGCTAAAACCGCTTTGTGCGTTGTTTGTGCTGCTTTGCGTATTTTGTGCTGTATTAGCCTTTTCATAGGCTTTGATTTTTGCACCGAGATAACATTCCTCTAATTTGCTATAAAATGTTTTTTTGTAGTCCATCGTTTGCCTTTGTGTTTTTATGTGCTTTTGCTATAAAGCTTAGTAAAACTTCCCCATATCTTGCTTAAGCGATTTATTTTGTATTGCAAATCTCTATTTTCTCCCATCTTCTAGCACTTTTAGATTACCATTAGATTCTATCTCGCAGACGATGTATGGGAGTCCTTGTTTGTTTAGCTCACACATAAAGGGGTCGGGGTCGTTTTGCTCCATATTCCACACGCCACTACCACTACTAGAATCTATCCCCTGATGCTCTCCACCTTTTGGCATATCGCTGTTAAGTTTTAGTCGCTCTGCGTTGTAGGATTCTATGCTAGAAGCTTCACTGCGTTCAGTATGACAAGGGGCAGAATCCACTTTTTGAAAGTCTAATTTAGAATCTTTTTTGGAATCTTGGCATTCTAAGGATTGAGATGAGAAATCAGGGTTGTGCAAGTCTTGCGAATGAGACGCACTAAGCGTGCGTTGCAGTGAGCGAGGCGAAGCACTCCCTGATTTATCGCTCAATACTGAATGCCCCTTAGGCGCATTTAGCCCCCATTTATCTTCACAGATGAGCTTCGCCCCAATCATCGCTGGCACACCTGTGGTATAGCTCACACCTTGTGCATTAACTTCTTTATAACAAGTCTCGTGGTCGCAAATATTATAGATATAAATCGTTCGCTCCTTTCCGTCTTTCACACCCTTCATATAGCAGCCAATGTGCGTTTGCCCCTTTGTGCGAGAGGCTAGACTTGCAGGATCTGGCAAAAGTGTCTTTAGCACTTCAATAGGCACGATTTTACCGCCCTTATGTGCTACTTCATCAATGCGTAAAAAGCCGATATTCTCTAGCACTTTCATATGCGTGAGATAGCTCTCGCCAAAAGTCATAAAAAAGCGGATTTTTCGCAAACCTTTGATATTGCGGATAAGCGATTCTAGCTCTTCGTGGTAGAGTAAATAGCTATTTTTCACGCCAACTTCTGGGTAGTCCCACTCTTTCATCAAAGCTAGCGGCGCAATATCTCGCCACTGCCCCCCTGCGTATGAAAATTCAGCTTTTTGCGATAAAGGTGCGATTGTTCGCTCACAAGCGGCGTCATTACCGCTTAGGTAACTCCTTGCTTGTTCGCTCCAAAACGCACCTTTCTCATCAAAAATCTTAGAATTTTCCCTTTTTTGCTGCTCTCTTTGTGCTTGCTTTGCCTCCACTTCTATACGCCAATGCTGCTCATCTCTCTCAAACTTGCGATAAATGGTGTCTTGTTTTAAATCCGGGTTTAAGGCTAAATCTGTGCTAGAAACTAGAGATTTAGATTCTATACTAGATTTTTCGCTACGCTCAAAATGACAAGGGGTAGAATCCACTTTTTGAGATTCCATATTGCTAGAATCTTGGCATTCTAAGGATTGAGATGAGAAATCAGGGTTGTGCGAGTCTTGCGAATGAGACGCACTAAGCGTGCGTTGCAGTGAGCAAGACGAAGCACTCCCTGATTTATCGCTCAATACTGAATGCCCCTCTTTAACCCAATATCGCGCCTTTGAGCTAACCTCCCTTAAGTTAATTTCAGGGTTAAAGTTTGTAGCAAACGCATAGCCGTGATCTCCTGCATTACAATCTAAAATATCAATGCTATGAATCTCATCAAAATAATGCTTCTGTGCGTAAGCACAAAACACATTTGTAACACCCGGATCAAACCCACTACCAAGCAACGCAAAAATCCCTGCTTGTTTATAACGCGTATCATACGCCCACTGCTCTTTATACTCAAAATGTGCGGAGTCTGGATGCTCGTAATTTGCCGTGTCTAAATAATGCGTTTTTGTGCGCAAACACGCTTCCATAATGCTTAAATCTTGGTAGGGCAATGCGACATTTACCACAAGCTTTGGGCGATATTTTTCAATCAAAGCCACCACAGATTCTACGCTATCAGCATCGACAGAATCTATCTCAATCTCACCTAAGCCTTTTTCTCTAATAGAATCCACTATCGCTTGGCATTTGCTAAGGGTGCGAGAAGCTAAGATAATGCGAGTAAAGCTCTCCCTATTCATCGCCATTTTATGCGCTACCACACCGCCAACTCCACCTGCACCAATTTGTAAAACACACGCCATTTAAATCCCTTTCGAAGTAAATGTGCTATTTTACAAAACTTTGCTTTAAAAATATAAGTTCAAAAATTTGATTTACTTACTAACTCTACTTCCCATTGTTTACTATCAAACCTAACATTTGCAGGGCTTGTAGATGGAAGGGATTTTGCCATATCTTTCAAATGTGGATAATATTTATTCAAAAGAAAATAAGCCTTCTTTCCATTGCACAAAATAGTTTTAATTTGTGTTTTAGCCAGCAATGCTTCAAGATCAGAAATTTCAGTAGCCAATAAAGTCTTATCCATACTGCTCTCTTTATCGCCTTGCATATTACTTCCCAAGCAAACAATATCCCATAATGCAATACGATAATGGAGTAAAAAATCCTTTTTTGCTTCCACACTCACTAACTCAACCTTAAAAAAATCTTGCAGCATTTTCCAAAATCTATTTCTAGGATTTCCATAATAAAATCCTATTTCAAAAGACATTTTACTTGGAAAACTACCAAGAATTAAAACTTCACTTTCATTATTAAAGATAGGTTCAAATCCTCTTTTTAACATTTAACAACTATTTTTTAATAAAATATTCTTGAATAATACAAACAAAATCATCACCAATTTCAATTAAAGCCTCACCTTGATAACGCCCCTGTTTTTGCACTTCAAAATAATCACTTTGCCACAATCCATCCACAAGCTCTCCGTTTCCTAGAATCTTATCCTCTTGGATTGTATTAGGACGCGTTAAAAAGAATTTCACTTTGGCTTCTGTCGCAATCTTTCCAGTTGCCTTATCACGGATGCGCAAAAAAATCTGACGAAAATTATTTGGACTTTGCTCTTCTGCACCCTCAAAAGCTATATTATATTGCTTAAGCAATCTTGCACGCATTTGCGCAATAGTGTTTGCGTTTTCATCAATGTATTGAGAATTTTTCTGACATATCCCTTGTAATTCCACAGGATTTGAGATAGCAACTTTAAGTGTTAGTATGATAAGCCCAACAACAACCATAGCAAGCAAAAAGATTCCAAGAGGCCAATAATTTTTCATCATTTTCTCCTTAAATACACAAACACAAACAATAATAATATTACAAATAGCATTACATACAATAAAGTGCGAACAGCAATTTGCACTCCCTTATTCTGTTTAGGAAAACTATGCTCCAATTCCACACCATGATATTCTGCAATCCTATCAGCAATATCCACAAAACCATTTAGCAAAAATGCTGAGATATTCTGCGGTGTTAGTTCAGCATCTTTTTTTGGAATCAATGGAACAATATAATCCCAATATACCTCCTTTTTGTCAAACATTTTTTCAGCTTCTGCGCTTGTTACAATATTAATTTTTTTTTCAAATTGCGTAAAAAAAAGAAGTACATAAGGGAATTTAAGATTTTGTATAAAAAATTGTTCTTGCTCCTGAAGATTCTTGCTTCCTAAATCCTTAAGAGCAACAACATACAAAGAAACACCAGTTTTCTCATACACTTCATCTGATAAAATTTCAACAAAAGCTACCGTTTTATCAATTAATTGATTTTGATTTTCTAAAACATAAGGCTTAGCAAACAAAAATGAATAAAAAAATAGGGGAAAAAACCCTATTTTTAGTATTTTAAGCATTAATCAGCCAACAAAAAGGAGCATATCAGGAATAAAAACAACTGCAATAGATGCGATAATTGCAATAATATGTGCCACAAAAAGAATCTTTTCCAAACCACTATACTTAATCATTACTACTCTCCTTTTGGTGCATCTTTGAAATGTTGCGCATTCGCTTTACTTGACATCTGCAATGCATTTGCATCTTCAATCACATAAGGATTGTTTGCTTGCGCTTTCTGTGTAACCACAGCCGCATAACCTAAACCAAACACAACAGAAAGCAACAACACAACTGCCACGAAATACCCCAAAAGTCCATTAACTCCAAATAATCCGTTCATTACAAATCTCCTTAGTTCTTGTCTGAATAGATAAAATGCGCTAAAGCTTCTTTTTGCTTATCCGTTAACATTTGCGATTTAAAAGAAGGCATAATACCAATATGCCCCTTTTTGCCTTTTTCGAGAACTTCAGCAACAAAGGCTGGTGTTCCATATTTACTTAAATCTGGAGCCATACCATCCATTCCTTTACCATCATCACCATGACAAGCATTGCAAGTTGCCACGCTAAAAAGTTCTTTTCCTTTTGCAACAAGATCAGGATACTTTGTTTTCTTAGCCTCTGAGATTTCTGCCATCACATATGCTGCAACCGCCTTGTAATCCTCATCTGTATTTAAAACACCTGGTGCTGTTTCACTCATTGGTAACATATCACCAAGCATATAACCCAGCCCCCTACTTCCTTCTTTCATTGTGCGGATAATACCTTCTTCTTTACCCCATTCAAGTAAGTTTGCAGCAGTGCCATTAATTCCTTCTGTCGTAACTCCGTGGCATTGTGAACATTGCACTAAATAGAGATTCTGTCCCATTTTTGTTAATGTTTCCACATCAATGTTCTGCCACTTTTCTTCAAATTTTGCATTATATGCTTTTACTTCCTCATTATATTCCCCAATTTGAGAATAAGAATTCAAAGGATATCCCACAAACCAATACCATAATGCCCAAATAATTAGCACCAGATAAGTGACTCCCCAACCAATAGGAATATCGTTTTTAAACTCCTTAATGCCATCCCATTCTTCTTCTGCTAGCTCACCATCTGCTTTGCTATCCTTCATTTTTTTGATGTAACCACCCACAATGAAAATAGTCAAAGCTAAAATTACTACGGCTCCAGCTAGCCCAAGCATATTTATGCTATCGCCTAAATTAAACCATTCCATTTAGCTCTCCTTCTTTTTATTTTCTTTATTACGATCTTCTATCAAACGATCATCTAATTCATCATCTAAGGCTAGCCTTGCGTATTTTTCATAATCAATCTTACCACTTTTTTGACTTTTATATAAGTGATAGATATAGGCATATAACAACACTACCAATAATAGCGTAATAAACCAATACGCATAACCTTGAATAATTTGTATCGTTTCATATTTCACGATTAATTAGCCCTTCTTTTTTGCCCTAAACTATTAAGATACGCAATCAATGCAACAATTTGCTTAATCTCGCCTCTCTCTAATGCGGCTTTAATTTCTGGATCTTTCATATCCTCTACTAAAATCTTAGCTTCTGCTAAAATTTCAGCCTTAGCTGCTTCCAAATCCCCCAATTTTGGATTATTTTCTACATCATAAGGAACAGCAAACACAACTTTTTGCGTATAAGCCTCTGCATATGCTGTCTCTACATCTACATTTTTCTTATATAAATGTGCATATGCTGGCATAATAGAGCCTGGAACAACTGCTTCTGGATTTAACATATGTTCTTCATGCCAATCTGTTGTTCTATAGTCTCCAACGCGATGTAAATCCGGACCTGTTCTTTTAGAACCCCAAAGAAAAGGTCTATCATAAGCATATTCGCCACTTAAGCTATACGCACCATAGCGATCTGTTTCCGCTTTAAAAGGGCGCACAAGTTGAGAGTGGCAAGCATTACAACTTTCCGCAATATAAATTTGACGCCCCGCAGTTTCTAAAAGAGTATAAGGCTTAAGATTTTCTGTTGGACGCGAAGCCTTTGCAAAATCAGGCAAAATCTCAACCAATCCTGCAATTGAAAACACCAATAAAAATACTACTGTAAAGAAAAATGGATTTTTTTCTAACCAATGAAACATTACAACCCCCTTTACGCTGCCATAGGCGTTGCAAATCTTGGTTCTTTCTCAAGAGTTTTGCTAGCCACAATTGTCATAACAATGTTATAAGTAAAGATAATAAATCCAATCAAATACATTGCTCCACCAATCGCACGAATTGTATAATAAGGCATTAACACAGTTACAGTATCTATAAATGAATATGCCAAACTTCCAAACTCATCTGTTGCTCTCCACATCATACCTTGTGTGATTCCTGCAATCCACATACTTGAGAAGTAAAGAATGATTGCTGTTGTTTGAATCCAAAATTGAATATCCATAAGCTTCTTGGAATAAATTTCACGCCCAAATAAACGCGGTGTCATATGATAACAAGCTGCAATGATTGTAAATCCAACCCAACCTAAAACACCATCATGCACATGCCCTACAATCCAATCTGTAAAGTGCGCTAGTGCATTTACGGATTTAATAGACTGAATCGGGCCTTCAAGTGTTGAAAGCATATAGAAAGTTGATGCAAGGATAAGGAATTTAATCAGTGGAGATTCTTTTAATTGATGCCATTGTCCTTTCATAGTAAGTAGCATATTAACAGCTGTCCCCCAAGAAGGTAAAATTAACACAACTGAGAAAATTGAACCCATAGTTTGCATCCAATCAGGAACTGTGGAATAAAGCAAATGATGACTTCCAGCCCAAATATAAACAAACATCAAGCCCCAAAATGAAAATAATGTTAGTTTATAAGAGAAAATTGGCTGTCCAGACTCTTTTGGCAAAAAGTAGTAAATCACTCCAATAATTCCTGAAGTAAAAACAAACGCAACAGCATTATGCCCAAACCACCATTGCACCATTGCATCATTGGTTCCTGCATAGAGCGAAATAGAATGCCACATAGAACCCACACCTGAAATGAGATAAGTTGGCACAGAAAGATTGTTAAAAATATAGAGTGCTGCGATTGCCACAAAAGTTGCAATAAAATACCATAAACTAATATAAATTGTCTGTTCGCGTCTTACACCCATTGAGCCAAACAAACTGACACCCCATAACACCCACACAACAACCACTAGCAAATCAAGTGGCCAAATTAATTCAGAATATTCTTTGGATTGTGTAAGTCCAGCAAACAAGCTAACCACTGCTAAAGCCATAAGTACAATATAGACCCAGAAATGTAAATGCCCGATAGCTTTCAAAAATGGATGCTCATTATAAGAAATTTTTAAAACTCTTTGCCCTAAATAATACCAAGCCGCCCAGATACCACTTAGCGTAAAACCATAGATGATTCCATTTGTGTGCAAAGGTCGCAATCTCCCAAATGTTCCAAACTCACCCGCAAGATAATTAAGGTTTGGAAAAGCCATTTGAAAAGCGATCACAACACCCAACAATAACCCAACAATACCAAACGCAATCGTCGCAAAAAGAAATAACTTTGCAACGGAGTAGTCATACTCTAACGCAGGATTTGATTGCATATATGCTCCTTCCTCTAAGATTTCCCTTCCAAATTTATTTTAAGAGAATTTTATAATTTTATAAAATTTCACATAATCACTAGCTTAAAAACAGTTAATATTTAACCAACCAAAAAACTAAAACCCTTAAATCGTAACGCTCAACATACAAATATCAAAAATTTTGTTGCAAGAATGGAGAGAAAAACACGAAATCACCTAAACTTTTCTTAAGATAATCGCGCACCACATTGCATTTAATTTTAAAAAGAAAAAACACACGGCAATCGCTTCTAGCAAGCAATTCCATAGATTCAAAATTTCCCATTCCCTTTGCTAAAATCACATCTGCATTTTTATAAATTTCTTTTGCTTCCACACTTGCCAAAGCTTCTATAAATCCAGGGCTTAAAACTCCACTATCCACAACTTTACATATTTTAAACAATGCAGAATCGCTATTTTTCAAATCCTTTAGCGTAATATCATTAATAATATCAGCTCCACGCACAAAATAATAAATCTCTAAATTAGGATACAAAGCCTTAAGCGCAACAATTAAAATCTCATCAAATTCATTCTCTCCAGCATTATCACCAATCAACACTATTTGTTTTGCATTCTCTACTCTTTTTATAAAAGATTCCAATGAAAAATACGCAAAATTTGTCTCTAAAATTTTTTTAGATTCTAAGTTTAAATCAAAACTATATTGCGATCCATAATCAATTACATTCCCAAGCACACAAATACGCACCGCATATTCTAAGACTTCCTCCGCACTCAAACCTTGCCCCAATATTTCTTCTAAATTTCTCAAAAAACCTTGCTTATAAATTCTTGCTTGCGCAATACTCCTAGTTTTAATCTCTAAATAAGGCTGAGTATTACCTAAAATTTCTGAAATTTTTTCATACACTAAAACCGCAAGAAGCGTAGGTGGAATTTCAAAATCACTCTCTAAAACGATTCCTTTATTTTTAAAAAATACTCTCAATTGCTCTTGAAGTTTTGCTTTGTCTTGATTAGTCAAAACAGAAAAGTCAAAATGATTTTTCAAAAAATTTTGAAAATTATCCAAATCCTTAAAGATAGCCACAATAGCTTCTAGCACACTTTTTTCTAAAGAATCATTTTGGAGTTTTGCAGTAGAGCTTGCTTGTTTTAACAAGCATTCAAGACAAGCATATTGCAGATTAATGGCTTATTCCTTTGCTTTAATATCAATCGCCTTGCCCCACATTAGACGATATTTACGCTTTAAAAATTCAATCTCTTCTTGCGCAACGCGTAATTGTTCGCGCAAAATAGCAATAGTTTTTTTATCATCTTCATACACTTCTTGTGTGTTAAAAAGTGCATCTTTTAAAAACTGGTTTTCATTTTTTACACTTGAAATTGTTTCTTCCTTGGAGCTTACAACCTTTTCGTGCAGACTCAAAATAGTTCCGATAGTTTTTTCAACAAAATCACTATCTACAGTTACATTTGTGGTGTTTGCAAGCATCACAGCATTACCTGCACTCTGCACAAGCGCTTGTGTGCCACTCTTTGCATCAATGAGAAATTCTCCATTTTCTTGTTTGCTTTTTAACTCCCCACTTGCCACCATTTCTAAAATCTTTTCCTTATCTAAATGCGCTAGTTTTGCAAATTCCTCCAACCCAACCCAAGATTCCATAATATTCCTTATAAAATAACTTCAATTTCGCTAGAGTCTAGCTCAACATTTTTTGCTTTCATTACACGATCCTCTTTAAGCTTCTCCCCAAGCTCTGTATTGCTTAGTGCTAAAATTTGCATTGCCAAATACGCACTATTTACAGCCCCTGTCTTTCCAAGAGCAAGTGTTGCCACAGGCATACCAGAAGGCATTTGCACAGTAGACAACAAAGAATCTAAGCCATCTAGCGCACCACCTTTTAGCGGCACACCAATAACAGGTTTTGTTGTCATTGAAGCCACAGCACCAGCTAGGTGTGCTGCCATCCCAGCTGCTGCAATAAAAACTTTTGCGCCTTTTTCCTCTGCATTTTTTACATATTCCTTTGTCCGATTTGGGCTTCTGTGTGCCGATGAAATAATTACTTCATAAGGCACATCAAATTTTTTCAGCACCTTAATACATTCTTCTATTACAGGATAATCACTCTTGCTACCCATTAAAATTGCTACAAATTCCATTTTTGCTCCTTAAAATTCCATAAGTGAAATTCCTAAACCAAATAGGAATCCACCTACTAAAACAAATAAAAAAAGATATAAAAAAATATAAATAATCATTGGCAACAAAACAAGCCACCACGACCACTGGATCTTATTGGCAAGTTTTAAGCCAATAAACAGAACTTGCAATAATACTAAAAATAAATCAAACATTTACTATTCTTCACTAACAAATGGCTTTTTTGTGGCTTTCAATCGCACAATTCTAGCCCCTTCTGTTGCCAAAACCTCATATTCACAATACTCATCATCAATCACATCGCCCACCACTGGCATTCTTTCAAGCAAATTAAAGACATATCCACCAATAGTTACTTGCTCTGTATCCTCTTCAAAAGAAATTCCAAGCACATCAGCAACGCGCTCTAAATCCAGCATCCCATCAAAAGAGTAAGAATCTTCACTAATTTTATGGCAATCATCACTTTTTTTATCGTGTTCATCACTGATATCGCCCATAACTTCTTCTAAAATATCTTCCATTGTTAATAAGCCTGCTGTTCCACCATATTCATCCACCACAAGCGCAGTATGGATTTGGCGACGATTCATTTGATTTAAGATATTAGAAATGGATGCACTCTCTGGAACGATAATCATCTCACGCACTAGACTCTCAAGCTCTTTTGAGGGATTATTACTCAACATTGTTTCAAGCAAATCTCGCAAATGTACCATTCCAATAATATTATCTTTACCCTCTTTGCAATAAGGATAGCGTGTATGTTTTGTAGTTGTTACAATTTGCATATTTTCTTCATAAGTATTATCATCATACAAACAAATCATATCTTTTCTAGGTGTCATTATCTCTTTTGCCATAGTATCAGAAAAGCTTACAGCATTTTGGATAATCTCATTTTCAATGGTATCTAAATATCCACCTTTTAAACTCTCACCTACAATAATTTTTAACTCTTCTTCAGAATGCGCACTCTCTTCCCCTTCGCTTGCAGGTTTAATATGCATTGCGTGTAAAATCACTGTAGCAATAAAATCAAAAATCTTAATCACAGGATAAAACACAATCCAAAAAATATGTAACGGACGAGCGATGAGCAATACAGCCTTTTCCGCCTTAGCAATTGCGATAGATTTTGGCACAATCTCCCCAACAACAACATGCAAAAGCGTGATAAAACTAAAGGCAATCACAAAACTTACAGAGTGCAACAATACGGGATTTTCACCAATGAAATACTTAAATGGGGCTTCTAATAATCTAGCAATAGCAGGCTCTCCAATCCAACCAAGTCCAAGGGACGAAAGAGTAATACCAAGTTGCGTTGCAGAAAGATAGGAATCCAACTTTCCAGTAATCTTTAAAGCAAGTTTTGCACCACTAACCTCTCTCTTTGAAAGCTCCTCTAAACGAGAACGACGAATTTTAACAATTGCAAATTCTGAAAGCACAAAAAAACCATTTAACAAAACAAGAAACAATGCGAAAATTGACAAAAGAAACGACTCAATTTCCAAAAAAACTCCTTTAAACTCAAAGAAAAATTTTATTATTCTAGCATAAATTTAATCACAAAACTTATTTTACCCTCATTATCAATTGTTAAGTCCTTTCATTTTGTGATTCCAACTCTTTAACAAACATTTCATCAATGCCACGACTCAATCCCATTCCAAAAAGTAAAATTGCCCATGAGAGATACACCCAAATAAATAAGAACAACACAATACTAAATGAGCCATATAGTGTTAAATATGCTTTATTATAAAACACATAATACACAAATCCCCATTTACAAAAAGACCACAAAAGCGCCGTAATAAGAGAGCTTAACAATGTGTTTTTTGTGCTAATTTTCGTATTTGCCGAGATTTTAAACAACATAAAAAAGACAATCCAAATCAAAAAATAAGGAATCAATCTAAACAGCCACGCCAAATAAGTGCTATAACCCAACCCATCTAAATACGCATATGCCTTTGCGCTAAGAAAAATAGAGAAAAGCACACCTAGAGGAAAAAGTGTCATACAAGTCCAATACACAGATAAAGAATCCCAAAATCCGCGTCCTTTAGAATGAAAAATCTTTGTAGTAATATTTTGATAATTCCTAAAAAACAAAATAGAAGTGATAAATGCATACAAAAGCCCCATTCCACCAAGCTTTGTAGAATTTTTCAAAAATCCATCTAAATATTGCAAAAACACATCAGAGTGCGTAGGAATAAAATTTTCAATAATCAAACTCTTAAAGCTCTCAATATATTCCTTAAAATCTGGCAATGTCGCTACCAAAGAAAACACAACAAGCAGCATTGGCAAAAGCGCAAAAATCGTATAAAAACTAAGACTTGAAGCAAAATAAAGCAAATCTCCCTTTAAAAACGCATACAAATACCGCAAAAGCACCCAGAGCTTATCCACAATTTCTTGAAATATTTTTAGAGTCCATAGACTTTGGAATCGCCCTATTAATGGATTTTTATTTTTTTGCATTTTCCAAGTCTTTAAAAGTTTTTAGCATATTTTTATTCACAACTTATTGCGATTCCATATCCATAACTTTTAATACGCTCTATCTCATCTTTTGGCGTATTTCCTTTGGTTGTCAGATAATCCCCAAGCACCACAGCATTAATTCCGCATTCAAAAAGTGCCTTTTGATTCTCCCCAAAGACTCTTTCTCTCCCGCCTGCAATCATTAATCTTACATTTGGCAAATACTCTCTTGCTAGCTTCACACATTCTAGGGCTTCTTCTTGGCTTAAAATCTCTTGTGTTAGTGGTAATGCGGGATTTGGGATAAAGAAGTTAATCGGCACACTATGGGGATTTAAGGTTTGCAATGCGTAGAGTAAATCCATTCTATCCTGCCAACTCTCTCCCATTCCAAAGATTCCGCCACTACACAATCCAAGCCCTGCTTTTAGAGCATTTTCACAGGTTTCATAGCGTTCTTCAAAACTATGCGTTGTGCAAATTTTTGGAAAAAAGTTTCGACTTGCTTCTAAATTATGGTTATAGCTTGCAATTCCTGCGCTCTTAAGTTCCCTCAATGCTTCCACACTTGCTATCCCACTACAACCTATCAAATGTAAATGCAGCCTAGAATCAACAATCGCCCTTGCTGCTTGTGCAATATATTCTGTGCGCTTGTTATCTAGCTCCCTACCACTTGTTACAAGGCAAAATCCTAGCGCTCCATTCTCACTTGCCCTTTTTGCTTCCTCTAAAATTTGTGGAATTGGTTTGTATTTGTAGCGTTCAATATCTGCGTTATACTTCGCACTTTGCGTGCAATACGCGCAATCCTCTGCACAACTCCCACTTGAAACATTGCAAATTGTGCATAAAAAAATCTCTTGCATCTTAGCCCTTTATCACTTCATCACGCCCACTAAAACTCTGTATCTTAATACTAGGCTCATCAAAATAAAACACTGCAAAATCAGGATTATCAGGGCTTTTATAAATTGCCTGCACCACAGGATATTTTTCAAGCATTTTTTGTTTAATTTCTCTATTCTCATCAAACACAGCCTTTGCGCGGATTCTAATCCACATATCCTTTCCATCAAATGCACTAAGCTCAATCCCAGCAAAGTTTTGCATATGCTTATACATTCCCTTTTTCTTAGAAGTGCAAGCATACAACTTTCCCTTGCAATACAAAGGGGATTGCACAGGGCGCACGCGCGGATTACCACAAGTCCCCTTAGTCGCCAAAAAGCCTACATTTTTATCTAAAAAATCTAAAATTTCTTGTGTCATTGCATTCCTTTAAGATTCCAAATTATCAATGCGTTCTTTACACGCAAGACATTCTAAAACTGGTTTTTTGCGATATGTTCGCTTTAGCATTACTTCATTGCATTTTGGACAAGTTTGATTTGTGGGTGGAAATTTTGCGATAAAATCACATTTTGGATAATTTCCACAGCCATAAAACTTTCCAAGCCTACCCATTCTCTCTAAAATTTCACCTCCACATTTTGGGCATTTTACATTCTCTAAAACTTGCGGTTGCACTTTAGAATCCTTTAACGCCTTAGCATTCTTGCACTCTGGATACCCACTACATGCTAAAAACTCTCCATTTCTACCGCGTTTTTTAACCATTGGCTTGCCACATTTCTCACAAACACCTAAGTCTTCATCATCACCTGTAACACTTTGCTCTTTTTTAATATATTTACACTTAGGATAACCACTACACCCCACAAACTCGCCAAATCGGCTTTTGCGTTGCACCAACTCCTTGCCACAAAGCGGACAATTCTCGCCAGTTGGAATCGCAATTTTTTGACTTGCAATGCTTGTTTTGCCTTCGCTAATCTTTTGAATAAAAGGATTATAAAACTCCCATAAAAGTTGCTGCCAATCCTGTTTGGATTCCGCAATCGCATCAAGGCGTTCTTCTAAATTTGCCGTAAATTTGGAATCCACAATTTCATTAAAATGTCCCTCTAAAAGCTCTACAACCTTAAAGGCAACTTCTTGGGGCTTGATTTGCTTTTTCTCCACGCTAATATAATCCCTTGAAGTTAAAAGCGCAATTGTTGGCGCATAGGTGCTAGGGCGACCAATTCCTAGGGATTCTAGCGTTTTAATTAAACTTGCTTCAGAATACCGCGCTGGTGGCTCTGTTTGATGCTTGCTAGCAGTGCATTTTTCAAGCTTAAGCACTTCTTCTTTTGCAAACTCTGGAAGCAATTTATCCTTATCTTCATTGCCAAGCACGCGATAAAATCCATCAAATACAAGCTTTCTGCCACTAATTTTAAGTTGCGCAACCTTGCAATAAATCATAATATTTTGCAACTCAAACTCTGCATCTTGCATTTGTGAAGCCAAAAATCGTTTGTAAATTAGCGTATAAAGCTTTAGCTCATCACCCTTTAAATATTGTGCTGCAATTTGTGGAGTGAAGTCCATTAGAGTTGGGCGAATTGCTTCGTGTGCTTCTTGCGCACCCTTTGCCTTTGTCGCATACACCTTTGGCTTGCTTGGCACATATTCCTTGCCATAGCTTTTTGCAATCAGCTTCCTTGCTTCATCTTGAGCAACTTTTGCAATATTTAAACTATCTGTTCGCATATATGTTATAACGCCCATTGAACCTTTATGTGTCATTACACCTTCATAAAGCTTCTGTGCTGCCTGCATCGTGCGCGAAGGAGAAAAACCTAGTTGCGAGCTTGCACTTTGTTGCAAAGTAGAAGTCATAAATGGTGGTGGAGTGGCTGTTTTTCTACACTTTGTTTCAATCTCTTTTACATTAAAACTTTCACTCTTTAGTGCCTCCACTATCTCTTTTGCATCTGTGGATTCTTGCAAAGTTAGCTTCTCAATCTTTTTGCCTTTAAACTCTACTAAATCTGCTTCAAGGCTGGTTTTGTTTTTTTTAAACAAGCTTTCAATGGTGTAATAAACAATAGGTTTGAAATTTAGAATCTCTTTTTCTCTATCTATAATAATCTTTAACGCACTACTTTGCACTCGCCCAGCACTTAGCCCCCTTTGAATCTTAGAGGCAATTAAAGGGCTTAGACGATAACCCACAATTCTATCTAGCAAACGCCTTGCCTGCTGCGCATTAACCCTATCCATATCAATGTGGCGCGGATTTTTCAGCGCATATTCAATTGCCTTTTGTGTAATCTCGTGAAACACAATCCTAGGAAGCTTGCTGGGATCTTTACCAATAGCAGTTGCGATATGATAACCTATCGCCTCTCCTTCTCTATCCTCATCAGTTGCGATATAAATTTCTTTTGCTTCTTTTGCAAGCTTTTTTAGCTCATTAACAACTTCTTTGTGCGAAGTATCTATCTGGTATTCTGGAGTAAAGGTTTCATTTTCAATTTTGATTCCAAAAGTGTGCTTTGGTAAATCTCTAATATGCCCTTTTGAAGCGATAACATTATATGCCCCGCCTAAAAAATTCTTTATCGTTCGCGCTTTTGCTGGTGACTCTACAATGATTAGATTTTTCAAATGCCTTGCCTTAGTTATATTTTGCTAATCATACAAAAATTTACGCCAAAATTTCAAGGCATTATCTCTAAATACAACGCATAGTAAGCTACTAAAAATTCCCATTTATAATATCTTTATAAATCTCTTTACCCACTTGTGCCTTTGCAAATGCTACAAAATGATTATTTCTAAAGCTCTCTTTATTATATGTCAAAGGCTTTTTGGTTACACAATCTAGCACCGCCCCCCCACTCTCTTCTAACACAATCTCACAAGCTGCAATATCCCATTCACTTGTGCCATTAAAGCGCGGATAAACATCAGCCTTTCCTTCAGCTAATGCGCAAATCTTAAGTGATGAACCATATTTTTGCACTTTTAAATGGTATTTATTGATAAAATCTTGCGTGGCTTGCGTGCTATGAAACACGGAATCACAAGCGATAATTTGCTCATCTTGCGAAATTCTCTTACCATTTAAGCAGATTTTGTTTTGCTCTAGCCAAGCCAAATTTAATGCGCCACTCTCTCTTGCACCCTTTAGCGATTCCACATTATACTTAAAGCCCCCAAAGCCCCTTAGCGCAATATAGAGCTTAGAAAATGCCGGAGCAAACACCACGCCCAAAATGGGGCGATTTTTATGAATTAATGCAATATTAATGGTAAATCCTCCATTTTGCGCTAAAAAATCCTTTGTGCCATCAAGGGGATCAATGAGCCAAAAATACTCTAAATCCTTGCGCTTTGCATACTCTAGCACTGCTTCTTCAGAACACACTTGATAAGGCGCAATTTCTTGTAATTTTTGCATAATTAAGGCATTAGATTCCAAATCTGCCTTTGTTAAAGGCGAAGAATCTTGCTTTAAATCAAAATCCTCTAAACCATAATACTTTAAAACAATATCCCCCGCTTCTAACGCAATCAAAGCGGTTTCATAAAGCAAAGATTCCACAAATTTACTCCAAACTAAATTTTACCCTTAATTGTATCCCAAATTTTCCTATCCAGCAAAAATAACTCTTCTTCATCTTCTAGCTTTATGCGCAAACCATCATAAGGGGGATACCACATAGCTCTAATCTTTTTGATAATCTCATTAGATTCCAAAGATTTTATATTCTCAATGGAGATAAATTTTTCTCTATTAAGCCTCTCTCTACCATAATATCCCCCCCCCCCCCGCACGCCTTTTTTTAAGTTTTTTTTAGAAAACCCCCCTTTTTTTTTTTTTTTTATCATAGATACAATCTTCTTAACAGCATTAATTCCCACTTCATTCCAAATATGCTCAGCAATTTCTTTTCCTGTTTTTTCATAATCTAGGGCAAATTTTTCTATTAAAATTATCTCTCCTTCATCAAATTTTTCATTCACAAAATGCGCTGTCATTCCCCATTCTTTTTCTCCATTTATCATTCCATAATACAGCGTATAGCAACCCTTATACTCAGGCAACAAACCCGGATGAAAATTAATGCAATACTTCACAGAAGAAAACACTTTCTTTGGAATATAATGGGTATAACCATAAGATAAAATTACATCAATTCCACTGCATTTTATCAATTCTTGTTTGCTTAAGATTTGCAATTGATATTCTCTGCATAAAGCTTGTTTGTCTTCTGCAATTACACATTGCCCAAAACAAATACCAAATATTTCAAAATTATTATCTAATAAAATTTTAATAATATTCTCTATTTTAATACGACAATCTGTTAATAAAATTACATTCAATATCTCTCCTTAAAAAATTCCCTTAAAACACAAATCAATTCAGCATTTAAAAATTCATCTTTGATAGCTAACCTAAAAAATCTACCATTTTTTAAGCCTATTTTACTAGAACAATCTTTGATAAAAAAATGATTTTCTAAACAAAAAATTGCCAATTCCTTAACACTAATACCTTCATTTTTTATGGAGCATAAAACATAATTACTTTGAGATTCAAAAACCTCTATTTGTTTTATATCTCTTAATGCACAAATAAAATCTTTTCTTGTCTCTATTAATCTCTCACAAGATCTTTTATACTCTTTTTTGTATTTAACTATAGTTTGCAAAAAGTATTCAGCAACAGAATTGATATTCCAAATTGCACTTTTACTCTGTATTGCTTCGAGTGTTTTTTCATTAGAACTAGCTAAAATACCAAGCCTAAACCCTGCAACCCCATAAGATTTTGAAATACTCTTAACAAGAATCAAATTTGGATACAAGGCTAATTTTTCATTAGTCAAAAATGTATAATAAGATTCCGCAAAATCCATAAAAGATTCATCTAAAATAACACTAATATTACGCTTCTTTGTCCAATTTAAAATCTCTTCTAAATCCCATTTGGGAAGCAGAAATCCGCTAGGATTATCAGGGGCTATAAGAAGCATTGTTTTAATTGACTCTTTAGACATAAATGCAATAAGCTCTGATGCATTGTAAGCAAACCTAGATTTTGTTTCAAAAAATGCAACTTCTTTTGCACAATTCACATATTCATCAAAAGTTGGAACTACTATACCAACCTTACCCTCTAGCACCACCATCAATGCTTTAATTAACTCGCTAGCCCCATTACCAACTAATAAAAATCTTTCATCAACATCAAACATCGTCCCCGCTAATCTCTGAATGATTTTCAAGCCAGATGGATAATTTATTGCTAGATTACCAAGCATTAAACCAAGCTCTTCTAAAAGTTTAGGCGTTGGAAAATAAGGATTTACCAAATAACAATAATCTTTTATTTTTGGAAATCTCCAATATCCACCATAACTTTTTTCTAGTTTTTCATAACGCTCATTCAGCTCAGAAAACATAATATCGGCAATTACAAGATCATTTGGATTATCGATTTCATACCATAAATCACTTTCTACAATCTCTACATCCAATATGCCATTATTCTTTAAGGCTTCCTTTAGAGCTTTTTCATAATAAAATTCAATTTTATTCTCTCTAATATAATCTTCTAAAATAGGAATATAAAACTCTTTTAAAAAGTCTTTAGAAAATTTATAAATATTAGCAGTCTTATAATATAAATCAATATTTTTAAAGTTAAAATCATCTTTAAGAATTATTTCTTTGATCCTATATTTTTCATCAATTGTTACAACAGTTCCTTCCATCCAAACTTCATTGTGTGAAACTAATGCAAAATTATCAAATATCGAATCAAATACTTTTTTTACCACAGAATCATCAAAAACTAAATCAGCCTCAAACAAAACCATATCATCATTTAAATATTTTTTAGCGCTATATAAAGAATAAATATTATTTGCATAATAATATTTATCATTATAAACAAAGTCAATAACAACCTTTGATGACAACTCCAAATTTTTAATATAATTCGTTAATACATCTTCCAAATATCCAGTAACAATAACAATCTGTTTTGGTTTTCCATATTGCACAATTTGTTTTAATAATCTCTCTATAATTGTAATCCCACCAACTTCTACCATACATTTTGGTTTATCTTTGGTGTATTTTTTAAGTCTATTTCCTATACCTGCTGCTAAAATTACTGCTATCATTTTGCCAAATCCCCAACAGATAATTCCTTTTTAAACCCAAATCTTACTTGACTAAAGCCACATTTTTCAATCCAAAATTTATGCGCTTTTTCTCTTGTGATTCCACTCTCTAAGGCAATCTCATTAAACCCATTTTCACAAGCAATTTCTTGCATTATTGCAAATATCTTTTTCCCATATCCCATTCCTCTAACGCCACTAGAAACAACAAAATCACTAATAAACAAACATTGTTTGTGATAAAGAAGATATGAAGGCATAAAACCGCACAAGCCAATTAATCTTTCATTATCATAAAACATCAAAAGGCGAAATTGCATTGTTTTATTTAAAAACAGAATCCTAGAAACAAAATCATCTAAGCTCAAATAAGGACGAAACTCTTGCATTATCATATAGGATTCTTTAATTAATGTCGGAGTATGCGCAAATCTTACTTGCAAGTCTAAAGTTTTAGAAATAGACAAAGAAAACAAAAATTCCATAACTTTCTGGTGTAAAATATCAACTTTTGGCTCTAAATCCTTGCACTCAGAATTATCAAGGATAAAATCTGCGTTAGGAAAGTCACAAGATATATCTACACCATAGACATTTTTAATCTCCCCTTTTAAAGCTCTGCTATAAAGTTGCTTTTGATCCCTTTTTACAAGCTCTTCAAAAGAGCAATCAATCAAAATTTCAAAATATCTCTTAAAAACCTTTCTATTGCTAAGAAAAATTTCTTTTTGCATCGTAGCAAAAGAAACAACAACAATACAACCACTATCAGCTAGCATTGAACATAATTTTTGCGAACGAAAAACAATATCCAATCTACCCTCTTTGCTATAATTAAAATCATTGTAGATATTTCTTAAATCATCACCATCTAACAAAACAACACTACTAAATTGTTGTTTAAGTTTATCTACAAGCGCACTTGCTAATGTGGTTTTACCGCTTCCACTAAGCCCGCATATCCAAATTACAACACCAGAGCTCATGCTGCATTACTCAAATTAAAAATTGAACTTAAAAATAAAAGAAGAAGAGAGAATATTAAAAAGTAATTAAAAAAATAATGCCCCCCCCCCGCACAATACAACAGGATGGGAAAATATCTATTTTGCATAAATATCCTTTAAATAGTATAGAACTTTCTCGCAAGCTGAATTTATATCAAAATTATCTTTAAAAATTAAATGGCTATTTTTAGGTAACTCTACACTCTGATTAAATCCTGCCATATCTATTGTATTGCGTTTATAAAAATCTTTTGAATCTCTTTGTTTGCGAATTTCTTCTGAAACTTCCAAATACACTTCTAAGTAATGTTTAAAATTCTCCACATTAAACGCACGCACTTTATCAAACATAGAAATTGTCGATAGCACCACGACAAACCCTTGATCTACTAAAAGTTTAGCCACTTTTACATAATAAGACGCCATATTAAAACGCCCTTGTGTAGAATAATCATTATTAACTACACATTCTCGTAAAATATCACCATCTAAAAAAATAGATTTAATTCCTAGTGTGTTTTCAATCTGTTTCACCACAGCTTTTGCCAAAGTTGTCTTACCAGAACCGCTAAGTCCTGTGATATACACTAAAGCCCCTTGCAAAACTCATCCTTAAGTCTTAAAATTTCTTTTGGTCTTCCAAGATTTGCACGCGTCTGTTTTTTTACCTTAACTTCCAAAAGCACCAAACCTTGCATTTGTGGAATCTCTTTTAAGGCTTTTTGTAGTTCTTCTAAACTCTCCACACTAAGCGCATAATCATACCCACAAGAATAGGCTAGCTCCACTAAATTTGTATTGCCAATATTAGTCGCTTGCCCGCCTACGCTATCATGTGCATAGTTATTTAACACAATATGATAAAAACTAGCCCCCTTAAAACTCAAAAGAGAGCCCATATGCATAATAAACGCGCCATCACCATCAAGACATACAAATTTTTTATTAGAATATTTTGACAAAATAAATGCTAATGAACTTGCATATCCCATAGAACCCACCACCAAAAAATCATTCTTATGGCGCTGATTTTTAAACTCTCTTAACTCATAACATTCCCTAGAAATCATTCCCGTTGTAGTAACAAATTTTGCATCCACAAAAGCATCTTGAATTAGATTAATAACTTCCTCTCTAATCAAAGAAAAAGAATTTCCACTCTGTGGAAGCGATACCTTATCAAAGATATTTTTCTCTACCAAAAACGCAACCGTCCCACCGCTCTCTCTGCAATAGAGCAAAGAGTTATCAATCTGTCTTTTTGCCTCTTCTATCTCTTTAGAAAGCTTCAAAGTTTTAATTCCACAAGCAATTAAGATTTGCTCTGTTACTTCGCCTTGCTTTAAATGCTGTGGTTCATCATCAATACCGCCTCTAAGTCCAACAAACAAAATCAATGGAATCTTATAAACCTTAGGATCTGCTAACGATAAAAGAGGGTTTATAGCACTACCCAAACCACTATTTTGCAGATACACAAGTCCGATTTTAGAAGTTGCTAAATGATAAGCACAAGCAAAAGCTACTGCTTGCCCCTCGGTTGCTGTGGTATAAAAATCCTTTCGCATTTCTATTTCAAGAGCTTGATTTAAAGGTTTTAATAAACTATCAGGCACACCCGCGCAAAATCCGATTCTATCTTTTAAAAACTTTGCAAATTCTAAAGCATTAAGCATTAATTTCCTTCAATCAAATTAATAATTTCTAGTGCTGAAACATAATGTTTATCCGCTTCTAACGCTCTTTTATGCTCCAAAATAGATAATGCTGTATTTTTCATTGCCGTATAAGACGCTCTTAAAAGTTGATTTGCATACACAACAATATTCACTCCAGCATTTTTCAAATCTTCCTCACTCAAGATAGGATAGTTAGTTGGCACTGCCATTAATGGCTTGCGATTAGCAAAAGTATTGTAAATTTTACAAAACTCTAAAATCTCTGCTCCATCTTTTTTGCGTGAGTGAATCATAATTCCATCAGCTCCAGCTTCTATATAAGCCCTTGCACGCGCGATAGCATCTTCCATTCCCATCTCTAAAATCAAACTTTCAATCCTTGCAATCACCATAAAATCATTTGTCAATTGTGCTTGTTTTCCAGCCTTAATCTTTGCACAAAAATTTTCAATGGAATCTTGCGTATGCCTAGCAGACTCACCTTCACATAAGGAATTTTTCTTTAATCCAATTTTATCTTCTATCACAACAGCACTCACACCTAACCTCTCCAAGCGTTTCACCATCATTGCAAAATGCGGAATCTGAGATCCTGTATCTCCATCATAAATAATAGGCTTTGTAGAAACCTCTAAAATATCATTAACAGTAGCAATCCTAGAAGTCAAATCCACAAACTCAATATCTGGCTTACCTTTAGAGCTAGAATCCGTAAGGGAACTTAACCATAAAAAATCAAAAGCTTGATTGATTCCATTTTTATCTTTTACACAAGCTTCCTCTATAATCAAAGCACTCATTCCACTATGCGATTCAATACCTCTAATTAATGGTTTTGCAAATAAAGCTTTCTTTAAAGCCCCTAATCTAACTTGTGGCAAAATCCCTAGTTCTTTTAAATTTTTATTGAGTTTTGTTGAAGAAATGCCTTTTGTATACTCTGGTTCTATAACTTTTCCTCCCCAAGATTCCATAAGAGCGATTGCCTTTTGTCGCTCCTCATTTAAAGGACCTGTATTCCAATCACTACCATGCACAAGAAAATTAGGCTTGTATTGCTTTAAATTTGCACTATAATCCTTTTCATCTTGAATTACAACTTCATCAACACCTTTTAAAGATTCTACAATTTGCTTTCTTTGCTCATAATTCATCAATGGCACTCTCTTATAGCTTGCAATTGCCTTATCAGAAAAAAGCCCAACCATTACATAACCTAATTTTGCAGATTCTTTAATAATATTTAAATGCCCAGTGTGGATAATATCTGCCGCCATTGGAACATACACTAGTTTCTTATCCATACTCTACCCCTTAAACAAACAAGTATCGCAAAGTTTTGTTTTACTTAAATCTCCATTTTTATGTGCTTCTCTTAACTCTTGCATTCCCTGAGAATGCCAAATTTCATACAAAGAATTGTTATAAATATTGCCCACTGCAATGTGTTTTGCCCTATGCGAAGCACAAGGGACAGCCAAACCATCTCCGTGAATAAAAATAGATTCAAAAGGATAAGAACAACTTTGTTTTCCAGCAATAGGAGCATCAGAGATTGCGACACTTCTTTCATCATCAAAAGGTGAAATTGGCACATAGCGTTGCACAGAGACATAATCAACTTTATCCACCCAAAAATTCTTAAATGCTTCTAGCTCGTGTTTATTTTTCTCTTGCAATAAAAAGCTCACACGCACAATAGGAAGCTCTCTACCAAGCTTCGCGCGCAAATTTAAAAAAGTGTCAATATTCCTTAAAACCTTTTTAAAATCTAATCCAACTCTAATTTTTTTATAAGTTTCCTCTGTGATTGCGTCAATACTAAAATTCATCCTTGTAACACTTGTATCAAGGATTTTTCTACTCACTTCCTCTGTCAATAAAGAAGCATTAGAGTTAAAATGCACATCCATAATATTTTGCTTCGTGCTAATATATTGCAAACGCTCAATAATATCGCAATCTAACAATGGCTCATTTGTTTGAGAAGGGGCAACAGATGGACATTGATACTCATCACATTCATCAACTAAACGCCTAAAAACATCAAAAGGTAAATACCCATCATATCCATAATCCGCCCTTAAATCAGCATGTCCATGCACACACATCGTACATCTTGCATTGCACTTAAACTGATTTTCAAATCTTACAAAAAGCGGAAAGTCATTCAAAATATGCTTAGAAGCATCTGCCCATTTTTTTCGATAATCTAGCCATTTTTGCCCATATTTTTTAACAAAAATAGCATCTACATCTTTTTTTGAGTTATTAACAACCCTTCCTGCTGAAGTTGATTCTTGTTTAATTGTATCCATCAAGCGAACCTCTCCTTAAAAACTAAATAAACTTTACTATGTATTGATTCCCCACTAGATACACTGCGAATTAATCAATACACTAACAAAAAGCAATATTAATTATTCTTAGTTTTATAAACCATGAAAAAAACAACCTTTTTACTTAATAAGAATAACCAATCTAGGATTATTCTTTTATTCCTAAACTTTTCGAGCACTCCAAGCACGCGTTGTATATTTAATATCCATCTCTTTTGGCAATTCTTTCTCCCATTTAATAATAATTTTCTCAAAAAGCTCAATACCCTCTTTTGTTTCTAAATTCCAATAATTATTCTGCACACTTCTCCACGCATTAATATAATTTTCCAAGCTTTGGTGGAAATAAAAATCTTCTTCTATATAAACAATATTATCAAACAAATCTTTTTGCTCTAGCAAATAGGGTTTCTGATCTTCTCGTCTTATGCCCCCCGAATAATGCGGAATAAACTCCCTGATTACATCTTCAGCTATCTTTTGAAAAGGATCATTAAAATCTCTATGGTTCCACATGCAAGAAAAATATCTATCCTTTCTCAGTAATCTATACGACTCTAATAACGCTTCTCTTCTATCCATAACACTAAAGCTACTTCCAAAAGTAACCCAATCAAACACATTAGACTCCAATGTAGAATCCACACCAATGGCTTTAACCCACTTAATATCTTTCTCATTTGTGCGTTCAAGTCCAATCTCACGCATCGCATCATTTGGCTCTACTGCAACCACTTGACATCCTCTCTCTAAAAGCATGACACTTAAGTTCCCAGTGCCTGCGCCAATATCCGCTACTTTAATAGTAGGGTTGCTACATCTCGACCCCCCTCCCACACAGCCACTAACTAATGTCATTAACATATCTATAGTTGCTGGTGCATAATTTGGGCGATACTTATAAAATTTTGCCTGTTTTGTAAAATCATAAACTAATTTTATTTTCTTTTGCATTTTTTGATCTCTCCATTTAAAAACAATAAAAACATTCCAAGAAAAAACAGATTTGAGAGACAAAAACCACTTTAATATCAAACTTCTTTAGACAACTTTAACCGTCCAAGAGCGAATTTTATAAGGAATTTCTAGAATATCAAAAGACTTAATTTCAGTCTCAATCATTGCTAAAATCTCTCTCCATAGCTTTTCTCCAGCCTGAACTTGTATGTCATTCACAGAATGCCATATTCCAAGATAGCGCTCTTTATCCATTTTCTCAACATAATCACATTCCATAAAAAAACAATCCGTAAAATCTCCAGTTGAAACAAGAATTTCTTCCCATTTTTTTACATCTTGTATAGCACTCGCTACGCGTATAAGCTCTGGAACAATCTGCTTGATATTTTTTTCAATTTTATCAAATACGGATCCTTCTATAATATTACGAGGATTAGCTATAGAGGTAAAATACCCCCCCCCCCGCTAGAGTCTAAAATTCTCCTAAATTCAGGCAATGACTTGCTTGGATCAGTCCAATGAAAAGAATTAGCCATAATTACCCAATCAGCCGAGTTAGATTCTACTCCTGTATATTCTCCACAGCCCTTTCTCCAATGCACCTTGGAATTTTTTGTGTAAGCCATTCCTTCATTTCGCATATTATCATTAGGCTCTACTGCAACAACCTGCAATCCAAGTGCATCAAGCATTTTTGTAAGCTTACCTGTGCCAGCTCCAACCTCTACCACACGCAAGCTATCAATATCCCTATTGCCATCATTGACACAAGCAACAAGCTTCTTTAATAAAAACTCACTAAAAGCTGGACGATTATGATAATGCTTTGCCAACTCTGTAAAATCACCGTGTTTCATAAAAACTCCTTATTAAAAATAAAATTATAAGTTAACTATCCAAATAAAAATATTAGCTATTCACATAAATCTCCTTATTCAATATCGTCTTAATCACTCTTCTAACTTCCTCATCTTCTAAATGCTCCCCCATAGGTAATGATAAAATCTTATCTTGCCACACAAGTGCATTTTTACACTCTGTTTCCACAACATAGGGCTTTTTAGAAAACGCAGGAGTATTAGGAAGCGCAGCAGGATAATGCAATCCAATTTGGATTCCAAGTCTTTTAAGCGATTCCATTATGGCCACACGATCTTCACATCTTATTACAAAGAGATGCCACACACACTCCCTATCACTAGCCACCTTTGGCAGAACAAAACCACTAAGCCCTTCAAAATACATTTGCGCCACTTGTTTGCGCCTAGCATTCCAAGCTTCTAAATAGCGCAATTTCACTCGCAAAATCGCCGCTTGCAAAGCATCTAGTCTAGAATTTCTCCCTACAATATTATGCTGATATTTTTCCAACCCTCCGTGATGAGCGATTTCCTTACACTTTCTTAACAGCGCAGAATCCTTGCTTACAATCATTCCCCCATCACCATAAGCCCCTAAATTCTTGCCCGGATAAAAACTAAAAGTTGCCACATCTCCAAAACTTCCGACCCTTTGCCCATTAAATCTAGCTCCGTGTGCTTGTGCGCAATCCTCAATAATTTTTAGATTCCACTCTTTTGCTAGCCTTAAAATCTCTTCCATATTTGCAGGGATTCCATACAAATGCACCACCACAATCGCACTAACACTAGGCTCAATCTTAGTTTTCAAATCTGCAATATCTAGTGAATAATCCTCCCCACAATCCACAAATTTTACTCTTAATCCATTGCTAACCACCGCTTCAGCACTTGCTACAAAGGTATTTGCAGGCACTAACACCACAGAATCCTTGGGCAACTCCAACGCTCTAATAGCAATCTCTAGCGCGTCAGTCCCATTTGCAACACCTAGTGCTTCCACTCCCCCACCAATAAAGCTAGCAAACTCTTTTTCAAAGGCTTCAACTTCTGTCCCGCCAACAAACGCGCTTGTTTCAATCACAGAAAATATCGCTCTATCAATCTCATTTTTGATACTTAAATATTGTTTGTGCAAATCTAAAAACTTCACAGCCATACAGCCCCCATTTTCCAAGTATTTTCACCCACAACATAGGCTTCTTTGTAAATTTTAGATTCCAATATTTCCTCCCACGCTTCTTGCATTCCACCACTCCAAGCAATATCATCAAAAAGCATCACTCCACCTTTGTCCATAAAAGGGCGGATTGTGTGAAAATACTCCAGCGTTGCAAACCTATCGTGATGCCCATCAATGAATGCAAAATCTAATGGCGCAATGCGTTCTAAAAGGCTAGGCAACACAAGGTTAAATCTCCCCACTAAAACTTCAATATTTTTAAGCCCAAAGATTTGATGATTTTCTCTCGCGATATTTGCAACATTCTCACTCCCTTCAATGCTATAAATCCTAGAATCTGACGCAAAATAACTCATATAACTACTAGAAAACCCACAACAAGTGCCAAGCTCTAAAATCACCTTAGGATTTAAGGCTTTAAAAATCTTAAAAATCTCCTGCGCCTTTTCTCTCTTAACTCCAATTTTTGCTAAATCACAAAGCGCAATCGCACACAAAACACCCTTTTCCATTTGCTCTTTTGTGCGTTTATCTCGCGGACTTCCCGCACCAAAATCCACCACTTCAATGCTCCTCTCACTTCCTTTAAGCACATCACGCCTAGATTCTACAATTTCTACAATCTTTTCAAACTCCATTTATGCTCCCTTATTACAACTCTCTTATTAATTTTGCAGGATTTCCTGCATATACGCCCTTTTTAGTAAGATTTTTTGTAACCACGCTTCCTGCACCAATCACCGCCCCATCACAAATATTAACAGGTAAAATCGTAGCATTAGAGCCAATACTAACATTATTTCCAATCTTAGTTTCTCTCCATAGCTTAGGATTTCCAGCAGGTTTCCCAAACTCAAATAAATCATTAATAAACATTACTCCATGTCCTATAAAGCAAGATTCCCCAATACTCACTAACTCACAAATAAAACTATGACTTTGCACACGCGTATTTGCACCAATCCTAACTCCCCTTTGGATCTCCACAAAAGGACCTACAAACACATTGTCTCCAAGAGAGCATTCATATAAATTGCAAGGCTCTACTAGCATAACATTTTCTCCCGCCTCCACATCTCTAATCTTGCTTTGCTTGCAGAAAATAAAATTTTCTTTTCCCAATGTAGCAATAGGGTGGCTCAAATCCGGGCATTGCTGTTGCGCGAATGATTTTTTCAATTAATGCCCCCCCCCCCGCAAGCTTGTAAATCTACACATTTTAAAGCTTCAATTTCATTCCTTAAATGAAACTCTCTGCGTAAAGCCTTAATAGAATCTTGTGGGATTAATCCATATTCCCCCTTTAACATTTTTTCTAAACTTTCACAAAATAACTTAAATCCTTCTATATTTGCTAATTCCACAAGCTCATCTACAAAACAATCTTTTGGGATTTCAAACCGCTTTTGAAAAATAATATCCCCACTATCAATCCCTTTTGCTAAACGATGAATAGTTACACCAAATTCTCTATCTTCATTTAAAATCGCAAAGGAAAATTGATTGCACCCCCTATACTCTGGCAATGGTGCTAAATGCAGATTAAAGGCAATTTCTTTTGCACACTCAATTTGTTCTTGCGTTAAAATCGCGTGATATTGCACACTAAAGAGTATGTCAAATTCCAAACTTAAAAGCACGCTTAAATCCTTAATCATTGGAATCCCTTTTGCTTCTGCAAACTCCCTAACACCCACCCCTCTAGATGAAGTCCCAACTGCTATAAGTTTAAAATCTAAGTCTTTTTGTTTTTTAAACAACATTTCCAAACATTGTTTGCCAATCTCTTTTGCGCCCAAAAACACAATTCTTTTCACGCCTTTTTCCCCAATTTGCATTGCTTAGAAGCTACAGGCAAAAATACTTCCTTACCACTCTCAATAGATTCATACATAGCAATAATTAACTCTAAGCTCTTTCTTCCTTCTTCACCATCTACAAGAGCTTTTTTATTGTTCTTTAGACAATCCACAACACTTAAATAATATTCCTTATGCCCAAATCCATACACATTAGGTGGATTTACCGAATATTTCTCCATAACTTCCCCATCACTTGCTAGAGACTTTGCAAAATTCCAATGGCGCATTTGATTAACTGCAAAACCACCAATTTCTACACTTCCAAACTCACCTAAAATAGAAATACTCCCCTCTAAATCTTTAGGGCGTGTGGCAGTTGTAGCCTCCACCACGCCCAAAGCTCCATTTTTAAACTTTAATACCGCAATCCCGGTATCTTCTGTCTCTATTGCACTTAAAGCCGTTGTGCTTTTTGCAAACACACTCTCCACATCACCCAACATCCATTCTAACAAATCAATATGATGGCTTGCTTGATTTGTAAAAACTCCCCCATCATATTCCCAAGTCCCACGCCAAGAATCCTGCTTATAATAGCTATCATCTCTACACCACCTAACACGCACGCTTCCCATTACAAGCTTTCCAAACCGCCCTACTTCTAATGCTTCTCTTAGCTTTTGCACAGGCAAGTTATAGCGATTCTGCTTCACTACAAATAATCTTATGCTATTTTCCCTACAAACTTGTATCATCTTATCTGCATCTTCCAAGGTTAAAGCCATAGGCTTTTCTACAATAATATGCTTTTGATAGGGGGCAACTTCTAGGGTATTTTGCGCGTGCATCCCACTAGGCGTTAAAATAGAAACAATATGGATTTGCTCCCCGCACTCTTGCATCATCGCCTTTAAATCCATAAAATATGGAATCTTATATTTTGCTCCAAACTCTTTTGCGCGCTCTTCTTGCACATCACACACCGCCACAAGCTTTGCGCCTTTTATCTCGCCACTACTTAATAACTCCGCATGTCTTTTTGCAATTCTTCCACAGCCAAGTAACGCAACCCCTAACATAGAATCTCCTTTTCAATGCGCTCAATCATTCGTCCAAAATTACAAGCACCCTTAATGAAATAATTTTCCGATTCCACCTTTTTCCCCAGCATTTCTTTAGAAATTTTTAAAATCTCATCGCAATCTTGTGTCCAAAACATCAGTTGATTTTTAATTAAATATTGATCGTGGATTAGCCAAATGGAGCGCGTAGAAATTGTTGGAATCCCATAGCAAACCGCCTCTAAATTCATTGTCCCCCCTCCACCAATAAACAAATCAATGAAAGGATAAAACTCCTCTGGCTTCAACTTTTCTTCTAAAATCGTAGCAATTGCTCCAAAATCATTCTTTAATCTCTCTTTTTCATAGCGTGGCATAATCACTAAATTTGCATCTAACTGCGCCTTTAAAAGTGGAATCACTTCATAAATTGTTGGAATCTTTTCCTTAACATAATGCGCTTTATACTCCTCTTCCCTAATTAAAATTGTAGGCTTAGAAGTATCCATTCCATAGCGTTTTCTAAAGTCATTTTTAGATTCCTTTTTTATCCCCTTAATCCACAATGCCACATCAATAAAGGGGTAAGATTCTATTTGAGCTTCATTGAGTGCAAAACGAAGCATTAATTCCTTTGGCAAAATAAAAGGATAAAAAAATAGCTTAGAAAAAGGGAGTGTAAGGCGTGCTACTGCTGTAAGCTCCTCTGGACATTTTTCATCTCTAGGCTTACCAAATGCTGGCGTATCATAGATATTAACCACTGGAATCCCAACTCCATAAGCCACCTGCACGCTATCCACCACAGCCCCACAAATTAGAACTTTTGGCACTCCTTTAGCTCTAAAAAGATCCAAAATCTCTTTTTGACGAAAAATACGCGCCTCAAACTTTTGCAACAGCGTCTCACCCCCATATTCCCCAAGCACAATATGAGGAATCTTATGCAATTCTAAAATCTCTTTTGCCTCTGTGTAGTGTGGAGCATAACGCGTAGTAACTAAAATCTTATGATTCCTTTTTTGCAATTCTCTAATCATGCTTGCAAAAAACATTGCATATTTAGGAGTTGCCACATCAATCCAAATCATCACCTATTCCTTAATTGCTCAAAAATCATAGCACGCACATCAAAAAGATTTTGCGCATTATAACCTAAACTCCGCGCTAATTCTAGCTCTGGCACAGCAAAACCTTTTTTATCCTTTCTCCACGCAAGATTTTTGCTCCCAAGCCGCTCTAGTAACACCCTTAAAAGATATTTGCCATAGCCTTGCGCCACTTTCAAATGCTCTGGCAACCTAAATGCAAACTCCACCACTCTATAATCTGTAAAAGGCGTGCGATTTTCCAAAGAATGCGTCATCGCATTTCTATCCTCATAGCGCAATAAATTTGGCAAATTAAACTCTAGCGTATCTAGCAAAAGCCCTTGATTAAAATCCAATAAAAACCGCTCCAAAAGATTTTCCAAAGATGGCTTAGGCAAGCCCATTTTTTCTAACTTTTCTAAATCTTTTGCATTGTCCTCCATAAATAATTGTAACTTCAACTCCCTATCCAAAGAGCATTTTAACCCAAACATATACTCATTTAACGCCTCTTTTCCATAAAGCCTAAGCCTATCTTTAAAGGCATCTTTATGTGTAAAAACATAGCGTCCAATGTGATGATAATACCCCCCAAAAAGCTCATCAGCCCCCTGCCCTCCAAGCACAACCTTGCAAGTTTTTGCAATCTCTTTAAATAACACAAATTGCGCATAAATAGACAGACTTCTAAAAATCTCATCTTGCCCCAACACAAGCTTTCTAAAATCATCTCTAAGATTCTCTATCTTTGGCTTAACTTCACAAATCTCTACTTCAACATCTCTACCAATCTCATCAATATAAACACTCTCATCAACACCTTGAAACTCTCTAAAACTAAGCCCAAAAAACTTACATTCTCCATTTAAACGCGCTACCAAATGCGCCAAAATTGAGCTATCCACACCCCCTGAAACACTAAGCCCAACTTGCACATCAGATTGCAAACGCAACTTTAAAGAATCCAAAAGCAAATCTTCTAGTTCATCTAACGCGGAATCTAGCGTGTAATTTTGTGGAGTGATTTTTAGATTCCAATAACGCGTAAGTTGTAATTTACCATTTTTAAACACTCCAAAATGAGCCGATGGAAAAGGTAAAATCCCTTGGTAAATCGTTTTATCCTTACTACCATTGCTAAAGAGCAACCATTTTGCAATCTCTTCTTTATCAAATACACAAGGTAAAATCTCTAAAAGTCCCTTAATCTCTGAAGCAAAACAGATTCTATCCCCCTGTATTCCATAGAATAATGGCTTATTCCCAAGTCTATCGCGCGCCAAAAATAAGCTATTATCTCGTTTATCTAAAATTACAAAGGCAAAATCACCATTAAACTTTTCTAGGCACTTTTGCCCAAAAAACGCAAAGGCGTGCAACAAAACTTCCGTATCGCTTTTTGTAAAAAACGAAATCCCAAAACCCTCTAACTCCGCTTTTAATTCTAAATAATTATAAATCTCCCCATTAAACACAAGCACTAAATGCGGACAAAATGGTGAAACAAAAGGCTGATTTGCCTCCTTTTGCAAATCAATAATGCTTAGACGATTATGTGCTAGAGCAATTCCATTATAATAAAAACTTCCGCTAAAATCCGGACCCCTATGCGCCATCACACTAGACGCCTTTTTAATCGCTTCTAAAGGATAGTTTCCCCCGCAAATGCTACACATTTACCCACTCTTTAATCGCGCAAGCTATGGCTTCCACCTCTTTCTTCTTCAAATAAGGATTCATCGGCAAACTTAAAACCTCTCGGCTTGCAATTTCTGCATTTTTAAAATCCCCTTCTTGATAACCCAAGCCTTTAAAACACTCCTGTAAATGCAATCCTAAAGGATAATGCACGACACTTGGGATTCTATTTGCTTTTAAAACTTCTTGCAACTCTGTGCGCTTATTTGTCTGAATTGTGTATTGTGCATACACACTAGTTCTTCTCTCTAAAATGCAAGGAATCTTTACGCAATCCCTTAAGAAATTATCATACCAATGCGCAACCTCTTGTCTCCTTTGAATCACACTCTCAAAAGCCTTTAATTTAACGCGCAAAATCGCCGCCTGCAACGCATCTAATCGCCCACCAACCCCAATATATTGATGAAAATATCTTTGACTTTGTCCGTGCAATCTCAAACTAGCAATTTTTTCTGCCAACTCCACATCTTTTGTGAAAACAGCCCCCCCATCTCCATAACAACCCAAAGGCTTTGCAGGAAAAAAACTTGTTGTTGCCACATCGCCCCACAAGGAATCTTTTATCCCATTAAATTTCGCTCCAAAACTCTGCGCCCCATCTAAAATTAACTTAAGATTCCATTTTTTACACAAAGATTCCAATCTTTCTAAATCCGGTGGCTGCCCATATAAACTCACAGCCAAAATCGCCTTAGTTTTAGATGTAATTGCTTGCTCTATCAAATCACAATTCAAATTAAAATCTTCCAAAGAAATATCTACAAACACAGGTTTTGATCCAAGCCTTGCAATCACTTCAGAAGTCGCAATGAAACTAAAAGGTGTTGTAATCACTTCATCATCTACCCCAATTCCTAAAGCCATCAAGGCTAACAACAACGCGTCTGTTCCACTAGAGCAAGTTATCGCATATCCGTCCCCTACAAACTCCGCTAACTCTCTCTCTAGCATTGCCACTTCTTCGCCCATAATATAATTAGCGTTACGACAAACCCTTAAAACTGTCTCTTCAATCTCTTTTTTTTGCTCTAAATGCGCTTGTTTTAAGTTTGCAAAATCAATCTGCATTCACAATCTCCAATCTATCCCCCACCAAATAATATTGCGTTTTATCATAACTATCTAGCGCAATTCCATTGCTATCAAACTCCAAACGCAACCCCGCTTTATCCACCCATCCAATCTGTCTTGCAGGATTCCCAACCATTAGCGCATAACTTGGAACATCACGCACCACAACACTCCCAGCACCAATAAATGCATACTCCCCGATACACACTCCGCACACAATAGTTACATTTGCTCCAATAGAAGCCCCTTGTTTTAAAATCGTTTTTTTAAATTCTTCTCTACGATTAATAAATGCACGCGGATTATTCACATTAGTAAAAACCATAGAAGGACCTAAAAACACATCATTCTCTAATTCCACTCCCTCATAAATGCTGACATTATTTTGCACTTTACAGCCACTTCCAATTTGCACATTAGGACCCACAACACAATTTTGCCCAAAAGAGCAATTCTCTCCAATCATACTCCCACTTAAAATATGACTAAAATGCCAAATCTTACTCCCTTGACCAATTTGCACCCCTTCATCAATCACAACACTTTTATGCGCAAAATACTCCACAAATTCTCCTTTCTTTACAGCCCCTTGCAAAAAGGATGATAATCCCCTTTTAACCCTACAATTTCAGCATTTCTTATAGTATATACAATATCAATGGAAGCCTTTGCCTCTTGCAAGCCAAAACCACCCCCATTTAAAATATCCTTATAACTCCCTGTATGTAAATCTGTAAAACCTTCACTAAATTCTAAAGATTCCCCATTTAAGCTAATTAATCTAAATGTGCGCTTGTTTTGCTCTAATGCAGCTTTAGGTAAAGTCTTAACATCTACCGATAAAAACCATCGCACCCTAGCGTGTTTTAGCTCCAAGATTCCACTAGCACTTTGAGCATTAAGATAATGCACCACACTCTCCTTAACTTCGCCAAAAATCCAAGCAAGCATATCAAAAAAATGCACGCCAATATTAGTTGCCACTCCTCCGCTTTTGGTAATATCCCCCTTCCAAGAAACAAAATACCACTTTCCACGCGAAGTAATATAAGTTAAATCCACATCAAAAACCTTATTTGGCTCTTTTTGCAAAACCCCTTGAACCTTCTCTCTTAGCGTGATAATACTAGGGTGCAAACGCAACTGCAAAATATTATATACCCTTTTGCCACTCTCCTTTTCAATAGCTTCCAAGCTCTCAATATTCCAAGGATTTAGCACTAAAGGCTTTTCGCAAATCACATTAGCTCCACTTCTAAGCCCAAAGCGAATATGACTATCATGCAAATAATTTGGTGAGCAAATTGAAAGAAAATCCAATCCATTCCCATTGCGCCTTAACTTATCAATATGCCGATCAAATCTTTCAAATTCTGTGAAAAAATCTGCATCAGGAAAATAACTATCCATAATTCCAACACCATCATAAGGATCTAACGCACACAATAACACATTTCCTGTTTCTTTAATTGCCTTTAAGTGTCTAGGGGCAATATACCCTGATGCTCCAATTAGACCAAATTGCTTCATTTAAACTCCTTAAGTGCTTGCAGAATCTTAACGCTTGTATCTCCACTTCCATAAAGATTTCCACTAAAATTCCTTGTAATATCGGCGTTTTTATAAAAAGCATTAAGAATCTTATCCCCATTAGCACCAACTAATACATTAACTCCGCTTTCCACAAGCTCTACCCATTCTGTCTCATCACGCAGGGTGATACAAGGTTTTTTAAAGAAGTATGCTTCCTTTTGCAAGCCTCCACTATCTGTTGCTACCATTGCACAATGTTGCAGCATCCATACCATTTCCAAATAACTTAAGGGCTCTATTAAGCAAAGATTATTACAAGAAATTGCATATTTTTCCAAAGCACTCTTAGTTCTTGGATGCAAGGGAATTACCACCAAAACTTCTTTAGAAATTGCATTTAATGCCGTAAAAATCTCTTGCAATCTCTTAGGATTATCCGTATTTTCTGCTCTATGCAATGTGCATAAAATAAACTCTTGCGGCAAAACAACTTTAGGTTTTTTTGCTAGTTTTTGATAATGCAAAGCAACATCTAGCATAATATCCCCAACTTTTATAATCTTACAATCAAAGTTTAAAAACCCTTCTTTTATAAGATTCTCATACGCATTTTGAGAGGGCGTAAAAAGTAACTTAGAAACCCTATCCGTTAGGATTCTATTAATTTCTTCTGGCATTGTGCTATTAAAGCTTCTTAAGCCTGCCTCTATATGCACCACGGGTATATGCAACTTCACACTTGCTAATGCTCCAGCAAGTGTGGAATCCGTATCACCATATACAAGGGTAAAATCAGGCTTTTCTCGAAATAAAACCTGCTCGATTTTCTCAAGCATTCTTCCTATCATCGCTCCGTGCGTTAATCCACCAACTCCCAAATGATAAGTAGGAGCTGGAATCTCTAACTCCTTAAAAAAGGAATCACTCAACTTAGAATCATAATGCTGCCCTGTATGCACGATAATTTCCTCAAAACCACCGCTATTTAACACACATCTGCTAAATGCACCAGCCTTGACAAATTGTGGTCTTGCTCCAACAACACTAACGATTTTTCTCACAAAATTCCTTATATTTCTTATTCAAAGAAAGGATCTAAGTATTGTTGTTTAAGCCGATACAATTCTTCATTATTGCGATAATCTTTATAGCTTTTTTTAGGAGTTTGCATAATCTCTTCCCACTCCTCCCTACTAAGATCTAATTTTTCCAAAATCACCTTTAAATCTTTCTCCAAATTTCCTAAATCATAAGCAGGCTTTTTTAAAATCTCTATTGCTTCTTCTCTTGTCATATCCCCCGCTAAAATCATACTTGTAAAATGTGGGCGTCTTTTATCATAGCCAAATTTAGTAGGCAAAAAATACTCTTGAAAAAACTTTGTCCATATCGACTCACAATGTTTATTTCCATAAGATTCCCAATCATACTCTTTTTTCAGTAAATCCAAAGCAATTTGCTTGCTATATTTAATATTATTCAATGGGAGTAAAACCTGCATTTTATTAATCTTTGGATATCTAACATAGTAATCAAAAAAACTCACAACAGGATAATTTACCAAAGGCTTTTTGCCAAATTTTTTATGAATATCCTTTAGCTGTAAGGAATCCATAGCACAATGTCCCCAAGCACTCGGCAAAATAGATTCTGTAGCAAAATTGCTTCCCGTTAAAACATAGCGCACATTATTTCTCGTAGCATATTCATAAAGCGCAGAAAAAAACGCCATATCCTGTGGCACATCACAATTTGCCACACCAGATCTTAAAAACGCTACTTGCAAATCTTTCATTTCTTCCCAATCAATCTTAATAGTGTGCAATTCAATTCCTAGCTTTTCTACTAATTTTCTAATATTAGATTCCGCAATCTCCGTGTTAAAGCCAGCATCTATATGCACAGCTAACACTCTTAAATTTAACTCTTTAATTGCATAATGCAACAAATACGAGCTATCCACACCACCACTAACCCCTATAATGCAATCATAAGGGAATTCTTTACACTCTTGCTTGATAAAAGCCACTTTCTTTTCTAACCATTCCTTAGTAAAACCTTTCCAATAAGGCAAAATCACATTATCAAACTTCTGACAATGGCTACAAATAGCCCCCCCACCCACCGATTTGAAAGTAATTTCAGGATCACTTGTATCCATTACACAACGGCTACATACTTGATATTCTGTATTTTTCATAATAACTCCTAATAGTAATTTATGCGGATTTTAGCATATTCTCTAAGATTCTCAAC
>Oklahoma_p2__coassemble_170_pt1 | contig 133476 bp, 132 predicted proteins | sample Oklahoma_p2__metabat2_low_PE_004 | metagenome-assembled genome bin Oklahoma_p2 | reverse complement strand
TCAAGCAAAGCAAACTCTCATAGTGTGTTTGTGAAGTTTGCTTGGTGGTGGTAGGTTGCTTATTTAGGCTTTAAAGCCTAAATAAATACTCTTTAAATTATAAATTGAAGTAGTCTTTAATTGCTTCTACTTTGTCAGTCTTTTCCCAAGTGAATTCTGGCAACTCTCTTCCAAAGTGTCCATAGCTTGCTGTTTTTTGATAAATCGGACGCAATAAGTCTAAAGACTCAATGATTCCACGCGGTGTTAAACGAAAAATCTTTTTGACACATTCTTCAATTTTAGAATCTTCCACTTTGCCTGTTCCGTGCGTATTAACAAGAATAGAGACAGGTTCTACAACACCGATTGCATAAGCGATTTGAATAGTAGCTTTATCGCAAATTCCGCTTGCAACAAGGTTTTTTGCCACATAGCGCATTGCATAAGCACCGCTTCTATCTACTTTGCTAGGATCTTTTCCGCTAAATGCACCCCCGCCGTGTGGGCAACTTCCACCATAAGTATCTACGATGATTTTACGCCCTGTAAGCCCTGCGTCTCCTTGTGGTCCGCCGATAACAAACTTACCTGTGGGATTCACAAAATAGCGAATATTATCGTTTGCGAATTCTTTTGGTAGCACTTTTTTAACCACTTCTTCAATTACAGCATTTCTTAGCGTATCTTGTGAAGTCTCAGGGCTGTGCTGTGTAGAAACAACGATTGTATCAATGCCAACAGGCTTACCATTTGCGTATTTAATAGTAACTTGCGATTTGCCATCAGGGCGCAAGAAAGGTAGTGTTCCGTCCTTTCTAGCGCGTGCTAGCCCTTCTGTGATTCTGTGAGAGAGATAAATAGGAAGTGGCATTAGCACATCAGTTTCTCGGCAAGCATAGCCAAACATAAGCCCTTGATCCCCCGCGCCTATCTCGCCATCTTCTCTATCAACTCCTTGATTAATATCTGGGCTTTGCTCTCCGATTCCATTTAAAACACCAGCACTTCTATAATCAAAGCCATATTTGGCGTCAATATAGCCAATTTCACGCACAACGCGTCTTGCAATATCTTGCATAGGAGCATAAGTGTGTGTTTTTAACTCTCCAGCAATCACGCAATAGCCATTAGAAAGTAAGGTTTCACAAGCTACTCTAGCCTTTGGGTCGTGTTCAATAATATAGTCTAAAATCGCATCACTAATTTGGTCAGCCATTTTATCGGGGTGCCCTTCTGTTACAGATTCTGAAGTAAAAAGAAACTCTTTTTGCATAAATTCACCTTGTATTTTGAAATAATTTGCAATTCTAACATAAAAAACTTAAAAGTTTTAATTTTGCATTTATATTATGTTGGTTAGAATTTCGCAATTGATATTTTTTATCAATAAATTATTTTTACATTAAGGATTTAACAATGTTAGTTACAAAAAAAGCTCCTGATTTTAAAGCGTCTGCTGTTTTAGCAAATAATCAAATTGTAAAAGATTTTGAACTTTCAAAAAATCTTGGCAAAAATGGTGCAGTTTTGTTTTTCTGGCCTTTGGATTTTACTTTTGTTTGTCCATCAGAAATTATTGCAATGGATCATAGAGTGAAAGACTTTGAAGCAAAAGGATTTAATGTAATTGGTGTGTCTATTGACTCTGATGTTGTGCATTTTGCTTGGAAAAACACTCCTGTAAATCAAGGTGGAATCGGAAATGTGCAATTCCCTATGGTTGCAGATTTAAATAAACAAATTTCAAGAGATTATGATGTGTTGTTTGATGAGTCTGTTGCACTTAGAGGTTCTTTCTTAATTGATAAAAATCAAGTAATCCGCCACGCTGTAATTAATGATTTACCGCTTGGTAGAAATATGGACGAAATGCTAAGAATGTGCGATGCTCTAACATTCTTTGAAGAGCACGGAGAAGTATGTCCAGCTGGCTGGAATAAAGGCGATAAGGGAATGAAAGCAACAACAGAAGGTGTTGCAGAATATCTTGCACAAAACGCTGATAAATTATAATTTTACAAGATTCCATTTTTGGAATCTTGAACTTCTTATTCAAACTTCCTAAATTTAATTTCAAACTTGCATATTTTTGGAAAAACTTAAGTATAATGCGCGCCTAATTTTTGAATTTTTAAGGATAGAAATGCAAGCTGTTATTGCAATTGCCTTTGCTGCATTTATTTTCAATACTTCAGAATTTATCCCTATTGGGCTTTTAACGCTTATTGCCACAGATTTTGGAATCACAGAAGCTAAGGCTGGATTTTTAATGAGTGTGTATGCGTGGGTTGTTGCACTTGCTTCGTTACCTTTAATGCTTGCGTGTTCGCGTTTTGATTTAAGACGCCTTTTGCTTTTTGTAATGGGGTTATTTATCGTCAGCCATATTTTTTCTACATTTGCGGATAATTATTATATGTTAATGGCTTCAAGGTTGGGGGTTGCCTGTGCACACGCATTGTTTTGGTCAATTGCTACGCCAATGGCGGTGCGCGTTGCTCCAAAGGGAAAGGAAAGCGTGGCGATTAGTTTTGTGATTGTAGGGACTAGTATAGCACTGCTTGCCGGGCTTCCTTTAGGGCGTGTGATTGGATTGTATTTAGGTTGGAGAGTGAGTTTTTTTAGCATTGGAATTGTAGCGTTTTTAGTCTTTTTGGTGCTATTAAAAACCTTGCCACAAATGCCAACAAGTGGAGCGATTTCCTTGCGTTCTTTACCACAGCTTCTAAAAACACCAAAGCTCTTAGGGGTTTATGGTATCACAATGTGCCTAGTTACTGCCCATTTCATTGCATATAGTTATATTGAACCATTTTTAGCGCAAAATGCGCATTTTAGTCAAAATGCAATTACGGCAACGCTTATAATCTTTGGTGCAATGGGGATTGTTGGGGGATATTTGTTTTCTAAATATCACGATAAATATAAGGAAACTTTTTTGACTTTTGCAATTTTTGGAGTTTTTGTTGCGTTATTGCTTTTGAAGCTTTTAAGTTTTAGTGGATTTGGCGTTGTTTTAGTCTGTTTGCTTTGGGGTTTATCTATTGTAATGTTTGGACTTGCTTTTCAGGCAAAGGTATTGCATTTAGTGCCTGTTGGAACTTCTGTTGCGATGTCTATTTTTTCTGGAATTTATAATGTTGGAATCGGAAGTGGTGCTTATTTTGGCGGATTAATTACAGAGTATTTAAGTGTAGGATATGTGGGCTACTTTGGAGCGTTTTTAGCATTTTTTGTTTGCGTGTATTACAAGGGAAGTTTTGCAAAAAAGATTCCATAGTTGGAATCTTAATCATCTTTGATGAGATTTTCTTTTGCTTCTTCTGGGAGTTTTGCTAGAAAATTTGCCATATTGAAATTAACACCTTGCCCTATGGCTTCGTTAATAAGCGCAATGGATTTTTTAGAATTGAATTGACTAAGCGGATGATAAGGCTCAAAGAGACAATTTGTAACTGCAAGCGCATAGGAATTCTTTTTTGTTTCTTGTGTTGTTGCGTGGGGGTTATGAATGTAGGCTATGCTTTGGATTAAGCGTTCATCAAACTCCCAGTGATTAAACAAGAAGCCTAAAAATGAAATACTATCTACTCCACAATATTGATTTTCTAAGTTATGCACATCTTGAAAATTATTAGCTTTGTTTTGCTCTAAAAATTCCTTATCCTTGCCAGATTTAATGAGCATATCAGAGAGTAAAATCATTCCTAAGCGCAATAGCATTGCACAAGGGATTAACTCATTTGCAAGTGCTTTATCTTCTTCCCTTAGCCACGTTGAAATAAAATCCACTTCCTTAGAGCAGTTTGTTAAAAACGCATTATTATCTAGCCCATAGGGCGAAACATTAATAGAGAAGTTTGAGCGGATTGCATTTGCCATAACAGTGTTTTTAATTGTTCCAGCTCCTAGCAAAGATACAACTTGTTGGATAGTGGAAACTTGGCGTGATAGCCCATAAAAAGGAGAATTTGCAAGGCGTAACAACTCGCCTACAATCAAGGGATCTTTTGAAAGGATTTCTGCAACTTTAGAGACTTCCAAATCAGCTCCACTGGAATCTACATAATTACGCAATTCTATAACTGTTTGTGGTAGTGGTGGTAGCTCTTTAATGGTTTCTACAAGTAAAGGATTCATAGGATTTTCCTCTAGTTTATGTTGTTAATCAAAAGATAGATTTTATATTAAATTTATTAAAACAATCCTTTAATATTGAAGCGAGTTTTAGGGGGCAAGGCTTTTTGGTTTAAGTTATGTTAAAATAATGCAAATTTTTAAGGATTTTTGATGCGTTTTGGAAAAATTGATTATTTAAATCTTTTGCCTTTTGAAGTCTTTGTGCGTGCTTATCCAAAACTTTCGCAATTTCAGCTATTTTATAATAAGAAGAAATCTTATCCTGCACATTTAAATAAGGAATTTTTGTTTCAACGCATTGATGCTGGGTTTATTTCATCTATTGCGGCTTTAAGGGCTAAAAAAGAGAGATTTCAAGTAGCTAACATTGGAATCATAGCGCGTAAAAGAGTAATAAGTGTGATTTGTTTGCCAGAAGAGAGAGGTGATGATTATCAATCTGCAACTTCAAATGCACTTTTAAGGGTATTGGGATTAAAAGGGCGTGTGTTAATTGGTGATAGAGCATTGGTAGAAGTGTTGCAGCAAGAGCAAAATTTTAGAGAAAAGGGAAGGGGGGTTACCTATTTGGATATGGGGGAAAAATGGGTGCAAAAAGAGCATTTGCCTTTTGTGTTTGGGCGTTTGTGCGTTAGGGAAAATAAGGAATTTTATGCAAAATTAATGCGTGCCTTCGCGAAAAAAAAGAAAATTAAGATTCCATATTTTATGCTTAAAAATGCAGAGTCTAAAAGTGGAGTGGAAGCCAAAGAGATTTTAAATTATCTTCAGGTCCTATCTTATGCAATAGATAAAAAGGCTTGGTTTGGAGTGGAGCGGTTTTATCGTAAATTGAGAATTTTAGGAATTAAACCTCCAAAAAGATTTTAGCAGTTTTTAATTTTAAACTAAAATCTAGGTTTAATATAATATAATTTTGCCCTTAAATTTTAAAAAATCCCAAAAATATGGGTTTAGGAGTAGCAATGGAGCAGACATTATCCATTATCAAGCCTGATGCAGTGCAAAAAAATGTGATTGGGAAAATTGTTGATAGATTTGAAAGCAATGGCTTAAGAATTGCAGCAATGAAAAAAATTAGGCTTAGTAGAAATGATGCAAAAGAATTTTATGCAGTGCATAAGGAGCGTCCTTTCTTTAATGATTTAGTTGATTTTATGGTAAGCGGACCTGTGGTTGTAATGGTTCTTGAGGGGTTAAATGCTGTGGCTAAAAATCGTGAGCTTATGGGAGCAACAAATCCAAAAGAAGCAGCAGCTGGGACTATCCGCGCAGACTTTGCTGATAGCATTGATGCAAATGCAGTGCATGGAAGCGATAGTTTAGAAAATGCACAAAGAGAGATTGCATTTTTCTTTTCAACAAGGGAAATTTGTTAGTTAATGCAATTAGCTTTTCAAAAGGCATTCCAAACCTGTAAAAATGGAGAAAAGATTCCATTTTTGGTTCAAAGCAATGATAAAAAAGCACAATTAGAAGGCGTGCTTTTTTATGAAAAGGGTCATTTTAATTTATTAAAATTAAAAGGAATCCTTAAGGGAAGCATTACTTTAATCTGCGATATTAGCGGAGAAGAATATGAAAAAATACTTAATGAGCCTTTAGAATTTTATCTAAGTGATGGCATTATAAATTTGGATAATGAAAATTTTGAAGATGTAATTGAGTGTGAAAATGGTAATATTAACTTAAGTGAGATTTTAAATGGCGAGTTAGAGATAATTCGTTGTGATTATCACACAAAAGATGATTAATTTTTAAGGAGTAAAAAATGGCAGTACCAAAGAGACGCGTAAGTAAAACAAGAGCAGCAAAAAGAAGAACACATTACAAACTAACATTGGCGGTTCCTGTAAAAGATAAGGATGGTAGTTGGAAAATGCCACACCGCGTAAATAAATTTACTGGAAATTACAAAAGCAACTAATATTAGGGTGCAATAATGAGAATTGCCGTAGATGCAATGGGTGGGGATTATGGCTCTGTGCCACTTGTGCAAGGATCGTTGCAAGCCTTAAAAGAGCGTGATTTTACGCTTGTGCTTGTGGGCGATGAGCAAGTGATTAAGCCTTTAATTCCTGCAAATTTACAAAGCAAAGTGGAAATTGTGCATTGTAATGATTTTATTGCAATGGAAGAGAGTGCAACTTCTGCGCTAAAGCGAAAAGAGAGCTCTATTTATATTGCAATGGAAATGTTAAAAAACAAAGCCATAGATGGAGTTGTTTCTGCTGGGCATAGTGGTGCAACAATGAGTTTAGCCACACTAAAAATTGGGCGATTAAACAATGTTTTGCGTCCTGCAATTTGTACGCTTATGCCACGCGTTGATGGAAACAAAAGCTTAGTTTTAGATGCTGGGGCAAATGTGGATTGTAAGCCAGAAAATTTGTTTGAGTTTGGAATTATGGGCTACGAATATGCAAGGGCGATTTTAAATTACCCTAAAGTGCGTATTGGTCTGCTTGCAAATGGAGAAGAAGAGTGCAAGGGCAATGAGATGACAAAAGTTGCTTTTGAGCTTTTAAAGAAACATCCAAACTTTATAGGCAATGTGGAAGGGAACAATATTTTTGATAGCAATGTAGAAGTTATTGTTTGTGATGGCTTTGTAGGAAATGCTGTGCTAAAAGCAAGCGAGGGAGTTGCAAACTCTATTTCTTTTTTGCTAAAAAAACATATTAAGGCTTCCCCGATTGGAATTTTTGGGGCGTTGTTTATGAAAAATGTGTTTAAGAAGCTTAAAAAGCAGATTGACTATGCTGAATATGGTGGTGCGCCACTTCTTGGCGTAAATGGTAATGTGATTATTTGCCACGGAAAAAGCAATGCAAAGGCGATGAAAAATGCTGTTTTTCAAGCAATTCTGGCTTATGAAAATGCAGTGAATCATAATATTGAAGTCGCACTAGAAAAATTTAAAAACTAAAAAGGATTAGCCAGTGGAGAAGCCAATATATGCAAGTTTAAGCTCCATTGGTGCTTATATTCCAAGTCAAATTATTACAAACGATGATCTTTCTAAAATTGTAGAAACTAGCGATGAATGGATTACTAAACGCACAGGGATTAAAGAGCGTAGATTTGCTGATGATAGTGAGGCTACAAGTGATCTCGCCACAAAGGCTGCAAAATTAGCCATTAAGCGTGCAAATTTAAAGTCTAGTGATATAGATGCAGTGATTGTTGCGACAATTTCTCCAGATTATTTTTGTATGCCTTCAACTGCTTGTGTGGTGGCGCATAATTTAGGAATTGTTGGCAAGCCTGCATTTGATATTGCCGCAGCTTGTAGTGGGTTTATTTATCTGCTTTTTTTGGCAAAGTCTTTGATTGAGTCAAGGGCGCATAAAAATATCTTAATTATCGGTGCTGAAAAGCTTTCAAGTATTATTGATATGCAAGATAGAAGCACTTGTGTGCTTTTTGGCGATGGGGCTGGGGCAGCTGTGATTAGCCAAACACAGCATAAAGATTTAAGTATTTTAGATGTAAATTGTGCATCAAATGGACAATATCAAGACTTTTTAATGACTCCGGGTTGTGGAAGCAAGAATCCTGTAAATGATAGGGTTTTACAAGAGAGATTACAATTTATTAAAATGAAAGGTAATGAGACTTTTAAGCTTGCTGTTAAAACACTCACACAAGATGTTATTGAGATTTTAGAAAAAAACAATATAAGTAAAGATTCCATTGACTTTTTTATTCCCCATCAGGCGAACTTGCGTATCATTTCTGCTGTGGGTGATGCACTTTCTTTTCCTAAAGAAAAGGTTGCTCTAACGGTGCAAAAATACGGCAACACTTCTGCTGCTTCAATCCCTATGGCAATCAATGAATTGTATGAAGAAGGTAGAATCCAAAAGGGTTCTAAACTTCTCTTAGACGCTTTTGGTGGTGGTTTAACTTGGGGTTCAGCGATTCTTACTTTCAATGGAGAGAGTTTAGCCTAATACACAAGCGTATCGTGTAAAAGGCCTAATAGATTAACTTTTTTGCCTAATTTTCTTTGGTAAATTATATAGTTTGCAAGCACTTTTTTCCCATAAATGCGCGATTCTTCATAGGGTATCATCTCCATACTATACCAAGGATCTAAGGGATTATTCTTTTTAAAAAGATAATTTTTAGCGAGTAAGCGGCGTGTAAAGCCGGGTCCGCCATTGTAGGCATAAGCAATAAATAAAGGGTGGTTGAATTCTTTTACTAAAGGGCGCGTAAAGTATTCTGCATAAGGCACATTAATCGCTGGGTCAAACATATCTAAATAGCCCACTTGTTGTTCTTGTTTTAATTCCTTGGCAATAGCTTTAACATTAAAAGGCATAAGCTGCATAAGTCCTAGCGCATAAGAAGTAGAAATTGCTGTTGGGATAAATAGACTTTCTTGTCTAGCAAGCGCATAAAGAAGAGCTTGCTTATCAGTGTTATATTTAGAAAAGACTTCTCTATAAGGCATTAAAAAATATTCTTTGTTGAAATCGCGTGAGAGCCAAACATAATGCGCTTTAGTTTCTGCATTATTTGTTTTGAGCAAGAGTTTTTTAGCGGAATCTTGATTAGAAGTTTTTAGATTTTTAAAGGAATCACGGATTCTTTCCCATTCAAATGGGTTCTTAAAATCCCACTCTGCATTTTTTGCCTGTGTTGAAACATCATAGATAATGCTATAATTTGGATTTTCTTGAAGCATTTCAATGCTTGATAGGCTGTAAATATCTACTGCTTTAGATTGTGAAACTTCTTGCAAGTAGAGTGCATCATTACTTGCCAAAAAAGCCCAAAAGGTTGCACGATTTTTATTGAAAGGATATTTTGAAAGCTTTTGGGAATGTAGAAAATAAGAAAGTGCTTGATCTTTTTTATTAGAGTGCATTGCGTTTAAGCCTAAATAAAAGGAGGTTTCAGCGTCAAGGGCGTTAATAATGCTTTGTGGTTTAATGGTCGTAAGCGAGGCATTAAATGTTTTAAGGTTTGGTGAAAGAATCATATGTTTTAGCGCGCGGTTAAAATTCTCATTGCGTTCATTGATTAAACGCACTAGTATTTCTTTTGGAATCTTAAAATTTAAATGCTTGCGATATTCTTGAGAGACTGAAAAATAAAAGCTACCAAAGGTTTTAGCATCTTTTGTAATTAGGGATTCAAAGGGATTTTTAGAAGCTAGAATTTGTAAGTTTTTAGAAAGATTAGGGTTATGGGGTTGGATTGTATTTGAGATTTTTTTTAGTGTGGCTTTATCTAAGGATTCTGCATTTTTTGTTGTGAGTGCAAGGGCTATACATTTCGCATCTTCTTTTAAGAGTTTATCTAGGGGCATTCTTTGGCAAATTGTTTGGCGTGAGAGTGTTTTATTGTCGCCTTTTTTAAAGTAGAGTCCAAAGAGTTTTGCATTTTTGCGTATGGCGAGATTGTAGGCTTCTTTTGCTTCTTTCGGGCTAATATCTTGTTGTAAGAATAGCCAAATATAAAAATCTCTTGAAATTCCAGCAGGCTGTCTTTTAAGGTAATCTAGCGTGATGTTTTGATTAATGGTTGGGGCTTTGTGTAATTGTTTATGCTGTTGTGCTGTTGCGCCACAAGTAAGACTTAGCAAACAAAAAAGAAAAAGAAAATATCGCATTACTTTCCTTAAATTTAGAGATTGTGAGAGAGCTGAAAAAGTAATTTTACAACAAATAAATCAATGAATTTTAATACTAAAATCACAAGAATAGGCGTTAAATCCACGCCTCCTATAAGCGTTGGAATAAATCTCCGAATCTTTACATAAAGAGGTTCGGTAAGTTTTGCTAGGATTTGAACAATAGGATTATAAGGGTCTGGTCGCACCCAAGAGATAAGAGCGGCGATGATAATCACCCAAATATAAATGTTAATTACCATACTTAAAATTTGTGCAAAGGCTTGAATAAAAGTGCTTAAAACCATTTTAGTTCCTTAAAATATCATCTAAATATAAACGCAAATATGGAAAAAGGTCGCTTAACTCCGGTCCGTGCGTGTGTCCTGTTAGCAAAAAGCGCAAAGGTTTAAAGAAATGCTTACCCTTTAATCCACTTACTTGCATTGCCTGTGTTTTAAAGGCATCAAATCCTGCCCTTTTAAAATCCTGCCCTTTTAAGAGTGAGAGAAGGGCAAGTTGTAAAGTGTTAATTGCATCTTTAAACTCTAAAATTTCTTGTGCTTCTTGGTTTTTAGATTCCATATTTTGCTCTAAAAGTATGGCTTTTTTAGCAAAAATACAATCCACTTTTTCGCGGATTTCATTAAGTGTGCTTGCTTCTTGCAAATACAGCTTTGCTAATGCGCCAATTGTGGAATCCTTATAGCCTAAAAGCACTGCTAAATCTTGCTCGCTAAGTTTTTTAAAATGCTCTCTATTTAGGAATTTTAGCTTATCAATATCAAAACGCGCAGGGGCTTTTGCCACTTTTGTAATATCAAACCATTCAAAGGTATCCTTTAAGCTAAAGACTTCACAGGGCGTTTTATTCCCCATTAGCACAAGATAATTCACAATCGCCTGTGGCAAAAAACCACAATCTAAGAGCCATTGCACGCTAGAAGCATTATCTCTTTTGCTCATTTTTTTGCCTTCTTCATTAAGGATTATCGGCAAATGCGCAAATTTAATAGTTTTTTCATAGTTTAAATAATGATGGATTAGCATTTGTTTGGGCGTATTGCTTACATGGTCTTCTCCACGCACGATAAAATCAATATCATAGAGCATATCATCAACCGCACAAGCAAAATTATAAGTTGGAATTCCATCTTCTTTTAAGATAATAAAACTATCAATTTCATTGGGCGCAAAAACGATATCGCCTTTAATCTCATCGTGGAATTGCATTTGCTCTTTAGGGGCTTTTAATCGCACAACAGGATGTGGATTTTTGTCCTTTTGTAGTTCTGCCCAAGAGTCATCATAGCGGAATGCTTGGTGGTTTGCCTTTGCAATTTCGCGCTTGCTGTCTAAAAACTCTTTTGTGCAGTAGCAATAAAATGCATTTCCTTGCTTGATTAAATATTCCGCTAATTGGCGGTGGCGTTCAAAATTGTGGCTTTGATACACAAGATTATCCCAAGTGATTCCAAAAAGACTAAGTAAAAACATAATATCTTTATCTTTACCTTCAATATTGCGCGCAGTGTCTGTATCTTCAATGCGAAGCAAAAACTTTTCATTGCGCTGTTTTGCTAAAATATAATTAAAAACAGCGGCACGCAAATTTCCTGTGTGCATATCGCCTGTTGGGCTTGGTGCAAATCGTAGCATCTTAAAACCTTATGTTAAAATCTTGGGATTTTAGCATAAGCAAAATTAAAATAGCACCTTAAGTTTGAAGTTTAGACAAATTGATAGCGTGAATCTTGGCGAATATCATAGAGATTTTTAGATTCTGGTTTGCTAAGATTAAAGGTTAAAATGGGTGCAACAAAGGGATAAAATCCCATAAACATAAACCATTCCCTATTGTATTTAAAAGTCGTGTGCGTGTTTGTATTAATAATTGTCTGCACAAAATCTTCATAATCTTGCGTAGAATCTGTGTAAAACTCATTAGAATATAAGCTTAAGATTTTGCGCTTGCAATAGGGATCTTGAATAATATCTTCTGTGCCGATGTTAAAAAAGACATTAAAAGTTGGATCTAAAATCTGCCATTGATTGTGGGTTTTAACTTCTAAAAATCCGTGCGACCAGCCTAAAATATCAGAGTAACTTACCACGCGTGATTCTAATCCAAAGTGTTCTAAAAGCCAAAAGAGAGCATAAGGCTTTTGCCCGCAATGTCCGTATTCTAATTTTGTAAAATACTCATAGAGATTCTTAAAAGCTATATTTTCTTTAATATTGTTTGGTGTGTAGTGTTTGGTTTTATGAATAAAATCGTTTAAATATAAATAGATGGTGATCTCTTTTTGGATTCCGCGTTCTTGTAATTCTTTTTGTAAGTGTTTTTCTTGTTTGTTAAAATCTAGCTTTAGAGCATTAATGAGTTTGTTTAAATCTTTTGTTGTTGGTTTGCGGGGGGGGGGCAAACTAATGGATTATTAAAGAGCTTTTTATTGTGAGAGATTTTTAGGGGAAAATATTCTTGAATTTGCAAGGGACGAATGGTGCTAGAAGTGTAGCGGTATTGGTGTTTGGTATCTATTACCATTTAAAATCCTTTAAAAGTAAATTTAAGATTATAGCATTAAATGAGAGATTCCATAGATAATCCCCATAATTCCTATGCCACATAGCACAAGATCGCTAAAAAGGGTGATAAGTCTTTGGAATCTCTCTAGTTTTGCTTTTTGGGCAAAGTAACTAAGGGCAAGAAGTAAGCCAAAATCAAGCAATATCCAAAGAAATGCTAAAAGAATAATGCTTAATGCCATAGAATCTGTTATGCCCATAAATTGTGGAAAAAATGCGATAAAAAACAAAATATCCTTAGGATTGCTAAGGCTTAGAAAAAGTCCTTGTATAAAGCATTTTCTTGAAGTTAGTTTAGTTTGATTGGTGAAATTGTTAGATTGTTCCATATTTGTGGCTTTGCTAGCTTTAAAAAGGGCAAAAAGGGAGCTAAATCCTAGATAAAAGATAAAACAAGAGCCAAGCAAGCTAAGTAATGAGAGCGCAAAGCTTGAAATGCGTGTTGTCCCTAAAATCACGGCAATGCTTATAGAGATTAGCAGAAGTGAGCCAAGGTTAGTTCCACAGATTGTAAAAAATGCCACTTTAAAATTATTTTGTGGATTTTGCAAAGCATTTTTAATCACAAGAGCAACAACAGGTCTGGGTGTGGCAATAAGCGTGATGATTGCCACAAGATAGACTAAAAGAAGCTCATAAGAGAGCATTACAATATTCTTGAGTTATAAGCCTCCAAAACGGCGGTGGCGGGTTTTAAACTCCAAAAGCATTGCTTCTAATTCTTTAGAAGTAAAGCTAGGCCACAGCGTTTTTGTAAAAAAGAGTTCTGCATAAGCGCTCTGCCATAAAAGGAAGTTTGAAAGGCGCATTTCACCCCCTGTTCTTACAAGCATATCCACAGGTGGAATCCCTGTGGTATCAAGTGCATTTTCAATAGAATCAAAACTAAAATTTCGATCTTGTTTTAAAACAAGTTTTAAAAAGGCGCGGCGCAACTCATCTTGTGAGCCATAATTTAAGGCTAGGATTTGTGTTAAGCCATTGCATTGCTCTTTTGTGACAAGTTCTAAAGAGTGGATTTTTTCTTGTAATTGCGTGCTAAAAATGCTTAAATCACCAATGGCTTTAAAAATAATGTTATTGTTTAAATAGGTAGAAAATTTAGAATCCAAATATTCTTCAAGCAAGCGCATTAGAAAATCCACTTCAGTTTTTGGGCGTTTCCAATTTTCTGTTGAAAAAGCATAAAGGCTTAAAAAAGCGATTCCATATTTTGCGCAAAATTCTGTGATTTCTTGGATTTTTTTGGCACCTGCTTTGTGCCCAAAGGTGCGCATTTGCAAATGGTTTTTAGCCCATCTGCCATTGCCATCCATAATAATTGCTAAATGCTTTGGCATTTATCCCTCTAAATCCAGCAAAGAGTCGCTAAACTCATAAAGTGGCACAATTTCGCTATTAATGTTAATATGCGTTTCTTTGATGAAGGCAAGATTGTCTAAGTTTCTGTGCAAAAGATTCGCTACGCTCTCATACATTACGCTAATATCTAATCGCACGCCTTCTTTAAAATCCCAGAGTAAGCCCCAAGTTGCACCTAAGTTTGAAAACACGGAGTAAAACTCTAAGCATTCTTGCTCTTTAATACGCTTTTTTCTTAGCTGCATAAAGCAATCTTTGCTTGCATCATCATAATGAAGTGGAATGGTTAAAACCTTGTGTTTTAGGGACATTAGCATATGGCTAAGAAAGGCAAACTCCCATTTGGATTCCGCATTTGCTAGGCGGTCTGTTAAAAAGCCTTTCATTATATCAAAGGGATTTTCGCTATTTTTTAAAAACTGCTCTAGAGTTTTTTCATTGAGTTTTAAAGGAATATTGGAATCTTTTAGTAAATTTGGCTGTTTAATAAGGTTTGAAAGCGTGATAGAGCCTGTGCTTCCACGCCCCATCATTGCCCAATATTTGCCACCAATTTGAAGTTCTTTTAGGCTTTTTGTCTCCATCGCAGTGTTGCCAACTTTTAGCATATAACGAATGCCTTGTAGTTTTTCCATTACTTCAAGTTTAATAGGTAATGTGGCATTAAATTGCGTTGTTTTAGCGGAGTTTTGGAGTGTGTTTTGCACTTGGGCTAATTGGTGCAATTGTTTTATCATAAATGCTGCGCCTGTTCTAAGATTTTAAATGCTAGGCTTAGTTTATCGCAAAATCCTAAATCTTTAACAAACGAATTGCTAATCCATAAAAGCTGATTGTTATTAGCATTTAGAGGATTATGGCTTTGTGTGATTGTGTTTAGGCAAATGGCGTCTAAGCCCTTGTGTTTTAGGGCATTTTTAGCATTTTGGATTCCATCTTTGGATTCCAACTTAAAGCCGATTGTTTTTTGTGTTTTAGGAAGTGTGGCTAAAATATCTCGGTTTTCTATTAGCTTAAGATTCCATTCCCGCCCTAATTCTTGCTTTTTTAGCTTTTCTTTAACTTGATTTTTAGGGAGATAATCGCTAATTGCCGCACTCATAAACAAAAAATTTTGTGTTTTGGATTCCATATTTTGCCATTGTTTGATTGCTTTTAAATATTCTTGTGTGGATTGCACAGCTTGTGTTTGTAGATTTAGTGGCAAAATAAAGGGGAATTGTGAGCTTATAAACTCTACTTTTGCACCTAAAAAATACGCTACAAGCGCAATGCAAGCCCCCATTTTGCCACTAGAATAATTAGAGAGATAACGCACTGCATCAATGTTTTCTTTGCTACCACCGCCACTTACACATACACGCGCTTTCTTCCAAAAAGGGTTTTGATAAAAGGCGCGCAAGATTTGATAAGCAATTTCTAAAGGCTCTGCTAATGCGCCATTTCCGATTGTTTGGCAAGCCAGTTCTTTACATTGTGGAGCGATGAGCGTTATTTCTCTTTGCTTCAAAAGCCTTAGAGATTCCATAGTTGCTTTGTTTTCTAGCATTTTTGTATTTGCTGCTGGGGCAATGCATTTAAGCTTATCAAAGGCTAAAAAACTCTCTAATAGCACATTATCTGCAATTCCGCAGGCGATTTTATTAAGCGTGTTTGCGCTACAAGGAGCGATTACAAATAAATCTGCCCAAGTGGCAAGTTCAATGTGATTGTGTGGAATCTCCCCCCAGCTTTGTGTGCTTTGTGTTAGCACACTATGGTGTGAAATAGCCTCAAAAAGTAAGGGTTGGATAAAATCCGCTGCTCCCTTACTCATCACCACGCGCACGCTAGCACCTAGTTTTTGTAAAATGCGTATAAGTTCCAAGCTTTTATAAATTGCCACGCTTCCACACACGCCAAGTGCGATTTTTTTGCCCTTTAAGAGTTGTCCTAAGTTTTGGATTGTTTGCTTCATTTTCCTCCCTTATTCCGCTTCTAATTCAAAGTTTAGATCGTTTTTATTTGGGGATTTAGAAGCTTTTTTGTAAGGTTCAACATAGCCTAAATCCACAAGAGCATTTGAAAGCTTTGCAAGCACTGGACCACCTGTTCCACTTCCACTTCCTCCGTGTTCTACCATTATAGTAATCACATAGCGAGGGTTATCAGCGGGTAAAAATGCTGTAATCCACGCTTGTGAGCGGTGAAAATATTCCATATCTTCTTCTTTGATTCTTGCTTTATCTTCTTGTGAGATTCCAACAACTTGTGCAGTTCCGGTTTTGCAAGCTAGATGAGCCTTAGATTCTCTTGTTGCATAAAATGCTGTGCCACCGATTTCAGAACACACTTGACGCATTCCTTCGCGTAAAATGGGAAGCTTGCTTTTTTCAAACGCATTTAGCACATCTTGTGGCAATGCTTCTTGTGTATTTTTGACAAAATGGGGAGTGGGAAGCTTGCCGCTTGCAATTAGGGCGGTGTAGTTTGCAATCTGTAAGGGGGTGGTTAGAAACAAGCCCTGTCCTATGGAGCTAACAACGCTATCACCTGCATACCAGTCTTGCTTGTAACGCTTCTTTTTAAAAGAAGGGCTTGGCACGATTCCTATAAATTCATTGGGTAAATCCACACCTGTCTTTTCGCCTAAGCCCATTTTCTTTAACACGCTAGCAATATTTTCAAAATCTGTGCGTTGGGCTAAAAGGTAAAAATACATATCAACGCTGCGTTTAATCGCTTTGTATAAATCAGCACTTTCGTGTCCCTCTTTTTTCCAATCTCGGAATTTTCTCCCACCTAGCTCAATAAAAGGAGGAGTTTTAATTTCAGTGTTTTCATTAATATCGGTATATTCTAAAAGGGCTAAACCCATTCCCATTTTAATAACGGAGCCGGGAGGATATAAACCATTTATAAACTTATTAATAAGCGGTTTATGGGGATTATCACGCAGGGCGTTCCAATTCTCATAAGAGATTCCACCTACAAAATGATTTAAATCATACTCAGGGTAACTTCCTGCAGCTAGTATCTCTCCATTTAAGGCGTCCATAATAATTGCCGCTCCATTTTTATTGCTAAAGATGGAATCCATTGCGCTTTGAAGCTTTATATCAAGTGTTGTGATGAGATCACGATTTTCAATAGCTTCTTTATGGGAGACTACACCTACTTCTTGATTGAGTGCAGTAACTTTAACAATCCTTTCGCCTAGCTCACCTTGCAAAAAAGTGTCGTATTGTCGCTCCAAGCCTTCTTTACCGATATTTCCTGTGTATTTTGCGATGGGCTGTTTTTCTATGTCTTTTTGATTTGCGCGACTCACATAGCCTATAATATGTGAAGCAGTGGCATTGTTTGGGTAAAAACGGCGTGCTAATGGGACTATGCGGAGTGTATTGCTTTGGCTAAGTTTAGGATAATATTTCAAAATCTCTTCGTGCCCTACAAAGTCAATCACTGGGATAAACTCGTGGTTGTAAGGGGAGTCTTTTTGCCGATATTTTTTAATTAACTCTTCTTTGGAATATTTTGGAAAAAAAGCTAAGAGCTTTTCTGCCTCTTGCTCTAAAATGGGCAGATTTGCGCGTAAAGATAGGCGTGGTGGCAAGGATATACTAAAACCTACGGTGTTTGTAGCAAGAGGAAGCCCATTGCGATCTAAGATTTGTCCGCGGATTGGGACAATGGGTTCTTGGCGGAGCATATTTTTACTCGCTTGATCTTCAAAGTTTTTATGTTCTAAAATGCTAATGTCAAAGATTTTAATCAATAATAAAAGCCAAAACAATACAAAGGCGCTAAAGAGAAAAAGAATGCGTGTATTCATCTACAAAATCCATAAAAATATCCAAATTAATACTACTTCAGTTCCTGCATAGAGTGCTAAAAGTGGTGAAAACTGCGGAATGTGGGTATCAAAAAGCCAACCAAAAAAGCAAAGAAAAGCAAAATAACCAAAATACGCATAAAAAATAAAAAGTGGAATGAAAATTTTGTTATATCCAAAGAATTTACGGAATTTTGGAAGTAAAATTTTAAAGGAAAAGAGTATAAAAAGTAGGGTGCTAAGGAATGGCAAGCCCTTGCTTGCTTCAAAATAAAGAAAAAACGATGCAAGAAAATAAAAGATTCCAAAGGATTGTGCTTCATATTTTTCTTGTGCAATCACATAGGCAACACCAAAAAGTGGTGGCAAAAAATAATAAATATCAGTGATTGCAACATAAACAATAAAAAAAAGAACTAAGAAAAAAATTCTTAGATTTCTTTTATCAGTGCTATTTCTTCGCATAGTGGAAAATGTTTGCATAAAATACAATCCGCCCAAATTTTTTGATTAGGAATTTTATCTTTGCTAATCTCCATAAAATCAAGCTTTTCAAAGAGCGTGCGTTTGTAAGTTAGCACTAAGATTTCTTTGATTCCAAGTGCTTTGGCTTCTTTTTCACAATCTCTAATCAGTGCTGTGGCAACCCCTAGCCGTTGAGCTTTAGGAGTAACAATTAAACTTCTAATTTCAGCAAGTGTGGTAGAATGTAAATGCAAGGCACAAAAACCTAACATTATGGGGTTTTTCATCGCTCTTAAAGGCTTGTTTTCTAAGATGAGTTTGCCAAAGTTGGAATCCAAAAATTCTTTATTCTTTAAAACTTCTTGTTCTTCCCAAGCAACGCGATAAGAGCGAATCATATTTGCCATAACTTCGGCACTTCTCTCTAAAATCACGCCTCTTTCTACTTCTGGGCGAACAATTTCACGCATTGCTGGAATATCATTTAATACAGGCTGTGTAATAATCATAGGGCATATCCTAATGTGTTTGCTACAATAAAATCCGCAATTTTAGAGGCATTGTGCTTTTTTAAAGAGCTTGAAAATAAAGCGTTTGGAAAGGCGGCTTTTAGCTTGTTTTGCTCATTAACATTAAGCTTATCAAACTTTGTAAAAACCTGCACAAAGCGTTGATCCCCCCTTAAAAATTGTTCCACAAAAGCAACAAGATTGGCATCAATTTCTAAGCTTGGATGTCTGCTATCTACCAAATGCACAAATAATCTAATACAATCCCTTTTGCGTAAAAATTCTACTAAATTGCGATTCCATAATTCCTTTTGGCTTTTAGCAACTTTTGCATAGCCAAAACCGGGCAAATCTACAAACATAAGTTTTAAAACCTCTTGTGTGGAATCTTGCGAGTTTGCTTTCCATTGTGTTGCAAAGAAGTTAATAAGCTGTGTTTTACCCGGAGTTGAAGAGCTTTTTGCTAGGTTTTTTTGGTTGCATAAGAGATTAATAAGCGTGCTTTTTCCTACATTGCTTCGCCCTAAAAACGCAACTTCTGAGAGCATAGGCGGAGGGCATTGCGAGAGATTTTGTGCCGAAGTTAGAAAGCTTGCGTTTTTTAGGATAAAGTGTTGCATTATTTCTCTTTGTCAAGCTTAAAAATTAGTCGTGCTGGTTTTTTGTCATTACCTATTACATTGATATAGCCAACTTTTTGGCGAACTATGATTTTATCACCACGCACAATATTTTGTTTGCCGATTTCTCGCACAATTGCATTGCCTAAAATTTGATATTCTTGCGTGTTTGGAAAGTATAAGGCTTCATTAGATTCCCCTTCAATTTCTCTTCCATCTTTTAATGCGAACCAAAAACGCACATTGCCAATGGCTTGCATTTTATTAGGGCGATTGTTGGAATCTAAATATACAAAGGCTTCATTGGCAATCAAACGATCGCTTGCGCGTTTAATTTCTATATTCCCTTTTAAATGTGTAAGTTTTTTTTTCTCATCACCGATAAATTCTTGTGCGCTCACCTCAATTTCATCAGCAAACGCAAAAATCCCTAAAATCAGGATTCCAACTAAAAATTTCATTGCTCTGCCTTTAGGATTCCGTGAATATTTGTTGCATAGACTTTTGCATCTTTATAGATAATATTGCGCCCACGAATTGTGGCACTTTTATCTAAAATCACAAACTCTCCCACTCCTTCTAGATTTTTAGAATCTGGGTAATAGCGCGCCTGTTCACTCCAAAATTTTGTAGCATCACGCGTGTAAGTAACGCCTTGTGGAAAGAAAATATAGCTATTGTTATAAAGAGCAAAATCTGCTTGTAAGTATTCTGAAGTTCCGTTATTTAAATTTTTCACATTTAAGGATTCTAGTTCGCTTTCTTTATTTGTATTTTCTCTTGCTTTTTTGCCACTAGCAGTGGTATTTACTCCATTTTTTGTGATTTTAAAATACTCAAAATCAAAGACTTCAAAGCGCGTGATATTTTGTTGTGCTTGTGCAATGCGGGCTTGTTTAATGCCTAAAAACAACACCATTAAAAGACTAAAACCACACAGAGCAATAAAAAAGAGAGTTACAAATCGCGCACTTTGGTAAGATTTTAGGGGGTTAAGCAAAGAGTTCATAAAGTTTTTTCTCTAAATTTTCTTTTTTGATAAGTTCATCAATCATCGCACGCACAGCACCTTTTCCGCCCTTTTGCTTAAGCACTTTGCAGACATTTTGCCTAACAAGTTTTACAGCATCTTTTGGAGCATAAGAGTGCTTAACAAGTCTTAACATACTTAAATCATTTAAATCATCACCGATAATTGCGACTTCATCTAAGGAAATATTTGCTTGCTCTAAAATTTCTTTTAGGGCTTGTGCCTTGTCTTTAATTCCTTGTTTAATGTAGGTAACTTTTAACTCTTTAGCGCGATTTTCTACAAGTTTAGATTCCCTTCCTGTGATAATCGCAACTTCTCTCCCAAGCTTAATCCAAGCTGCAATGCCTAAGCCATCTTTGACATTAAAAGCTTTAATTTCTGCTCCACTATCGCTATAAATAATGCTTCCATCACTCAAAGTGCCATCTACATCTAAGACAATAAGTCTAATCATAGCACGCCCTTTGTGCTAGGGATTCCAAGCGCATTATTTTTCACGCAAGCCCTACGCAATGCCACTGCAAAGGCTTTAAAAGAAGCTTCAATTAAATGGTGCTGATTTTTTCCTCTTTTTGCAATGATATGTGCTGAGATTCCAGCATTTTGCACAACAGCACGAAAAAATTCCTCTGCTAACTCGGAATCAAACTCCCCAACCTTGCCACTAACAGGGACTTTATACACTAAAAAAGGGCGATTGCTTAAGTCTAAGTCGCATTCTACGCACGCTTCATCCATTACAATGCTGGCATTACCAAAGCGTTCTATTTGGCTAATGGGAAAAAGTGCTTGTTTTAGCAATGTTCCTATAACAATTCCGCAATCTTCCACGCTGTGATGAAAATCTACTTCTAAATCTCCCTTGCAATTAAGATTTAGATTCCAACTTGCGTGCTTGCAAAGAGATTCTAGCATATGGTTAAAAAATCCGATTCCACTTTTAATCTCCCCATTACCCTTTCCATACACTTCTAAAGAAGCGGTGATCTGTGTTTCTTTTGTGTTGCGTGTTAATGTTTGCATATTTTAGCCTATTCTGTGGTGATAAATGCACCTGCAATTTTTTGTGAAGCAATAAAATCCCTTGCTTCTTCCTCGCTTTTAAATCCACTTAACATTACGCGATAAATGGGTGCGCCATCAAGCATATATTCTTTAATGATGGCGTGATAGCCGTGTATATCAGTGTGGCTTTTTTGGTAGCTTTGCGCGCCTTCTTTGCGCCTAAATGCCCCAATTTGCACAAGGAATTGTGAGAGTTGTATTGTTTTTTGTGTTGTAGCAACCTTGTATTCACTGCGTGCAATGGTTTCTTGGTTGAGCGGTAAAGAATTGGAGATTGTGCCATTAAATCCGATAACTTCTACACGCACACGCGCTGTGCCTTTTGCCATCATATCAATATCTTCTGCAGCGCTTTTGGATAAATCAATAATTCTGCCTGCAATAAAAGGACCTCTATCATTAATGCGCACAATTGTTGATCGACCATTCTCTTTGCTCGTTACGCGCACAATCGTATTCATTGGCAGGGTTTTATGTGCAGCAGTGTGTGCATACATACTATAAGTTTCTCCATTGGAAGTTTTTTTGCCGTGAAACTTTGGACCATACCAACTTGCGATTCCATCATAAGTTTCTCCTAGTGTTACGGTTGTGGGATAATACCATTTGCCATTGATTTGATAAGGACGCATTGTGGCTTTTTGTGATTGTGCGCTATTGTTCATTGAGCTATAATTAGGAGCACCGCCATTATAAGGAATGTTTGTTCCCTTGGAGCCACAGCCACCAAGCAGTAAAATTGCTATGAAAATCCCTGAAAAAACTTTAAAAAAGATTCCAATAATTTGCATTTTATCCCTTATTTAGTGGAATTACAATCTCTTGATTGATAGAGAGTGTATTGCTATTTAGGATTCCATTGTGTTGTGCGATTTGCTTGCTTGGGACACCGTAGCGTTTAGCAATAGAATACATTGTATCTCCCTTGCCTACGCGATGCACAAGATAAGGTTTGACTTTAATCTCTTGATTTTGGGCGTTCTCTTTGTATTGGGCTAGGAATTGATAGGGTAAATGCACGCTATAAGTTTTGGCGAATGTTGGGGTGATTGCGCGTTTAAATTGCGGGTTATAGCGCTTTAATTTATTTAAAGGAATTCCAGCTTTAGCAGCAATTTGGCTAAGTGGTGTGGCAGGAGCTACTTTAATGGTTGCTAGAAGAGAGTTTGCTCCACGATTTAAGAAGTAGTCATAATCATTTGTTTTTAATGTATCAATATTGTGAAAAAATAAGGAAACTGATAGGATTTTGCGGATATACATTCTGCTTTCTAGTGGAATGTATTTCTCATTTGGATCTAAGAGTACACTTAGTGAGTCGCTTCCTGCCTTTTCTATTGCTCTTCTTAAGCGCCCATCTCCACAATTATATGCAATAGCGGCTAGATACCATTTGCCAAAAGAAGCTTTGAGATATTTTAGATACGCAATGGCAGCTTGTGTGGATTTAATGGGATCTTTGCGTTCATCAATTTGTGCATTAATGGAAAGTCCCAAGGATTGCGCAGTTTTTGGCATAAACTGCCACATTCCTATGGCGCGTTTGTTAGATTTTGCCGTGAGTGAAAAGCCTGATTCTATCATTGCAAGATATAAAAATTCTTGGGGAATACCTTCCTTTAAAAACATTTCTTTCAAGGTTGGAATAAACTCTTGTCCGTCTTTAAACTTTGCAAGTAAATAGTTTTGATGTGTATCGTTAAAAAATGTGTTTTTTACATCAAGAAAGTAGGGGTTATTTAAAAAATCTGGTTCTACTTCAAAGGTTTTTAGTACTTCTTCACTATGTATATCATAGCTTAAATCATCAAATTGCGCGAAACTAGAAGTTATAAAAGTTAGCAAACAAAGTAAAACATAAAAAAATTTCATTTTTAGATAGCCTTGCATTAAAAATTACATTTAAAAATTAAGATTAAGTTTAAAAAGCTTTGATTTTATCTAAAAAAAGCTAATTTTGCAATAAATTGTCCTACAAAGAAAAATTAAGAAAATAAGGCAAGAAAAGAGTCTAAAGCATTAAGAAAAACATTTTAGATAGTTTTAAAAGGTTTTGTGTTATAATCAAAATCTTTACTGCAATGTTGCCGTGTTGTTTTCCGTGTGAAAAATCCATAGCTCACGCTACAATTTATTTTAAAAGCCAAAAATGCCTACAAATACAATTTTTATGGGAGAGATTCCTTTAGGAAAACTCTTTTTTATGCGCCTTGAAAATGCGTTTTTACTTGCTTTGGAGAATGCAACGCTTGAAGTGGTAAGTGATTTTGATAATTTAGAGTCCGAGCTTGATGCGTGGTGCCGTTTAAAGGGCGAAAAGTTTATTCAAAAAACCCCTTTAAAGCATTGCTTTAGCTACACGCTTCAAAAGCAATCTAAAAATGCTTTCACGCCTTTAAAAACCGATTCTATCTTGTCTCTTGCGCCAAGTAATTTTGGGCTAAGTGCTAGGGATTCTATACCACAGATTGCAAGCCCAGAGTATGACTTTATGTTAAGCCACAAAGAGAGCGTTTGGAGTGAGAATCTAACACGTCTTTATGAAGACTCTAAAGCGGCACAATGGAATGCAACAAGTGAGATTGAGTGGGGTGCGATTCCAACTTATGATAAATCCTTAGAATTTGCCATTTCGCAAGTTATGACTTATCTCGTAGAAAATGAGTTTTCCGCCCTTTATGTGCCCGCAAAATTCTTACCAAAAGTTTCGCCTTATTACACAGAGGTGCCTTTACTTCTCTCTAGTATTATCGGTGATGAAGCAAGGCATATTGAAGTTTTCATTAAGCGTGCAAAAGCCACAGGTTTAGGGCTTCAATACTCCACGCTAACTACTCAGCAAAGCCTTTATACGCTTTTTAAAGAAAAAAATTACTTTGTTTCTAGCTTTTTGTTGCACATTATGGGGGAGGGGACTTTTGTAGATTTGTTACATTTTTTAGAAGAGCATATCCCTGATGCGCCGACAAAAAAGCTTTTGCGCCTTGCAAGAAAAGATGAAATGCGTCATGTTGCCTATGGAATGGCACATATTAAGCAAGGTTTAAGCGCAAATCCTAACAAAATCGCGCTTTTAAAACGCTCTGTGTTAGAGCGGAGAAGTTATTTAGATGAATTAAGTGGGGAATCTACGCTTTTATTGGAATCATTAGCTGTAATTGCTGGTGGTGGAAATTCTCCAAATGCTATAAAAAGAGGATTTGAAGCCTTAGAAGAGTTAAAGAAAAAAATGGAAAAAAATCGCACAAAACGCTTGATAGAGTGCAGAATTGATGAAGAGCTTGCAAGGGAGTTAAGCAAGGCACATACACCAAACTTTATGTGAATCTTTTTTGGTGGCGCAATTTGCGCTATCACAAAGGGTTTATCCTTAAAATCCGTGAGATTATTAACAAAAAAAGGAGCTTAAATGCTAGAAAAAGAAACACTTTTGGATTCCACACTTGCCTTTGGAGCGGAGTTTGTCGCACCTGTTACACAAGATGCTGATTTGCAAGGAAAGTTTCCAAAATCTGCTTATGATGCCTTAAAACAAAAGGGTTATATGGGGCTTTTAGTGCCAAAGGAATATGGCGGTTTAGGTGGCGGAAACTTTGAACATACTCAGGTTTGCTATGCTTTGGCACAATATTGTGCTACAACAGCACTTTGCTATATGATGCACAATACTTCTGTGGCGGGGCTTTGCGCGAGCGGTTCTGATGAGCTAAAGCAAGAGTTTTTGCCAAAGGTTGCTAAAGGGGAGATTGCCTTTGCTCTTGCCTTTAGTGAAAGTGGCTCTGGGACACATTTTGGAGAGCCTGATATTACAGAAGAATTAAGTGGTGAAGATAGAATCCTAAAGGGGCGAAAGAGCTTTGTAACTTCTGCGCAAAATGCGGATTATTATCTAACTTATACAAATTCCTGCATTAATCAAGGTGCAAAAAATATTTGGCTTGTGCATAAGGATTCTAACAATCTTTTGCACGAAGAAAATGTATGGAATGGTCTTGGAATGCGTGGTAATGCTTCAAAGCCTGTGCAATATAATGGTGTGCGTGTGAGTGAGCATTTAAGAGTGGGTAAAGAAGGAGACGGGGAGAGTGCTGCTGGGGCTGTTTTAATGCATTTTATTACTGGACTTGCAGCAGTGTATAGCGGACTTGCAAAAGCGGCGTATGATTGTGCGTTAGAACATACAAAAACAAGACAATACACAAACAAGACTTCTCTTAGTGATGTGGAGCTTGTGAAAATCCACTTAGCTGATATGTATGCTAAGGTTCAAAGTGGAATTGCATTAGCACTTGATGCGGCAAGTAGCTTTGATAAAGGTGCTGATGATGCGGTTGTAAAAATCTTTGCTTCGCGCATTAATGCAACACATAATGTCTTAGATGTCTGCACTCTTGCAATGCGTTTAGGCGGTGGAAAGGCATATAGCAAGCTTTTGCCACTTGAACGCTATATGCGTGATGCGCTTGCTTCACAAGTTATGGCACCTAGTCTTGATGTGTTAAAGGTATGGCTAGGTAATGCGATTGCAAAATAAAGGAAAACTATGCAAACATTACTTTTAGGAGCGGTTGCGTATGACCCAAAGGTTGTGCCTATTTGGGATATTATTAGGGATTATGCAAATGAAAATGCAAAGACTTTTGGCATTAAACTAGATTATGTGCTATTTAGTAATTATGAAAGGCAAGTTGATGCGCTGTTAAAGGGGCATATTGATATTGCGTGGAATACAAATGTAGCGTGGATTCGCACTTTGCATGCGACAGGAGGCAAGGCAAGCGCGCTGGTTATGCGCGATACGGATATAGATTTTACGACGAAGTTTGTTTGTAAAAAGGGAAGTAGAATCCAAAGCCTTGCTGATTTGGCAGGTAAAAGATTTGGTTTAGGCTCTATGGATTCCGCTCAAGCGGCGATTATGCCTTTGTATTATTTGCAAAAAGAGCAAGACGGTTTAGATTCTCAACTCTCCATTGTGCGTTATAATAGTGATGTTGGCAAGCACGGAGATACAGGTAGAAGCGAGTTTGATCTCTTAGAAGCGATTAAAAAAGGTGAGTTAGATGCCGGAAGCATTGGCTCTAGCACTTGGATTAGAATCCTAGAAGAAGGGAGTTATCCTGATATTGAAAGTTTTTGGAGTAGCCCAGGGTATTGCCATTGTAATTTTTCTGTTTTATCAAATTTGGATTCCAACTTAGCGGAATCTTTTAGCCAAATGTTACTTAGCCAAAATGCTAAAAAAGATAATCCTATCATTGCAAAAATGATGCAAATGGAAGGATTAAATGCTTGGGTTAAAGTAGGGGAGAGTGAGCTTAGAGCTTATGATAGCATTCATCAAGCAATGCAAAAACAAAATCTTTTAGAAAATAATCTTTAAATATTCAAACCACTGCGCGCAAAATGCGTGGGGGTTGCAAGCAAATAAAATCACAAATTTCAATCACTAGATTAACTTAATATGGAATCCATTTTTGGTATTTGTTACAGTGGAGATTTATAAAGAGTGGCGGACAGAGAGAGATTCGAACTCTCGGTAATCTTGCGACTACGCATCCTTAGCAGGGATGTGGTTTCAGCCAACTCACCCATCTGTCCAAAGAATAAAAAGAAGCGTAATTATATCGGATTTAAGTAAAAGAGAGCTTAAAGATTATGCAATTCCACTATTTTGCAAGGCTTCTGCTTGAAAATACGCGACAATAGGATCAATAACGGAATCCAAATTTCCACTTAACATAATTTCCTCTAGGCTATAAAGCGTAAGTCCAACGCGATGGTCTGTTAAGCGGTTTTGTGGATAGTTATAAGTGCGGATTCTCTCACTTCTATCTCCACTTCCAACTTGAGATTTTCGAGCTTCTGCGTTTTGTTCCATTTGTGCTTCAAGCTCCGCTTCATAGATTCTAGCCTTTAGGATTTTCATCGCCTTATCTTTGTTTTTATGCTGGGATTTTTCATCTTGCATAGATACACTAATGCCTGTGGGAATATGTGTAATTCTAACGGCGGAATCTGTGGTATTAACGCATTGTCCGCCGTGTCCGCCTGCGCGAAAAACTTCAATGCGTAAATCATTAGGATTTATCACAACTTCTACATCATCAACTTCAGGCATAATGGCAACTGTGATTGCTGAGGTATGCACCCTGCCTTGTGATTCTGTTGCTGGAACGCGTTGCACGCGATGTGTGCCACCTTCATATTTTAGCCTTGAATATGCTCCCTTGCCTTTAACAAGTGCGATGATTTCTTTATAGCCCCCAACACTATTTTCACTAGAGCTGATAATCTCTACTTTCCAACCTTTAAGATCTGCATAGCGAACATAAGCGCGGAATAAATCGCCCACAAAAATTCCTGCTTCATCTCCCCCTGTTCCCGCACGCAATTCCAAATAAATATTTTTATCATCATTGGGGTCCTTGGGTAATAATAAGACTTTAATTTCTGCTTCTAATTTCACATTTTGTGTTTCTGTTTCTTTAATTTCTTCTTTTGCTAAATCGCCAAGCTCTTTATCATCTAGCAAAGCTTTATTCTCTTCAATGCTTTGGAGATTGTTAAGATAAGCGCGTGCCTTTTCTACAAGCTCTTCTAGGTCGCTTTGTTCTTTGCTAAGTTCTGTAATGCGTTTAATATCATTTAAGATATTAGGATCAACAAGTAATGTGCTAATTTCATCATAACGCTTAATGAAAGGCTGAAGTTTGGAAGCTAACATATAAGAGCTTTGGGGAACAAACGCTAAGATTTAAGCGTTTGCTAGGGCAAGTTTTTTTACAGAAGCGTTTAGACGACTAACTTTTCTAGCGGCTGTATTTTTAGTTAGGATTCCTTTGCTAACATAGCTATGAAAGTTTTGATTGATTTGTTTCATAGTTTCTTGTGCTTTATTTAAATCTTTCGCATCAATAGCTTCTTTTAAAGCTCTTGTCATATTTTTAATTCTTGTTTTATAATAGCGATTTCTTTCTGTGCGCTTTTTTGTCTGACGAATGCGTTTCTCTGCCGATTTATGATTTGCCATAGGGTATTAATCCTTTTGTAAAAAATTTAAGCTAAAATTCTATTTAACATTTTATTAAAAGCAAATAAAAAGGCGTAATTATGAAATTATTTGGAACAGATGGTGTAAGGGGTGAGGCTGGTGTGAAGTTAGATGCGTTTTGCGCGCTTAAATTAGGGATTGCTGTGGGGATTTATTATAGAGAGCACGCAAAAACAAATAGGATTCTTGTAGGAAAAGACACAAGACGCAGTGGATATATGTTAGAAAATGCACTTGTTAGCGGACTTACAGCAGTGGGTTATGAAGTGATACAAATTGGTCCTATGCCTACACCTGCAATTGCGTATTTGACAGAGGATATGCGCTGCGATGGAGGGATAATGGTGAGTGCTAGTCATAATCCTTTTATGGACAATGGAATCAAATTTTTTGGGCGTAGTGGATACAAGATTGATGAAAAAGATGAAGGGGAGATTGAGAGAATTTATAAAGATTTAAATATGCTCGAGACAGCGCAAAAAAGGGGCAAAGAGATTGGATCATCTAAAAGAATCGATGATGTAGTTGGGCGTTATATTGTGCATATTAAAAACTCTTTTCCGAAAGATTTGTCTTTGTATGGGATCCGTGTAGTTTTAGACTGCGCAAATGGGGCGGCATATAAGGTTGCGCCAACAATTTTTAGCGAGCTTGGGGCGGAAGTGTTTGTGATTAATGATGAACCAAACGGCTTTAACATTAATGAAAATTGTGGTGCGACACAGCCTTTAATGCTCCAAGAAGAGGTGCGTCGTGTGAGAGCGGATATTGGATTTGCGCTTGATGGTGATGCTGATAGACTTGTAGTTGTTGATGAAAAGGGAGAGGTGATTCACGGAGATAAGTTAATTGGTGTGCTAGCTCTAGCAGCAAAGGAATCTAAAATGCTAAAAAATAATGCTGTTGTCGCAACTATTATGAGCAATTACGCCTTAGAAGAGTTTTTAAAATCTCACGGAATCGCACTTGTGCGCTCTAATGTAGGTGATAAATATGTGCTTGAGGCAATGCTTGATAAAAATTTAAATTTTGGTGGGGAGCAAAGTGGGCATATTATTTTTAGTGATTTTGCAAAAACAGGCGATGGTTTAGTGAGTGCCTTGCAAACAATGGCTTATATTTTAAAGTCTAAAAAGCCAGCTTCTAAGGCGTTAAATTGTTTTAATCTTTATCCACAAATTTTAAAAAATCTTTCTGTAAATTCTAAGCCTAGTTTAGAGTCATTAGAAAATTATCAAAACTTTTTAAAATCCATTGAAGCGCATAATATTCGCCACCTAATTCGTTATAGCGGGACGGAGAATAAATTGCGCATTTTATTAGAAGGTAAAGATGTGAAACTATTAGATAAGGTTATGCTAGAGTGTGAAGAATATTTTAAGGGTAAAATTTGCTAAAGGGGGACTTTAAAAATTCCACTTGGCTTTGCTTTTTTATCGCTTTGTGCGTTGTATTTTTGCTAGATCAGGCAATTAAGTGGTATTTTGTCTTAAGGGGTTATCAGCAAGGTGATGTGATTTATAGCACAAATGTGGTTTCGCTATTGCTTGTGTATAATAAGGGTGTGGCATTTTCAATGTTTGCATTTTTGCAAGAGTGGCTTAAGTATTTGCAAATTCCACTTTTAGTTGGAATCTTTTTTTATTTATGCAAACATAAAGAGATTTTAAAAGCTCATTCTATTGCACTTGGAATGATTTTTGGCGCTGGGATTTCTAATATTTTAGATAGATTTATGCACAGCGGAGTGGTGGATTATATTTTTTGGCATTATAAGTTTGAATTTGCAATTTTTAATTTTGCTGATGTGATGATTAATGTGGGCGTTGCCTTGATTCTCTTAAATATGTTTTTAAGAAAAGATAAAAGCGCGTTGTGATAGAATCTGCACTCTGTTTAGATTTGAGGTCGCGTAGCTCAGTTGGTAGAGCACTACCTTGACATGGTAGTGGTCGCTGGTTCGAGTCCAGTCGTGGCCACCATTAGTCTGATTTTTCAATCTTACAAATTTAAGAATTAAAGAAAATTTTTCAAATTTTTTGTAGATAGATAATTTTATTCCACCGTTACGCTTTTTGCCAAGTTTCTTGGCATATCCACATCGTTGCCTAATCTTACCGCAACTTCAAGGGCAAAGATTTGCAGCACAACCATCATTGAGAAAAACTCTACCATATAATGGGGATAATGTGGAATCTTAATCCAATCATCACAGCCTTCATAATGCTCCGCGCTTAATGCACAAATCATCGCTTCGCGCGCACTTAGCTCTTCAACATTGCTTTTAATCTTATCGTGGAGTAAATTTTGTGGCATTAGCGCAACGCAAAATAGCCCTAAATCCGCTAGCGCAATAGGTCCGTGCTTCATCTCTCCACTAGGATAACCTTCTGCGTGCAAATAGCTAATTTCTTTAAGCTTTAGCGCTCCCTCAAGCGCTAAAGGATAGAAAATATCTCGCCCGATAAAGAAAAATCCGTGTCCGTGTAAGTAGCGGCGTGATAGGCGCTTAATATGTTCGTGGAGTTTTTTATCCACTTTTGTAGCCCTGCTTGCCTCAAGCATTGTGTTTGCTTCGTTTTTAATAGATTCTTCATTTAAGATTCCGCGTTTTTGCGCTAAGAAATTTGCTAAAATCCAAAGTAGCATAACCTGCGTAGCAAAAGCCTTTGTGCTTGCCACGCCCTTTTCAATTCCAGCGCGCGTAAGCAAGGAATAATCGCTCTCTCTAACAATGGAGCTATTATCTACATTACAAATTCCAAGTGTTTTTAGTCCGCTTTTTTTGGCAAGTTTTAGGGCTTCAAGTGTGTCGGCAGTTTCGCCACTTTGAGAGATCACAATAAAGAGTTCATCTTTATGCAAAATTGGCTCTTTGTAGCGAAACTCACTTGCGATTTCTACCTTTGTTTTTAACTTAGCAATGCGCTCTAGCAAATAGCTTCCAGCAAGGCTTGCATGGTAGCTTGTTCCACAAGCGCAAAGTGTAATGGAGCTAAAAGAGTCCAAATTTAATGCTTCTAGCTCGTCAAGATGGAATCCTTTTTCGCTAACCCTTCCCATCATCGTTTCAAGCAAGACTTTGTGTTGCTCATAAATTTCCTTTTCCATGAAAAAGGTAAATCCATCTTTTTGAGCGGAGAGTTTATCGCCATTTAGAGGCTTTGTGTTAGAGAGAGTGTGAAAACTTCCTAGCTCCATTTTGCCAACTTCTCCATCTTCTAAATACGCAACTTCGCTTGCAAGTCCGATTAATGGCGCATCAGATGAAGCAAAAAAGATTTCTGTTTCATCTGTATTTTTGCCAATGATTAAGGGTGATCCGTTTTTGGCATAATAAATTGTATTGGGGGATTTTTGTGTGATAAGCAAGATTGCATATGCGCCTTTTAAATCCGCAATTGTCTTTTTAAATGCACTAAAAGGGTCATTTGTCTGTGCAACATAGGATTCAAAGAGATGCACAATGGCTTCAGTATCTGTTTGTGAAGTAAAAACATAACCTTGTTTTTGCAAAGATTCCTTAATGCTTTGGTAATTTTCAATAATCCCATTATGTACAACATTGCTATAATGCCCAATATGTGGGTGTGCGTTAATCTCTGTGGGCTTCCCGTGCGTTGCCCAGCGCGTGTGTCCTATGCCTAAACCAAAGCCACTAGACTTAAAGTTTTCACATTTATGCTCTAAATTTACAAGCTTGCCCACGGCTTTAAAAGTGTGTAATTCCCCATTTTCTAAAACAGAAATTCCAGCGGAGTCATAGCCACGATATTCTAACTCTTTTAAGCCATTTAACAAAAGGGATTTTTTCTCATTATTGCCGATATAGCCCACGATTCCACACATTTTTTTCTCCTAAAATTAATCTTGTATATTGTTGCATAAAATGCGTAAAGAAATGGTAAATGCGCTAAATTATGCTAAAATTCGTGCTTAAACTTAGATTAAATAGGGATTTAAGGATTAAAAATGCAAACCTTTTTATTTACAGGAGCTGCTGGATATATCGGCTCACACACGGCGTATTATTTTTTAAAAAACAGCGATTGTAAGATCGTGATTTTTGATAATCTTTCCACAGGCTTTTTAGAAAACATAGAGTTTTTACAGCATCAAGAAGAGAAGGTGATCCTAGTGTGCTTGTGAGTGATAACCAAAGGATTTTAGCGCATACAAGTTGGAATCCAAAATATGATGATTTAGAAGTGATTTGTAAAAGCGCGTATTTATGGGAACAGATATTAAAAAAGGGTAATTAAATCAATGTGGTTTAGAATTTTAGGTATGTTATGCCTGCCTTTGTTTGTGTATTGTGATGTGCTTAAAGAAAGACTTTATGAGAAATTAGATTTTAGCGAAAATGAGCGCGCTAAGGTTTTGATATTGGATAAACAAATGCAAATTTTAAAAGTAATTAGCGTGCAGAAAGGTCAAAAAGAACTCAAATTAAATTTACAAGACTCTGATGAGCTTTTTGTAACTTTTGTAGAAAATCCAAAAAATGCTCCCTTGGTAAAAGATTCTAAATATTTAAAAAACTTTGCCAACATAGAAACAAAAGAAGCACCGCAAGAAGAGGTAAAAAATGTGAGTTTAGAAGAGGGAGTTAGTCGTTATGAAGCACGCTTTGAGAGAAATCGCTTTTTTGGAGATTTTTTAGGGTTTGAGCCTTATAGGTTTAATTATTTTTTGCCTGCAAGCATTAGTTTTAATAAAGAACAAGGACAAACAAAGCGCACAGAAGCAAAATTTCAAATTAGCATTAAAAAAATGCTTATTGATGATTTGTTTTTTAAGGATTTAGATCTTTATTTTGCTTATACACAGCAGAGTCTTTGGCAGATTTATGATAATGAACATTCTCGTCCTTTTAGGGAGAGTAATTATGAGCCGGCATTGTTTCTTAGCTATCCTTTGGAGCAATATAATGTATTTTTTGATCGTGTGAATTTTGGCTATGTGCATCAAAGTAATGGTGGAGATTTATTAAAATCAAGAAGCTGGGAGCGTTTATTTGTGGAAGGGATTTATGGATATGAAAATTTTGCTTTGGGTCTTAAGGCTTGGTATCGCATAAAAGAAGATGCAAATAAAGACGATAATCCAGATATTTTGGATTATATGGGATATGGGGAATTGAATTTAGCTTATGGGATAGACAAGCATCTTTTTACACTCACTTTACGCAATAACTTAAAATCAGATAACAGAGGGGCATTTATGTTGGATTATTCTTATCCGATTTATAAGAATCTTTATTTATATGTGCAGTATTTTAATGGATATGGAGAAAGTTTGGCAGATTATAATCGTTCAATTGAGCGTGTAGGGGTTGGATTCTTGTTTGCAAGATGATTTTGCAAGAGTAAAATTAAATATTTTGCATATTTGTTTAACTTGTTGCTACAATTTTTAGGTTATAAATATTAAATATTAAATATTTTGTAATCAAATAAACTTAATATCTAAGAATTTTTTGCTAAGTTTTTTAGACAGGATAATGCTAATGATAAAAATTTAAAGAAGTATTTTTGTTTGTGTTTTTGCCAATTTATTGGCAGGGACATAATTTTGCAAAATCCTCCATATGCTCCACCAGACCATTGTTTCCTTGTTTTTTTGAAATAATTTCCAAGATAGGTATTTTGAGATTATCGGCAATATGGACATTTCCTGTATCTATGCTTATGAGAAAATTTAGACGGGATGTAAGTTCTACAAGATTTAATAAATCGTTATTATTTTGAAATATGATGATATTGTGTGCTTGATATTTTTGAGATATGATTGTTTTTTGATAGCTTAATAGTATAAATAAGAAAGAAGGAAAATTGCGAGATAAAATACGCGTTATTTTTAACCAATCATTCAGTTCAAAATTCATTTTCTTTCTCGTTGATGATTCACTAAAAGGAGAAACGCCAACAATTTGATCAAACAAATGGAAGTTTGCATCTAATAATATTTTGTCAATATAAATTTTATTTGTTAGAGCTGTTTGAAGTCTTGCATGCTCCAAATTAATTGATGGAAAGTGTTTGTCAAAAAGAATAGGATCAATTTCTCTCACAAGATTAAGATTGCGTTGCACTTCTCTATGTGTTTGGAACCAATAGGGATTAATAAAGCGTTCAAATCCTGAAATAAACAAGATTCCATGTCGCAACATTAAACTTTGAGAAAAAGTCGTAATTCTTCTTTTAGCTGGTATATTTTTAGCTTTTTGTAAAATTTTAAGATTGTTATGATTGATAACTAAAAGAATATCAAATTCTGCCCCCCCCCCCATTTTATTTTTGTAAGCTTCCAAGGTGGTTATTTCATCAATGAAATTTAAATGAGAAAAAATGCTATGTGCTACACTTGTATTGCATAAAAGCGTTAAAAAACTTTTGGGATAAAGATGTTTAATGGTGTAGTAGGCTGGGAGACAGACTAATTCGTCTCCTATTTTGCCTGTATTTCCGAATATTCCGATTTTAAAAACTCTATTCCACTTCCGCATCAATTACATCATCATCTTTTTTGTTGTTTTGCGTGTTTGGATTTTGTGCGTTTTCATCTTTTTTATACATTGCTTCTGCAAGTTTATGGCTTGCTTCTGTAAGCTCTTTTACCTTTGCTTCAATCTCTTCTTTGCTAGCGTTTTCGTTTTTAAGCACATCTTTTAGCGCATTGATTGCGTTTTGGATTTTTTCAGCATCGCTTGTGTCAATTTTATCTTTCATTTCATCTAGGCTTTTTTGTGTTTGATATACTAGACTATCTGCTTGATTGCGCACTTCAATGATTTCTTTTTTCTTTTTGTCTTCTTCTTTATTTAGCTCTGCGTCTTTCACCATTTTTTCAATTTCGGAATCAGAAAGTCCGCTAGAACCTGTGATTTTAATCTCTTGAGCTTTGCCAGTTGCCTTGTCTTTTGCGCTAACAGTTAAGATTCCATTTGCGTCAATGTCAAAGGTTACTTCAATTTGTGGCACACCTCTTGGAGCTGCTGGGATTCCACTTAATTCAAAGTTTCCTAGCACTTTATTATCTCTTGCTAGCTCTCTTTCGCCTTGTAAGACTTGGATGGTAACTGCGGGTTGATTATCTTCTGCAGTAGAGAAAACTTGATTTTTCTTTGTTGGAATCGTAGTTCCGCGCTCAATAATTCTAGTCATCACGCCACCTAGCGTTTCAATTCCTAGTGAGAGTGGTGTAACATCAAGCAAAAGCACATCTTTAACATCGCCTTTTAACACGCCTCCTTGGATTGCTGCACCAACGGCTACAACTTCATCAGGATTTACGGATTTATTAAGCTCTTTACCGATAAATTCTTTTACACGCTCTTGCACCTTTGGGATTCTTGTAGAACCGCCTACCATTACAACTTCATTAATTTCGCTCTTGCTTAAATCCGCATCTTTAATTACGCTATCAATTTTGTCAATAGTTTGGTTAATGTATTGCTCAATTAAGCCTTCAAACTTTGCTCTTGTGAGTTTTTTAACCAAGTGTTGCGGTCCTGCTTGTGTCATTGTGATAAAAGGCAGATTAATTTCAGTTTCTTGCGCGCTACTTAGCTCTTTTTTTGCATTTTCTGCTGCTTCTTTTAGTCTTTGGAGAGCCATCACATCATTTTTAAGATTAACCCCTTGCTCGCTTTCAAACTCGCTAACAAGCCAATCAATAATTGCATTATCAAAATCATCTCCGCCTAAAAACGCATCACCGCCTGTAGCTTTAACTTCTACGACATTATCGCCAGTTTCAAGAACGGTAACATCAAATGTTCCTCCTCCTAAGTCATAAACCACGATATTTTCAGATTGTTTTTTGTCCAATCCATACGCAAGAGCTGCTGAGGTTGGCTCATTAATGATTCTAAGTACATTCAGCCCTGCAATAGTTCCCGCTTCTTTAGTTGCCTTTCTTTGTGCGTCGTTAAAATACGCTGGCACGGTGATAACTGCTTCTGTAACTTCTTCGCCTAGATAGCTTTCTGCATCAGCTTTGAGTTTCATTAAAATCTTAGCGGAGATTTCTTGTGGGGTATAAACTTTGCCTGCAATCTCAATCGCGCATGCCCCATTTCTATCCACCACTTTATAAGGAAGTCTTTTTTTGGCTTCTTGGGCTTTGTCTTCATTATACATTAATCCCATAATTCTTTTAATGGAATAAATTGTTTTTTCTGGATTTGTGATAGCTTGGCGTTTTGCAGGATCACCCACTAAAACTTCTCCCTTATCCGTGAAAGCCACAACAGAAGGCGTTGTGTTTTTGCCTTCTTTGTTTGCAATGATTTTTGCTTCGTTGCCTTCAAATACAGCCATTGCTGAGTTTGTTGTTCCTAAGTCAATTCCTAATACTTTTCCCATTTTTTATCCTTATTAAAATTTAATTATTTTGCAATGCTAACCATTGATGGTCGCAAAACTCTTTCTTTATAAGTATAACCTTTTTGCATTACTGCAACAATATCTCCTGTGTTATGCTCGGCACTTTCAACTTGCATAATTGCATCGTGAAAATTTGGGTCAAATGCGCCATCAGTGGCGATAGGCTCAATCCCGTGTTTGGCAAGAGATTTTAGTAGATTATCTAGCGTCAATGCGATTCCTTCTTCAATCTTGCTAAAGATTGCATTTTGTGTGGCATCATTAGTTTTGGAATCTTGAATGCTTTTTAGTGCAATCTCTAGTGTATCAATGCTAGGCAATAAATCTTTTGCAATTTTTTCATACGCGTATTCTAAAGCTTGGTCTTTATCGCGCTCTAAACGCTTCTTGGTGTTTTCAAAGTCTGCATAAGCACGCACATATTGCTCTTTTAACTCCGCAATTTGTGTTTGCAAGGCTTCTGTATTTGCAGAATCTTCCGCTGTGTTATCGCAATCTTGCAAATCTTGCATCTGCATCTCTTGCAAATTGTCTTGATCATTGTGTTGATTGTCTTGCAATACTGCTCCTTTTTGGTGAATTAACAACTTAAAAGTGAATTTTAGCAATTATTCTTTCAAATTTCAAGCAAAATTATATAACTTTAGTCATTTATTGTCAAGTTTAATTAATAAAATAAACTAAAGTTTCTTAAAAATTAAGATTCAATTTTGAAAAGCACAGGTTTTTTTGGCGTTTTTTGGGATTTTTTTGTTTTGTAAGTAAAACTGCGTTATGCTACAAAATTTAAAATTTAAAGGGTGTTTGGAATGCTTAGAAAAGTTGGAATTGGAATGGTGTTTGTGCTATTGTCAATCTTTGCGCAAGCAAATACAGATAAACTAAAACAAGCGATGGGGAAAAATGCGGAATTTGTCGTAGAAAATGGTAAAACCATAATCTTAAGCACAACAATACGGAATCCAAAACCCATTGTGATTGATAAAAAAACTTATTCTTGGATTCCACATCCTAGCAATTTGGAGCGAAAAATCGTAATTTTAGCGATTCCTTATTATTCAAAGCCTAGTGTTGTGGTATTAGAAAATGGCGAGAGAGTGGAAGTTGTGCAAGGGAGTTATAAAAAAGAGAGCATTCAAGTGAGTCCAAGTAAGGCAAAGCCAAATCCTAAAAATCAAGAGCGGATTAAAAAAGAGCGCGAAGAAGCCAATGCAATTTACAATAATTATAGCCAAAAACGCCTTTGGGATTCCACTTTTATGCTCCCAATGCAAAGTAAAATTACAAGCTCATATGGCAATGCGCGTGTGTTTAATGGGGAAATTAAGAGTTATCATAGCGGGACAGATTTTAGAGCAGCTATTGGGACAGAGATTTTTGCTAGCAATAGAGGGAAGGTCGTGATTGCAAAGGATCGCTTTTTAGCTGGGGGTTCTGTGGTGCTAGACCACGGGGAAGGTGTGTTTAGTATGTATTATCATTGTAGTGCAATTAAAGTTAAGGTTGGCGAGATTGTAGAAAAGGGTGATTTAATCGCGTTTAGTGGAGCAACAGGACGGGTAAGTGGTCCGCATTTGCATTTTGGAATTTTAGTGCGTGGCGTGCAAGTAGATCCGCTAGATTTTATCGCGCAAGTTAATGGACTATTTTAGGGGGAAAGCGTGGATTATAATATTGATACAGAGATTTTAAAGAATCTAAAAACCATTTCGCTCTCAATGTTTCGTAAAAATTTCTTTGGAATTTTTCATGGTTCGCTCTCAACAAAGCTTGAAGAAGGGCATTTTCTTATCAACAAAAAAGACGCGATTTTTGATGATTTAAATCAAGATTCCCTAATTATGCTCTATCACAAGCAAGATTACCGTTGGAATGAAGCAAGCATTGATGCTTTTATCCATTCTTTGATTTATCAAAATATTCCCAATGCAAAATATATCGCTTATGGAATGCCACCTTTTACGGTGTCTTACACGCTAACGCATAATCAAATTATCCCTAAAGATTATTTTGGCTACACAATGTTAGGAGTGTTAGATGTGTATGATCCAAAGGATTTTGATAATTGGTATGAAAGGGCGGATATTGAGATAAATCGCTATTTTAAAGAGAGTGACAAAAAGATAATGGTAATCCGTGGTTATGGTGTGTATGTGTATCATAGGGATTTACAAATGCTCTCCAAACTTTTAGCGCTTTTAGAAAACACTTGTAAAATTTTGCATTTTAGCTCTATTTTAGAAGCGAGTAGGCAAAGTCAAGATTTGTTTGATATTTAATTGCTTGTGCGGTAGCGGAATTGTCCTTTTTTGAAAACCATATTCAAGCCGCCTATGCTGTATAGCCATTTGTTTTCAATAGTGTTTTTCATAAAAGCGGCAATCTCGCCTTTAACATTTTTGTGATACACAATTCCCACTCCATCTGTGTGTCCTATGGAGCAAACCGTTCCTCTGTGGTTAAATTTAAAAACCTTGTCAAAAGATTTGTTTTCTAGCTTTGCACATAAAAGTTCAGCAACATAATCCCCCATTTGTGCCGCAAGTTGCGCTGTGGGGGCGTGGATAGCATCTTTGTCTGTGGCAATGGCACAATCGCCTACGACATAAATGTTTTCAAATTCTTTGCATTGAAGTTGCGCATTTACCGCAATTCTACCATTTTTATTAGGGATTTCTGATTGCTCTACAATCTCACTCCCTTTAACGCCTGCGCTCCAAATAATTGTGTTGCCATAAATACTTTGTGTTTCGCTCTCACGCTTTATAATCACTTCGCCTTCTTTAATCTCTTGAATATCTGCGCTAGATAGGATCTCAACGCCTAGGTTTTTAAGTTTGGATTCCGCAATTTTAGCAAGAGAGTCGCTAAAGACGGGTAAAATATGTTGAGAGCGCCCTATACAAGTTACTTTTGGAATCCTTTGGTTAATGCCACAGATTAGACAAAGCTCTTGAAGTTGTGTGGCAAGTTCAGCGGCAAATTCAATTCCTGTAAAGCCTGTGCCGCATACGATTGTTTGTAAGTCTTTTGGGTTTTTAGTATGCACAAATTCTTTAAACTTATTTTCTATATTCTTGTCTAATTTTAAAGCAGAATTTAAAGATGAGAGCGTATAGGCGTATTTTTCAACACCTTTAATACCAAAACTATTAGGTTTAAAGCCAAGTGCTACAACTAAAATATCATAAAAGTATTCTCCACCATTGCCAATAACTTTGTTTTCTTTTGGGCAAAGCTGCTTGATTTTATCTTTGATAAAATGCACCTTATTTAAATCCAAAACCTTGCGGTAATAAATCCTTGCCTTTCTCGCACTTAGTGTGCCTATTGCTACTTTGTGTAATAGCGTGGTTTGGTAGTGGTAATCGTGCTTGCTAATAAGTGTGATGTCCGCTGTGCCTTTGTATTTGCGCTGAAGTCCTAAAACTGCCTTCAATCCACCATATCCGCCACCGATAATTAGAATCCTTTTGCACTCCTGCATACCCAAATCCTTGCGATGAAACTTTGGATTCTATATTAAAATAAAGTTGTTAATAAAATACTAAAAGGTTAAATAAAAATTGATTTTTTTAATCAAAATGTGTAGTTTTGGGAATATTTTTTGCTTAAAAATCTTTAAAATCAAAGGACTAAAAATGCAAGTTAGCCTAAATTATCAATCCCATCTTAGTTAAGTTAAAGAAGGCACTTTTGATAAGCCTTTGTTTGCTTTTAATATGGCTTTTGAGAGTTCCTTAAAGCCAAAAGAGTCAAAAGAGATTCCACCTTTAGAATTAACTTTGGATAGGGAAATGACAGAAAGCATTGTTGGGGTGGCGCAAGAGAGCGAATATTTTTTACAAGATTTGGAATCCCTAGCGCGTTCTTATCCTTTTGAAACGCAAAAAACGATTAGTAGTCCATTAAATCCTTTCTCTTATCCTAGAACTTTGGCGGTTTTGGGCGATTTAATGGAAGAGAAAATTAATGAATTACACGCGCAAAAACAAGACCCTAAAGACCCTATTTTACAGACCTTATTGCTTTTTAAAGAGCGATTTTTGGAGTTTCCAAAAACTATGGAATCCTTAAAGAAAGACGCAACAAGTGTTGCTGATATGTTTGCAATGCTCTCCCCAAAGAATTTAGACAAAGACAAAGGTGGAATCTATTTGCAAAAAGCCCAAGAGTTACAACAGAGTATTGGCGCATTTGCGCGTGGTGTGGAGAGTGGAGAGGCTTGGATACAAGGCTTTTTTGGGGCAATAGAAGAGTATTTAAGTCCTTTTGAAAAAGAGCTAGTTTCTGAGCATTTAGCCATTTTTCAAGCCCATTGGAGAGAGCAAACAGATAGCAAGAATAAGGGGATTGTGCTAGATAATGGAATGGTGTATAAAACTTATAGCGATTCTAATCATATTAGTGGATTTGATTTGATAATGGATAATAGGATTTTTGCGTATAGGGAGGAACTTTTAAAAGATGGTAGTATTGAAGCAGTGCTTGCAATCTTTGATAAATTTGCTGAGAATACAATTTCTCTTACAAGCTTAAGTAGAGCGATGGCGAAATCTTTTGGAGAGATAGAAAAAATGGGATATAAAGCTGTTGGAGTTAAAACTAAAATTTTGTAAGCTATAATTTCACTTTTTAATTTGGCAAAAGGTTAGCAATGCAAAATATAAGACGCTATGTTTTAATGGCTTTGGTGGTTTTGTTGTTGTATGTTTTAGTTGTGTTCCCAGAATTTGCTAAGATTTTAGCTGGGGTTGCAATTTTGCTTATTGGAATGATGAATTTAAGCAATGGTTTTAAAGCATTTAGTGGGGGCATCTTAGAAAATATTTTGACGAAATCCACAGACACACGCTTTAAAAGCATCGTTTTTGGTGTGGTTACAACAATACTCATGCAAAGCTCTACGCTTGTTTCTGTTATTTCTATTTCTTTTCTTTCGGCTGGTTTAATTACTCTTGCGCAAGGTATTGGAATTATTTTTGGGGCAAATCTTGGGAATTCCGCTGGCTCTTGGCTCATTGTTGGATTAACAAGCATTAATATTTCTATGTTAGCGATTCCTTTAATTGTATGTGGAGTGCTTTTAGGATTTCAAAAAGATAGTATTCTTAAAGGGGCTGGCGCAATTTTTATGGGGATTGGCTTTTTCTTTTTAGGAGTAGATTATATTAAAGTCGGATTTGAATCTTATAAAGAAATCGTGGATTTATCACACTTTAATTTTGAAGGTTTTAGGGGCGTGTTGATATTTGTAGGGCTTGGCGCGCTTACAACAGGTATTGTGCAAAGTAGTCACGCAACTTTGGCGATTATCATCTCTGCATTAATTAGTGGGCAAATTGGCTTTGAAAATGCCCTTGCCGCTACACTTGGGACAAGCGTTGGTGGAGTGGTAACAGCGGTTGTGGCAAGCCTTAGCACAAACATTGAAGGTAAAAAATTAGCGATTGCAAATTGTATTTTTAACTTTACAATTGCAATTATTGTGATTGTCGCCTTTCCATTTTTTGTGAAGTTGGTTAATGTGATTGCTAATTTTTTAGGAATAGAAGCTGCAAATTATGCGTTAAAGACGGCACTTTTTCACACTTTGTTTAATCTTGTGGCGGTTCTTTTAATCTCATTATTTATTCGGCAAATCGTTTTTGTGCTAGATAAAATGATTAAAGCCCCAAAAGATAGGGATATGGATGCGCCTTTGTATTTGGATTCCAACATTATTGAGTATCCAGATACGGCAATTGATGCGTTACAAAAAGAATCTGTGCATCTTTATAACAATGCTTATGCGCTTGTGGCGCATACAATAGGTTTTAATCGTAGTGATATACGCGGTAAAGAGAGTTTTGACTTTATTGTGAAAAACAAGAAGTGGTTTAGTGGTGATGTGGATTTAGACTATCTATATAAACGCAAGATTAAGGTATTATTTGATGGGATTATGGAATTTGCGACAAAGGCGCAAAGATATGTAGAAGATGAGGATAAAAACCATCGCATTTATTCTTTTAAAATTGCTGCGCGCAATCTCACAGAAGCCACAAAAAACTTGAAGTTAATTCAAGCAAATATGAAAGTGTATTCTAACTCTAAAAATCCTTATTTAGCGGATAAATATAATGCTATGCGCAAAGATTTAGGAATGCTTTTGAGAAGTGTTGAAGAGCTAAAAACAATGAAAGATGAGAATGCGCATTTGATTTTAAAACAGCTTTTAGCAGCAAAAGAAATGCCAAAAGAGTTTGATTATCAAAATATGCGCGATGTGGAAAAGCTTATTAGTGAAGAAAAAATTAGTGTAGCAAATGGCACTTCCATCTTGAATGATAGCGCATTTGTAGCGGAGATTGCGATACATTTGATTGAAGCAATAGGGATTGTTTTTAGCAAAGAGAATGTGTCTAAGCTAGACTAATCTAGCTCAAGAGTTTTGCATATTTTGGCTTTTATTTGTGGAGACTTCTTGTGAAATAGGAAGTTCTTTTGTGATGTATAATATCCAAAATAAAGGAATATAATAAACTCTATAAATGCGCTAAATGCTAATACCAAATAGCCATACAAAAGAAAGGCTTGCTGCGTGGCAAGCTTGATTTTATCATCATAAAATAGCACATAACTAAATCTGCTAGCATTAATAAAGCACCCGTGTTAATAAATTCCATATGCTTTAGCATTTTTTGGTAAGCTATACCAAAAATCATAATGCGTATAGGATTAATTTATAAAATCCTAAAGATTTCATTGTTGCCTGTAAAAAATGTAATGCCAAACATTGGAAACTTTAAATTGTTGCTTAACTTGACTTCTAAAAAGTTAGAATCTAAATTAAAGTGTGGGCTTTAAATATCCTTCTTTGATGAGAAGCTCTACTACTTCCTTAAAGAGTGGCACAGCAGTGCGTGCAGCAAAATAGGCATTAGTTTCATTGGGTTCAAACACGCTAATACCAAAGGTATATTCGTTACCTTTATTGTCGTTTGCAAAGCCAAAAAACGAGCTATTGTATTTGCTTACATATTTTCCGCTTTGTGCGATGTGTGCCGTCCCTGTTTTTCCGCCAATAATAAGACCTGGAATTTGAGCAGTTTTGCCTGTGCCATTGGTTACAACTTTAATAAGCGTGTTTTTTACCGCATTTGCTGTGTTGTCGCTAATGATTCTAATGGGGGTTTGGTGTTTTAGCTTGTAGCGGATAGACTTGGAATCTTGGAGATACTCTACAAGATAAGGTTCATAGGCGATTCCATGATTAATAATTGTATTGTATGCCTTTAGCATTTGGATAAAAGTTGTGCGCAAGCCATAGCCATAAGAAGCTGTTGCGCGATACACTTCACTGCGAAATCGCCTAGAATCTGGGATTACCCCTACGCGCTCATAAGGTAAATCAATTCCACTTAGATTTCCAAAACCAAAGGCTTGCAAGCCTGCATTGTATTCTGCTGGGCTTAGGCGTTGAGCGATTTTTGCCATACCGATATTACTGGAATAAAGTAGGATTTCTTCTGCGGTTGATTCTTTGAGCTTGTGTGTGTCTGTAATAGTGAATTTATCAAGCTTGAAGCGACCATTTTCTAAATCAATAATTTCATCTTGTTGCACTAGGTTTTTATCTAGTAGTATTGCGTAGATAATGGGCTTAATAATGCTTCCGGGTTCATAGGAAAACTCAATGGCGTTTGTGTTTAGCTTTGGGTAGTCTTGCTTTGAAATGGCGTTTGGGTTGAAGCGCGCATTGCTTGCTAGGCTTAAGATTTTTCCACTTTTGCTTTCAATTATGCCAACTAGAATCTCTTTTGCGCCAAGCTCTTTTGTGTGGCGATCTATTAGTCGTTCTACCTTTTTTTGAAGTTTTAAAGGGATAGAGCTAATAATATCATAACCATCTGTGCGTTCTTTAAAAGTGGAATCCTTATTAAGCACCACATTAAAACCGATGTCGCGCGCACCTACCATTAACAAATCGCTATTTGGTGTTAATTCTGCATCAAAACTCTTTTCAATTCCTTTAATTCCACTAACACGCGTGATTTTGGAATCATTTTCTTTGTTAATATAGCCTAGAATTGGTTCCATTGTATCGCCATAGAGATAATCACGCGATTCCCCACTCTCCACAACAGAAAGTCCGTATTTGAAAATATTGCCGTTTTTGTCTTCGTAGCTTTGAAAGACATCAAGCTGATTGAGCTTTAAATTTAGTTGTTTTAGATAGCTGGCACTTTTGGAATCTATATTGTAAGAGAGTGTTACATTCCCTTTTTGTTCTAGCTTTTTTCTAATTTCATCTTTTGGAATCTTGCTGTAAATACTAAAGAGATTGATAAACAACTCTTTTTTTTGTGGATTGATATTATAGGTATTTACAACCGCTTTATAGACTTTTTTACTAGAGGCTAGCAAGAATCCATCGCTGCTATAAATGTTGCCTCTAATAGCACTTTCAACGCGTTTTGTATGGAGATTTGGAAGTGTTCGTTCTGTAAAATTGCGGTAAAAAATCGTGCCTAAAAAAATGCAAAACCCAAAGGCAATTAGGATAAAAAGTAGCAGGATTTTCCCTGCTTTTTTGGATTGTGCGCTATTCACAGATTAAATTTGTGTTTTGATTAATTCTTTATAAGCACTGATGGCTTTATTGCGCACTTCAAGCATAAGTTTCATACTATTTTCTGCTTTTCCGATTACAATTGCAGCTTGATGCAAGTCTTTAATTTGTCCTGTTGCCATATCTGCCATTGCTTGTTCGGTTGTCTTTTGGTAGGTATTAACTTCATCAACCGCATCTTTTAGCATGCTACCAAAACTTTTTGTAGGCGGATTTAGATCTTGATTTGGTGATAAATTAGGGACATCTTGAAGTTTAGAATTAAGCTTTTCTAAATCTACCCCGTATTTTTTAATTTCCATTTATAATCCTTTATGCCTGGAACATTGAAATCGCCGTAGAAGCCATATTTTTGGCACTTTGAAATACTGCAACATTTGCCTGATAGGCTTTTGAAGCTTCAATCAAATCCGCCATTTCTACAACGGGATTAATGTTTGGATACGCCACATAGCCTTCAGAATTCGCATCTGGATGGCTTGGTTCGTATTTCATTCTAGGTTGAGTATCATCACGCACGATTTTATCAACATAGACACTCATTAGCGTAGGCTTGGGCTTACGCTGCTCATCAAAACTATCCATTTCATTTAATGGATCTTCATATTCTAGCAAATTATTGCTTTTTTCATACTTTTGATTTAAAACTTTATCAAAATCAAAAGCTTTTAACACTAATTCTCTTCTTCTGTAAGGTCCGCCTTCATCTGTGCGTGTAGTGTTCGCATTAGCAATATTGCTTGAGATTAAATTGACTCTTTGGCGTTGTGCGGAGAGTCCATAACCACTAATATCAAAACTAGATAAAAACATTTATTCCCCCCTTAAATACTTTTTGAAGATTCTATGGCGTAATTATAGATTCCGCCTTGCTTACGCAACGCTCCAACTAGAGCTTGATACATAATATCATTCTTGCCCATTTCGCTGGTTTCAATGTCTAAATCCACGCTGTTGCCATCGTTCCTTGCTAAATGTCCATCGCGGTAAAACATTGTTGGGCGATAAGGATCTTCATCTTTTGCCGGAAGCAAATGGTTTTTGTTTGTGATAGCAACATCAAGCTCTAAGTCGCGGTTGCGATTAAAGATTTCATCAGCCTTTAATGCCATCATTTGTTCAAAATTTACATCTTTTGGACGATACATAGGAGTAGAAACATTTGCGATGTTGCTCGCAATCATATCTCGGCGTAATGCTCTGTGATCCAGCGCTTCTTGGGCTAATGCGCGGGCTGGGCTATAGCTAAAAATACTCATAGTAACTCCGTAAAAAGATTTAGTTTAAGATAGCTAAAGCAAGTTTTGTTCCATTTTTAACAAATGCAAAACTTTGGAATCTAAAATACAATAGAGTTGCTTAGTTTCACATTTAAGCTTCAAGGTTTTATTTTTATGTTGGGATTCAAGAAATCATCGTCTGCAAGATAATCTTTTGTTGTAACCTTGAAAAAGCCTAAGATTGTGGAAAATAGGTTGTCGTGGGAGAGCTTTGAGCCTTTATGCTCTGTGGCAAGTTGTGTGAGCGTGGAGTCATTGCTCCAAAAGATTGTTGGAATATGGGTTTGTTCTTGTGGTGCGAAGATATAGGGCATTCCGTGTAGGTAGATTCCATTTTCTCCTAAACTTTCGCCGTGGTCTGAAACATAGAGCAGAGCGGTTTTATACTCTGTTTTTGTTTGTAAAGACTCAATGATTTTTGCTAGGATAAAATCTGTGTAAAGCAAGGTGTTATCATAAGTGTTGATTAGAGATTCTTGGGAGCATTTGGCAAGCTCGTTTGTGTCACAAGTTGGGGTAAATTTTTTAAAAGCACTAGGATAACGCTTATAGTAAGTTGGTCCGTGCGAGCCTTGTAAATGTAAGATGATGATATTTTGATTTTCAAGGTTTTCTAGCTTGTTTTTAAAAGGTTCAAGCAAGGATTCATCAAAGGGTTTGGATAGGTTTTGGTATCAGCAATTCTCTCACATACCCCCTTACAACCCCCAGAATTATTGTCATACCAAGACACGCTAACGCCGACTTTTTGTAAAACATCTAAGGCGTTTTCTTGGTGTTCTGTGGTTTTAAAATCTGCCCTTTTGGAGAGAGAAAACATACAAGGAAGGCTTATGGCAGTGGAAGTGCCACAGGAGAAAAAGTTGTCAAAAAAGACTACATCTTTTTCTTTGGTGTAAAAGTTTGTGTCATTTTGTGGGTATGTGCCTAGTGAATAATTTTTAGCCCTTGCGGTTTCCCCTACAACTAGAACTAAAAGGCTTTTGTCTGTATTTTGTAAGGTCGCATCATTAGAGATTGTTTTTAGTTGCGGGGGGGGGGCTACAAATTGTTGATAATAGCGATAGATGGAGTAGAACTGATAGAAAGGCGTGTTATACATTCTTATAATTTTATAATTTCTAAAAAAGGGAATATAGGCTTTTGTGAAGGGTAGAAACACAGCTAATGCTAGGATAAGGGCTACACAGGAGCTTAGGAATCTCTTAAAGGTGGAATCGCTTTTAATTTCTATTTTCAAGACAAAAAGACAAAATGCAAGGCAAGCAATTCCTATAAAGATCAAAGAAGTATTGAATAACTCTGAGACTTCTTTTGTATCTGTTTGCATTACATTAAGAATCATATCAGAGTCAATTAAGATTCCATATGATGACATAAAATACACGCTAAAAGTGGCACTAGTAATAAAAAGTATGGATATGAACTTTGTAAAATACTTGATAAAAATTATATTTAAAAGAACAAAAATGAGACAAAAATAACACATCGCTAAAGCAAAAGCCAAAAATGCGCTTTCTAAATGTTTTGCCACAAAAACAAAAGCGCCAGTATTAAGCAGTGTTAAAAGTATGGTATTTATTAAAATAAATGTGATTTTTGAGAGTTTTAGCATTAAATAACCTTTAAGGGTGTTTAAGGGCAGAAATTGTATAAGGGATTTAACAATGATGGGTTAATGGCGTGTAAAAGACTGCTAGGTTTTTTCTAAAATTATTTCCTCTTCGTTTTTGAAAGTATAAAAACGCTTTGGTGGGGTTTCTAGTAGGATAAAAGGGGAGTTGGCTAGAGATTGTTTAATGAAATTAAAAAATTCTTGTGCGTAAAAGAGATAAATGCTAGACGCGCCAAGTGGGAAGGCTTTTAGGATTCCATTTTCTAGCATTTGTTGTTGGACGCGGAAGTAATTAACCTTTAAAGTTTCACTTAAAGGCAAGCAAAAATGATAAAACTCTCCCTTTATGCGCTTGTTTTCTGTGGTTAGAATCTCACCTAAAAAGGGCTTAAAATACCGATATTTAACGCCACACATCGCTTCAATATACACCATATAAGTGCAAACTCTAATATCAATCCCCACAAACGCCATCACAGCATTTTCTAAATACAGCCTGTGATACACGCTATTTTCTAAAAAAGGATTCCATTCGCCCATATTTTCAAGTGTGCTTTTTGGCATTAGAATCTCTTTTGCTCTTTTTCCACTGCCACAGAAGCTAAACATAGGGTGATTGCTTCTAATTTTAGTGGTTTGTCGAAAGGCTTCACTTAGAATTCCAACTTCGCTCCTAGCCGTGTTTAAGTCTAAAAAGCGTGTTTTTGGAAAAGTGTAATTAAAAGCTGGCATTAAAAGTGTGCCGTTTTTTGCAATCTCACTGAGCGTTTCTATCCACAAAGTTGGAATCACATTTAAGCTTACATTCTCGTGTTTGCCAAGGCTTGCAAGAGAGCTATGCACAAGCAAAGTGGAATCGCTTTTGATACTTTTAAAAGCGTTATAAATCTCTTGTGTGGAATAGCTTTTCATAAAAATCCTTATAGAAATTCCCCAAAGTTTTTAGCAATTTCTGTGTAAGCTTGCGTAATTTGCGCATTAAAATTAGAAGTGTTCCAAGCCTTGCGTGAAAAAAGATTCCATTCAAGCTTTTTAAAAAACAAGTCCTTGTTGTTAGAATCTAGCAAATCCACTTTTAAATTGCCTACATTATCGTGCATAATTTTTTGCAAAGATTTTGCAAGGATTTCCATTACTTGAAAGATAAAAATAAAAAGCGGAATCTCTAAAAGTGGCTTTAAACTAGTCCTTAGCATAGTCTGAAGCTCCGCATCGTGTTCGCGAACAAGCGTGCATTTATGCGCTTCTTTTTGACTAAAAAATAAATCCATAAGGCTAGCAGGATAAAAATCTAAAATCTCTCCCTTAGCATTCACAATAGGAAAGTAGGGATAAATGCGACACAAAAGTGGGCGCATACAATGGGGGTTGCAAAGCCCAGCACACTCACAAGAGAGAAAGTAAAGCACAAATTTTTTGCCATTTTGTAAGGTAAATTCTTCCTTTTTAGCGGGCGTTGTTAGATTTAGGATTCCACCTTTTTGCTTGTAATAATTGTATTCACCTTCTACGAGTGCGAGTGTTACGGCGTTTTGGTTTAAAATCTTAAAGTTTTCACCTAAAAAATTCTTGCAACAATAAGAATCGCAAGTCAAATAGCACTCCTTAAAATGCACAAATTCTAATTTATAAAGTGCTTCCCAATCAATCATTTAGACTCTTTTAAAGATTCTATAATCGCACAAAATTTCCCGAGCGTGCTAAACTCTTCAGGGTCAAATTCACTTAAGTCAAGCTCAATTTCAAGCTCTGTTTCAAGCACGCTTAAAAGCTCCAAAAAGCCCATAGAATCTAAAGCACTAAAAAGCGGAAAATCCTCAAAGTTTTCTGTGTTTAATGTGGGATTTTTCACTTTTAAAAATTCTAAAATTCTATTCTTTAACATTTTTTAGCAATCCTTTTGTGATAAATTTTTGTAAATATTCCTTGAGTTCTAGCAAATTAAAGTCGCAAATCTCGGCAATTTCAAGCAAGTCTAACTTACCATCGCAATACATTAAAAGATTGCGCATATCTTTAATTTTAGCAAAGGTGTCTTTAGTGCTAAGCGTGGGGTAGAGGTCGTATTTGCTTAGTTTTGGCTCGCATAAAATCATATTCGCATACACGCCATTCATCTCCACTACTTCTAGCACGCGCAAGACATATTCTAAACTATTTGCTAGGCTTTTAGGACTTAGCAAACTTAAATCATCTAGGCTTGTGTGATACTCTTTATACTCTCCAAATTTTGTTCGCATTAGCGTGCAAAAGGGCAAATCTATGCCCGGTGCGCAATATTGCCGTTCATCACTTCCGCGTTCTAAATAAGAATATGCTTTGTGGTTTTTGTAGTAATGCTTTAAAATGTGTTGTGCGGCTCTATCGGCTAGGTTATTTGCGCTTTTAGAATGCAACACAGAATATTCTCCGCCATCGCCTATGCAAGTTAGCACAAACCCCGCAATACAAGATTCTTTTAGCTCTTTTAAGTGCTGGCTTAAATAGTAAATGCTTCCAAGTGTTTCAGGTAAAAGCAAGATTCTATAAGAGTAGCGGTTCTCTCTTTGGCTTAGGATTTTTGCAAGGCTGTGGCATAGCAAAATTCCGCTTAATTCGTTGTTTGCCATTTGTGGATGGCAAATGTAGGTGCTTAAGAGAATTTCTTGCTTGCTTTGCCCTTTGATTTTTATCTCTCCATAATTCATTGTGCCATTTTCAAGCGTGCTATCAATCACAATTTGGAATTTTTCTTGTGAGTTTTCATAGCTGTTTTGCAAGGCTTTAAAAGCTTCAAAGCTTAAGCAAAATCCAAAATATTCTTTGTAATATGAAGTGATATAAGGAATCGCTTTGGGCTGGTTTTCTAAAAAATGCAAATGTTCTTTTAATTCTCTAAAGGTTAATTCTGCGCGTGTTGGGATAGAGTAACCTACAAGATGTAAGTTATTGGCGTGAAAATCGCAGATTTTCTCTCCACTGGGCGTTAAAATATAGGCGTCTTTGACATTCCATTCCTTTGGAATCTCCCAGTCAAAGGCTTGTGTCCCTGTTGGAATCGCATAAATGTTTAAATCGGCGGTTTTTAAGGAATCTTTTAGTATCTGTAGCGTCTGGCGATTGCCTTTGCCACTTAGAGAGCGTGGAATCTTAAAGAGTGTTTGTGCTAAGGCATACATTTCCTGCCCATAATTTAAGAGGCTGTCAATTTGCTGTGTGTGCGGGGGGGGGGCGTAATTTGATGAATTAGCCATTGTTTAATGGCGTTTCTATCAACCTTGCCATTGGCATTTAGCGGAAAACTCTCTAGGTAAAAAATCTGTTTTGGGAGCATATAGTGGGGGAGTTTTTGGCGTAATGTGTTTAAGATTTCTGTGGAATCTTTTTGCTTGTCTTCAATGACTCCATAAAGCACATTGAAATCATTTTCTTGCAACACAATTGCGCGTCCTTGTTTATTGCTTGCAAGGCTTAGAGCATTGTCTATTTCTAAGAGTTCTACGCGGAATCCTTGAATTTTTACTTGCTCATCAAGACGCCCTAAGAAGCAATAAGCATTAAGTGTTGTATTAAATCTGCCTAAATCGCCTGTTTTATACCATCTAATTCCCTTTTCTTCTATGAATTTTTCTTGTGTTTTGCTAGGGTCATTGTAGTAGCCAAGTGCGATTTGTGAAGTTTCTTTAACCTTGCTTCCTAGTAGAATCTCTCCTGCATCGCCTGTTTTAACTTCTTTATTTTGAGTGTTGCGTAAAGAGAGCATAAGCCCATCAAAAGGCAGTCCGAGCGGTAAAATATCCTCTTGTAAAGGTGGAATCGCATTTTGGATTCCACCTTTTTGTATGAAGCGATAATGGGTAAAGCTAATCGTGGCTTCTGTGGGACCATAGAGATTATCAAGCAAGGCATTTGGAGCGGCTTTAGCAAAGGCTATGGCGGACTTTACAGGCAGTGCTTCACCGCAAAATAACGCAATTTTTAGGTTTGGTAAAACATTTTCTTTTAAGGCTTTTAGGTTTTGTAGGTAAGCAATCAAAGAAGGTGGGGCAAAAAGCACACTTAGTTGCTTCGTTACAATAAATTTAAGTGGGTTTAAGAGCCAAATTTGTGGAATTACTACAAGTGTTGCACCTGAGAGCAGAGTGCAGAAAATATCGTGCATACTTAAATCAAAAGTTAAGTCAAAAAATTGCGAGATTCTATCTTGTGGTGTGAAATGGTATAAATTTTGAATGCGATTGACATAAGAGATTAGGTTATTTCTGCTTACTAACACGCCCTTTGGGATTCCTGTGCTACCGCTTGTAAAGAGCAAATAAGCTGGGTTTTGTGTGGTAGATTTTGAAATTGTAAAATTTGTTTTTTGCGGAAACTCTAATGGAATCTCTACAAAATTATGCTGTGGGAACTGCTTTTTTAACTCTGTGAAATCCACTTTAAAGCACAAGATATTTAGAGATTTTATGGAGTTTGCAATTTTACAAAAGGATTTTACGCATTCTTTGCATAAAAGCATTGTGGTAGATTCCGTGCGTGCAATCATTGTTTGGAGTCGCTCATTTGGGAATCTTGGATTTAAAGGCACATAAGTAAAGTTCCCAAGCACACAAGCAACGACGCTAACATACACTTCTATTGAGCGTGTGCCAAAGAGAATTATGCTATTTTCTTGCACGCAATTTTGTGTTAAAAAGATAGCAAGCGCGTTAGCTTGAGTTTCAAGCTCCGCATAGGTGATACTCTCTTTATCCACTTCTATGGCGCAGTTTGTTGCGTATTGTTTAAAAGCGTTTTGAAACGCTTGATTTAAGGAATCCATTTTGTATCTTTTGTTTAAAATTGCGTCATTATACACAAACTCTGATTATAGCAAAATTTGCTAAAATCACACAAAACACAGAGACTTACTAAAGGCTTCAAGGTTAGCAAACCCTTTATCGGTGCGATAAATAACTGCATAACAAAATAAACAAAGATTAAGATAAATGTTTGCTTGCATATTTTCCAACTTTTTTGTATTTATGCAAGCACAAGCTAGATTCTCTTTGCAACAAATATTAGCTTTTATTCTAGCCCAATCTCCCCCACCAAAGCCTACTTTCGCAGTGCGCTTTCTTGCTCTTTATCCCTTTTGACATTTGCATTTTGCACATAGCCTACAATGGCATTGCTATTTGGATTTATATCCTTTGAAAACTCCATTAGCATAACCTTTGTAAAGCCATTGACAGATTTTGATAGAAGTAGTATCGCCCCATAGTCTCTTTTTGCACTCCCACTATTGAGAATCTTTGTATAAAGCACAGGGGATTTTAGGCTTGGATTCTCATAGATTTTTACCGCACCTATCTGGCTTACTAGCTCTAGCGTTACTTGTTGTGATTTATCTATCACTTCGTGCAATTCTCTTATGCGATGATTTATCATTCCATATAAACAATGCAAAAGTTCTTTGCCATTTTCTGCATTATTGCATTGTATATTGCGCTTTTTTAGCCATTGTAGTTGCTCTTTTTTAAGCGTAGATTTTTGCTCATTACTCCACGCAAAAGCAAGCGCATATTCAAACATCGCATTTAAGCTCACATCATCACGCAGAGTATAAAAGCTATTGCAAATGCCTTTTTCAACCTTGCTTAAGCCCTGCTTCTCGCAATCAAAGCTCCCTTTAAATCGTGGGTAGATTCCACTTAGAGTGCCTGCTTTGCTTTTATCATTTGGCGTTTCACAAGTGCTAGAATCTAGCCCCTTGCTAGAGTGAAAATAAATCCCTTTAGAATCTTTGCTAAGAGTGAAGCTCATATTTTTCTCACATTTGCTCCGCTCTGTCCCTTCTGTGTGGCTACATACAAGATCAAAATACTTTCCACTAGGCTTTGCTGTGTTACCATTTATAAAAATCTCCACTTCACCCGGAAACACCCCACTATCGCAGATAAGATGTTCAGTTTGTTTAGCAGGGTCAGGGATTTGGCTCATCACTAAGCCAAGTGTGCATACTGCACTTTTATCTTCATAGTTGTATTTCTGTGTTTGATAGCAGTCATAGATTTGTATCGCACTTTGCTTATAGCACCAGCCGATTTTATTAAGCGGATCGCATTGGCTCATCTCTCCCCATACGCCCTCCCACTCACTGCCTTTATAAAAGCTATCGACAGATTTGCTGATATATTCGCGTGGTTCTATTGGGCTACTCTCAACATCTGTCGCACTTCGCGTGCTACAACCTTGCATACCACATAATAGCACCGCTATTGTCAAAGCTACTAGAATCTTATACATTTGCCCTCCTTTAGATTCTACTCTAAGCCCTACATTGTAGCTAAACTTCACTAAGCCAATATTAAGACCCAAGCAAGCATTTATATTTAATGGTAAAATTCCACAATTAATCCAAGCAAGGACAATAATGCAAAAAACACAAAAGCTAGAGCTACAATACAACAAAGAGGGCAAAAACCCTAGAGCTAGAGCTTACACACTATACAGACATCCACTTTGCAGAATCTAGCTTGTCATACTGAGCCTTTAAGGGCGAAGTATCTAGCAACATAGAATCTAAAAAACAGCTAAGAATCTTCAAGTATAATTATTTACATAAATTATTTAAGGAGATTCTATGCGAAGTGATATTGTAAAAAAGGGACATAATCGCGCCCCACACAGAAGTTTGCTAAGGGCAACAGGGCTAAAAGATGAAGATTTTAGTAAGCCTTTTATCGGCGTGGCAAATAGCTATATTGACATTATTCCGGGGCATTTTTTCCTAAACAAATATGCCGAGATTGTAAAGGATGAAATCCGCAAGGCAGGTGGCGTGCCTTTTGAGTTTAACACCATTGGCGTAGATGATGGTATCGCAATGGGGCATAGCGGTATGCTCTACTCTCTGCCAAGTCGTGAGCTGATTGCTGATTGCATAGAATCTGTGATGAACGCCCACGCATTAGATGCGATGATTTGCCTGCCAAACTGCGATAAAATCGTGCCCGGAATGCTTATGGGGGCGTTAAGAGTGAATGTGCCGACAATCTTTGTAAGCGGTGGTCCTATGAAAGCAGGGCGTTTGAGTGATGGCACAATACTTGATTTAAACTCCGCATTTGAAGCGGTGGGGGCGTATGAAAGCGGCAAAATTGATGAAAAAAGATTACACGAGATAGAATGCCAAGCCTGTCCTAGTGGGGGGAGTTGTAGCGGAATGTTTACGGCAAACTCTATGAATACGCTGTGTGAGGCTATGGGCGTGGCACTACCGGGCAATGGCACGATTCCGGCTTTAACGCCAGAGCGGGAAGAGTTGCTAAGGCAGGGGGCTAGACGCATTGTAGAGATTGCCCTAGATTCTAGCCTAAGTGAGCAGTTTAGATTCCGCAATATTTTGAACGCAAAAGCCGTGCATAACGCCTTTGTCGTGGATATGGCAATGGGGGGAAGCACAAATACGATTTTGCATATGTTAGCCATCGCCAAAGAAGCGGAAGTGGATTTTAACCTAGAATCTATCAATAATATTGCCGCAAATGTCGCACATATTGCTAAAATCGCCCCGGCGTTAAGTAGTGTGCATATGGATGATATTAACAAAGCGGGGGGAGTGTCGGCTGTGATGAATGAAATCTCTAAGCGTGGCAATTCATCTTTGGGTATGCAATGCGACAAGGTTGAGAATTTTGTGAAAGGCACGGACGCCAAGTCCGCTAACCTTCCCCAAAACGAGCGAAGCGAAGTTTCTTTAGAAAATTCTCAAAACTTGCACAGCCACACCGCAAATACTAGAACTGTGGATTCTGCAAACCCAGAATCTCAAACCGATTCCGCCAAGCTAGATTCTAGCATTCTTTACCTAGACGCTCTCACAATCACTGGCGAAACTCTAGGGGAAAGAATAGCAAACGCAAATATCACAGACCCCGAAATTATCCGCCATAATGACAATGCCTACTCACAAGTGGGCGGATTAAAAATCCTTTTTGGTAATCTCTGCGAGCAAGGCGCGGTGCTAAAAGTCGCCGCCGTGGCAGAATCTATGAAAGAATTTAGCGGCAAAGCAATTTGCTTTAACTCCCAAGATGAAGCGATTAAGGGTATCGCAGGGGGCAAGGTAAAGGCTGGAAGCGTGGTAGTTATCCGCTATGAAGGACCAAAGGGGGGACCCGGAATGCAAGAAATGTTAAGCCCCACAAGTCTTATTATGGGAATGGGCTTAGGCGAAAGCGTGGCACTCATAACCGATGGGCGATTTAGCGGGGCGACAAGGGGGGCGTGTATCGGGCATATAAGTCCAGAAGCTGCTGAAGGGGGGCTTATCGCACTTATTGAAGATGGCGATATTATAGAGATTTCTGTCTCGCGTGGGAGCTTGGAGCTGAAAGTAGATTCTAAGATTCTAGAATCTAGAAGGGCAAAATGGAAGCCCATCAAAAAAGAGATAAAGAGCAAATGGCTTAAACGCTACTCACTGCTTGTAAGAAACGCCGCAAATGGCGCTGTTTTAAAGACGGAGTTGTAGGGGTGTATGGCAAAAGTATGAAAGTTTGTGATATTTTTTGCGGAGCGGGTGGGCTTAGCTATGGCTTTGCAAAAGATGAGTATTTTGAGCTTGTTTTAGCTTGTGATATTGATAAAAATGCAATTGCAAGTTATCAAGCAAATCACCCCTATACTACAACAATTTGCAAAGATATAAGTGAGCTTAATAATGCCAAATTAAAAGAGTTTGGAAACATAGATATTTTACTTGGTGGTCCCCCTTGTCAAAGCTACTCCACACTTGGAAAAAGGCAAATGGATAAAAGGGCGAATTTATTTAAAGAATATTTGCGAGTGTTAGAATCTCTCGCACCAAAAGCCTTTATTTTTGAAAATGTAGTGGGACTTTTATCTATGCAAAAGGGAGAGCTTTTTTCTTATATTTGCGAAAATTTTGAAAAGCTAGGTTATAAAATTTATCATCAAATACTCAATGCAGCAGATTTTGGTGTGCCTCAAATAAGGCAAAGAGTGATTATAATTGGGATACAACAAAAATTCAATAAGGATTTTACATTCCCACAAGCTACGCATAAAGATTTTATTTCGTTAGAACAAGCCATTGATGATTTACCGCCTATTAAAAGTGGAGAAAATGGCAATCATTTAGGGTATAGATATGAGCCTTGTAATGATTTTTTACACTTTGTGAGAAAAAGTAAAATCTTAAGCGAACACGAAAGCCCTAAAAATAACGCAAATCTCATACACATTATGCAACTATTACAAGATGGGCAGTGCAAAGATGATTTACCCTTAAGTGTGCGACCAAAATCAGGCTATACAAATACTTATGCAAAAATGTGGTGGAAAAAACCAGCCCCCACAATCACAAGAAACTTTGCCACTCCAAGTAGCTCAAGATGTATCCACCCACGAGATTCTAGGGCTTTAAGCATTAGGGAGGGAGCAAGGCTACAAAGTTTCCCAGATGATTATATATTTTGCGGCAATTCAAGCGATAAAAAGCTTCAAATAGGAAATGCTGTGCCGCCACTTGTAAGTATGGCATTAGCTAAAGCGATAAAAGATTATTTTAAAGGATTGTAAATGTTTAACACAAATGACTTTAAACAATACCGCCATAGTTTAGGATTTAGCTCCCAGCAACATTTTAAAGAATTTTTGAGTGCAAAAGACATAAAGCCTTGTATTGATTTTGCCTATATAGATTCTTTAAATAATAGACTTTGTGAAATCTTTAAACGCATAAATGATATTTATTATAAGCCTTGCGATATAGAATCTTTTTTGCAAAATACTCTTTTTAATGCTTTTAACCTAATGAAAAACAATGATATTTTAGAAAAATTAAATAATCAAGGCAGACGCAAAGAGGAAGTGTATTTTAGCTATTTGCGTGGATTTTTAATTTGTGAATATTTTAAAGAAGCAATTTGTGATATTTTTAATATTGACATATCGCAGATTTTACACATTGGAGAAGATGATTTTTCTTCACTAGAAACTTTCAAAAGAACACCTAAAGCCGATTTACAAATACAAAATACAAGAATAGAAATGCAAAGCGGATTCCAAGGGATTAACGACATTAAAGAACACAAAGTGCGTGAAGCAAAAAGGAATTTTATAGAAAACAAAATACAAACTCTAGTTATACATTTTGATATTTTTAATGGACAAGTTGCCTTTGTGGATATTTCAAATATCCCTAGTGATGATTTAAACTGGATTACAAGGCAACAAATGGAGGGACAGAGCGTATTTAATATAGAACAAAATTATTTTAAGTGGCTATTGCAAGAAAAACCGCCTTGCTTGGCATTGCCATAAAATTAGCAAGGCTTTACAAAAACGCAATTATTACAGCGAAAAATTAAAAAGTTTAATGAAGCAAAATTGGTGGGAATGGGGGAGAGATTATCATAAAAGCGAAATGCCTCGCATTTATGTCAATACTAAAACGCGAAATATTAAGCCCTTTTTCTTACACCCTTGCAATGCTTATGATGGCTCAATTTTAGCGATTTTTCCAAAGTTTAAAGTGGATTCTACAATGCTACAAAAAATATGTGATAAGCTAAATGAAATAGATTGGCAGGAGCTTGGATTTGTATGTGATGGGCGGTTTCTTTTCTCACAAAGAAGCTTAGAAAATGCGATGTTAGATTCTAGTTTGACTTCTGCACAATAAAGCTAAATGGAATCTAAAACTACTTGTAATTCTTCCCAAGTGAATTTTGCTAACATATATGCAAGAGCAAACATTACAAGCGTGGTGAAAGAATTTAGAATCACCCAAGATTTTGGATTCTTAAAGAGTACGCTTGCCTTGTGTGCAGCAAATCCAAGACATAAAAACCAAAGACAAGAAGCACTGATAATTCCTCCGCTTAACAAGAGTTTTTCATTAATGTTAAAGGGTAGAGCAATCGCGCCTAAAATTAGAATCGTATCTAAATATACATGAGGGTTTAGAAGCGTTATAGCAAGCGTCTGCGCGATGATTTTTGTAAGGCTTGTTTTGTGTCCTTTTGTATTTAATTCTAGATGTTGATTTGCATTAAAAGCGGCGCGTAGAGATAGGATTCCATAGCTTAAGACAAACAATGCGCCTATAATTCCAAGTAAAATTGTAAAAATTTTGTTTTTAGCAATAAACTCACCAACACCAAAGATTCCAATATTTACAAGCACAATATCACAAATGATGCAAGTTGCACACACCCAAAAAATGTGATTTTTCAAAATCCCTTGTTTAATTACAAACATATTTTGCGCGCCAATTGTTGCAAAAAGAGAGAATGCAATCAGTAGCCCTTGTAGATAAATCTCCATAATTTTAAAATTGTTCGTATAAAAGTTTAGCTGCCATTAGAAAGGAGATTCCAACAACAAGAGGCTTGACGATACGGATTCCATAACGCATTGCCATTTTAGAGCCAAGATTTGCACCGATAAATTGCCCTAAAGCCATAAGCAGTCCTATGCTCCAAAGCATATGCCCACCTAATGCAAAAAAGATTAAAGAAGCAAGATTTGTAGAGAAGTTATACAGCTTTGCCTGCCCTAAACTCTGTATCACATTAAAACCGCCAATAACAATTAGTGCAAGCATAAAAAACGATCCTGTTCCTGGTCCAAAAAATCCATCATAAAAGCCCACAGCAGCGATTGCAAGGCTTAGATATGCGCGATTTAGTTTTTTTGTTTGTTCCACCTCTTTAATGCTAGGTGAAAATAAAAAATACAAGCCAAAAATTAAAATTAAAAAAGGGAGAACTTTTGAGAGAAATTCTACTTCAATATACTGCACGCTAATTGTGCCAACTGCTGAGAAAACAAAGGCGATGACTGCAAAGGGAAGTCCAGATTTTAGGTTGATATAGCCTTTTTTGTAAAACTGTAAAGTTGCCGAAAAACTTCCAAAAGAGCTTTGGAGTTTGTTTGTTGCTAAAGCTTGTAAGGGAGAGATTCCAGCAAGCAAGAGCGCAGGGATTGTTATCATTCCACCACCTCCTGCAATAGAGTCAATAAAGCCAGCCACAAAGGCTGCAACAAAGAGCAATAAAAGCATATAAAAATCAAAATTAGCGATTAATTCTTGCATTTAGATTCCTAAAATAAAAGCGTTATTATAATGCAAATTTTAAAAAATATCGCACATTGATTCACCATTATGCAAGCGTGAAGTTTTGGAGTATTGGCATTCCAAGAGGGAATCCTTAAGCTTAAAATACGCCTTGTTTCCGTGATGATTGATAATAAAACCATCTTTTTGTTTGCTAAAATGGCAATCTTTAGAAGTGAAGTCTAGGTGGCTGTATAAGGAATCCCAATTAATGCTTTGGCGTGCTTGAAGTTGTGCTTTTAAGTCTAGGCGGAGATTTAGGGTTTGAAGTTGGAGTTTTTTTGTGCAAGCACTTCTGGTGTAATCGCTAAATTGTGGGATTCCAATGCTTAAAAGAATTCCAATTAAAAGAAGTGTTAGGATAATCTCTAGGAGTGTGAAAGCCTTGCGCATTAAAACACGATAGAGTTGCTAAGTAGAGGAATTTTCAATGTAGAATTTAAGCCAATGCTTTCAATAAGTTTTGCGCAAGTATCTCCATTTGCATTGCCTGTAGTTTGTGTAGAAAACTCTAAAAATTGCACACTTTGTGGCGTTGTGGCGAGCGTGCTATTTGCATCAAGAAGCTTTGCGCTAATACAAGGGTTTTGGTTAGAATCTTGAAGCTTGCTAGTAAGGGCGTAATCACCTAGATTCCAATTTGCGCTACTTAGTGTGATGGCGGTTGTAAAAGTTCCTTGACCTTGTGCTAGAAAATACGCTGGAAAGGCTGTTTTTAGCGTGTTAATATCGCTTTTTAGTGCAACAAGTTTTGCATCATCACGACTTGCGGAAATTTTTGGAATTGCGACAGCAGCTAAAATTCCTAAAATCACTAAGATAAACACAAGTTCTAACATTGTAAAGGCTTTTTTATTGCGCATTTTTACTTCCCCAAATTTAAATTTTCTACTAAGATATAAAAATTCTAGCAATTTTAAATAATGTTTGTAAAGGTTGGTTAGAATCTTTTTTAAAGTATTTTGCTTGTGGCATACACAGCGGCAGTTTCGCTACGCAGAATATTGCAATTTGGCGCACTAAAGGTAGTTTGTGTGCTTAGTAGTTTGCGTTCATTTGGGCTAAATCCGCCTTCTGTGCCAATTAAAAAAGGAATCTCTAAAGACGATTCTAAGGGCTTTGCATTAAAATCCATCACCGCAATTTTTGGGTATTTTTGTAACACTTCGGTAAGATTATTTAGCAATTCTAGTTTTAAGCGCGTTAGGCGACCGCACTGCTCGCAAGAGTTTTCTAGGATTCTATCTAAGCGCAAATTATCAAGCTTGAAGTGTTTTTGTGAAAAATCTGCGTAAAAAAATGTGATGTGTGCTAGGTTTAATTCGTTTAAAAAGGGAAGTGTTTTTTCTATGTTTTTAGGGTCAATCATCGCCCAAATCAAATGTCCTTTTGGTGTTTTGGATTCCATATTTTGCGTGGTTTTAAGTTGTAATGTGGCGGATTTTTTGCCAATTTCAGCAATGGTGTAAATATAGGCATTTGTATCACTTAAATTACAGAGTGTGATGGAGTCTAATTTGCGCGTTCTACGGGAGCGAAAAAGATGGTTGTAAATCTCGCCTTCTAGTGTGATTGTAGTATTTCCTGCGTATTTGTGATAGGTAAATTGCATTTTAAATTAGATAGAGAAAAAAGAGTGCAAAGGCGCAAAAATCTAGGCTGTATTTGATTTTAGCAAAGTGGAAGAACTTTTCGCGTTTTGTAAAATCTGCTTCAACGTGGATTTGTTTTTGAAATTTATGGCGTTTAATTTCTGCGATTAAAATTGCAAGCCACAACACAAGCATCAAGATAATTTTAAAAGTGAAAATAAAGCCTAGCATTGCCCAAATCACAAAACCGCTAAAAGCACAAGCACTAAGAAGCGTATAATACGCTGGAGCGCAAACGGCTAGAGTGCGAAGTTTTTGTGTATGGGAAGGGTTTGTAAAAAGTGCGTAAAGATTCCAAAGTGGAGGTAAAAGCAAAGGAAAAGAAAGAAATAAATGGATAAAAATAAGCTCAGTCCCAACAAATTCCATAAAATCACTTTAAATTTTTAAGAAATTGTAACAACAAAAGTTGAGTTTGTAAAGATTTGTTGTCAGATTTGGTAGCGGGGGGCGGATTTGAACCACCGACCTTTGGGTTATGAGCCCAACGAGCTACCGGGCTGCTCTACCCCGCGATAACTAATTTAGAGTAAAATTACTGAAATTCTTGCGGTTTTTAAGAAGTGGCTGGGGTACAAGGATTCGAACCTCGGAATGCCTGGACCAAAACCAGGTGCCTTACCGCTTGGCGATACCCCAATGTTTTAAAAGTTGGAATTATAGCTTTATATTTTTTGTTTGTCAAGATAAAATTAGCAGTATTGCGCTATAATTTAAGTTTTGATGATTTAAAAATTAAGGTTTATTATGGATAATGAAGTAATTTTGCGTGTTGAGTTAGCAATAAAAGCAATCCAAAATGGTGAGATGATTATTGTAATGGATGATGAAGATAGAGAAAATGAAGGTGATTTGGTGATGGCAGGGATTTTTAGCACGCCAGAAAAAATTAATTTTATGGCGCAAGAAGCGCGCGGGTTGATTTGTGTTTCTATTACAAAAGAGACTGCCCAAGCACTTGATTTACCACCAATGGTAAGTAAAAATAGTTCTAATCACGAGACAGCTTTTACGGTTTCTATTGATGCAAAAGAAGCAAAAACAGGAATTTCTGCATATGAGAGAGATTTAACAATTCAACTAATGTGTAAGCCAAGCACAAAACCAGAAGATTTTGTGCGTCCGGGGCATATTTTTCCACTTATTGCAAAAGAAGGTGGTGTGCTAGAGCGCACTGGGCATACTGAAGCTAGTGTGGATATTTGTCGCTTGGCAGGATTAAAGCCTATTAGTGTGATTTGTGAGATTATGAAAGAAGATGGATTAATGGCAAGAAGAGGGGATAAATTTTTAAGTGAGTTTGCAAAAAAGCATAATTTAAAAATCCTTTATGTCTCAGATTTGATAGAATACCGCTTGCAATTTGAGCAACTAATTGTAATGGAGAGTAAAAATGTGTGCAAGTTTCTAGGCGCAGATTCTATAAAAATACAATTTAGGGATCATTTGGGGAGAAAACATTTTGTATTTGGCTTTGGGAATTCAGAAACTCCGCTAGTAAAATTCCATAGTATTAGGGAAGATTTGGAGTTATTAGAAAATGAGAATTTATTTAACTCTTTAATGGAATCTATTGTGAGATTAAGAGAGCAAGGTGGGTATCTGATTTTTTTACGGACACAAAATAATAGGGATATTAAAGGTTTAGGTATCGGAGCGCAGATTTTAAAAGAATTAGGAGTAAAAGATTTTAAATTATTAAGTGGTTCTAAGAGTAATGAGCTAGATGGAATATTAAGTGGTTTTAATCTTAAAATTTTAGAACGGATTGAGATTTAGCGTTAAAAAGTTGGAATCAAAAATTGTAATAACACCACAAACCACACAATAAGAGCTAGTGTTATACTAAAAAACACAGCTGCTGATGCACAATCTTTAGCAATTTTTGCTTGTTTGTGCCACTTTGTTGTAACTAAATCTACACACGCTTCAATGCTAGAATTTAATGCTTCTGTGATGAGAATTAAAAACAAGACACCAATAAGTAAAATTTGCTCCACTACACCAATGGGCAAGAAAAAACTAAGAATCGCGCAAGGAATAATGATAGAAAATTCAATGCGGAAAGAAATCTCGTGTTTTAAGAGCGCTTTAATGCCTTCTAGCGCGTATTGTGTGTTTTTGAAAAAGTGATATTTTGGCTTCAATTAATGCTCCTAAAATGCGTTTTGGAGAGCGCTTTAATGCGCTTGAAAATTTTGTCAAAATCTACGCCATAGGCGCGCGTATCACCGATGGTAGTGAAAAAGTTTGTATCTCCTATGTAGCGTGGCACGAGATGTAAATGTAAATGATCTGGGATTCCAGCGCCTCCGGCTTTTTCAATATTCATTCCTAAATTTACACCACTTGCGCCAAATTCCTTTAAGAGTGCTACTCCTTTTTGTGCAAATGTTTGGAGATGCAACCATGTATCTAAACTGAGAAGCTCTGGAGAGTGTATATGTTGATGAGGTATGATTAGAAAATGTCCGGGAGTGTAGGGGAATTTATTCATCACGCAAAAAATCTTAGAATCTCTATAAAATACGCGATTTGTTTCATCGCTTAAAGAGAAATCTTGTTTGGCGTTTGTGTGTAAATTCAATCCTTTAGAAATTGCACAAAATACGCATAAATCTTGCTTTGAGCCAAAGTAGTCACTTCGCCAAGGTGCATATAAATAATCCATTTTCGCCCCTAAATATCGCTTTAAATGTAGCTTGGTGCATCATTTGCAAATAAGATCAAATCTCCACTATTTGTTGTAGATTTTAGCATATGTTCAATATTGGTTTTATCTTTTAAAAGGATTTTTTGCGTGCTATGAATATTTGAGCGTAAGGTGTTTGCATTAAGCTCTCCTGTAATAATGGCAATATCAAAGACTTTATCAATCGCTTCTGCAAGCTTAATATTTGCTTCTTTAGAGCTTTCCACAAGCCCTGGTGTTACAATAATCTTCTTGCCATTATGCAAAGAAGCAAGACGGATAGCCTCTAACATTCCATCTAAGTTTCCATTATAACTATCATCTAGAATGATTTTGCCATTAACAACAATCTTGCTTAAACGATGATTGATAGGTTCAAGTTTTTGAGCTTGTTTAACTAAGCGTTCATTGCTGATTCCAAGATCGCTTCCAACAGCAATGGCGGCACTTATATTAATTACATTAAAAGCTCCTAGAATACGCGTTTGAAAACTTAGTTTTTCACCTTTGACTTTAAGAGAAAAGTTTGTTCCTTGCAATGTGGCTTCTATATCGCTTGGATCTTGTGGGAAGTTGATAATCCTTGCTTGTATATTTGTTGGCTGGATATTTTCTTTGTAGATATAAGCATTTTGTAGGCGACTGCTCTCTAAAATCTCGTATTTTGTGCGGTAGATATTTTCAATATTTTTAAAATATTCAATATGTGCTTCACCGATTTTTCCCACAACAACAATTTGCGGGGCAATCAATTCTACAATTTCTTTAATATCGCCACTTCCCCTAGCTCCAGCTTCTACAATGTAAATATCTGTTAGGGGTGAGAGATTTTGATTAATATCAGCAATGATTCCTGTTAAGGTATTTACACTGCGTGGAGTAGAATGGACTTTAAAGCTTTCTTGTAAGATTTGAGAAAGATAGTTTTTAAGACTTGTTTTTCCATAGCTTCCTGTAACGGCAATAATTGTAAGATTTGAAAAGTTTTCTAACTTGTCTTTTGCAAGTTTTTTATAGCGGTTTAAAAGAATTTTTTCCGTTAAAGAAGAGATGAAAATAGAGATGAGTAGCGGTAAAAGATAAATGCATTGAATCAATGGAGAATTTTCATCTATCCCTAAAAGGAGAAGCTCGTTAAAAATAATAAAAACAATATAGAATCCAAAAAAGCGCAACACCCTGCCTGTTAGAACTAGTTTTTTGCTAAGACTAAAAATCCAAATTCCAAGCGCTAAGAGATAGAAATAAAGCCCTGCATAGAAATAAATATCGCTTGGGATAAAGATAAAATATAAAATAGGCAAAATAAAGTAGAATAAATGCCAGCGTTGTTTGTGGTGCTTAAAAAGGACGCGCCCGATTTTGTAGTGATACCACTGGAGATTTGCCATAGCATAGTAGCCAAGCGCTACAAGAAAAATCCAGCGTGTTGCCATTATAAAAATTTCAAAATCTTGCAATAGGAATCCTTATTAGAGAAAAATTGCGGAATTTTAACAAAAAATCATTAAATTTTAAGTTGAATTTGGCGTTCAATTTCTTTAGCTTGCTTTAAAAAAAAGAAGTGGTCGCCTTCAAGGGCTAAAAAGTTAGAATCCAAAATTAATGTATGGATTTGTTCGCCACAACTTAACGGAGTTGCAAGGTCATCTTTGCCCCAAAAGATAAAACAAGGATTTTTAAAGGTTCTAAAAACACCTGAAAAGTCTTCATCTACAACATTTTTAAAGGTTTGATACATTGTTGCATTGAGATTTTGCGCATCTTGTGAGCGTAAAAGATTCTTTAGGGTTTGACTAAGTTTGGGAAAGATTTTGTTTAAAAATTTGGTTGTGGCAATTTTTGCTTTTACCTTTAGGCTTTTTTTTGTGGGGATTCCAGCACTGCTTAGTAAAATTAGGGTTTTGGGGTTTAAAAGTGTGGCAACTTTTCCACCAAAACTATGCCCCATAATGCTAATTTTGTTGGAATCTAAATGCAAGGATTCTAACATTAAGCGCAAAATCTCCGCATAATCATAAGTATTTAGCGCAAAGGGTGGAGTGTGTGAGCTTCCGAAGCCCGGTAAATCAATGTAATAATGCGTATAGTCTTTAAAAGTATCTTTAAAAGCTTGTTGCATTAGATTTTTGTTTGCTCCCCAGCCGTGTAAAATTACAAGTGGGGCATTTGTTTGGGGATTTGTTAGGGTATAAGATAGGCTAAACTTCGCGTTTTTATAGATTATAATCTTTTGTGCCACTATTTGCCTTTTGCAAATTGGATTTGATGTAATAAGGCGTAATCTACCTTAATATCACTAGGCTTTGGTAAAGCAAGCAAAAGCGATTCTAATGCACTTTTAAAGTCGGTAAAAAGATAGTTTGCAAGACTGCCTGGCACAGGATTAATTTCATTTAAGTAGCAGTCATTGTCTTTTATAAAAAAATCACAGCGGATAAGTGCGCCTTCAAAAGCGTTATTATAAAGTCTTGTGAAACTTTCTTGCAAAGCTTGTTTTAAGGCATCGCTAATCTCCGCTTCTTTTGCATTGCTTGTGCGTGAAAAATCTAAATATTTCTTTTCAAAGTCTAAAAACTTACTTTTTTCTGGTTCTTCAATAAAGGAAAATTGGATTCCATCTTTTCCTTTAAATCCTGCAAGATTATATTCCTTAATTCCTTCAATAAAAGGTTCAATGATAACTTTTTCATCGTATTCAAAGGCACTATCTAGAGCATATTGCAGATTCTCTTGTGACTCTACAACTTGGATACCAATCGAGCTTCCAAGTCGTGCGGGCTTAATGATTATTGGGAATTCTAAATCGCTAGGTACTAAATCATTGCGATAAAGCACACGATGAGCAAGACATTTTACGCCACGACTTGCTGCAAAGCCTTTAATAAGCTCTTTATCATAACTTAGAACACAAGCGGGATTGCGCGGTCCAATATAAGGGATTCCATAAAAATCTAGCAAGGAAGCAAGCGTGCCATCTTCACCATCGCCCCCGTGGATTAGATTTAGGATTACAGGCAGGTTTAGGGGTTTTTCTCCAAAGAGTGTGCGTGTGTAGAAGCCATCTTTTTTGGGGTAGATTTTTTGGGTTTTTTCATAGGATTTGGTGCTAAAAAACTTAGATTGCATTTGTTCTTTTGGAATTGAATAAAAGTTATGGTTGGAATCTAAAAAGACAAAATGTTTTATCTTTGGAAGTAGCTTTTTTAGGGCGATTGCGCTTACAATGCTAATTTCATGCTCATAAGATTTTCCGCCAAATAAAAGACAAAGATTCATAAGATTTCCTTATAAAAAAATTTCAAAATCATACCAAAAGTAATTTTAAACACACTAAAAGTTGGAATCTTAAACAATAAAACGCGGAATATAAGCGTGCAAATGTACTAGGATTTCATAAGGAATGGTATTAAATGACTTAGCAAAGGCGCTAACATCATTGAAAATGCACACACTTGAAGTATCACTTTCTATGCTAATGCAATCCATACTAGCGCGCGGTAAAATCCTATACCCTTCCGTTGTATAAAGTTCCATTCCTTCCTGCACGCGAAAAAGTCCATCACCATAGCCTATATCATAGGTAGAAACTATGCCATCTGTTTCTAGCATACTAACTCCACTATAGCCGATACTTGTGCCTTTTTTTAGCTTAAGAGTGGAGATTTTGTTAGCAAAAAGAGAAGCAATAGGCTTTAACTTTAGTGTATTTAGAGAGCTACAATTATAGCCATAAAATGCGATTCCTATGCGAAATAAATCATCTTGTAATTCTTTAGGCAAGCTTGCATTAAAGTTGCTTGCGCGCAATGCGCCAGATGAGCTTAAAGAGTGGAATTTTGGGCGTGGAATCTTAAAATGTTCGCAGAGTTTTAGGGCTTCTTTTTTGATTTCTAAAAACTCCATATCTTGCACATAAAATGCACTATTTAAATCATCTCCATAGCCATTATGCGTAAAGACTCCTTTAAGATTTAAATTGCGTGTTGTAATTAACTCAAAGGCGTCTCTAAGTTTTGTTTTGTCAATTCCATTGCGGTGCATTCCGCTATCAACTTTGAGTTCAATATTTGTCTTGCTTGGATATTCTTGTAAGGATTCTAAACTTGGAGTGCAAAATGAAATGGATGGAATTTTAAGGGCGGATTCTAAAGCATTTTTATTGGGTAATGAATTTGGGTAAAGAATGGTAATATTATCAAAAAAAGTCTTAATACTTAGGGCTTCTTGAAGATTTTTTACAAATGCAGTCTTGATTCCAACTTCTTTGGCAAGGCTTGCTATTTCCATAATTCCATGCCCATAAGCATTGTCTTTTAGGACAATAGCGATTTCCCCTTTTATTCCTTTTTTTTCTTTGGGAGTAATTGCTTGGGCAATCATTTGATGATTATGAAAAAAGTTCTTTTTACTGATTTCTAAATAAGGCATAAACAATCCCCCAAAGAAAGGGGGGCTTAAGTTATTTTACTGGAGGAAGTTTTGAGATATAATCTGCAACTGCATCAATATCTGCATCTGTTAGTTTAAAGTTTTTCATATTTGCATACATAATAGCTTTTGCGCCACCATTATCTGCTGTTCCTGCTGCATAGCCTTTAAGTTGTGCTACAAGTTCTTCTTTTGCCATACCAGCAATTTTAACATTTCCTTTACTTCCAGGTGCTACCCTTTCAGCTTTTGCTCCGTGGCAAGCAATACATTTTTTATAAATTGTCGCACCATCAGCTGCCATTAAACAACCAGTTGCTAATGCTAATCCTAGTAAAATCTTTTTCATATCAAACTCCTTAAGTTAATTTTTGTATTTGTAATGATAACTTTTTAACTTAAAAGAATGATAAAATTTAGAGATTTTGGTGCGAGTTATTCTTAAAAAGAACCCAAAATTATGATGAAATGTTGTATTTTGGTATCATAATGAACACTTTATTAAAAGGATAAAATTTGCGATTTTTTCATTTTTTTGGAACAACGCTTGAACATAAAGCGCGTATTTTAGTGTTTAATATTGCTTCTGGGCTTCTCTCGCTTGCAATTGTGTCTTTTGTGTATCATTTCAGCTTGAAATACGATTATGATATGCTTTTTATGGAATATAGTCAATCTCTTGTGGAGCTTGAAGAGGTTCGGCGAACACTCAATGATTTACAAAATTTTGCACATAAAAGCAACCAAGAGATTTTACAAGCAAAGCATAGCATTATTACGCAATTAAATAATTATAAAGCTTTGCAAAATAGACTCTTAAATGAGAGTGAATCTACGCATTTTTTGCTAGACATTTATCAGTTTTTTGCAAAAGATAATTTTGTGGTGCAAAAAAAAATGGGGTTACAAAGTAATTTGGAAATTTTAGATTCTGAAATTAGCGCGTATTTAGAGCTTTTAAGCTCAGAGGGGCGACAAGATATGTCTCATCAAACTCTAAGTGAAGAAGTTAAGCAAAGTATTAGTGCATTAAACCATCAAATCTCTAAGATAGCGCATTTAAATTTACAATTTACAGAAGCTAAAAAAGTGCGCAATAATGCTTTGCATAATGTATTGCAAAAAGTTATTTTAGTGATTATATGTTTGATTATGCTTATTACGATGTTGTTAAGTTATTTGATTTTGCGTAACATTAAAAATTTGCATGCAACGCTAGAGCAAAAGGTGCAAGAAAAAACACAAGAACTCCAAATTTTAAATAATTCTTTACAAGAAAATATAAAAAAAGAAGTGCTTGAGAGTCGTAAAAAAGATCAAATTATGTATCAACAAGCCCGCCTTGCAAGTATGGGAGAGATGATAGGGAATATCGCACACCAATGGCGACAACCTCTAAATGCTCTAATGCTACTCATTCAAACTTTTAAAATCAAATCTCAAAATGGCAAACTTACAAAAGAATTTATTGAAATTCAAGTAGAAGATGGGCTAAAAATTGCTAAAAGAATGTCCCAAACCATTGAAGATTTTAGAAACTTTTTTCACTCGGCAAGCGATAAGGAACCTTTTAATTTGAAAGAAAATATTTACGATTCCATCTCTTTGGTGGATGCGTTTTTAAAACAAAATGAAATTGAAATTAGTGTGGAATGTGCGGAGAATATTATGCTTTGTGGTTATAAGAGTGCATTTTCTCAAGTTTTATTAAATCTGATAAAAAATTCTGAAGATGTATTAAAAGAGCGCGAAGTTGTGCCAGCAAGGATTAAAATCTTAGCAGAAATCTTACAAGAAGAAGAAAATAAAGATAATCCTATAAAAGAATGTGTTAGGATTCTTTTTATGGATAATGGTGGTGGAATCAAACTTGATGATATTCAAAAGATTTTTGAGCCTTACTTCACAACAAAACATAAATCCGTAGGCACAGGAATTGGGCTTTATATGTCTAAGCAAATTATAGAAAAGCAAATGCAAGGAAGTATTGAAGTGCATAATGTGCGTTATGATAATGTGTTTAATATTGTGTGTAATGGCGGAGATTGTGCGCAAGATTGCAAATTAAAAGATGGCACTTGCGGGGCGCAATTTATTATTACGATTCCATTAAATGCGCAAAAGGAGCGAGTGTGATTAGTAAAAATGATGAAAAAGTTTTAAAACACCTTAAAGTTTTGTATGTAGAAGATGAAGAGGATATTTTGAAGTTTGCTACAATGGTACTTGAAGATTATGTGGATAAACTATTTGTGGCACGCAATGGAAAGGAAGCCCTAGAGATTTTAAAGCAAGAAAGCATTGATTTAGTAATTACTGATATTTTAATGCCAAAATTAAATGGCATTGATTTAATTAAAGAGATTCGTAAAAATCCACTCTTGGAAGTGGCTATTATTGTAGTTACTGCGCACACAGAAACACACTATTTGCTAGATTGTATTGAGTTGCGCGTTGATGGCTACATTTTAAAACCTATTGATGTAGAAGAGCTTTTAAAAACGATTTTACGCGCTGTGTTACCAAAGTTTCAAGCCAGTGAAATTAAAATGCAAAACGCGCTTTTAAATGCGATTTCTATTTTTGTAGGTGGCAAAAAAATTGAGATTATCAAGTATTTAATAGAACATAGTGATGTAGAAAATATTTTTTATGGCTCTTATGAAGATATTGTGCAAGAAGTAGGTGTAAGTAAGCCCACGGTGGTAAAGACATTTCGCCAGTTAATTGACACGGGATTGCTTGTGCGTTTAAAAAATAAAATTTATAAGTTTCAATCAGACATTACACCCTATAAAGAGTGATTAAAATATATTTAATGTAAAATTGCGCTTTTAATTTAGGATAGGATATGGAACAACAAGCATTAGCTTTAAAATATCGCCCAATGGACTTTGATGAACTTGTAGGGCAAGAAGCGGTTAGTCGCACACTTTCTTTAGCGCTTGATAGCAAACGCTTATCGCACGCTTATTTGTTTTCAGGCTTGCGTGGAAGCGGGAAAACTTCCAGTGCTAGGATTTTTGCTAGGGCTTTACAATGCGAGAGTGGTCCTAGATCTAAGCCTTGTGGCACTTGCGCAAATTGTCTTGCTGCAAATCCGCATAAAATGAGCCACATTGATATTATGGAGCTTGATGGCGCGTCAAATCGTAAGATTGACGATATTAGAGATTTGATTGAGCAAACAAAATACCACCCAAATATGGGGCGGTTTAAGATTTTTATAATTGATGAAGTACATATGCTAACGCGTGAAGCCTTTAATGCGCTCTTAAAAACGCTAGAAGAGCCACCTGAATATGTGAAGTTTATCCTAGCAACAACAGATCCTTTGAAGTTGCCTGCTACAATTTTAAGTAGAACACAGCATTTTCGTTTTAAACGCATTTCGGATAGAAGCATTTTTGAACATTTAAAAAAGATTTTACAAAATGAGCAAATCCCTTACCAAGAAGAAGCACTTGGAATGCTTATAAGAAGCGGGGCTGGTTCTTTGCGCGATACGCTAACTTTGCTTGATCAAGCCATTATCTATTCTAGCTATAATGTAACTTCCGAAGTTTGCGCAAATATGCTAGGGCTTATTAATGCAGAGAGTTTAAATGCGCTTTTTGAATGTATTTTCACGCAAGATAGGGACTCGCTTCTTAAAATGCTTGAAGGCTTTTTTGAATATGAATGTGGAATGCTTTTAGATGAAATGAGTATTTTTTTAAAAGAGAAGCTTTTAAAAGGCAATGATACGCGCTATTCTAGCTTACTCATAGATCGCTTTTTTAGGATTATCACACAGGCAAAAGAATTGCTGTTTTTAGGCTCTGAAAATGAGTTTGTGTTGACTTTAAGTGCGTTTAAAATGCTTGAAGCTTTAAAGGTTGAAAGCATTGATATTGCCATTGCGCATTTAGAAAAGGGCTTTTTTGAGAGTTTGCCAAAGTTTGAAAACACGCAAAGCGTAGCACAAAAATTGGAATCTAAAACACAGATTTCACAAATACAGACTCAAACACGAGAATTAGAAAGCCAAAAAGAAATTCCAACTTTAGAATCTGCAAAAAAAGAGGCAGCACAGGCGGTTTCAATGCAACAAAATATGGAATCTAAAATTTTAAATTCCAATTTGACAGAGCAAAATATTACGCAAGATTCTATACAAGATCATGCAAAAACCCTGTTTGCGCTTTTAGGTAAAAAGATTTCTGCGCATAATTATGATTTGGGTGAGATTTTTGCTAGTGATGTGCGTTTTGTGAGTTTTGAAGATTCTGTGCTAACTTGGGAAACGCTTGCTGTGGGTAAGAATAGGGAGCGGTTAATTGGCGCATATAGTATTATTAAAAATTATGTGCTAGAAGTTTTTGGAATGCAAACGCAAATTAAAAATATTAGCAAACCGCGCGAAGAAATAAAAGAAGTTGCACAAATACAGAATATGGAATCTAAAACGCCACAAAATGTGGAATCCAAAAATTTAGATTCCACATTAACGCCACAAGAGAAAATTCAAAGAGAAGTAACGCAGGCTTTGCAATCTCCGCTTTTACAGAGCGCACAAGAGTTACTAGAGATTAAGCAAGTCAAAGTGCGTCCGCTAAATTCCGTGGAAATCTAAGGTGCATAATGGAGTTAGTTTTAGCGCAAAATGAGATTCCGCAATTGTTAAAAGTGTTAGAGTTGTCCAAAAATCGTGGAATCTATTTACTTAGCGGAAATTTGGCAAGCGGCAAAACAACACTTGTAAAAGCAATGGTAGAAGCACTTGGGGTAGAAGAAAATGTAACCTCGCCCACTTATTTAACAGCTTTAGAATATGGAGAGAGTATATATCATTATGATATTTATCAAAAGGATTTAAATACGCTCTTTGCGCTAGGCTTTTTAGAAGAGCTTGAAAAAGAAGGTTGGCATTTTATAGAGTGGGGTGATGAAAATTTGGCTAAAATTTTAAAAAATATTGGCTTGCCTTTTTGGCACATTTTGATAACACAAGAAGGAAATAAGCGCAAATATAGCATAAGGGGAATATGAATGCACACATTAGAAGCAAAGCATTTAAGTAAAATTATTAAAAAAACACAAATTATTAAAGACATTTCTATCTGTGTGCAAAGCGGTGAAGTTGTGGGGCTTTTAGGTCCAAATGGGGCGGGGAAGACAACAACTTTTTATATCATTTGTGGGCTTTTAGAGGCAAGTGGTGGGAGTGTGAGTTTTGATGGTAAGGATATTACTAAACTTAGTTTGCACAAGCGCGCACGGCTTGGGATTGGTTATTTGCCGCAAGAATCTAGCGTGTTTAAAGATTTAAGTGTTGAAGAGAATTTACGCATTGCTGCTGAAGTGTGCTTTGAGGGAGAAAAGGCTCAAAATAAACGCATTGAAGAGCTTTTAGAAGAGTTTAATATTGAACCTATTAGAAGTCGCAAAGGGGTCAATTTAAGTGGGGGAGAGCGGCGCAGAGTTGAAATTGCCCGCGCATTAGTTAAAAAACCAAAATTTATTTTGCTTGATGAACCTTTTGCAGGAGTAGATCCTATTGCGGTGCTTGATATTCAAAATATTATTAAAAAATTGCTAGGTTTTGGGATTGGCGTGTTAATCACAGATCACAATGTGAGGGAAACACTTAGCGTGTGTGATAGGGCTTATGTGATTAATAAAGGCACACTGCTTGCAAGTGGCGATGCAAGTGCGATTTATCAAAATGAGCTTGTGCGCAGGCATTATTTGGGTGAGCATTTTAAAGTATGAAACTTCGCGCCCAAACTTCTACAACCTTAAAAGCAAAACTTTCATCAACGCTAAAGAGCTGGTTACCGATTTTGCAAAGTGGGATGGGTGATTTAGAAGAAACGCTTAATGGCTTTGGGCTGGAAAATCCATATTTTGAAGTCAAATCTGGGATTGTTGATACATTAAGCACACAAAGCATAGCATATAAAAAGCAGCATAAAGAAAAAATGCGTGGGGCTAAGGGTGGTAAAAGTTTAGAGGGAGATGGTATCGAGCAATTTTGCATTCAAGAAGAAAGCTTAGAAGTTTTACTTTTGCGACAAATTGAGCCGCCTTTATTTCCCACAAGGAATTCCCAAGAGATTGCCAAAAAAATCATTGAAAATTTGGACAATGAAGGGTATTTTGATGGCGATTGTGTAGTGATTGCACAGGAATGCTCTAAAGATTTAGGTGTAGAAATTTATGCTAGTGAAGTGGAGAAAATCCGCTTGCGTTTTGCGTATTTAGAACCACCCGGAATTGGCGCATTAGATGTAATGGAATCTTTTAGATTCCAACTTGATCATTTAGATGTGCCAAGTGATGTGTATGGGCTATGTTTAGAGATTTTGGAAAATTTACAAGAGCATACAAGATTTAAAAATAATCCCTTATATCCGCAAGCAATGCGTGCAATCCAGAGCTTTAAAAATCCGCCCGCCCTAGATTTCTTTCAAAAAGAAGTCGCTGTGATACCAGATATTTTGGTGCTAGAAGACAAAGACAATATCCAAGTGCAAATTAATGACAAATATTATCCCAGTATTCTTATCCAAAAGCAGGAAAAAACTGATAAAAACAGCATACAAGATGCTTTTATTAAAGCCAAGATTAAAGAAGCACGCGATCTTGTTGATGCGCTTGAGATGCGTAAGGCTACTTTGTATAAAATTGGCTTAATGATTGTGGAGTATCAATATGAGTTTTTTAAAGGCGGAGAGATAAAGCCTATGACCTTAAAGGATTTAGCAGAAGAGTTTGGACATGCTCCAAGCACGATTTCAAGGGCGATTTCTAATAAATATTTAGAATGTTCGCGCGGAATCTTCCCGCTAAAAAACTTTTTTGCAACTGCCATTGATGAAGAAACTTCAAACACCACCATTAAGGACTTTGTAGCAGATCTTATCCGTAATGAAAACAAACAAAAGCCCCTTAGCGATAGTAAAATTTTAAAGCTTGCAACAGAGAGATTTAAGGTTACAATGGTGCGCCGTACAATCGCAAAATACCGCGCGCAACTTAATATTGCAAGTTCAAGCGAGCGCAAAAAACTTTATAAAATGCAAGTGAAGGATTAAACTTCACATTCTCTTTATAGTTGCTTTAGATTGGCTTCACACTTTAGAGCTACAATTTTATTATCTTAATTTTAAGGAGATTATTATGAAAAAGTTAGTTGTTATCGCTCTTGTGGGCGCGTTAAGTATGAGTGCTTTTGGAGCTGATTTTTCTAAGGTTAGCAATGAAAAGTTAATTGAAATCTCTGGAAGTGTGGCACCAAAAGACTATCCAGATTATAAAATGGAAGTGTTTAAGCGCACGCAAGAAATGAAGGTGAAAGATGCGGAAATCTTTAATGAAAGATTGCGCGAGCAAAGACGCAATGCGCACGATGCGATGAGTTTGAAAGAGCGCCGAGAATATCGTGATGCAATTCGTATAGAAACACAAAAGCGCATTGATGCTATGAGTGTTAAAGAAGCACGCGAAAAAGGTTTATTGAAAGGTCCTCATCACCTTTATAGAGATCATAGAGATGGTTACCATAGAGGGTTTAGAGATTGTGCCTCTTGTCCTAGGAGATAGGCAGTTTTAAGAATCGCGGAAGTCCGTGTATTCTAGAGGAATTAGACAATCTTCTACGCTTAGGATTTGTGAGTAGATTTTGTAATCATAGCCTATTTTAAAAAGCGCATTGATTGCGTTAAGTTGTGTTTGGCTAAGGGTAATAGAATCATTATTTGCATAAAGGTTGAGATAGGTTTCAAGCTGTTTGGAATCCACGCGGATAAGATTGCGCTCCTCTAGCATTTGCGATAAAAGCGGTTTGTTTTCTAGGGCAATTTTTACAGCTTTTGTCAGCATTTGCTCGCAAGTAATTGCTACGCTTAAAGGAAGTGAGCGACGGATACACATTCCCCCAAGTGGTAAGGGTAAATCTTGTTTATTTAGCTCACACCAAATGTCCCAAATCTCTCTTTCTACTTCTAGGCTCTCATCGTAATGCAAAATGGACTCGTGAATTAAAACACCCGCATCTACTTCATCATTTAACACAGCTTTTTCAATATCTAGGAAGTTTTTATATACAATTTTAGCGTTTGGATAGGCGATTTTAAAGAGCATTGCATTTGTTGTGTGCGCGCCACTTAAGGCAACTTTGAAATTAGATTTTAAGAGCTTGTTTTTTTTCTTAATGAGTTTTGGACCATAGCCGCTTCCAAAACTAACGCCAGTTCTTAGCAAACATTGTTCTTGGAATAAAAGAGGATAAACTCCAAAAGAAATAGCAGAAATATCAAGCGCACCTTGTAGCGCCTTTTCATTTAGCGTTTGAATATCTAGTGCTACATTGTTAAACGCAATGTTTTCGTGGCTTACCCAGCCAAATGCGATTGCATAATACATAAACAAATCATCAGCATCGGGGGAATGTCCTATCTGTAATACGCGCATTTTTGCTCCTTTTGTGGGATTTTATTTAAAGTTAGCTTACAAGGGATTGAATTGCCTTGATGACTAGATTTGGCGTGAGTGCGCGCATACATTTATGGTAATCTTTGGAATCTTTTGGGAGCGGGCAAGTGCGCTGCATACAAGGCATACAAGGGAGTTTTTGCTCTAGAGTTTCTAAAGAGATAATGTGTGCTTTTGGAGCGTTAAATGGGGAGGTTTCTTGGGTATTTGTTGGGCCAAAAAGAGCTAAAGTTGGAATCCTTAATGCTGCTGCTATATGCATAGGACCGCTATCATTTGTGAGCAAAAAATCTAAATGTGAAAAATATGAGATAAGCTGTGGGATTGTAGTTTGTCCGCTTAAATTTAAAAGAGAATCACTGGTTTGTAAATCTTTTGGCAAATGCGTTAGAATAGCTGTGTTAATGGGGGCTTCACTTTCTACACCAAAGAGTAAAATTTTGTAATCTTGCTCAAGTAAATATTCTATACATTTAGCAAAATATGCTTCTTCCCAGCGTTTTGCTGCGCCAAAGGCTGCTCCAGCGTTAATTCCGGCAATTTTAGAGTTAGTAAAATGGCTTGGAAGCGTGATATTTATAGGGCTTGGGCGTAAATAGAGTTGTTTTGGGATTGTGAGAGTTTGTTTTTTAAAATGTTGTAGGGCTTGCGTGGCAAGCAAGGCAAAACGCATTGCTTCGTGGATCTTTTTAGGTTTTTTAGGATGAAAATGTAGCAAAAAGCTTCGCAATTCTGTGGCAAATCCAACGCGGAATTTCGCTTCATTAAAAGCAAGGAATAGGGCGGAGAGAAAATTATTTTGAAAAGTTAGTGCAAGATTGCAAGTTGGAATCTTTTTTGCAAGTTTGTAGAGATTTAGAATTCTAAAGCCACCCTTTTTGCTTGTATCTTGTAGAGTTGTAACATTTGGATAATGTGCAAAAAGTGCAATACTAGCTTGAGATCCAATAAGATAAAAATGTGCTTCTTTGAAGTTTGTAAATAAAATTTCAAGGGCATAAGTTGCCATTACAGCATCGCCTAGCCAATTTGGAAGTCTAATTAAAATATTCATAATAGACTTAAGATTTCTTGCGCTATGTTTTGTGGGGTTTGGTTTGCATTAATGCAATAATGCGCAGAGTTTTTGTAGGTTTCTAGGCGTGTATTGTAGAGTTTAAAGGCGGAATCTTTATTTGTAAAAAGGGGGCGTTTAGAGATTTCTTCGGTATTTAAGCGTGTGAAAATTGCTTCAAAATCAAGATGTAAGAAAAATACTTTTCCCATTTGTTTAACATTACAAAATATCGGCATTCCACCGCCTGTGGAGATGATAGTGCGCTTAAAATTTTGTGCGGCAAATGTGCAAAATTTAGATTCTAACTCTCTAAAATATGCTTCCCCTTTTTGTGTGAAAATCTCTGTGATGCTTAGATTTTCATTGTAGGTAATGAATGCGTCACTATCTATTGCAAACGCTCCACTCTGTTTGTGAAGCTCCCTTGCAATCGTGCTTTTACCGCTTCCCATAAAGCCAATTAGCACACAATTAGTAGAGTTCAATGCTGTAATTTCCTGTTTTTGTATCTTTGACTAAATTGTATTTATACTGCCCATCTAGATTTAGTGTAATGCGATAAAAGTCTAAATGTGAATCAAGGCTTACTTGTGGAATTGTTGGAATCTTTGGTGTAAAAGACGCTTTTAAGGGTTTTTTACTGGGTGCTTTAAAATCTAGAATTAAACGCGTAGGGGACGCAAGGGTAAAGTCTCTAAGAAGCGTTAAGTGTGTGTTTAGAGCAATGCTATTTTTGGTAATTTCAAAGTTGAAATATTTCTCTAGGGCGAAGCTTTCTTTCTCTGGAATATTATGTGTTTTAGGTTGCACTTCTTGGCTTAAAACTAGGGGAAAATGCCAGTCAATATCACCTTCTAGCTCTTTTTCTAGCGTTGTGATAGAGCCATTTAGGTTTTGGTATTCTAAAGTGATTTTTTTAATTTTTCTTGCCGTTGATGGTAAGATAAGCTCTGTTTTGGTAAATAAATCAAGCTGTGGAGCGTTTGTGATTTGTCCGCTATCTTTTGGTGTGATAATAGGAGTAAAAGGATCGCGTGCTTTTTTTGTCGCATTGCTTTCTTGTGCATTTGCAAGTTCCTTTGGTGCTAGATTTTCCATAATCCCTGTGGGTTCTGTAGAAGTTTCATTAGGCAAAGCTTTTTTAGTGTTATTTATATTCTGTTCTGTTTGCTCTTTGTTTTGATTATTGCTGTCAATACTTAGTTTTGGGATTTCAGGTAATGTATTTTGCGGTTCTGTTTGCGCGTGTAAAAGCGTTAAAGTTAATGTTAGAATAAGGGCTAAAGATTTCATTTAGGTTCTAATCCTTTCAATTCAAAAAGTTCCTTTTGTAAGGTTGCATTTTCGTGCATTAGACGATTTACTTCTTGGCGCATTTGCGCTTCCTTTTGGTTGATTTTAAGAAGCACGCTAAAGGAATTATCTCCAAAAAGCAAATTGCCAATATACACGCCCACAATACAAACTAGCAAAATAAAGCTAAAAAAGGGTAGAAGTTTGTAAAATCCCCCCCTTTTAAACTCTAGAGATTCCATTATTTAAAAAGTTGTTTTCCTAAATACACAGGGGAGCTAAGCTCACTTTCAATGGCTAAAAGGCGATTGTATTTTGCCATTCTCTCACTTCTTGCAGTAGAACCTGTTTTAATCTCGCCTGTGTTTAGTGCAACAGCAAAATCTGCAATAAAGCTATCTTCGCTTTCACCGCTTCTGTGGCTCATAATGCAAGCATAACGATTTCTTTGTGCTAGGCGGATTGTTTGCATTGTTTGGCTAATTGTTCCAATTTGGTTTGGCTTAATTAATACTGCATTTGCGATATTTTTATTAATGCCTTGTGCTAGAATTTTTGCATTTGTAACAAATAAATCATCGCCTACAAGTTGCACCTTATGCCCTAATTTTTGTGTAAGTTTCTCCCAACCACTCCAATCATCTTCACTTAAGCCATCTTCAATAGATACAATAGGATATTTAGCAATGAGTTTTTCATAATATTCAATCAATTCTTCGGCGCATAATTCTCTATTTTCACCTTTTAAGCAATAGATTCCTTTGTTATTTACAAATTCGCTACTTGCAACATCAAGCGCGATTGCAATTTGTTCCCCTTCTTTATATCCTGCCTTTTTAACCGCTTCTAAAATTACTTGGATAGGTTCTTCGTTGTTTTTAAGATTTGGAGCAAATCCACCTTCATCACCAATGCTTGTGATATGTTTAGAATCTTTTAGGATTTTTTTAAGATGCTGATAAATTTCTGCACTTGCACGCATTGCTTCACTAAAACTATCAAAACCTATTGGCATAATCATATATTCTTGAAAATCCACTGTGTTATCTGCGTGGCTACCACCATTAATGATATTTAGCATAGGCACAGGCAGTGTAAGAGCATTTGCTCCCCCTAAATAGCGATATAAAGGGATATTCAAACTTTGTGCGGCAGCTCTTGCAACTGCCATTGAAACACCTAATGTTGCATTTGCGCCTAGATTTGAAAAATTCTCCGTGCCATCTAATGTGATTAAAAGATTGTCAATAGCTGCTTGATCATAAGGGCTTAAGCCTATGATTTCTTCAGCAATTTTTGTTTGAACATTTTCGCAAGCCTTTAAAACACCTTTGCCTAAAAATCGCTCATCCCCATCTCTTAACTCTAGAGCTTCTCTTTTTCCAGTGCTTGCACCACTTGGCACAATAGCACTTGCAACGCTGCCATCACTTAAAAGAGCGGTTGCTTTAATGGTTGGATTACCACGACTATCTAAAACTTCCTGCGCATTAATATCATCAATATAAACCATTATTTATCCTTTCTTATTCTTCAGTATCACCATCGTTTGATAAATCATCAGTGATTGAGATAGAAGCCTTTATTTTTTCTTCAATTTCTTGTGCGATTTCTGGGTTTTCTTTTAAGAATACTTTTGCATTTTCCTTGCCTTGCCCTAGTTTTTTATCACCATAACTTAGCCATGCTCCACTTTTATCTACAATATCAAGTTTGACGCCATAATCAATTAGCTCACCTTCCTTGCTAATTCCTTCCCCAAACATAATATCAAACTCTGCTCCCCTAAAGGGTGGAGCAACTTTGTTTTTTACAACCTTTGCTTTAACGCGATTTCCAATGTTTTGTTCGCCTTGTTTTAAAGCGGCAATTCTACGCACATCAATGCGCACACTTGCATAAAACTTCAAAGCATTACCACCTGTTGTTGTTTCTGGGCTTCCATAGCCCATTACACCAATTTTCATACGGATTTGGTTGATAAAAATCACTGTGGTGTTCATTTTGTGAATCACACCTGTTACTTTACGGAGAGCTTGGCTCATTAAGCGCGCTTGAAGTCCTACATGTTGGTCACCCATATCGCCTTCAATCTCACTTTTTGGAGTGAGAGCTGCCACGGAGTCAATAACGATTAAATCCACACCACCGCTTCTTGTGAGTGTTTCTAAAATCTCTAAGGCTTGCTCTCCAAAATCTGGTTGAGAAACAAGTAAGTTTTCTACATCTACACCTAAACGCTTTGCATAAGTTACATCAAGAGCGTGTTCGGCATCAATAAAGGCACAGATTCCACCGGATTTTTGACATTCTGCTACAATTTGTAAGGCAAGTGTCGTTTTCCCTGAGCTTTCTGGTCCATACACTTCAATAATTCTGCCTTTTGGAATTCCTCCAATACCAAGTGCAATATCTAACCCTAAAGAGCCTGTGCTAATGGCATCAATCTTTTCTACAGGCTTATCGCCAAGCCTAATTAAAGCTCCCTTGCCAAAGGCTTTATCAATCTGTTTAATGGCAAGTTCTATTGCTTTTTGTTTATTTTCATCTAAAGCCATTTTTTCTCCTAAAAATTAAAAATTTAATTCTAGCCAAATAACATTAAAAAACGCAATAATGCGGAATTTTTGCAAAACAATTTATAAAGATTTCATATCTCACACAAAGCTTAATAAATTTTAGCTATAATGCAAAATTTTACAAAAAGCAGGAATCTTTATGGAGTTAATAATTAAAAAGGCATTTATGCAAGTGCTAAAAGATACGATAGGTGCGACTCCAGCGTGCGTTGAAAATAAGCTTTTGAAAGGGTATCTCTCAAGCATTGATGTGGAGTTTGAAGATGGCACGCGTAACACCATTACCTTTGTAAGTTCTAAGGAATTTTTGGAATCTTTGGGGGCGGGTTTGTTTGGAGAGATTGTATTTAGTGAGTTAGAATTGTGTGATTTATCGCAAGAATTAGCAAATCTAACCATAGGTTTAGCAAAGGTTTTAGCGGTGAAAGAAAATGTTAATTTTAACATCACAACACCGCGTGTTTTTGGGCTAGGTGAGTTTCAAAATGCACATTGTAAGAGTTTAAACTTTGCATTAAATGGGGCGACTTGTTCGCTATTTATGCACATATAAAGGAAAAGTATGCCAACAGATGAATTTACACTTGCAAAAATCCAAGCACCCAAGCAAGAAGATTTGGCGCGTTATTTAGAAGGGATTATAAATAATTATGGTGGGCTTTTGGATATGGAGGTTGTGTTCCGCTCCGAGCTTGGATCTACTAAGATTCCACTTTCTGAAATTTTGCAATTTGAAAAAGGTTCTATTATTGATTTGCAAAAGCCAGCGGGTGAGAGTGTTGAGATTTTTATTAATGGGCGGATTATTGGCAAGGGTGAAGTTATGGTGTATGAAAAAAACCTTGCAATCCGTGTGAATGAGATTTTAGATTCCAATGCGATTATTTATTATCTAACGCGTGAGAGTATTAGCACGGTATGAAAGCGATTGTTTTATTTGTCTTATTTTTTTGTATTTTTGCCTTTGGGGCAGATAATGCCACTTCATCTAAGGAAATATTAGATTTATTGCAAGAGCAAAAATTGGAATCTAGCAATGAGTTTCCTTTTCAAATGGGACAATCTCCGCTTAAGGGCATTAGTGGATTCCAGTATTTTGGTGTGATTTTGATTTTACTGGGTTTGCTTGCGTTTTTATGGGTTGTGAAAAATCGCTTAAACTCTCCCAAAGCAAAAATAAGAACAAATCCTTTAAAGTTCTTTAGCAAGGAGGTTAAAGAGGGTGAAAACCAAATAGAAATCAAGTCTGTAACAACGCTTGGTGTGCAAAGTAAGCTGGTAGTGTTTGAAGCGTATAATAAGCGGTATTTGGTGATTTTAAATCCTAATGATACAACATTGATTGATTCTTATGAAATCAAAAGCGCATTTAAGGATATGTTAGAGCAAGAAAACAATGCGAAATAATCTAATTGCCCTTTTTCTGTCTCTTTTAATCCACTTAATTCTTTTTTTGTTGCTTTTTTTGCGTTTTGAAGCAAAACTCGAAAATGTCTATAATCCACCACCTATGGGAAGTGAGCAAGGGGAGCGCGTGAGTTTGAAACATTTTAGATTCCAGCAAGGGAGCAATGCACCACAAAATATGGAATCCAAAAACACAAATGATTCCAAAGCAAGTTTAGAATCTTTAGCAAGTATGGAATCTAAAAAACAAGAGTCTAAAACACAGGAAGTTGAAAAAGAGATTTCACAGCAAAAACCAAAAGTTAGCATTGCGCAACCTAATAAAACTCCGCAAACTAAAGAATCTAAAACTTCCCAAAACTCCAAAGCATCAAAGGAGACTAAGGCTTCTCAAGTTTCAAATTCTAGAGCGCTAGAAAAAAGCTTATCATCACCTTCAATTTATGATTTTGGAGTGAGTGAGCAAACGCAACAAATCCAAGATTTATATGGAATAGAATTTGGTTCTTTAAGTCCAAATGCGCAAAGGTTCATTAAAAGCAATCTTGATAAAATTGGAAAAATCACGCAACGCTATTTAAGATACCCAGCAATCGCGGGCAAAGTTGGGCAAGAAGGCGATAATATCGTGGAGTTTTATCTCCATCCAAATGGTGATATTACGGATTTAAAATTATTGCATTCAAGCGGTTATACGCTTCTTGATGATAACTCATTGCACACCATTAAGATTGCCTATAAAGACTATCCTTATCCTATTGAAACGACAAAAATCCGCATTCGCGTGATGTATCGGATTTATTAGATATAATTTGCATTTTTAAAGGTGAAATATGCAAGATTTTTTAGATGATTTAAATCCTAGCCAGCGTGAAGCAGCGACAACCATAGATGGCGCACTTTTGATTTTAGCAGGGGCAGGCAGTGGTAAGACAAAGACTATCACTGCTCGTCTTGCGTATTTAATTGATGTGGTTGGGATTCCACCTGGCAACACCTTAACCCTAACTTTCACAAACAAAGCAGCAGGTGAAATGCAAAAACGGGCTTTAAATATGATTCAAAACACCACAATGCACCCGCCATTGCTTTGCACTTTTCATAAGTTTGGATTGCTATTTTTAAAGTTTTATATTACACATTTAGGAAGGAAGGCTAATTTTATTCTAGCAGATAGTGAGGATACTAAGCGTATTATAAAAGATCTAAATGAGGATTTAGCACCGCTTCCGCTAATCCTTAGTGAAATTTCGCGTTATAAAAATTCTCAAATCTCTCCAGAGGAAGCATTAAAATCTGCACATAATGGTACCTATAAACATATAGCAAAAATTTATGGAAAATATCAAGAATTTTTATTGCAAAAAAATATGGTAGATTTTGATGATTTACTTTTGCTTCCATTAGAAATTATGCAAGAAAATAAAGAAATTGCTAAGGAAGTGAGCGAAAAATATCAATATATAATGGTTGATGAATATCAAGATACAAACCACTTGCAATATTTGCTTTTAAAATGTTTGTGTTCTACACATCAAAACCTTTGCGTTGTAGGTGATGATGATCAAAGTATTTATAGTTGGCGGGGGGCAAATATACAAAATATCTTGCAATTTAGTGAGCATTTTAAAGGCGCAAAGGTGATTAAGCTTCAAGAAAATTATCGCTCCACACATACGATTTTACAGGCAGCAAATGCTCTGATTGCTCACAATAAGCAAAGGCTTGGAAAAACGCTAATTAGCACTCTAGGCGAGGGTAAAAAAATAGAGATTTTTCACTCTAGTGATGAGCTAGAAGAAGTGCAAAATATCACAAAAGCAATCCGCAAGCTTTTAGATTCTAATATTAGCCCTAAAGATATTGCGATTTTATTTCGTTTAAATGCGCTTTCTCGCTCGCTAGAAGAGGGTTTTAATCGCGCTAAGATTCCTTATGTTTTAGTTGGCGCAATCCGTTTTTATGAAAGAAGTGAGATTAAAGATGTGTTAAGTTATTTTCGTGTGCTTGTGAATTTAGAAGATGATTTTTCACTAGCGCGCATTATTAATAAACCAAAACGCGGAATTGGTAAGACAACACTTGATAAGGTTTTGCGCCTTGCGCAAGAACATAATACTAGCGTGTATGGGTTATTTGCTAAAGATTATAGTGCGCTTAAAGGTGCAATTAGTAAAAAGGCATATGAGAGTTTTCAAGAATTTTTTTCTACAATGTTGGGCTTGCAAGAGAGTTTGAAGCATTCTAGCCTTAATTTTATTGATGTTTTTGAAGAGAAAATTGGGCTTTGTGAAGCATTAAGTCAAAGTAATGATGAAATTGATAGGGTGAGTAATATTGAAGAATTTTATGGTGTGTATAGGGAGTATATCAAGCAAAATCCTCTAATGGAGTTAGAGGACTTTTTAAATGATTTAGCCTTAAGAAGTGATCAAGAAGATGTGGAAATGCGCACAGAAAGCAAGGGTGTGGAGGGTGTATCTTGTATGAGTGTGCATTCTAGCAAGGGACTAGAGTTTGAATATGTGTTTATTATTGGGCTTGAAGAGGGTTTTTTCCCGCTTGTGCGTGAAGATAGCAATATTGAAGAAGAGCGTAGGCTTGGGTATGTAGCTTTTACGCGTGCGAAAAAAGAGTTGTTTTTAAGTTATGTAGATTCTAGGTTTTATCGTGGGAATCGCGCAGCTTTAATGCCTTCAAGGTTTTTAGGGGAGAGTGGCGTGAGTGCGATTAAGGCGCAATTTCAAAAAAGCGTGGAGAGTGATTGTAAGAGAGATGTGTTTCAAAAGGGAGATTGTGTGATGCACAAAATCTTTGGCGCAGGTAGAATCCTAGAAGTTAGCAAAAGCGGAAAAGAAGTTAAGCTTAAAATAAATTTTGGTGGGCTTGTGAGAGATATTTTAGGAAGTTATGTGAGTAAAGTGTAGAGCCTTCAGAGAAAGCTCTCTTTTGTTGGCTTGCTTTTGATAGCTATCTGATTGCGCTTTTAAGAGCTGGAGTGCCGATATTTTTTAGTGTCGCATTGGATTTAGCGAAGTATTCTTGCCAAAAGTTTGTTAAAGATGCTAGCATTTTAGGATTGACATAGCTTTTTTTGCTGGAGATTCCAGCTCCTATAATAAATACTTCTGCTCCTCCAAAATCGCCAAAAAGATCATTTTTGGCAACAATGCTTAATTCTTTATTAGAATCAATTTGTCGCACAGCATTGTTTGCATAAAAGCTAGTGATTGCTGAATTTTCTAGCATATCAGAAGCTAAAATTACAATTTTTCGTTTAGCATTTAATGGTGCAATGACACTTTTAGCAAAATCCTTTAAGGCATATAAAATATCAGATTTTGCAATATCGTTTGTCCCAAAAGAGCCTTCAATGGATTTTTTTGTGTTTTTTCTAACAAAGCCTATTTGATCATTTAAACATTTATCTATTTTATTAAGCATTGATTTATTTATATCATATCTCTCTTGATTGCTTAAATGGGTATCAAGACTAAAATCAAATAAAGTTTCATTATATTTTCCGCCTATCAGAGCAGAAAATTTACCGATATAAATATGATTAGAGCTTTCAACAAACGAGAGTGCATTTGAGATAATTTGATCTTTTAAATTTTGGTCAAACAAAGTTGTTTCATCAATAAGAACAAAAATTGCAGTATCTATTATGTTTTGTTTATCTAACTTGTAGATTTCATAGCACCCTTTTGGTGTTGCATTTAATGTAATTCCAAATCCAAAAAGAATCAGAAGGATTTGTATAATCTTACGCATTCTCTAGTCCTTTTAATTTTTTTGTTAGAGTATCTATTTCATCTTCTAAATCTAAAATTTCATCATCAGATTTTTTGACACCCTCTTCTATGAGCGCATTTTTTTTGCGCTCTAGGCGTGTTATTTTTTTTCTTAAAGTTTCAATTTCATCAGAATTTGTATTTTGAGCGGACTCTTGTTGGCTTTGAATACTTGACTTCATAGAAGCAATATTTGCTTCGTGATTAATGTTTTTTTGTGTCTCGGATAGCTCAAGTGTTCTTTGTCCGTCATTTTCAATGCTTTTGGTTTTTAATGCTGTATGTGTTTCATTTTTTCTCGCTTCAACAATGAAATTTTCAAAGGTTCTATAAGTATCATTGTCTTTATCGACTTTGAAATTCGCTCTTTTCTTTGCGATTGTGTTGATTTGTCGTTTCATTTTACTTAATTTTTCATTTGCTTTTGCTGTGATTGCGCGTCTTTTTTGAGTGATATAATTTTGATACTCTCTAGCTGTTCTAAATCTGTGACTAGCCTCATATGCATCGCCACTATTTTTCCCAGCAAATCCCCATTTATATCCAAAGAGAATTCCTAAAATTTGAATAAAAATAAAAAGTACTGCTAATACAATGAAAGTAGCCCAACCACCTTTTCTATCTGCTTCTTGTTGTTCTTGCAATGCTTTAGCATCGGCATTACTTTGAATTTCTCCCAACTCGGCTGGAGCGGTATCGTAGATGCTAATAGAGGCTGTGGAAACTTCTTGAATAAGTTGTTTTTCTAGCACTTGTCCGCGCACATATGTAGCACCAATGGCTACAATGATAATAAAAATTGTCGTAACAATGCTAAGAATCCAAGTTTTACTATCACCTCCATTAAATCTATTGTAGGCTTGTTGCCAACTTGGTGCATTATCATCTTTATGATCACTCTGGATATCAACTTCTTCTTTGATTAAATCATTGTCTCCACGATTTTGTAGGATTCTCCCTATAACACTATTTTTATAAATTTCCCCTCCGGCGGAGTGCGTAAGAAATACTAAAAGCGCTGAGATAACAAAAGCGATTCCAATAGCTCCTTTTTGTTGCAAGCTTTCACTTGCGCCCGGGATTGTGTATCCTGCTAAAACATAAGCAAACCCTAACGCTTCTGCAACAACTAAACCAAGAATCACAACCCATATAAAAAAGGGTGTCGGACTTCTGCCTTGCTCCCCAATTTTTCTAAGATAGGAAACACATTTATTGTAGTATTCTGGATCTTCAATTTCTCTGTCGTAGTAGTCTAAATATTTATAACACAAATTTGTTTCGCAATCGCGCCATATTGTATTAGATTGGATAGCTGCATCATTGGTTGATACTCTGGCAATTGTTCCAATTGCTGGAAAATCTGTTTTGAAATTTAACCACCAAAAATTAACTGCATTTCGGAATGCTTTATTAAAAGCATATAAAGCAATCAATAAAACCAAAAACAAGCTTGCCATAATAAGCCCTGCCAAGAGCTTATTTAGCATAATCCATGCTAAAATTTCTTGCATTTTTTCTCCTTATTTTTTAATAGGCTTTAATTCAAATTCTTTTTCTAGAATATCTCCATTTGCACTATAATACATATATCCCTTAGCTTGACTTGCATTTTTATTATCAAAGACTATATCCATACATTCAAAGGAAGCATTTTTGCTATCTGCATAAACTCTATAAAGCAAGCCATTGCTTCCATTATAAGTGTTGGTTTTTGTAGAGATGGCTTGATTTGCCTTTGCTTTGGAGCCTACAACATAATCTTTGTAAAGATAGACTTTTGGGTTTTTAGCAACTTCATTATCTGCTAGCACCGCAATAGGGGCTATGCCGATTAAATGATTTCCGGCATTTGCACTCCAAGAGCTCGCGTTAAGCCCCTTTCTAAACTTTGAAGTTTTGGGCAACTCTTTATCATTTGCTAGAGATTTAGTCGGTGTATCATCAATGTATCTAGTATTTAAACAATTTAGCATAATATTATTATCTGCGTATGCTTTTGTTGCAAGAGAGAAAAAACTATTTTTTTGTATTTTTCCAAATTCATCTGTTAATGCTAGAAGTGTATTTTTGCTTTTAATGCCACCAAAGTCCATTCCTTGTGTTATAGGAAGTTTGGAATCCTTTTTGGAGGTTTGTGCTAGAGTTTCTTTTAAGGATTTTTGTGAAGTCTTTTGCATAACTTCTTTTTTGGTTTTGGTTAAAAATTTTGTATTTGTAATATTTTGTGAAGTATAGAGTGCCACATCTGCTTCATTGTCAAGCTCTATAATTTCAACACGGCGATTTTCTGCTCTACCTTTTTTTGTATTATTATCTGCTTTTGGCTGTGTTGAACCTGCTCCTTGATAGTAAATATTTTTTGTGCTGACGCCATTTTGGGCAAAGACTTTTCCAACAGCTCTAGCGCGTTTTTCACTTAATTTTTGATTAAATGCGCTATTGCCTGTATCATCCGTGTGCCCTACAATAAGAATCTTTTTGTTCTTTACTTGATAGGTTTTAGCAATTTGGGTGTAATAATCTTTTGCGTTTGGATTAAGAGTTGAGCTTGCGGATTTAAATTGATTGTTATCTTTAATGATGACTTTATCGTTTTTTTGACTTGTTCCATCTTTTTTAATGTTCTCAAACTCTATTTTTACATTTTTTGCCTCTGAAATTTTGCGTTGCTCTGCACGCCTTTTGTCTATATAATCTCCTATAAAAAAGCCTGCTATTCCACCAGCTATTGCTCCAATTCCAGCACCGACTAATGCACCACTATTGCCACTAACTTGCTTGCCAATAATAGCTCCAGTTCCAGCTCCAACTAAAACTCCACCAGCAGTTCCACTAACTTTACCTATGTTTTGTTGATTAATTGCACAACCGCTTAAAACTATGGCAAGAGCAACTGATACACAACCTTTTTTTAAAGCCATTGATTAAGTTCCTTTTAAAAAACAAAAGCCTATATTCTATCTTTTGATTTTTTAAAGATTGATAAAATTGTTTTTGTAAATATCTTTGGAATTTTTACGCAAGAAAAGGCGTGTGATTTCGCCTAGTAAAATCACACTAAAGCCCACGCAAATAATTTTGCACCAAAGGATAAATTCTAAAGGCTGTGTTTGAAAAGCACTTCCGCCAAACTCCACAATTAGCACTTGCAAGGCAAAGGTTAGCACAAAAGTCCCTAGCATAAGGCGATTGCCTAAGAGATTGCTAAAAATGCTGTGATTATTAAGCTCCCTTGCGTTAAAGGCGTTAAAAAGCTGAAAAATCACAAAAAGTGTGAAAAGCGCCGTGCCTTTTTGCTCTTCGCTTGCGCCTAAAAAGTTCGTAAAATACTGCAATAAGCACATTATGGCAATAAAGATTCCACTGCTTAGAATTAGCACAAGCATATTGCGTGTAATAATGTTGGAATCGCGTTTTGTGGGCTTTTGGTCCAAGACATTTTTACAGACAGGTTCTAAGCCTAGTGTAAGGGCGGGCGGTCCGTCCATTATGAGATTTACCCAAAGCAGTTGCAAGGCGCTAAAAGGCGCGGTAAATCCGCACACAACAGCGGCTAGCACGATAAGCACGGAGCTTAGATTCACGGTGAGTTGGAATTGGATAAAGCGTTGGAAGTTTTGGTAGATTCCCCGTCCCCATTCTATCGCCTTTACAATGGTCGCAAAGCTATCATTTAGCAAGATAATATCACTTGCTTCTTTGGAGACTTCTGTGCCACAAATCCCCATTGCAATGCCTACATCAGAATGTTTAAGGGCTGGCGCATCATTGATTCCATCGCCTGTTAGGGCTACAACATTACCTTGTGCTTTTAAAGCATTTACAATTTGCATTTTTACACTTGGTGTGGAGCGGGCAATAATGGTAATATCCGGGAGTATTTTTAAGAGTTCTTTTTGGCTTAATTTTTCTATAACTTGAGCCTCAATGGCGATAGAATGTTCGTTTAATAAATGGAGTTGATTGCCAATTGCCTTTGCAGTCTCTAGGTTATCGCCTGTTAGAATTTTAAGCGCAATGCCAGCTCTCTTGCATTCCATAATCGCTTCATAGGCATCTTCACGCAATGGGTCAGCAATGGCTACAAACCCGCAAAACTCCATTTGTGATTCCAATTTTTCGCGCTCTATTTTTGTGGTATTAGCATTTAATGGAATCTCTTTTTGCGCAAAGGCAATTACGCGATAGGCTTTAACCTGATAAGATTTGATTTGCTCTTTTATGGAATCCAAATTTGCAAATGCCTTGCATTGCGTGAGAATCTTTTCTGGTGAGCCTTTAGAATAGCACATTAGCTGATTATCAAAGCGTGCTAGAGTGGTCATATTTTTTGTTTGTGAAGCAAAGGGGAAAGAGTGTAAAATCTCTGCTTTTTTGCGTAAGGGCTTATAGTCAAATTCTAGCTTTTTAGCATACACTAGCAAAGCACATTCTGTGGGATTGCCGATAAATGTGTCGTTACTCCCTAAGTTTGCTGTGGAGTTTAGGGCGCAATTTTCTAAGAAGTGTTGCGTGGCTTTGGGGTTTTCTTGTTCTAAGTAGCAATGTTCCACCGACATTTTGTTTTGCGTGAGTGTGCCTGTTTTATCACTACAAATGATATTTACACAACCGATTGTTTCACACGCAATTAGCTTTTTTACTAGGGCGTTTTGCTTAGACATTTTGATGATATTTAAGGCTAAAGAGATAGCAACAATGGTAGGCAAGCCCTCTGGAACGGAAGCGACAATTAAAACAATACTAGAAATAAACGCTTGTGCGATGTTAGAGAAAGCAACTTCACCCCTAAAAATAAAGAATCCTATTTGGATAAAAAAAGCTAGCATTGCAGCACTTGCGCCAAAGAGAGTGATTTTGCCACTTAGAGTTTTTAGTTTCTCTTGTAAAGGTGTTGTGGATTTTTGCTTAGAATCAAGGGCGGCTGCAATTTTACCAAATTCTGTGTTATCTCCTGTGGCGATACAAAGAGCCTTTGCATTGCCTTGTGTGATAAAACAGCCCCGATAGAGCATAACAGAGTTTGGAATCTCATCTAGAGGTGTGTTTAAATTAGCTTCAGATTTCAAGCTTGGCACGCTTTCGCCAGTTAGGCTTGATTCATCGCAAAGCAAGCTTTGTGCGTGGAGAATCACGCAATCGCTTGGAATCTTATCGCCGCTCTCTAATAAGATAATATCGCCTACAACGACTTCATCTTGCAAGATTTGTGTGATTTCACCATTGCGCAAAAGACGCACTTTGTTGCCTTGCGTGATTGCATTTAGAGTTTCAAAAGCTTTTTGACTGCGGCGTTCCATTGTAAGTGTAATTGCAATGGAGAGAAAGATTGCAATAAAGATTCCAACGCACTCTAAAAAGTTCGCATTGCCGTGAGCTAGAAACTCATAAGTGTTAATGCCAAGCGCTAAGAGTGCGGCAAAAAGTAGTAAAAGCACCATAGGCTCTTTAAAGGCTTCAATAAGTTCATTTAAAAGTGTGGGTGGTGGAGTTTTGCTAAAAGTATTGTTACCAAACTTTGTGCGATTAGATTCTACTTGCGCTTGTGTTAAACCGAAATCGGAATCAGTTTTTAAAGCGGTTTGTAGCGCTATGTCTTGTGGTGTTTTTATAGGATTCAATTTGGCTCCTTTTGCTAAATATGAGCCAAAATTTTAAAAAAGGGATCATATATAGCTTCTCTATAAAGTTATATATGAGTCTCATAATTTAAGACAAAACCAGAATCTAAAGATTCATTATGTTGGCTTGCCACGCTATGCGCTTACTACTCCCTCATAAGTTTTAAAATTGTAGCAAAATTTCATAAAAAACAAAATACCTACATATCCTCTTCTTTTAGTGCCGCGCGTGATTCTTCACGCACTCTATCCATTCCAATATAAAATTCTTTCATCATTGATAAAAATAGATATTTACCCTGTGTGGTTGGATAATAATCTTGCCCTTGCTTGTAGATATTGCCACTTAGGCGCAAGAAAGAAAGTTCTTTAAACAAATCCCATTCTAAGTTTGCGTTATAACGCTCTTTGAAGCGTTTGGCGCTTGCCTTACCGCCAAAGAGTTCTACCATTAAGCGGTATTGTAATTGTGATTTTTTGGAGTATTTGCGCTCCCTTGCCACACCCATTTGTCCATTTTGGATTTTTTGTGCGTATTCTTTTAGAGAAAATGTGTTGGTATAGAGTGTGCCATTTAAGAAGCTAAAAGAGCCAGATCCAATTCCTACATATTCATCATTATCCACAACATATTCATCAAAAATTTCGCTTCCCTTGTGGGAGAATGCCCAGCTTGAAAGTGGCGTGAAGTCATTTTGTAAGCTCTCTAGGATTTGTTCATAGAGTTGTGCTTCATTTTGTAAGCTCACTTCACCTATGGAGCGTTTTAGGATACTTTTAACAGAGGGTGAAGACATTAGCGGATAGGTTGTAAGTTGGTTGGGCTTTAGTTGTTTAATTAATTCTAAGTCTCTTACTAACATTTCTTGTGTTTGGTTTGGAAAATTAAAGATTAAATCTACATTTAAAATTGGTAAGATTCCTATGGCTTGTTCTAGTTTTTTGTAGGTTTCTTCCCCGCTACCAAACTTTTCATAGCGCCCAATTTTGCGTAAGATTCCATCATCAAAGCTTTGCACACCAACAGAGAGTCTATCTACTCTTCCTTTAAAGGATTCTAGCGTTTCTTTTTGCAAGTGGTTAGGATCAGACTCACAAGAAACTTCTTTAATGTTAAAAAGAGATTTTGCAAGATCTAGTGTTTTACAAAGCTCATCAGGCATAATGGAAGTTGTGCCACCGCCTACATACACTTCGCTAAAGTCATAGCCCAAATCTTTAACCATTTGCATTTCTTTACGCAAGTTTTCAAAGTAGAGTTTGGCTTTTTCTTCTTGGAATAAAAAACGATTAAAAGAACAATAAGTGCAAAGGGTTGCGCAAAATGGAATGTGCATATATAAAAGATAACTTTTATCTTGCACTTTTTTAGGGTTTGGTGCTGGGAGTTTTGTAAGGGAGCTTGGGCGTAAGTGCAAATAACGCTGCGTTGCATAGCGCATTAGTGTATTTACAAGTGAAATAGAAAAGTTTTGCTGTATCATAGAAATTGCCAATAATATTTAAAAATTAATCGCGGAATTATAAGAGATAATTTTTAAATTGAGATAAATGAAAAGTTGGAATCTAAAGTGTTAAGAAAGCTTAAAGCACACTAGGTGCCTTAAGTTACGCCATAATATCTAATAAATTGTTGCTTTGGCTTGGAGCTTGTGTTGGTTGGCTTGGTGCTTGTTGTGTTTGTAAATTACCTTGCGCACCTTCCATTCCACTTAGGATTGAACTCATAATTGCTTCTTCGCTATCCATAGCTTTTTTAAGAACGCTTAGGTTTCCACTTAACGCTACTGCACTGCTGTCAATACCTGAAATCATAATAGACTCCTTTCTTATGATTTATCATTCTTTACTAAAAAGAACTGACGCATTATATATCGGCTGTTTTTACAAAATCCTAAAAAATAAAAAATTTATTTATATTTAGTTTCTAAATAATTTGTTAGAATTGCACTCTTTTAAGTCTAGTTAAGTAAAGGGTAGGTTTATGAAAAAGTTTTTAAAAATTCTTGGCGGCGTTATTATTGTTTTGCTACTTGTTGTTGGGGGCTTGTTGGCTTGGCTATTTTCAAGCAGTGGAAATGCATTTTTAAAAGATAAAATCACAGAAATAGCAAACCAAAAAGCTCCGATAGGCTTGGAATTTACGCATTTTAATTTAGGCTTTAATTCTTATGCGTTTGCAATCACAGATAAGCAAAATTCTAAAATCGCAATCAATGGGGATTATTCACTTTTTACGCTTAATACAAATGCAAAAATTAATGCGATACTTAAAGATTTATCCCCTTATGAAAAACTTTTAGGAATGCGTTTAAATGGTGGCGTTAGTATAGATGGCGATATTATCAAGCAAGCCAATCATTTAGGGGTTAAAGCAAATATTAATGCGTTTAATAGCGCGATTTTTGCCGATGTTAGTTTAGAAGACTTCAAGCCTAAACGCTTATTTTTAAATAGTAAAGAAGGCATTAATATAGAATCCTTGCTAGTCTTTTTAAATCAGCCTAAATACGCCACAGGTAGAATTCTTCTTAATGCGGATATGGACATTTCAAATTTGCAAGCACCAAGTGGGGGATTTACCATTGCTTCAAATGCAATTACTCCAAATGCTACACTTTTGAAAAAAGCTTATGGACTAATGCTTCCTAGCGGTTCTATTAAGCTTGCAATTAATGGCGTTGCAAAGAGTGATAGTATCACAACAGAATTGCTTGCAACTTCTAGTTATTTAACAATGGAATCTAAAAATCTAAAAGCAAACATTGTAGATTTTTCTAGTAATGGCGCGATACAAATAAGCGTGAAAAATATCGGCTTTAATGATTTTATGTTAAAAACTCCGCTTGTGGCAAATCTTAATTTAAAATCTAGCAAAATTACAAATCAAGAAGCAACACTTGCTCTAAATGTTCTAACAAATCCAATTTTAGCGCATATTGTAATGCCAAACTACACACCGCAAAGCATAAAATTAAATGCGCAAGATTTGAGCTTAAATGAGCTTGTTAATCTAGCAGGAAGCTATGTAGATATGAAAGATTACGCATTAAATGGAAGTTTAAATCTAAATGCGCTTGTGGATAAAATCCAGCTTTCCCCATTAAGTTACACACTAAAAGGTGATGTAAAAAGCACGCTTGCAAACTTAAGTTATCAAGGTTTAGAACTTGGCAAGAATAACACGCTAAGTGCAGAATTTAGTGGAAATGCTAAGGATTTAAAGGTGCAAGCAAAAAGTGATTTGTTTGACTCTAAAATGCTTGCAAATGCAGAGTTGCAAAACAATGCGCCCAAAAATGCACAAGTAGAAATTGAAGCTTTAAATTTGCAAAAGCTTGCAAAACTTCTACAATATGATGCGCAAGGTGCTTTAAATGCAAAAGTAGATTTAAAGAATTTTGAAAGCTTTGATGGAGATTTTAGTTTAGATTCCAAACAAATTACACTTGCAAAGAAAACTTTAAATGCCTTAAGTGGAATGGAGTTTAAAAAGGATTTAAGTTTTGCTCTAAATGGTAGTGGTCAGTTAAAAAATGGAGCAGGCACAGCTTCTTTAAACATTGATGGCAAGGATATTCAAGCAAATATTAAAAATGCAAAAGTTAATCTAAAAAATAATGCGTATTCTGCGGATTTTTCTCTAAGCACACCTGAGATTGCAAACATTAATCCTCTCAAAATGGCACTAAAAGGTGCGTTAGCATTTAATGGAAGTGCAGGTTTTGAAAATAATAAGTCAAGCCTAATTCTTCAAAATAGCGATTTTGGAAGCTTAAATCTAGCCTTAAAAAATGAAAAATTGCTTCTTAGTGGTAAAGATTTAGATTTGAAAAAAATTGCAAACTTTACAGATAATGGTAAGTTAATTAAAGGTGGAATCGCAAATATTAATGCGGATTTAAGTATTCAGGGGAATGATGCAAAAAGCATTATTAAGCATTTAAATGGAAGTGCAGAGCTAAACACTAGGGATTTAGAGATTTATAGCCTTGATATTGACGCGTTAGCAAAAAGTTATGAAAACACAAACAGCGTAAATTTACTTGATGTGGGTGCATTTGTGCTAGCAGGTCCGCTTGGGATTGCCGCAACAAAAGGAAGCAATGCAGGAATGCTTGGGTTAAATTCTGTGGTAAATTCTAAGAGTGTGATTAAGGAATTAGAAGCAAAATTTATCCTTAAAAATGGAGTAGCACACGCACAAGATGTAGCCTTTGCAACAGGTAAAACTAGATTAGCAGCCATTGGTGCGATTAACCTTAATAATAATGCATTTGAAAACTTCTCCATTGGACTTTTAGATGAAAAAAATTGTGCAAAATATGCGCAAAAGATTAAAGGAACGCTAGATAATCCTAAAATTGAAATCACACAAACCACAATCAAAACGGCAGTAAATCTTGCAAATTCTATCTTTAAAAAGCTAAAAAAGGGAGCAGAAGTTGTTACAGAGCCTGTTTTAGGGGAAGCTAAAGCTTGCACACCATTTTATAATGGTAGCGTGAAACATCCACAATAAAGGAATATAATGCGATTAATTTCTTGGAATGTTAATGGACTAAGAGCGTGTATGAACAAGGGATTTATGGAGTTTTTTAACTCTGTAAATGCTGATGTGTTTTGTATCCAAGAATCAAAAATGCAAAGAGAGCAGGCGGAATTTGATTTTCCAAATTATGAAGAATATTGGAATAGCGCAGAAAAAAAAGGCTATTCTGGAGTAGCAATTTTTAGCAAGATAAAACCTTTAAGCGTGGAATATGATATGGGGATTGCCCACCACGATAAAGAAGGGCGTATTATTACAGCAGAATTTAGCGATTTTTATCTTGTGAATGTCTATACGCCTAATTCTAAAAGAGAGCTTGAACGCTTGGAATATAGAATGGAATGGGAAGATGATTTTCGCGCGTTTTTGAAAAACTTAGAATCTAAAAAGCCTGTGATTGTGTGTGGTGATCTTAATGTCGCACATAAAGAGATTGATTTAAAAAACCCTAAAACAAATCGTAGAAATGCAGGATTTACTGACGAAGAAAGAGAAAAAATGAGTGCGCTACTAGATTCTGGCTTTACAGATACTTATCGCCATTTTTACCCTGAAAAGCAAGGGGCTTACACTTGGTGGAGCTATATGGGCAAGGCTAGGGCAAACAACACGGGGTGGCGGATTGATTATTTTTTATGTTCTAAAATTTTAGATTCTAGATTAAAAAGTGCTAGCATTTACCCTGAAATTTTAGGAAGTGATCATTGTCCTGTGGGAATAGAAATTGATTGATATAGATAATCAAACTAAAATCAAATTTGATTCTAGCTTTTTAGCATTTTTAGATTCCATATTTTTAGAAATTTTAAAAGACTTAGGATTGCAAGATAAGCAATGCGAGCTTTTATTTGTGGAGAATGCAAAAATCCAAGCATTAAATTTAGAATTTAGAGGGATTGATAAGCCAACTGATGTGTTATCTTTTCCTTTAGAGTTTTCTCTGCTTTTAGGAAGTATTGTAATTTCAGTAGAGTTTGCAAGTAAAATTGCACAAGAATTAGGGCATAGCTTAAATGATGAAATCGCCTTGCTTTTTATCCACGGAGTGTTGCATTTGCTAGGATTTGATCACGAAGTGGATAATGGGGAGCATAGAGAGAGAGAAAGAAAGATTGTAGAGAAGTTTGGCTTGCCTAAGAGTTTGATTGTGCGCACACAAGGTTAAAGCAAGGATTAAAATGTTAGGAAAAACACATATTGCCTTCGCGCTTGGGCTTGGCGCGCTTGGAGCGGTTGGCTTTTCTGCTCTAACGCAAACTTCGCTAAGTGCTAAGGATTTAGGCGTGTTTTATGGCGCGATAACCTTAGGCGCGTTGTTGCCTGATATTGATGAGCCAAATTCTACTATTGGTAAAAAAACTATTGGAATTTCAAATGTAATTAAAGCGATTTTTGGGCATAGGGGGCTAACGCATAGCCTTAGTTTTCTTATAATAGTTGGAATCTTATTATTGCTTGCAAGTGCCTTTGGGGCAGAGTTTTTAAAAGGGATTCCACTTGTTAGTGGATTTGTTAAAGACTTAGATGAAGCGGTGCTTGAAATTTTTGTTTTTGGAGTTTTATTAGGTTGTGTGTTTCATCTAATGGGAGATATGCTAACGCCTAGTGGAGTGCCATTGTTTTTGCCCTTTAGTGCAAAATCTGTGCATTTAATTCCCGCTTTTTTGCGCTTTAAAACAGGGGGAATTTGGGATTATGTAATCGGGGCGTTTAGTCTTTTTGTTTTTGGGGCTTTAAATTATTTTGGATTCCAACTTTAAGGGGAGCGTGTGAAAGCAAAAGTGCTATTGTTAGAAGATGATGTAGCATTGCAAGAAATTATTGCAGAGTGTTTAGAAGAAGAGGGTTATTTTGTAGTGTGTTGTGATAATGGCTTAGAAGCGGCAAACAAGGCTTATGAAATGGATTTTGATATTTTATTGCTTGATGTAATGGTTGCTGGACAAAATGGCTTTAAAGCCTTAAGAGAGATTAGAGAGAGTGGTAAAGATACGCCAGCAATTTTTATCACAGCGTTAAATTCGCTAAAGGATTTAGAAGTTGGTTTTAAAAGTGGCTGCGATGATTATTTGCGCAAGCCTTTTGAGCTTTCAGAATTGCTTTTGCGCATTGAAGCACAGCTTAAGCGCAAGGGGAAAAACACACTTTTTGACTTTGGCAATGGATATTGCTTTGATAGTAAAACAGAGATTTTGTATTTTGAAAATAAAATCCAAAAAATGCCCTCAAAAGAGAGAGAACTTTTGAAGCTTTTGTTAAAACATAATGGAGAGTTTGTAAGTTTGGAGCAAATTTATTCTGTGCTTTGGGGATATGATGAAGAGCCAAGCGAGCTTAGTTTGCGCGTGTATATCAAAAACTTGCGCCATATTGTAGGAAAGGATAATATTCTAACAAGGCGCGGTGAAGGATATTGTTATAAAAGGGCTTAAAATGGCAAAATTTAAAATGGATATGAGCAAAAAAACCGCTTTTAAGATTTTGGCATTGTATATGCTAACAAGTTTTGTTTTTTTGGCACTTGTGTTTTATGGCTGGTATGGCACAAAGAAAGATTCCATTGTAGAATCCAAAATTAACACGCTTTTTGAGAATGCGCATTCTTTGGTGGTGTATTTGTATGAACAGGTGCAAAATTCCCTCTCTAAAGACTTAGATTATAAAAAGCTTTTAAGCTCTGCACATAATGAACTTGGAATTTCTTTTTTGCTTATTAAAGAGAATGGAGAAATCCTTTTTAATGCATTAGAAAATTTGCAAAATCCTAAACAGATTCAAGCGATTTTAAATGCACAATCTCTTTTAAAAGCTCCAAATCATAGGGGCGATAAAATTGTGCTTAAAGAAGATACAATGTATCTTATTACACAGCGTATAGGCGGGAGATTCTGGCATTTAATGCAGCAGAGTTTTAGCAATTCTAAAATGGAATCTAAAAACAATATTTATATGCTTGTGTCTTCAAAGGGTATAAAATCTGAACTTTATACTCTTCTTGGTGTTATCTTTGCAAGTTTTATTGCCGCGCTTTTAGCAATCAGTTTGGTTGCGTATTTTTTAGTTTCTTTGAGTCTTAAGCCTTTAAAAGAAAAAATCCAGCAATTAAATGCGTTTATTAAGGATTCTACACACGAGATAAACACGCCTTTAAGTGTAATTTTGATGAGTGTTGAGCGTATTAAAATGTATGAGTTAAGCACACATCAACAACAAAAATTTGAGCGTATAAAACTAGCAGCACAAACACTAGAGCAGATTTATCAAGATTTGCTTTTTTATGCTTTTGATGAAGCAAAGGATTTAAAATTAGAAAATGTTGCTTTAACACAATTAATCGCTGAACGCATTGCGTATTTTGAGCCATTTTTTAAGAAAAAAAACATTGCAATTTGTTTTTCTTTAGAGCTTGAAAATAGTGTAGAGAGTGTTATAAGTGCAAATTACAGCAGAATTGTGCGTGTGGTGGATAATCTTTTAGATAATGCCTTAAAATACACGCAAAGTGGCGGAAGCGTGGAAGTTGTTTTGGGCGAGAATTTTTTAAACATAAAAGATAATGGTTGTGGAATCCCAAAAGACAAAATGGATAAAATTTTCAAGCGTTATTACCGCGCAAATGCTAATCAAGGTGGATTTGGAATCGGACTTGCCCTAGTGCAACAAATTTGCACGCTTTATAATATTACAATCACTTGCAAGAGCGAAGAGGGCAAGGGAAGTGAGTTTAGATTGCAGTGGAATTAGAGGCTTGCAGCACTTTAAAATCTTACTAAAAGATATTTTCACGCTTCCATAGTAAAAGGTTGGAATCTAGCAGTTCTTCATTGATTTTTATCGCTAGATTATTTCGCATTTCAAAAAAGTAGTAGAAAATCTCTAAATCCTTGCTTGGGACAACGCTTTTTAGATTGTTTTTCGCAAAGCCTTGTGTGCCTTTGGTGGTTTTGGTATCGCTTGTGCCTTGCTTTTTACGCTCAGTTTTTGTAAAGGCATTTGGGTCTTTTCCCATTATGGCATTTGTGATGTCATAAAAGCTGTCATTATAATCTTTGTTTTGATAATAGGGATTTGCGTGATAGTATTGAAAAATTTCTAGTGCGGCGTTAAAAAGGCTTTTGGCTTCTTTGCTAAAGTGAAATTGTTTTAAAAACTCTCTAAAGTCAAAGGGTGGAATCTCTGGTGCTTTAGAATCATCAAAAAGACTTTTCTCATAGCCGATAAGCTCGGCATTTTCAGGATAAAGCACATTTAAATCATTATGCCTACACGCTCCGCCTAAGTCTTCAGCACTAAAAGGCATAATGTAGTTTTTAAGAGTTACCCCCCCCCGTTAGTAACGGCTTTATTTGTGAAAGCCATTCTTAAATAAAACAAAGAAAATGCAATAGAATCGCTAAATAACTCTTGTGAGATTTCGCTCAACTTGCCCTTTAACACATAATCATTGCGTTCAAAATATTTATGATGAGTATTGAAATTCAATCCTTTAGAAAGTAGGCAGTATTGTAAATTTTCAGTGGTGATTGGGGTTTGATTTTTACTAGGCTTATTGGTCATATTGATACTACTTTCAAGATAACTATAATTCCCTAAAATCATTCCCTTTTGATTCTGCTTTATCGCTGTGTCTATTTCTTTCACTAAGCTAGGTCGCTTTAAATCATAAGTATAGGATTTGACATAATTAAAGCCAATTTTATCTTTCTCATAACGCTTAGCGGTAAAAGACTTATCATTTATCGTATCGCCTAAGTGTTTGCTAAAAATGATTTGAGAGATACTCCAATCGCTTAGATTAAAGGTTTTAGCTGTGCTAAAAATATGGCTATACATTTTAAGCTTAGAATTTATGTAATATTGAAGCTCATCGCGCAAAAAGCTTTCTGTCATATAGTAAAACACAATGACTTCAGGCTCTAGCTTTAAAACTTTATTAAAAAAGCTTATTGCCTTGTTTTCTTTCCTGCCCTTTTGCCTTTGATATGGCGGGTTCATAATCACCATCAGCTTTTTCTTTTCTCTTTTGACTATTTCGCTTATAGAAAGCCCTGTCCCGCCGTGTATAAATTCTGGTTCGCTAGAATCTTTTAAATAATCAAATTGCACCACATTTTCAAAATCCTTAATCTTACAAATATCCACATCTTTAGAATCTAGTGTGCTTAGATAGCACTGCTTTTTTATCTCTTTTGGGAATTGATTTTCTAAGTTTCCTACACCGCAGCAAGGGTCATAAATGATATAGTCTTTTAAGTCTGTTTTAGAATCTTGGCAATACTGCTCTAAAATCTTGTTTTGCTCACTCACAAAGAAAAAGGGCGTGTATTCTCCGCCTGTGTCTTTTCTGTATTTATCGGTATAAAGCAGGTGCGATTCTTCTAGAATCTTTAAAAATTCATCTTTTGCGGGTGGGCGTTTGTATTTGTCCCAAAAGGCTATGTAGGCTTGTAGATTTGGGATAGTATAGAATTTTTCATTTTTATCATCTATGAATTTTACTTCTTGTTTATTTTCATTTATTTCTATACTAAAGGCGTTTAGGTCTGTCCCCTCTCTAATGAGTGGCTTTTGTGAGCCTAAGTCTGTGCCTACGATTATAAGGCTGTCTTTATATTTGGTATTATTTAGCATATCTATTAGAAAAAGGTTGATTAAGATTTGTTCGTTTTTTATCTCATTTTTGAATTTTATGCTCTCTTTCCACGCGTGAAAAATGGTTATCATATTTTTAAGCGTGATAGAAATTTCTAAATCCTCGCGTTTTAGCAGGTTGGCATAAAACTCTTTAATCTCATCATTTTGATATTTGATAATCTTTGCACTTTGCTTTAGCCTGTCATTTATCCTGTCTATCGCATCGCGTGTTGGAGTGCTAGGGGTTTCACTCTCCCAATGGAAGTCGTTATTAAACATCACAGAATCATCTAAAAGCTCAATAAACTCTAAAACATCATTGCCATTTTCTTTATAGATTAGGGCTAGGTGGTTTAGAATTTGTTTTTGCTTTTTATTGGTTAGCACGACTTGAGCTAGGGCTTTTGCTCTTTCTTGTGGGTTTAGGGTAACTTTTGCTTCAATGTATAAAAGCGGATTGCCCTTTTTATCAAGCAGGATAATGTCTCTTCGCTCATTATCATATTTGCAAAGCTTAAGGTTAAAATACTCTTGGCTAAATTTGACTTTGTAGTCTATCTCATCTTGTGGTTGTTTTATCATTTAAACTCCTGCACCCTTAAAGTTTGGTATTGTAGTAGAAAATGCTTTAAACTCTTGTTGTTTTTAACTCTTTTTAGTCTTTTAAAATTTCTAAAAATATGGAATCTAAATTTAATGGAGCTGTAAAAGTTGGAATAGTAATTGCTTGATTCTTTGCAAAATACTTTATTTTTAAAGGATTGCAAATGTTACGATCTTTATGGTCAGGCGTTAGTGGTATGCAAGCGCATCAAATTGCATTAGATGTTGAATCAAACAATATTGCAAATGTCAATACAACGGGCTTTAAATATTCTAGAGCAGATTTTTCTACTATGGTTAGTCAAACAAAGCGTTCTGCTACGATTCCTTATGCTGGTTATGGCGGGGTAAATGATTTTTCTGTTGGGCTTGGAACTGGAATTGAAACAACAACTAAAATTTTTGAGCAGGGTTCTTTGCAAAATACTGATAGAAAGGGAGATTTGGCATTAGAGGGCAAAGGAATGTTTGTTGTTAGTAATAATGGCGGATATTCTAATATGTATACAAGAGATGGTGCATTTATGTTTGATGCAGTAGGGAATCTCGTAAATACTAGCGGTTTTATTGTGCAAGGTTGGGTTAGAGATTTATCTAAACTCAATTGTGCGTGTGGAAGCGATTCTTTAAATCGTGTAGATTCCACAGGTCCTGTTGGGAATATTACCATTGATCCACGCCTTACAATCCCAGCTAAAAAAACAGGTGTGGTTGTGGGGAATATCAATTTAACAAGTGGGAATAAAACAGAAAATATTGGTTGTCCAAGTCCACTTGATAGCTCAAGTGCAAATAATTATGTAGCAGGAGGCTTAGATAGGCTTTATGATACCTCAGATAAGCAGCACGAAATCCCACAAGATATGGGAGTAATGTTTAATGACGCTGGGGAGGCTATGCGCTTACAAGAAGGACAGGGGATTTGGATAAGTTATCAAACAGCTACGGCACCAGCTTTAACGCTTAATAATAATATGCCAGCAGGTGCGGTTACAACAACAGTTAATATTAATGGGCAAGAAATCACTTGGACAAATGATCCTACTGCAAATGGTTCTAGCCACTTGCTAGCCGCACAAAGAGCGATTAATAATTATAAAGATAAAACAGGTGTAGAAGCAATCATACAAGGCGACACATTAGTTTTGCAAAACAAAAATCAACTTGATGGTGATGGTAGCAATAAAAATATCCGCGCAACAGGATTTAATAATGGAATTTTTCAAAATGGTGGATTTGGTGGTAATAATGGTACTGCAACCGTTACCACTGCTTTTGAATACAGATATAGCAAGCAAACAACACCAAGCTTAGATGATGGGCAGTTTAGAAGCACAGAAGATTTGCGCATACTTATGCAGCACGATGCAAACCGCGTAAAAGCCTTTGGTGGAGATTCTACTGCTTATGGAAATGCGGCAGGGCAAAATGCAGGTAGGGTTCCAGATAACTATGGCGAGAGTGCTTATGGAGTTAAGATTACTTTAAATAGTCTTGGACAATTTGAGATAAATAACCAAGATGATGGGATTAAAGCAAGTGCAGCAGCTGGTCCGGGTGGATTCCACAATCCAGAATTTGATAGCTTAAATATCTTTGTTTCTGCCTTTAACGATGAAAACAACACAACAAATGTGCTTTTCAAAAATCAAATGAAAGCAATGAATACAGGTGTGCTAGTAGAAGGCGGACAAGTTACAACAACAGCAGGTTTAAGAATGGCTACATTTGCACAAACTGTGGATATTTATGATAGTTTAGGAAATAAACACGAATTTACAATGCAGTTTGAAAAAGTGGGAGAAGCGGAATGGAGCTTCCGGATTATTGTGCCAGAGCCAGCAGAACTTATTGGCTCTAGTGCGCAACGCCCAAATATTTTAGAAGGCGGTAGTGTAACCTTTGGGGAAAATGGAGAGCTATTAGGGGTAAATCCATCTAGCATTCAGTTTAAGCCAAACACAGGGGCTTCATTCCCACAAAATATTGAACTAGACTTTGGAAAAGGCGGTGGGTTTGATGGACTTACAAGCACTTCTAGGGAATCCCAAGCACAAAATGTTAATGGTGATGGCTATGCTTCTGGCGTTTTGAAAGAATATTATTTTGACGCAACAGGAACTTTAATAGGAAGTTTTGATAATGGGCAAAATCTAGCTTTAGCACAAGTGGCAATTGCAACATTTGCAAACTACGAAGGGTTACAAGAGAGCGGAAGCAATCTTTTTGCAGAGTCAGCAAACTCTGGACGCGCAACAATAGGAACAGCTGGAACAGGTGGTCGTGCTAGTGTTGCAGCATCTAAGCTTGAGATGAGTAACGCAGATTTAAGCCGTGGTCTAACACAGCTTATTGTGGTGCAAAGAGGATTCCAAGCAAACTCTAAATCTATTACCACAGCCGATCAAGTGCTAAACACACTGCTAGGCTTAAAGCAGTAATTAAAGACTTTCTTGCTTTGACACTTCTTAAAATTGCAACTCCATAACTCTGCGGAGTTGCAAAACTTCGTTTTCTTATAACTTTTGCTTTTATCATTTGTTTTTTAATCCCATTTTTAAAGGTTTATAGTAGCTAAATATAAAATATTATTTTTATTAAGCTAAATAAAGTTGATATTAGTAATATAAAGTTTATTGATTTTTTCTATTTTTTTGCTATAATGCGCGAAAATTTTTCAAAAAAGGATATTTATGGCAAAACATACTTTTCAAACCGAAGTGAATCAACTTTTGGATTTAATGATACATTCTTTGTATTCTAATAAAGAGATTTTTTTGCGTGAGCTTGTGAGCAATGCTTCAGACGCGCTAGATAAATTGCAATACTTAACGCTAACAGATGAGAAACTAAAGTCGTTAAACTTCACGCCTAGAATTGACATAGCCTTTGATAGTGAGAAAAACACGCTAACAATTAGTGATAGCGGTGTGGGTATGAATGAAGCGGATTTAATAGAGAATTTAGGAACGATTGCAAAGAGTGGGACAAAAAACTTTTTATCAAAACTTAGTGGCGATAAGAAAAAGGATTCCGCACTTATTGGACAATTTGGTGTTGGGTTTTATTCTGCTTTTATGGTGGCAAGCAAGATTATAGTAACAACCAAAAAAGCAGGGGAGAGTCAAGCGTATGCGTGGATTAGTGATGGGAGTGGGGAGTTTGATATTGAGCCTTGTGAGAAAGAATCGCACGGAAGTGAGATTAAGCTATATTTAAAAGATGATGAAAAGGAATTTACAAGCCGTTGGCGTATAGAAGAGATTATCAAAAAATACTCTGATCATATTCCTTTCCCTATTTTCTTGCATTTTACTGAGAGCAAAAGCGAGGGTGAAGGGGAAAATAAAAAGGAAGTCATAGAGCAAAAATGCGAACAAATCAACAAGGCTTCAGCTCTTTGGCGTATGGCAAAGAAAGATTTAAAAGATGAAGAATACAAAGAGTTTTATAAAACTTTGAGTTATGATTCTAGTGAGCCACTTTCTTGGATACACACAAGGGTGGAGGGGACTTTAGAATACACAACTTTATTTTATATTCCACAAACTGCGCCTTTTGACTTGTATCGCGTGGATTATAAAAGTGGCGTGAAGCTGTATGTGAAGCGTGTGTTTATTACCGATGATGATAAGGAGCTTTTACCGCCTTATTTGCGTTTTGTAAGGGGGATAATTGATAGCGAAGATTTACCGCTTAATGTAAGCCGTGAGATTTTGCAACAAAATAGAATCCTAGCTACGATTAAATCTGCTTCTACAAAAAAGATTCTAAGCGAGATTGAAGCTTTGCAGAAAGATACAGAAAAATACGCTAAGTTTTATAAAGAGTTTGGTAGATGTTTAAAAGAGGGTGTTTATAGCGATTTTGAAAACAAAGAAAAATTATTGGAGCTTTTGCGCTTTAGTAGCACTAAGAGTGAGGGTAAAGAGATTTCTTTTAAAGAATACAAAGAGAGAATGACTGATGGGCAAAAGGCAATCTACTATCTGCAAGGGGAGGATTTGGAGTTGCTTAAGAGCTCACCTTTGCTTGATGCGTTTAATAAAAAAGGCATTGAAGTAATGCTCTTTGGCGATGAGATAGATGGAATCGTAATGCCTATGGTGCAAGAGTATGATAAAACACCATTGCGTGCGATTACTTCTAAGGAAGCTTTGGAAGATTTAGGAGAAGCTAGCATTGATGATCAAACACAAGAGAAATTTAAGGGCTTGTTGGAGACTTTCAAGGAAGCTTTAGGTGATGAGGTGCAAGAAGTGCGCTTAAGTGCTAGATTAGTTGATGCGCCCTCTTGTGTGGTAGAAGCTGATGATCAAAATAACGCAATGTTAAAAATGATGCGTCAAATGGGAATGCAAGGGGATATGCCAGAGTCTAAGCCGATTTTAGAGCTTAATCCTAATCACGCGATTTTAACAAGTCTTTTAGAGGGCAAAAATAGTGAGAAAACAAAGGAAATTGCGCATTTATTGCTTGAAGAAGCAAAATTGCTTGAGGGTGGTAAGCTTAAAGATGTCAATGCGTTTGTAAAACGCCTAAATGCTCTGTTGCAGGCTAGTCTTTAGTTTAGGTTAAAAAGTTGGAATCTGTTTTTGGATTCCAACTTTTAGATAGTTTTTGCATTGCGACTTCTAGGATTTTAAATTTTTCAAACAAGAAAAAGTAACTTGAAAAATGCAAACATTTTTTCTTTCTTATTGTCTGTAAAATTTAAAATCCCAAAAATTTAGATTCCATATTACAGCCATTTTTTCTTTTTAAAATACAGAATCGGAAGCACGGTTGAGATAATCATAACACCTAAAACTATGGGATAAGAATAAGTCCATTCAAGCTCGGGCATATATTTAAAATTCATTCCATAAATCGTTGAAATTAGTGTTGGAGGCATCATTGCCACAGTTACAACAGTGAAAATTTTAATGGTTTTGTTTTGCTCAATGTTAATTTGGCTAGAAAAGAGAGTTTGGATATTGTCTAAAATATTCATATTAACATTGGTAAATTCTACTAGAGAGTTAATATCTTTTAGCACAATTCCTAAATCTTTTTTGACTTCTAAATCGGCTTTATTTGTGCGTAAAAGTGCGGTAATTGCAAGTCTTTTGTCAAAGAGACTATCGCGCAAGCTTAGGTGCATTTCTTGTAAAATAGATAAATTTTCTAATATATCATCACCTAGCTTTTTATCAAACACAACTGCACGGCGTAAAAGACGCGTTTGCTTGGCGATACTCTCTAGCATATCCGCATCTTTTTCTACTCTTAATTCAAAGATTTTTGAAATTAAATCAAATCCATCTTCAAAGTTTTTTGGGCTTGCAAGCACGCGTTGTTGGATTTCATCAAAGACTTTAAACTCGCTATAACGCACGGTAAAAAGGATATTGTGTGTAAGCAAAAAAGTAATGGTTTCATTGTGTAAAATATTCTCTTCATTAGGGCGCGTTAAGAAATAGGTGTTAATAGTTACGCTCTCGCTATCTTCCCAATAACGCGCGGATTCTTCAATTTCTTCCCTTTCTTCTTTGGTTGGAATATCTAAAAGATAGGTTTTTGAAATATAAGCAATTTCTTGTGCGCTTGGGTGCAGTAAGTCAATCCAAAGCACATCAGAGCTTGCGTCAATGGCTTCTATGGATTGAATGCTCTCCCTTACAACCATTCCATTGCGTTTAATAAATAGATTTAACATTATTGCTCCTTTAAGATTCTAAAGGAGAATAATCCCCCTTTAGTTTAGCGTTTTTAGAATATTCTGGGGTTCGTCCATTCTTATGCTCTTTTATCTAAAACTTCAAATGCTGGAAGCACTTCACCTTCTAGTAGCTCTAAGCTTGCTCCACCGCCTGTTGAAGTGAAGCTCATACTATCTTTATTTCCTGCTTTATCTACTGCATCTGCTGTATCTCCACCGCCAATAATACTATAAGCATAGGTATCAGCAATCGCGTGTGAAATACTAAAAGTTCCGCGTGAGAATTTTTGTGTTTCATAAGCCCCAAGTGGTCCATTCCAAATAATTGTTTCACAATCTTTAATCACTTCATTAAAGAGCTTCACGGTTGCTGGTCCTATATCTGCTGCCATTAGATTATCTGGAATATCTTGTGCAGGGATAATTTTCACTACTTTTGGATCTTTAATATCATCAGTTGCTACAACATCTACGGGCAGATAAATTTTTACGTCTTTTTCTTTAGCACTTCTTAGAATGCTACGAGCATCTTCAAGCAAGTTATCTTCGGTCAAAGAAGCCTTTGTATCATAACCGATTGCCTTTAAGAAAGTATTGCTCATCGCTCCACCGATGATGATTTTATCCACAACATTTAAGATAGAATTTAAAAGCGTGAGTTTAGAGGATACTTTAGAACCGCCAACAATCAATAATAGTGGGTGCAAAGGATTAGAGAGTGCAACAGCAAAAGAATCAATTTCTTTTTTTAGGAGTAAACCGGCAACTTTTTCTTGCGCATATTGTGCGATTCCATAGGTTGAAGCGTGCTTGCGGTGAGAAGTTCCAAAGGCGTCATTAACATAAACATCACAAAGGCTTGCAAGTTTTTGGGAGAGAGCAGAATCGTTTTTTTCTTCGCCTTCATAAAAGCGGATATTTTCTAGTAAAACAATGCTACCATCTACAAGCGTATTTAGCGTAACTTGCGCATTTTCTAAGCTATCTACAAAGACAACATCTTTTGAAAGCAAGCGTTCTAGGCGTTTTAAAATGTTTTTTAAAGAAAAGGAATCGCTTTTGCCTTGTGGTCGCCCTAAGTGGCTAACTAGAATGATAGATTTTGCGCCATTGTCAATGCAATAATTAATTGTAGGAATTGCTTCGCGGATTCTTGTATCATCACTAATATTAAGTTCGCTATCCATAGGGACATTAAAATCTACGCGGATTAAAACACGCTTGTCTTTAAGATTGACTTCACGGATGCTTTTTACATTTTGCATTTTTTGGATATTTTCACTCATATTTACCCTTTTTTATAAAATAGTTAAGGGAATCTTAACTAAAAATGCCTTAATCCTAAGCAAAATTTAGGCGTGTGGGATTTTTATTGCGAAGCCTTTTTTGCCATTTTGTAAGAGTGTAATGCTTCCATTGTGTGCTTCAATGATTTGCAAAGAGAGTGCAAGCCCTAAGCCATTTCCTTTTAATTTAGTGCTTTTAAAGGGTTCAAAAAGAATCTCTGGATTTTCAATAGGCTTGCCATTATCATAGATTTCAAAGAGTGCGTGTTTATCTGTGTTATAAAAGTTAATCTCTACAAGCCCTTTTTCGTTTTCGCCCTCTTCAATGGCGTCAATGGCATTAAATAGGAAATTTTGTAACACAATACAAAGCAAATCAAAATCCGCTTCAAATTCTGTTTTATTAAACTTAAAATCAAAAATAATATCTTTAGAGTAAGTGTAGTGGCTAATGGATTCGTTAAGTTCATCTTCAATGTTTTGAGGATCAATTTTGCTTTTATTGCAATGCACGCCTTTTGAAAAAAGCAAAGTGGCTTTTACAATGCGTTCTACGCGCCAAATGGATTTTTTAATCTCTAGCACAAGGGACTTGTTTTTTAAATCCACGCGATTAATAAGTGTAGAAGCGAGTAGGGCAACAGAGCCTACGGGATTGCGGATTTCGTGTGCTAAGTGGGCGGAGATTTGTCCCATAGAAGCTAAGCGTTCTTTGCGCTTCTCGCTTGTAATATCAGTGGCGGATATTATGCGCTTATTGAGCTTGGTGTTAGATTGCACAAGATAAACTCTGCTGTTTGGAAGTTCAATTTCTTGGCGATTATTTTGAGAGAAATCAAGCTTTTCTAAGAGTTCTGGTATTTCGCACGCTAGGCTGTTTTGATAAAAAATCTCACCTTCTTGCTCTAGCACCCAAATCGCTGTTGGCAAGACATCTAGCACTTCTTCAAAGAGCGCTTTTAGCTCTACAAACTCTTTTTCTACTTCATAAGTTTGTGTGATAAGCTCTTTTAAACCCTTTGCAAAGGATTCCTTATCACTACTGCTTAAGGATTCTAATAAATGTTCATCAATCACGCTTAAGCCTTGATTCCTTGTTTGCCTTGTAAGTCTTTTAGGTAATCAAAGAGCAAATCACTAAAGCCAAAGCTACCACTTAGAGATTCTGAAAGCGTATCGCGATACATTGATTCATAAATATCGTGTCCGGGAGCTTTTGGATAAAGTGTATCGTCCATTTTTAAAGAAATATCTAACATTTGCTTTAAAATGAGTGCTTCAAAGGCATCTGTTTGTTCTCTTAATCTTGAGTCATCATCTGTTTTTTGAATAGTTGGTGTGGATTTTGCCGCGTCAAGTAATTCCTTAGAATATCCGCTAATTCCATTAAAATCAATTTGCATATTTATCCTTTAGATGATTTCTAAGTCGGCGTTAAACGCACCTGCTTTTTTCATTGTTTCTAAGATAGCAATCATATCTTTTGGAGTTGCCCCCATTCTTTGTAATGCTCTAGTTACACTTGAAATTGTTGGGTTATTTTGCGCGCTTACCATTGCTTCTGTTGCGCTAAATGTTGCTCCATTGCCCATATTTACAGCTTCTGGGTCGTTAATTGCTTCGTTGCTTACTTTAATGGTAATGTTATTATGTGTAACAACTACGGGTGTAACTTCTACGCCCATTCCTGCGATAATTGTGCCTGTGCGTTCATTAATAATAATTTTATCTTCTTTAATGGCGTCAATATCAATCTCTTGCACGCGTGCTAAAAACTCTACCATACTCATTTCTTGTGGGCGTTGGAGTTTGATTGTACGCGGGTCAATGGCTGTTGCAATAGGGGCTTGTGTGCCTTGTGTTTGCCCATCTTGTGAATTTGAGTTTGCAAAGGCAGCATTAATGCTTCTTTGAATGCGGATTGCGTTTTGAAAATTAGATTCCTTTAAGCTTAGTGTGGCGTTGATTTTATTATATAAATCATAGCTAACCTCTCTCTCCACTGTTGCTCCATTTGGCAAAACACCAGCTAAGGGGTGGTTCGCGCTTCCACCTCTCTCGCTTTTGCCTCCGATTCCTACTGCGCCTTGTGCCACAGCATAGATTCTACCATCTAAACCACTAAGTGGAGTTAGAAGCAGTGTTCCACCTTCAAGTGATTTTGCATCGCCGATACTTGAAACTAAAATATCAATCTTATCACCTTGTCTTGCAAAGGCTGGGAGTTTTGCAGTCACCATAACAGCAGCGACATTTTTAGAGCTAATATCGTTTGCATCTACCTTTACATTAACGCTATCTAACATATTTGAGATAGATTGCATTGTAAAAGCTGAAGTTGTTTTATCTCCTGTTCCATTTAAGCCAACAACCAAACCATAGCCAATAAGCTGGTTATCACGCACGCCTACAATGTTTGCTAAATCACTCACTTTTGCGCTAAAAGCTGGGAGTGTAACCATAACGCAGAGCATTAAGAGTTTTGTTATTTTCATCGCGTAATGTCCTTATTTCGCTAAAATCTTTTAATATTTAAGCAAGAAGTATTCCAAAATTACTTATTAAATCTTTCTTTTTGTCAAACTTGCTTGCGTATTTTTTAAGAGATTTTAGCTACAATGCCTTAATTTTTGGATATAAGGTAAATCAATGACGCAAAATTTACAAGAATTGATTAAAATTTATGCTTTAGATTCTCATATCAATTTTAGCACGCATTTGCTTGGGCAATCAAAGGATACTTTGATTGCGTTATTAAGCGAACTTCTAACACTTTATATTAATGATAAGAATAGCTCTACAATTAGGGAGATTTTAAGTGTCTCTCTTGCGGGATATACGCATAATACAGAAAAAATTGGATTTAATGGTTTTAGGCAAGATAGTTTTGGTGAGCCTATTAATTGTGAGGCAAAGCCTAAAAATATTCGTTCTAATTCAACAAAAAAGTTAAATGGCGGAGGGAATTTTACTGATTATACTTGGGGGAGATTTAATAGAGACAAAGAATCTCATTTAAATTTAGTTATTAGCGGATTTGTAGATGGAAAAATGCTTTATTGTTTAGAATTCCCTTTTGTATCCACTAGTTTTTTGACACATTTACAGGAGCAACTTACCAAGAGATTTCCAAATGGAGATGTAACGGGGCAATATTTGCGGAGTGCAAGCTTTAGCTTTAAGCACTATAAGGACGCGCATATACGCATTATTTATGTTTGCAAAGAATTAGAAATTTATCAACAATTTTTAGAAAAAAGCCTTTTTAAATTTCTAAAGGATTTTGTATGTTAGTGTGTGGAGATGCACTAAAAGAATTACAAAAATTACAAAGCAATAGTGTGGATATAGGAGTAACTTCACCACCTTATAATAAACAAGAAAATAAAAAAGGCTGGCTTGTCAAAAATGTGATTTATGATGCTACAAGTGACAAGCTAGATGAAGAATATTATCAAAAGAGTCAAATTGCGGTGCTTGATGAAGTGTATAGGGTAACAAAAGAGGGAGGAAGCTTTTTTTATAACCATAAAATTCGTTGGGAAAAAGGCAGATTAATCCATCCACTAGAATGGATAGTAAAAACACAATGGAATCTAAGACAGGAGATTATCTGGGATAGGGGGATTGCAGCAAATATTCGTGGTTGGAGATTTTGGCAAGTTGAAGAGAGAATTTATTGGCTACAAAAACCAAAGGGTAAAAACTTAATTGGAGAAGAGTTGCAAAGTAGGCACGCACTTTTAAGCTCTATTTGGCGCATACGCCCAGAGAGCAACAACGCTCACCCAGCTCCTTTTCCGCTTGCTTTGCCTTTGCGTTGTATATTTTCTATTTTAAATGAAAAGAGTGGGGTTGTGCTTGATCCTTATTGCGGGAGTGGCACAAGTGGCATTGCAGCAAAGATTCTAAATTGTGAATTTATAGGGATTGATAATTCTCAAAATTATTTAGAGTTTGCAAAACATAGAATTGCAAATTATAGAGACTATATCCAAGAAGCGCAAAATGAGTTACAACTCCATAAAGTTAGGGAGAGTTTTAAAGAGAAAAAACAAAAAGGTAAAACAAAAAATAGATTTCTACCAACCACATCCTTATTTAATACTGATATAAATTAATTCTACTTCTTAATTAAGAAGTGCTTGGATAAAATCACATAATTTATATTAAGGGGATTTATGCGCTGGATTCTATCTTTGTGTTTTATTGTGCAATTTATGGGTGCAAAGGAGATTACTGAAGCCTTGCAAGCAATGCAATTTGATACAACAAAGCAAGACTTATTAAGAGAAGCAGTGGGGGAGTTTTATACACAAAAGCGCGTGTATATGCAAAACAATTATCGCATTAGGGATAAAATGCTCATTGCCCTGCAACAAAAAGAAACAAATCTTACGCGATATGTGGAATCACTAAAAGAAGTGAGTGAGCAATACATTTTAGCGAAGATAGCTTTTTATCGTGAAGTAGTTGGAATCTTAGGGGAAAAACAGACTGAAAAATTGATAGAAATGCTTAATGAGTGAGTGTTGAAAAACTAAGGGAAGGCTAATGTATAAGATTTTAATCGTAGAAGATGATTTAGAAATGCAAAAACTTTTGCAAGATTATTTGCAACAAAGCGGAATGGAAGTTATCACCACAGATAGCCCAAACACCGCGATAGAGTGGATTAAACAGCAAAAAGGATTTCATCTAGCTGTGCTTGATATTATGCTGCCTGAAATGGATGGCTTGGAGTTGTGTGAGAGAATTAGGGAGATAAGCGATATACCTATTATTATGTCTTCTGCGCGTGGGGATATTAGTAGCAAAATGCTAGGTTTTAAAAATGGGGCTGATGATTATTTGGCAAAATCTTATGAGCCTTTGGAGCTTGTTGCGCGCATTAATGCGTTACTTAAGCGATACACAAAAACGCAAAGCATAACTTATAAGGACTTAGAGATTGATTCAACAAAACGCAAGGTAAAGGTGGAAGGAATCGCTATTGAACTAACTCCCGCGGAATTTGAGATTTTAAATTTGCTTTTTTTACACAAGGGAAAGCCCTTTTCGCGCAATTCCTTATCGCAAGCTATTGCAAGCATTGCTCCTGATTCTTCGCTAAGAAGCATTGATACACACATTAGAAACCTAAGAGCAAAGCTAGGTGATGATGCTAAGACGCCAAAATACATTCAATCTGTTTGGGGAATAGGATATAAATTTTGCGATTAAGAAATTGGATTCCACCTTTATTTGTGCAAATTTATTTGCTGTTTGTGCTATCGCTTGGCATAGGTGGAATCGTAACTTATCTTGCAAATCTTAATACGCTAAAAAAGAATGAAGAAGCTATTTTGAAGCAAACCACATTTTTTGCGCAACAATCTCTAATGGAGCTAATGCGCGGTGATATAGCGCGCGTAGAAAGGCTAATTAATGCATTTGAGTTTAAGCCTATTAAAGCACTTCCGTCTAATGCGCAGATTTTAACACAGAGTAAAAACACTTTTGGACTAATGCAAGTTTTTAAGGTGCAACAAAATTATGGATTCCATCTTGAGTATTTGGGAATGGAATTAATTGCATTTAGGGATTTTAGCGTGGAACTTGCGGATAATGGCGGGTTAAATGTTTGGATATTTTTAGATTTTTTGGTGCTACTTTTAACTTTTTCTATGATTTTGGCTTTATTGCACCCTTTAAAAGTTTTGCAAAGTGGCTTAGAAGAGTTTAGTCAAGGAAATTATCAAACTCACATTCCTGTGCCAAAAGAACCACAGCAAGCAAAACTTGCGCGAAGTTTTAACACAATGTGTAAAAAGATTTCTAAGCTAATGCTAGCAAGGGAATTTGTACTAAGAAATATTGCCCACGAGCTAAAAACGCCTATTTCTAAGGCAAAGCTAGCTTTGGAGCTTATGCCTGAAAATCCACAAAAAGGCTTAGTTAGCAAATGTATTCATCATCTTGATAATTTAAGCAGTCAAATTCTAACTTTTGAGAAAATTCAAGAAGGCAAGGATTTGCTTCACTTAGAAGATTTTGATGTAGAAACTCTGTTTCTTAGGACTTTGGAGCAGTTGTTTATCGAAGAAGATTTAGAGATTATGCTTGAAGAAAATTTTAAAATCCGCGGAGATTTGCAGTTTTTATCCATTGCTTTAAGGAATCTTATTGAAAATGCGTTTAAGTATAAAAGTGGTGGAAAGGTGATTTTAAGGGCTTGTGTGGAGAATGGGGAGCAGAGAATTGCTGTAAAAAACAATGGAGAAGCCTTGCAGCAAGAGATTGCATACTATCTTGAGCCTTTTTCACGCGATAAGGAACACGCGCTAATTTCTGGCTATGGGCTTGGGCTTGGGATTGTTAAAGGTGTGCTAGAGTTGCACCATTTTAAGCTAGAGTATTTTTACAAACAGGGTGTGCATTGCTTTGTGATGAAGTTGGAATCTAAAGTGTAAGGGGAATAATGGAAATTATAGGGATTGATTTAGGGAGCAATTCTTTGCGCGGTGTGCGTATGAAAGTGATTGAAAACTCTAATGATAGGGAGTTTGTAGTCTTAAAAGAGTGGGATTGCACGGTGCGGACGGCAGAGGGCTTAGAAACAAGTGGTGAGATTTGCAAAGCAGCAGTTTGTCGCATTGTAGATGGCTTGTTGCAAATGTGCCAATCCCTAGAAATTGCTAGTGCAGATAAGGTGGTGGCGCTCACCACGCAAGCAATGCGTAAAGCACGCAATAAAGAAGCAGTTTTGCAAGAGATTTTTGAAAAAAGTGGGATTAGATTCCGTGTTATTAATGGTGAAATGGAAGCAAAAATAACAACTCTAGCCCCAAAAATTGCCCTAGAGAAACTAAAAGTGCAAAATCTAAAATACGATAAGGATTGCTTTTTGTTAATAGATATGGGGGGAGCTAGTAGCGAGTTTGTTGTGTGTGGTTTGCAAATGGAGCTTGCAAAAAGCTTTGAGATAGGGATTGTGAGTGCGAAAGATAGGTTTAAGAGTGTGGAGAATTTAAAGGCGTGTAAAGATGAGTTTTTAAGGGAGATTGTGGAGTTTGTGGAATCTTGTAAGGCAAGGGGAATGATTCCAAAGTTTCTTGTGGCAAATAGTGGCACACCGACACTTGTGTGTGCCTTTAAGCTAGGTTTGGAGAAATATAATTCTAAGGCAGTGTTTGGACAAACGCTTGTAGGGGCGGATTTTGAAGTGATGTTGCAGGAGTTTTTAAGGCTTGATAAGGAATCGCAAATCGCGCGTTTTGGGGAGTTTAAGGCTGATGTTGTGCCTTTTGGAATCGCGCTATTTACTTGCTTTATGGAAGCCTTAGGGTTTAAGGAATGCTTGGTGGTTGATGAGGGTTTGCGCGAAGGAGCTGTGATAGCTTTTGTTTTAGGTTTTTTGAAATTTTAGATTCTGCTAAGATTACCCCAAGCAGTGTTAAAAATGCACCAACTAAGGCTAGCATAGAAAGTCTTTCTTCTAAAACAAAAAAGCTAGTAATAATGGTAATAATAGGCGTTAAATACACATAAATATTTGTCTTTACCGCACCAATTAATAATGTAGCTCGATTCCATAAAAGAAAGCATAATCCTCCAGCAAAAAGTGATAAAAAAAGTAAGTTTAAGGTAACTTTTAAATCTAGTAAATTTGCTAGATTTGGAGAAAAATCCAAGAAGAAAAAGCTAGGTAGCATTCCTAGGATTCCATAAAAGATAATGCGCCTTGTAACTAGGATAAGGTTATTTGCTTTTTGCATTATTTTAAGGATTAAAAGCGAGTAAGCTGCCCAACCAAGTGTTGAGAGAAATGCTAGTGTATCACCTAAAGGATTAAACGCAAATCCCCCTTCTTCGTAGCTTAAAAGCACAATTCCGCTCATACACAAAACAAAGGCGGGAAAAAAGACAAAAGAAAGTTTTTCAATTTTTAAAAAGTTTGCAAGCAATGCAGTAAAAAGTGGCGCAGTTGCGATAATGACACTAACATTTGAAGCCTTAGAAATATCCATTGCAAGATTTAAGAAAAGATTATAAATTGTGATTCCACAAAGTCCAGCTAGTAGGAAGTAAAGCTCGCTTTTAAGGGCTGATTTTAAAAGTCTTGGGGCAATAAGAAGCAAGAAGCAATAACCAATAATAAATTGTAAAAATAACAGCTCAAGTGGGCTAAAGACTTCTAAAAGAATCTTAACGCTCACATAAAGGCTAGACCACAAAAATACGCTAGCAAAGGCTAGAAAATGCCCTAATGCACGCATTGTAATTCTTCTAGGGTGCAATGCAAGCGCATAAGATATTCCCTACCTAGTGGAATGCAATCATAATACCAGCTCCACAACGCCCACACATAGCTAGAGAGTAGCTTGCCTTGTAGAATTTCCTTGTAGGTAAGATTTGACACTAGCTTTAGGATAAGCTTAATTTGTTCTTTGCTCAATTCAAGTTCGCCTGCTAGATTTCCAAACTCCCAAATGGGAGTGCAAAAGCCTGCAAATTCAAAGTCAATAAGTTTGATTGTGGAATCTTGTGCATTATAAAGAATGTTTGGAAGCTGTAAATCTCTGTGACATAGCACAGATTCTTTTAAATCCGCCTCTTTTGCAATTTGGGTGATGATTTTGTGCTCTTGTTTGCTTAAAAGCGGGATCTTGGCTAGGGATTCATATGTCTTAATCTCATTACTTAAAAGAATTTTTGAAAAGTTAGGGTGGTTTTTGTGCTTAAAGTTGTGCAAGGTTTGGATTGTGCTAATAAGTTTTTCTAGTGTGGCTAGGTTTAGCTGCTCTCTTGTTAGAGGCTTATAGACTTGTAAAAAAGTTGTAAGTTTAATATTGCTTGGATAAAACTCTGCTTGGGGTGTGATGTTCTCTCCTAAAAGCTTTGTGATTTTTTGTTCTTGCTCTGTGTTAATGACTGCATCTCTGTTGTTGCGTGGAATCCTAATAACTTTCTCTTCTCCTAAAAATTTGATTTTATAATTAATATTTGTAACACTAAAAAGTCTTGTTGCTTCATTGTCATCAGCACATTGCTTTGCAATTTCTTCTGGAGTGATGAGTTTAGAAACAAGGGCGTCTTCAAAAGAGTCAATTTCGGTATATAAGGAATCTAAACCAAAAACATAAAAGTTAATTTTATCCATAGATTTTAAAATACAAGCTTCCCAATATTCGTTATCATCACATTGATTTAGGGAATTTTTTATAACTTCTAAATCTTGCTCATTATCAAAAAATGCGATTCCATCTCCATAACCGCTTGTTGCATTTATATCAATATCTAAAAGCTTACAATTTTCATCTGTGATATATCCCCAAGAAGGTGTTTCGTGCAGAATCTTTTGTGCTAGAAATTGTGAAGCACCCCATTTGATTTGTGTTTCAAAGGAGTCTTGAAAGGTGCTTGTTAAAAATAAATCCCCATTTAAAATAAAAGTGCCTTTTGTGATTTCCTTTTGCACGCATTTTAAAGAAGCAGCGGAGTTTGTGGAGGCATAGTTTTCAAACACCACTTTTTTAAAATTCAGCTTTTTTTCTAGCAGGTCAAAAAGATGGTGTTTATAGCCTGTAACTATGATAATTTCATCTATTCCACATTTTCTTAAATGCAAAATCGCATTTTCTAAAAGGGTTTTCCCTTTAATTTCCAAAAGGGGTTTAGGCTTGTTTAGGGTTAAAGGGCGTAATCGTGTGCCTTGTCCAGCGCACAAAATAATGGCTTTCAAAGTTTGCCTTCCAAAATCTCTTCAATATTTTGCAAGATTGCTTCAACGGAGTGTCCAAGATTATACATATTTTCATCACGCAAGGCTTTAAAATATTGTGCTTCCTTGGTAAAGTCTATATTGTCTAAGAATGTTTTAAGTTCTTTTAGATTTTTTGCGTGATGATTTTCTAAGATATAACCCCCGTCATTTTCTAAATTAGAATCTAGGGGAGTTGGCATAAACATAAAACTAGGTCGTAAAGTGGTGTAAGAATAAGTAAAGCTTGTGGTGCTCCAATCTGTGATTAAAAAATCTGTGGAGTTAAAAAATGCATTCCCCATATTCGCATCAATGCTAAAGCGTGCTTCTTCTGCGAAACTTGCATTGATGAGTCGATAGAAGTAGTGCCCTATGCTGTAATTAAGAGGGTGGGCACGATATGAGATATTGTAATTCGTGTTTTCTAAAAGCCATTCTAAAAATGTGATTTCACTGCCTGCAAAGGCATTGAGACGCGCATTTCTGTCATTTTCAACATAGCGTAATGTTGGCGCATAGGTTATTGTATTTTTGGGAGTATATTGGTATTCTTGCAAGGCTTTGTCAAGTTGCGGATATCCGCTTGGAAGCAGTTTAACTTTTGGATTGTCTTTTAGACGATATTGAAAGCCTTGCATTGCTGTTTTAGAGGGAACAATAATATAATCCATCGTAGCCGTTGCGCCACAAACGCAGGTTGCACGATGGGGAAAATAGATTCTTTTTGCGCGCTTGCTTAAAAATTCTCTATCAATTCTACCATCTTCATAGCCTACCTGATCTGCTACAATAATTAAATCAATTTCTTCAATATCAACATTAGGATAATAAGTTTGATTTGCTTCTGTAACTCTCCAAGGAAAAAACACATTGTGATGTCCGCTTTTTTCAAAATCATCATTTAAAACTCTATCAACAATAGTGATAACATTATATTTTTCTTTGAGTTTTGTAATAAGATTTCCAAATTGTGATCGATAAGTGGGATAGTAAGAAACTACAGCAATATTTTTCTTGTCCTTACTAATAAATCTTTGAATATGCCCTTTTGAACGCTGATTGAACTCCTCTAGAAGTTTTTGTTCTTCTGTCATAATAAATCTCCCTGTAAAAATTCTGTGATTTCTTTTAGTTTGGAATCTTTTGTGAATTCTAATGCGTTTAATGTGGCTTTTAGCTCTTTTAATGAAGTTGTAACAAAGGCAATTTTTTGAAGTGCTGCATAGAGTCTATCATTGCCAAAATCAACGGTGGTAAAAGCAGGAAGATATAAAAGACTAGGTTTTAAAAAAGACAAGCTAAAGGCTAGGGCAAGATTGGAAGTATCTGTGATTAAAATTTCTGCCTCTTTTGCTTTTTGCAAGTTTGAAATTTGTGTAATAGAGCAATAATCTAGGGCTTCTAAAATAACCTTATTGTATTTTGTGGGAGTTTTTGAGTGGGGCAGATAGAGGATTTTATTATGCCCCCCCCCCCCACATTTTTGAGTATAAAGTATTTCTAAAATTTGAAGATCATATGTGCAAAGGCAGTTTGCGTGAAGTAAGTCAAAATCCTCTCTAAAAGATGGCGCATAAAGGATTGTCATTTGGAATCCTTTTTGCAATCTTCTGCTAACTTTTCAATTTTTTCTAATTCTTCTTTGCTAAACCAGCTTTTAATGGCGCGTTTTGCTACTTCTAGCGTTGCGTCCATTCCGCCAGCAAGAGAGAAAAGCCAAAATTTATGCGCATAGAGCCAATCAATTTGTTTGACTTGCTTTTCAATGAGTGTATGCACTGGACGCACAACGATTTTAGCAAACTCTAATTCTTGATGCACAATGTAGCTTTGCACTGCATCGGAGAAAACTTTGATAAAAATATCTTCTTTGAAAAAATCTTTAATAGAATCAATTTTTTCTAAAATATCTCCTATTTCTTGAAAATTGATTTCTTCTAGTCTATTCTCACGATTAAGGTGTTCTAATTCCTCTGTCATTTTAACCACTCTTAAAAAAGTATCCTCCACAACTTTTTTTGTTTTGTAGCCATATTCTAAGAATTCTCTAACTTTTTCTTTAATATGTTTTTGGGAGTTCTCAATTTCTGTTTTTGTCGGGGGTGTGAGTTTAATTTGCTCTTTTTTAATTTTAGGCAAAGATTCTAACACTTCTTTAAAAGGAATCTCTTTAGTTCCAGAAATTTTAGCTCCGCCCTCTGTTGCATTAATAACTTCGAGTGCGTAAGGGGTTTGTGCAATATCCTTTTCAAAGAAGTTTAAAAACATGCTCCAAACTCTGCTTGTTTCAACTACGCCTTCTCCTCCATAAGCTGGCACAAAGATTTTATCAAAAATATTAGTTGCGGGTTTATAATGCTCTTCTTTTTCTCCAAAAATAGCATCTTTAGAATGCGTTTTACCATCTTCGCCAAAGGCTAAATCTTGTCCGATAAACACACATTTTTCAAATTTACAATGCACCACAAGTTCATATGCCATATTAGCCGCACTCATTCCAATCCCTGCATAACCATAATCTGCTAAATCAAAGAATCTTGTGTAGCCAAAGGGGCGCATACTATATGTTTTAATTCCTTTTGTAATTGCGGAATCTGTGGCTTTATGCACAATGCTTGTGAGCGCAAAAACAATTCCGGCTTGTGCTTCTTGTGGAGTTTTTAGAAAAAAGTCTGCAGTTGGCTCTACGCGTTCTAGTGTTACAACAACATCAGGTTTGATTCCGTGTTTGACAAGAATAGGGAAGCTTGCATCCACGCTAAAAATAGTGATTTTATCTGCGTGTTCCTTAAGCAAAGGAAGTTGTTTGTATAAAGAAGGTCCAGTGGATACAATCACCGCTGTGCTTGTTGTTTTTGCGCTTTTAACAAAATTTTTTAACGATGGGGTTGTAATCATTGTAGGGAGATTTTGCAAATGGTGTTCTAATCCAATTAGTGCATCTGCAGAATCGTTGCCAACAGCGATAATATGATGTTCTAAGCTTCTTGTTAGGATTCCATTAATTTTTAAACATTCATCAGAGTAGCGTCCATAGTAACTGTTGAATAAATGGAGATTATAAATGCGCGAGTAAATCCATTGCCCATCCAAAACTAAAAATTCATCAAGTTCTCCAAAAGTTGTTGTGTTTGTCCAAAAGATTAGGAATTTTCCATTAAGAATTTCCTCAGAAAAATCCGCAAAGTTTAATGCAATGTAAATTAACTCTAATTCTGGCTCAAAGACAAAAACCTTTTGGATAGATTTCTTGTGTTCATTGAGTAAAAGCCTATAAAAAACGCCATTTCCACAACCAAAAAAGTAAAAAAATGGATGGAGTTTAAAAGGTTCAAATTCTTTCATCTTATCCAATGTTTCTTCTAGTGGGCTTTTTTGATAGAGAGCAACTTTATTTTCTTTATCATAAATATTGATATTAAGGGGATCTTCGCCAATATAGACTTCGTATTTTTTATTGACTTCCAGCGTTTTTAATTGCGCAGCAAGCAAAGGATTAACTTTTAAAAGAGCTTCTATATTTTTATCAAAACGAGGGTTTAGGGATTCTTCTGTTTGCATAATATATCCTTAAAATAATGCGATGGTATGGAAGTATTTTAGAAAAAAAGCCCTAAAAAAGGGCTTTAAATTATTGAAGAAGTTTAAGAATGTTTTGTTGCACTTGATTAGCTTGTGCCATAGCAAAGCTACCAGATTGCGCTAAAATATTTGTTTTAGAGAATGTAGCGGATTCTTCGGCAAAGTCAGTATCGCGGATTTGAGATTCTGCGGATTTCACATTAACTTGTGTAACGGTTATATTGTTAATTGTTGCTACAAGTTGTTGTTGCACAGAACCTAAATCTGCTCTAATTTTGTCTAAATGCTCTTGTGCAGATTGTGCCATATCCATAACTGCCATTGCACCCTCTAGGCTTGTAACGCCAGCCCCGATTCCATTAGCATTAATTGCGGCAACTGCACCATTTGCATTGGCTCCAATGGCTGAAGCAATGTTAGAATCAAACTCACCATTAACACTTCTTAGATTAACTGTATATTGTGCAAGTCCTGTTCCTGCTTGGAAAGCTGCTGCTGAGTGTAAGCCAACTTGTGAGAAATTTGTCCCAGAAACTAAAATATCTCTAGCATTTAGGCGAATTAGAGTTAAGCGACCAACAATTGCGTGTGTTGTCCCAGAAACTCCATCAAAAGAACCACCTGTTAGCGTTCCTCCACCTTGTGCTGCACCATTCATTACAGCAGAACCACTTGTAACTTGAACAGAAATTGCACGCCCATCTACACTTGTAAGTTGTAATGCTCCAGAGATGCTAAGAGAAGCTTGCACTCCTGTGCGCTCTTTTTGCGCATTGATTGCATTAATGAGCCGTCCATCATAATCATTTTTTTGAACATCATTAATATCGCCAATAGAGATTCCATTAATTACTAAGCCACGGATTGTCCCAGAAGCAATTGGTCCTGCACCCTGTCCCATAACACTATAAGTTGCACGCACACCTAGTGTGTCAGAGTTTTTATTGATTGCTTCTGCTAATGCACCAATCCCTGTTCCTGCACTTGTAGAGATTTTTACAGATTCAATAGCATAGTTGTTTGTCCCATCTGTGTTTAAGAATTTAAGTGTAACTTCGCCCAAGTTTGTAGCGCCAGCACTTGGAGCTAAATCCCCACCTGTCTCATAGCGAACATGCCCGATTTTGTGAGAGTTTGTAGGTTGAATAGAGGATTTAACAGTGGTGTTAGAATATGCACCAATTTGAAACTCTTTGTTTGTAAAAGCACCTGATAGCATTTGCTGACCATTGAAGCTTGTAGTATTTGCAATGTTATCAAGCTCTTCCATAAGGCGTAAAATGTCGCTTTGTAATGCGTTTCTGGTTGTTGTTGTTTGACCATCTTGTGCGGCTTGTGTAGCCTTTGTCTTAATGGTGTCTAAGATTTTAATTTGCTCATCCATTGCTTTATCAGCAGTTTGGATAATACCAATTGCATCGTTAGCATTTCTTGTAGCTTGCCCTAGTGCTGCTGCTTGAGAACGCAAGCTATCGGCAATAGCCATACCTGAAGCATCATCCGCTGCTTTGTTGATTCTAAGCCCTGAACTTAGCTTTTCAAGTGAATTTGCCATATTGCGGTTATTCACAATTCCTGAAGTATGCGCATTTAACGCATTAACATTGGTGTATATCCTATAACTCATTATGCATCCTTTGCAAAAATTTGAATTTGCAAAGAATAAAGCAAATGGTGTTCCACTTTTAAAATATTAATTGAAACCCCAATAAATTAGGGACATTTTTTAATTTTTGTTTGTTTTAATTTAAGTTTTGTTAGGATTAGCCGATATTTTGACGGATAATATTTTATATTTTAAAGAGTGTTAATGCAGTTTCAAACGCAAGAAATTATAGAACGCTTAAAGGTAGCACAAAATAAGCAAGAAATTAATGTAGCAATGGCTTTAATTAGGGCATTTGGGCAAGAGTGGCAAAAGAGTTTAAACAAAGAAGAATCTAAAGAGATTGTAGGGCTTATTAGAGAGAAAGCTTTAGAGATAATTATTAAAAAAGGCGATGTGCCAGATAGAGATTTTTTATGGGCATATGGAATCTTTAAGCATTTGGAACAACAAGTAGGCAAAGAGACTTTAAAGGATTTGAGATTTCAAAGTTATGTCAATTTGTGTTTGGATTATGTTAAAAGCGCAGAGATTTCTTGTTATGAGCGATTATTATTTATTGAATTTGGGAGTGTTGTGCTTTTGCTTAGTGGAGAGAGCGATGAAGCAATTAAGTTCTTTTTTTCTCATATTGTTTATTTAAGCTTGCGTGAGAATTATATTGTAGATTTAGATGTATTTATAAAAGAGATTGCACAGTATTATGTTTTTCCTATTGAATGGATTTTAGAGATTCAAAGAGAAGCATTTAAGCCTGAGAATTACGATAGTTTAGATGATGAAGTTAAGAGATCTATCTTTTTATGGAGTATGCATGTATTTTGGAATGTTAAGCATTGGTTTAATCATTTAAAATGGAGAGAGAATTTTCCTATTTGGCTTGCAGTATTGGAGCGATTATTAGGGCAGGGTAATTTAGATTTAGCAATGTATGTAAGCTTTTATATTTATCATAAATTTGGAAATTCTGCACAAACACAGGAAGATTGGCAAGAATATAATGATAAAGTTGTGAAGCTTATGGAGCCTTATTATATAAAGTATGGAAAAACACTTCCAAAGTGTAAAGATAAAGTGGAATTTAGCAATGGGCGTAAAATTAAAATTGGAATCTTAAAAGATAGAATTGTGGAAAACTCTCCTTACAAAGTGGAATATTCATTGTGTAAAGCGTTAATGCAAAATAAAGAATTTGCAGAGAAATATGAAATTGTTGTGTATTCTATGGCGTATATCCAAAAAAGTGCAGATGATATACAAATAATGCAAAGTTTTGCAGAGATAGGTTGTTCTGTCTTTAGTCCTGCGTATAAAATGGTGCGAGAGCATAGTTATTATGTTTCACATTTGCAAAAAGCTTTGATGATTAGAAATTCTATCATCAATGAAGGGATTGATGTTTTAATCTCTACAGGAACAATTGATTGCAGTGATTTTCTCTTTGCTACAAGAAGCGCCCCAAAACAAATATTTTGGAGCCACGGAAATGGTAGATATGATATTGTCGGAATTGATAGAAGGATAAGCCACGCTCCTCCATCAGGATCCATTTTTAAATTTGAAAGTTTTTCTGTACCTATGGATCAAGAGAAATTTTACAATCCGCCAAGATCTAAAGAAGTTATAGAGGCTGAAAGAGCAAAATATCCCATTAATGAAGACACGGTAGTGCTTGGAGCGATAGGGAGATTAGTAAAAATAGATAGTGATGAATATTTAGAGTGTATTGCAGAAGTGATGAAAAAACATAAAAACACAATCTTTATTGCTGCGGGTAATGGAAATGCGCACACCATTAGAGAGAAAGTAGAAAAACTTGGAATTTCGGAGCGATTTTTTATGCCCGGATTTGTTGATCCGCATATTTATGGGCATATTATTAATATTTTTTGCAATACTTTTCCTATGGAGCAGGGGGAGAGTGTCGCTGAGTATGCAGCAAAAAGTAAGGGGCTATATGTAACAAAAATACTTTCCGTAAAAGAGAGAAGGGATAGAGTAAGAGAATATTGGGCAGGAAAAAAAGGGGGGATTATTAGAAGACTCTTTTTGGAAAATGGGAATAATCCAAATTCTATGTATCAATTTATTCTAGAAGGTGTTAATGATATGATTCAGCCTGACACAATATTGGGCTATAAAGAAAATTTAGAGAAGTGTTTGAAGTTATGCAAAGATGAAGAAACGCTTTCTTGTATGAGAGCTCTTAACAAGGTATATGCATCAACAGAGAGTTACTTTGTGCTAGAGAAGCTTAAGAATTTATTTGGTGTGGAGAATAATCTATGAAATATTATATTTATGGGCAAGGCACTAATGGGTTAGGCATTGCGGATTTTCTTGATATTTATTGTAGTGGTATAGAATATATTTTTATTGATGATAATATTAAAGCACATTCCTTTGAAGTACTATATTCTCAAATAACCCAAAAAGACATTGTGTTGGTGGCTTCTACAAAGCATTTTAAAAAAATAGCAGCTAAATTAGAAGAAAAAGGCATTTGTTATACTGATGGCGTTAAATGGTGTGGTGATTTTATTAATGAATTGATTGCAAAGATAAAAATTGAAAGACAAAAATCCATAAAATATATTGGAATAATATTGACTTGTTGGGAGAACGAAAATAAATTTGTTGGAATAGATGAGAATTTAAAGGAAATGGGTAATGAAATTATCTATTTTGTCTTTACAAAAGCTTTGTATGATAAGTATAAAAATAAGGGTATTTGTATTTTTGCTCCACATTCCATTTTAGAAGAAGTTGTTAATGTTGATTTAATGCTGACTGTAAATGGGGATGCTACTTCTAGGCGGGTTGCGAGTATAAACTTCACTCACGGATTTCAAGGGATGAGCGTTTTTCCTTTTGAAGAGATAAATTATGATTTAATGAAAGAGACATTATCTAAATTAAATTATTACATTTGTAGCAGCAAGAGAATTCAAAGTGTTAATCAGAAATATTTAGAATTTTATGGTGCAGAAACGCAGCTCTTGCCACTTGGATATATGCCTGTTGATAATTATTTTGATATTTATCAAGAATATTTAAAAAATCATTTAGTTAAATTTGATTATGTTTTAATTGCTTTTAGTTTTCCTATTAGGATTTCTAAATATAAAACTCTCATAAAAGCTATAAGAAATGCAAACAAAAAAGCAATAATCTGTCCACATCCTACCTATGAAAAATCCGTATATGATGAGATTAAAGAATTGGTGGATAACAAAAATGTTTTTTCAAATAAAAGTTTTCCTAATAGATGGGAAATGTTTGCCCAATCCTGCTGTTTGATTACAGAGTGTTCTAGTGTTGGTTATACATATTCACTAACAACTGCTAAGCCTACTATTATTTTTTATGAAAATAGGGCTATATATTTTGATGAGAATTTAGCTAGTGGATACTTTGATGATAAGATCCATTTTTTTTGTGAGAATGCAGAATCTCTTACTAAGACGATTAATGGCATAGAAGGTTTTATTCAGGAATATCAACAAAGAATAGAAAAATACCGCAAAGAAGAATGTTTCTTTTTTGGAAAATCCAAGGAAAAAATATTGGAATGGATTTGCCAATTTTTAGATAAGTAAGCATTGAGGAGCGTATTTAAAATGAATTTACAGCTTAAAGTAACTTGGAGATGTAATTACTCTTGCGGTTTTTGTATGTATCACGGGGATGGATATGGCGAAACTTATTTTCTTAATCGTCCAAACTTGCAACGCGATATGTCTCTCTCCGAAGTTGAAACAATCTTACAAAAAGCAAAAGATGCTGGAGTGGAAACAATTGATTGGACACCAAATGGAGAATTTTTTGCTTATAAAAACTGGAGAGAAGCTTTAGAACTAGCTCAAAAATATAATATGCGTTCAAGTCTTATTACAAATGGTGGCTTGCTTAAAGAGCAAGATATTAAAGATGCAGTAGATTTAGGATTATCTCATGTTGCTGTGAGTATAGATTCTGTGCATTATGAGACTTATAAAGTTGTAAGAAAACCAGCAAGCAAACAAGCCTTTGAAAATGCAATTAATGCTCCTATACTTTTTAAACAATATAGTGACTCTAAAATCTCTGGCGGGGGGGGGGGCATTTATGTGCAAGTGCAATTCACAGAGCAGCCTGAAAACAAAAATGAAGTCCAAGATATGCTAGATTTTTACCGCCCTTATAAACTCAATCAAATTAGTGTGAATAAGATGTTTATTGTGTATGAAGGTGGCAATAAGCATATTGGGGTAGATTTTACTCCTGCTCCCTATAAAGTTGGAACTTGCAAGCTCTATGGAGGGTATATGGTGCAGACTAATGGGAGTGTGATTGGGTGTTGTGGAGAGCTTTATTTTTACCCAAAACTTCGCGATAAGATTCCAAATATTTTTAAACAAAGTTTAGAAGAATGTAAAAAGCAATCTGATTATTTATATCTCAATGATGAAACATTTATTAATTATTGTAAAAATTGTTCTTTATATCATTTTGCTAATTTGGGCGAGAAAAGGGCGATGAAGTCTATAAGCAACGGATATTTAAAAGTGGCTTCTAATGTGCAAACAAGATATTTCATAATCCCTGAATATCTAAGAAGTATTCCTGATGATGTGCTTTTATTTATGTATGAAAACAATATAGTTAGTGCCATAAAAAATTTTAAAAAGGAAAGTCAATGAAGCAAATCTCAATAAAGACAACAAATAAATGTAATTATGCTTGTGATATGTGTCATTTTTTTGGCAGTGAGTATGTGGAGGATTATTTTGGAAATCGTCCAGAGTTTCATAAAGATATGTCTCTCTCCGAAGTTGAAACAATCTTACAAAAAGCAAAAGATGCTGGAGTGGAAACAATTGATTGGACACCAAATGGAGAATTTTTTGCTTATAAAAACTGGAGAGAAGCTTTAGAACTAGCTCAAAAATATAATATGCGTTCAAGTCTTATTACAAATGGTGGCTTGCTTAAAGAGCAAGATATTAAAGATGCAGTAGATTTAGGATTATCTCATGTTGCTGTGAGTATAGATTCTGTGCATTATGAGACTTATAAAGTTGTAAGAAAACCAGCAAGCAAACAAGCCTTTGAAAATGCAATTAATGCTCCTATACTTTTTAAACAATATAGTGACTCTAAAATCTCTGGCGGGGGGGGGGGCATTTATGTGCAAGTGCAATTCACAGAGCAGCCTGAAAACAAAAATGAAGTCCAAGATATGCTAGATTTTTACCGCCCTTATAAACTCAATCAAATTAGTGTGAATAAGATGTTTATTGTGTATGAAGGTGGCAATAAGCATATTGGGGTAGATTTTACTCCTGCTCCCTATAAAGTTGGAACTTGCAAGCTCTATGGAGGGTATATGGTGCAGACTAATGGGAGTGTGATTGGGTGTTGTGGAGAGCTTTATTTTTACCCAAAACTTCGCGATAAGATTCCAAATATTTTTAAACAAAGTTTAGAAGAATGTAAAAAGCAATCTGATTATTTATATCTCAATGATGAAACATTTATTAATTATTGTAAAAATTGCTCAATATATTCCATAGAGGAAGACGATGGCTTTGAAGAAAAGTTTGTGGAATCTGGTTATTTTGCAATTAGACACACTTTATCTACGAGATATTTTGTGATTCCAGAGTATCTAAGAAGTATCCCTGATGATGTGCTTTTATTTATGTATAAAAACAATATGGTGAGTGCGATAAAGAATTTTAAGAAGGAATAAAATGTGTGGAATTTTAGGCTGTATTTATAAGATTCATTACACGAAAGCGCGTGCTGAGTTTGCGCAAAATTTGCAAATTTTATCACATAGAGGTCCTGATTTTCAAAATTTTATACAATGGGAGAATGTGTTTTTAGGACATACGCGTTTGGCGGTTTTGGATTTAGACTCGCGCTCTAATCAGCCTATGGTTTATGGGGATAAATACATACTTGTTTTTAATGGAGAGATTTATAATTATAAAGAGTTAAAAGAAGAGTTGTATAAACAAGGATATAGATTCTACACACAAGGTGATGCGGAAGTTTTACTTTGTGCTTATGATTTTTGGGGAGAGACTTGTGTGGAGCATTTTAATGGAATGTGGGCATTTGCGTTACTAGATAAAAGTAAGGGTAAAATTTTTTGCAGTAGAGATAGATTTGGTGAGAAGCCATTTTTTTATTATCAAGATGAAAACCAGTTTGTCTTTGCTTCAGAAATTAAAGCGGTTTTGCCTTACCTTAAGGCTAGAAAAGCAAATATTCCAGCAATGATTCCATTTATTGTGCGTGGAAATATAGATTGTTATAGAAATGAAACATTTTTTAAAGGAATTTATCGTTTAAATCCTAGTGAAAATCTAGTGATAGATTTGAAAGATTATTCTTTATCTAAATCCGCTTATTATACGATTAATACAGAAGAGATTCTAGCTAATAATCCTGCGTCAAAAGTTAGAGAGATTTTAGAGAATTCTGTGAAATTGCGTTTAAGAAGTGATGTTGGGATTGGCGGGTGCTTAAGTGGAGGGCTTGATAGCTCTTGTTTAAATGCACTTATAACAAGATTTGTTAATCCTAAAGATTTTATTGCAATTCACGCAAAGTCAAGTTTAAAGGAGAATGATGAGAGTGAGTTTGCACAAGTGGTGGCGAAACATTTGGGGATTGAACTTTATGTAATAGAGCCTAGCCAAAGTGAGTTTTTAGAATCTTTAGAGAAAGTAATAAAAACGCAAGATGAACCCTTTGGTAGCACTAGTATTTATATGCAGTATTTTGTTATGCAAAAGGCTAGGGAGTTAGGTATTAAAGTGATGTTTGATGGACAGGGTGCTGATGAGATATTTTTAGGTTATGAACATTATTTTCAATATATTTATAAGGTTTTTAAGGATTGTAATAGAGAAGAAAAGTTTTTTAAGGATTTAAAAAGCTTTAGATATTCCAAGGAGATGATTATAGAATCTCTAGCGCGCGTAGAGAATGTTAAAGTGGCATTTGAGCGGGCACAACTAGGGGGTGTGAAAGAGCAGTATTTAGGGTTTGATCAATTTAATGAGATTTATAACTATGGAGATTTTCATTATTGGAACAAACGAGAAATTAAGAATAATAACTTGCAGGCTTTGTTGCGCTATGAAGATAGAGATTCTATGGCATTTGGGGTAGAATCGCGCCTGCCTTATTTGGATTATCGGCTTGTGGATTATGTGTTAGCATTGCCTATTTTTGAAAAGTTTCAAAAGGGGTATTTGAAATTTCTTTTAAGGGAGGCTTGCAAGGACTTGTTGCCTAAGAATATCATTTGGAGATATAACAAGCTAGGGTTTGAATCTCCACAAAAGTTGTGGCTAGAAAGTATTACAGCACAAATGGTAGAGAGTATAGAAAATTCTGAAATTTTAAGGGAGATTTTTGGTTGCAGGTGCGGGGGGGGGGGGCATTTCTTAATGAATCAAATTTATGGAAATATTATAGCATTTCTAAATGGGAAAAAA
>Oklahoma_p2__coassemble_169_pt1 | contig 133579 bp, 120 predicted proteins | sample Oklahoma_p2__metabat2_low_PE_004 | metagenome-assembled genome bin Oklahoma_p2 | reverse complement strand
ATGATATTTTAGGAGATGTGAATAAGAAGAGGTTTTAGGGGAGTAAGGGAGTTTTATAACTCCCATTTTTTGAAATTGATTGCATTAGAACCATAAATTATCTAGCAATCGCACGCCTTCGATGCGTGCTACAATTAGCACTAGTGTGGAATCTTTTTTAATCTTTGGTAATTCTTTTAATTCCCTATCTACAATCACTAAGTATTCTACTTCCACATTTTGTAAGACTTCTAGGGCGGCATTTTTTAGTATTTTAGAATCTGTAATTCCTTGCATTATTGCCCTTGTGATTGTATTTAAAGCACTAGAAATTTTTAGAGCTTCTTTTTTGCCGTTTGCGCTTAAATATGCATTGCGTGAGCTTAATGCTAGCCCATCTTGTGTCCTAATAATAGGGCAAGGTACGATAGCAATAGGTAAAAATAAATCCTCCACCATTTTTTGAATAATTAAGAGTTGCTGTGCATCTTTTTGCCCAAAAAACGCCTTTGTAGGTTGTGTAAGATTAAAAAGTTTTGACACCACTTGTAACACACCATCAAAATGCCCCGGACGCGTCGCTCCTTCTAACACGCTTGCCATATTTTTGGGTGCGTTAAATGTAGTTTGCAATGTGGAATCTAGCGGATACATTTGCGCAATTTCAGGCATAAAAACTAGCTCAACACCTGCTTTTTGGCAAACGCTTAAATCCGCTTCTTTTTTTCTAGGGTATTGCTCGAAGTCTTCGTTAGGGGCAAATTGTGTAGGGTTAATAAAGATTGAGACAATAGTGCAATCACATTGTTCTTTGCTTTTTGTAATGAGTGATAAATGTCCATTGTGTAATGCCCCCATTGTAGGGACTAAACCTATGGTTTTGTTTTTTGCTTTAATTTCTGTGATATATTGACGCAATTCTATTGTATTTGTGATGACTTGCATTTGCATTCCTTGATTTGGTGTTTGCAATAAAGGCGCAAATTATGCAAGTATAAAGTTAAAAAATAAATAAAACTTCGTGTAAATATGCTAGAATGTATTAAACAAGAGTGAATCAGTAGGGATAAAAATTAAGGAATGCTATGCAGGGATTGAAAGATTTAATAAAAGTTTCAGAAGCGGATTATTTAAGTATTTATGAAAAGGTAATTTTATCACAAACAAATGAGAGAGAAGAGATATTAGTGCCTTATATGTCAATGGGCAATTTTGCCTTTGAGGCGGCGATTAATGAGCGTAAATGTCTAGTTTATGATGATAATCCACTTATTAAAATTAACTTTGAATCGGAATTTTTTTATCCGAGTTTTGCAGGCATTAGGAATCGCTTAGGTGAAATTAAAATCAACAGAAATTTTGCAGATTGTGGAGTGAGACGGTTTTTGGATCCCAAAACTTATGATGAGGTGATGAGCATTAGAGAGTTTTTAGATTCCTCTCCTAGAGATGCTGTGAATTTGTGGATTAAGCGTTTAGTTTCTGAAGTTTTAAAAATGCCACAAATTATAAACAATACCATTTCAACGCCAGAATATTTTGATGTTAAAGAGCGTGTTCTGCGCACATATAAGGCGGTTTTGTCTAATATTGATCCTATGAAAATTTTAATTTTGCATTATTGCATTCCGAGTTTTTTTGATAACGAAAGTGCAATAGAAGCAATGTTAAATGGTAAAAAAGTAAAAATGGCATATTATGCGCCTTATGTGTTTAATGCAGAAATTTACTTTGAGCAACATTTGCTAAAAATGTGGTTTTCAAATATTAGCAAAGAGCGTTTAAAGGCAGCGCAAGTGAGCAACGCTGAATATGAAAATAGAGAGAAAAAAGATTTTTTGTTTTTGCACAAAAAGTTAGAGAGTGGGGGAGTGATTTTTGTAGAAAAAGCAAAAGAGTATAACTTAGATGGATTTTTTAAGCTTGCATTATTCTATGGGTATGAGAATCTTAAAGCTTTTTGTGATACAAAAGGCAATGCAATTTACTTATTGCGCAAACTAGGTGCTTAAGCTTTGATTAAATGTTAAATGCTATAATTCTGATTCCTTTTTTTAAGGCTCGATAGCTCAGTCGGTAGAGCAGGAGACTGAAAATCTCCGTGTCGGTGGTTCGATTCCGCCTCGAGCCACCACTTTTGAACTCTCCCCTTTGAATATTATATCAGCAATTCTCAATAATAGTGTGTTAAATTTAAAGCTATTTTAGAATCTATTGAATATTATTTTGATAGTCACGATTACAAACAAGTCGCTAAAGGCTCCACAATAGGGCGTGAAAACTTTTATAAAAAGGTGAAAATATAAGTCATTTAAGAAAACACAGCTGGTTTTTATGTGTTAGAATTTATCGTAGATTTTTAAATGTGGCTTCTCGCTATAAATTTTGTTCTAATGTAAATTATAAATAATAAACAATGCTTTAAAAAACAGAAATTACAGAAATTTATGAGAAAAAACAATCTGCGCCACCGCCAAGAGATGAAGAGTTTTGGAATCTTTTAAAGTCTTGCAGGTTAAGTAACTAGAATTTATTGCGTTACTAAAAAATTTATGGGAAGATTAAGCAAGTAAAATTAAAAGAGAGTCTCCGCAGGGGAGACTGAAGCCTAGAAGCTTGGTAAAATCGCACCTTTATAAGTATCCATAATAAACTTTCTTACTTCTTCGCTTTGAAGCGCACTAATAAGCTTTTGGATATTTGGATTGTTTTCATTTCCAGCTTTTACTACAAGAATGTTTGCATAAGGAGAATCTTTGTCTTCAATAGCAATTGCGTCATTTAGAGGATTAAGTCCAGCAAGTAATGCAAAGTTTGTATTAATCACAGACGCACTAACATCCCCCAGTGCTCTTGCTAGCTGCGGAGCGTCCATTTCTTTAAACTTTAGTCCTTTTGAATTTTCTACAATATCCTGCACGCTCGCAAGTTCTACACCATCTTTAAGCTTGATTAATCCATTTTTTTCTAAGATTCTAAGTGCGCGCGCACCATTGCTAGGATCGTTTGGCAGTGAGATTAAATCCCCTTCTTTGAGTTCATCTAAATTTTTAATGTTTTTAGAGTATATACCCATAGGCTCAATGTGTATTCCAGCAACACTAACTAAATTTGTCTTATGCTCTTTATTAAAGGAATCTAAATAAGGCTTGTGTTGAAAGAAGTTTGCATCAAGTGAGCCATCATCTAGGGATTTGTTTGGCGTAACATAATCTGTAAATTCCTTAATTTCAATTTCGATTCCATCTTTTGCCAAAAGTGGTTTGATTTGTTCTAAAATCATTGCGTGTGGCTCTGGAGTTGCGCCTACGATGATTTTTTCTGTTCCTTGAGAGTTAGCACTAGTTTTAGATTCTGTTTTAGAATCACAACCGCTAAAAATCGCTGCTACAAGCAACGCACCAAATGTCAATTTGCTAAATAATGCGAATTTAAACATATCTGCCCTTTTTTTTGAAAAAATTAATGTTTTAACTTTCTGTATAAAAAATCTCCAAGACTTTGGATAATTTGCACTAAGAAAATTAAAACCAAAACAGTGTATAACATAATATCACTTTGAAAGCGATAATAGCCGTATTTAATTGCAATATCTCCAAGCCCTCCACCACCAACTGCTCCTGCCATCGCACTAAAACCTACAACTAAAATTAAAGCAAGCGTGATGCCGCTAATTATGCTAGGCAATGCTTCAATAAGCATAATGCGAAAAATAATTTGTAAGTTTGTTGCCCCAAAACTAAGGGCTGCTTCAATTACTCCTTTATCCACTTCCTTAAGTGCGTTTTCAATAATCCGCACAATAAAGGGAGCTGCTCCTATGCTTAAAGGTACAATTGCCGCTGTTGCTCCTATGCTTTTGCCTACAAGAATTTGCGTCAAAGGAAACAAAACCACCATTAAAATCAAAAAAGGAAAAGAGCGCAAAGTGTTTGTAATGCTATCTAGCAGCCTAAATACAAGCGCATTAGGTGATAATCCATTAGGCGCACATAGCACAAGCAAAATGCTAGGAAGTATCGCTAAAGCCGTTGCAATCAGTGTTGCAACCACACTCATATACAAAGTATCAAAAGTCGCTTCTAAAAGTAAATAAAACATTTTGCTATCCATTTATAATCTCCCATTTTGCGCCTTGTGTGTCTAAATAGTTACAAACTCTCTCTTTTGCGCTTTGTCGAATATTAATCACAAGCACACCAAGCGCTACGCCATTAAAAGATTCTAAATTCCCCCACACAATGCTAAAGTCCATCTCTAACGCTCTTGCCATTTGCGTGATTATAGGGTTTTGCGCAATATTTTTAGGGAAGTAAATGCGGATATTTAGCCCACTTTGTGGCAAAATTTCATTTTCTCCTAAAAACTCTCGCATTTTAGGATCTGGCGATAAAAATAAATCTTCTATCGCTCCACTTTTTAAGACTTCTCCATTCTCCATAAATGCAGCTTCTTCACAGAGAGTTTTCACCACTTCCATTTCGTGTGTTACAAGCACGATGGTAACGCCTAATTCTTTATTAATGTTTTTAAGCAATTCTAAAATCGCCCCTGTGATGCTAGGATCTAGCGCGCTTGTGGCTTCATCACTTAGCAAAAGCATAGGGTTTAAAACTAAGGCTCTTGCGATTGCCACGCGCTGTTTTTGACCACCACTTAGTGCGTTTGGATAGGCATTTGCCTTATCTTTTAAGCCCACAAGCTCTAAAAGATTCCTAATTTTTTGGTTGTCAATTTTAAGATTTGCACATTGCAAGGGTAAAATAACATTTTCCCATACACTTTTGCGCTGTAACAAAGAAAAATGCTGAAAAATCATTCCAATTTTTTGACGCAAAGCGCGCAAATCCTTGACATTTAGCCTTGAAACTTCAAGCCCATCAATGTTGATTGAACCACTATTTATAGATTCTAAGCCATTAAAAGTCCTAAGTAGCGTGCTTTTCCCCGCCCCGCTATGCCCCACAAGCCCAAAGATAGAGCCCTTTTTGATGCTTAGATTAATATCTTTTAAAACTTCTAAATCCCCAAAGCGTTTGTGGAGATTTTTCACCTTGATTAAATCCATTTTTTCCCTAAGTTTGATAAAATTTTGGAATTTTAGCAGAAAATAAGGGTTTTTTCTCTAAGTTCCCAACCGCTCAATGAGTTGATATGAATTTAACTCCTTATATGCCTTAGCAAAATTCTTGTGATACGCACTAGGCTCAAAGCTTTCCTCTGTGTTTTTTAAGCTATCTTGATGTTTAAAATAATACGCCCTATCACCGCTATACACGCCATTTTCATCAATCCAAACACGCGCATTAAAGCCAAATTCCTTTTTTGTATCTTTAGGCTTTGCTAGCATATCTCTCCCGCCAAGACTAAGATACTTAACCTCACTTAAGCTTAAAGCATAAAGTGTTGGAAAAATATCTTTGTGCGACCCAACCCTGTTTTTATCATAATACAGCCCATCGCGCAAATTCTGTGGCAAATAGAGATAAAAAGGCACGCTATAAGCAAAAGCTCTCTCAAAGTTGGAATCCATTTTTAAATCCCTGAAGCGATGATCACCTGTGGCGGCAATGATGATTTTATCTCCTAGCGCGTCGCCTTTTATTTTGTCTAAAAACTTACCAAATTCATCATTTGCATACGCATAGGTTTTTAAAGCATCTTTTGGATTTTCAACAATAAACTTTTCAAGAAAGCTTGCTTCGAGCGCATTTTCATCAAAGAGATTTTCCTTGCTTTTGTGAATATAAGGTCTATGCGTGGAAATGCTTAAAGAGAGAACCGAAGTTGGCTTTTTAGCATTTTTAAACAGGGAATAAATTTTTTCATACATAAACTCATCAGCGATTCCATATTTATGCTTTGTAGCCCTAGAGTGCGGAAACCCCTGCATTAAGCTGTTTTCATCAATGACCTTATCAGCACCTTGAAGCTTGAAATAATTGCCCAAGTTATACCACGAAGCGTTACCACTATACACAAAAATAATCTCATACCCCGCATTTTTATAAAGCTGTAAAGGTGTGAAGATTAAAACTTGCTTTTGATGCAAGCCATTAGAAACAAGATTTGGGCTTAAAAACGCTAGCTGATTTAAACTTCCAATTGTAGAGTTTCCCGAAGATAAAAATCGCCTCCAAAGAAAATCCTCTTCAAAATGTCTTTGTAATCTTCCTAGAAAATTATGCTTTTCATTGCTAAATTCCAAAATATTTAAGCCAAAACTCTCCATAAGATTGACATAAATATGATATTTGGCGTGATTTTTGTGGCTTTTAGTTGTATCAAAAATGCTAAAAAGTTTTTGCTCTAAACTCTCAATCGCACCCGAAGGGATTTTTGGTAGCTTCAAGCTTTCCTTGTATTCTTGATGTACCCATAAAAAAGCTATCACAGGATTTGTTGAAATTTCATTAAAAGCCTTTGTAGTGCTGAATTCATAACTAGAAGCCCTTAGGGCGTTGTAAGTAAAATGCCCCCGTAAAGCCACAACATAAAGATAAACTAGCACAACATTTAAGCAAATAAGCAAAACCATAGGCAGTTTGACTGGATAAAACTTTAAACGCATTATTTTAGCGTTAAGCCAAAAACAAAAAATACCAAAAAGCACAGAAAAAATTAAAATCTTAACAACAGAGTAATCGGCAAATATGATAGAGAGAATAGCGTTTGTATCATCATCTTTTAAACCAAAGATAAAAATATCAATCTTATTCCCATACATTTGAAAATAGTAATAATGAATAAAGGTAAAAATAACAACAACAAAGGCTAAGAAAGCCATATAAAAACTAGAAAATAAGCATAAAGTTTGGCAACTAACTCATAATGCCCCCCCCCCCACTAATTTGCTAAATATTCCTTTAAAATGTGTCAAAATCGCACATAAAAACAGGGGTAAAAAGCAGCACTAAAGGTTCTCATATCGTGCCCTAAACCATAGATATAAACCCCAAAAAAGTCTTGATTTTCACCGCTTAAACCTTGAAGTATAAAAAAGCGCGTTAGAGTTAAAATTCCCATAAAAATGAAGCTAAAAACAAAGAATTTGTAGTAAAATTTTTCTCATTTTTTAACCTTTTAAGATAGTATTTGTTCTTAAATTTGATAGAATTTTGAAATTCTAGCAAAAAAGAAATTAAAGGTAACCGCCGTGCGTAAAATGCTATTGAAAATCTTTGCTACAATTTTTGGATTAGCGTTGTGTGGAGTGAGTTTAAATGCACAACCTTGGGTAATGTTTAATGATATGGATGACACTTATTTATATGATCAAGCAAGCGGACAAGTGTATATTCGCGTGAAAAAAGGTGGCAAAAATTATGAAGATACTTTCGTAAAAATGGGTGTTTTAGATTCTATTAATGGCAAGAAAAATATTAACGAGAAAAAGTTTGCAACAGAGTCAAAAAATGTGGAATCCAAAATTGATACACAAGAAGAGCAAAAAAAGCTTTTAAAGCAAGCCCAAGAGTTACAAAGAAGCATTCAAGGCACACTTTTAGGCGGAGAATAGCCTTGATAACACACGCAAAATATAGCTTGCGTGTGTTAAAGCTTGTGTGCGGTGTGAGATTGCATTTTTTTCATTACTGCTAAGTTCAGCTAGAGTTTTGTTAAAGCCTTGTGGAATAAACATAGGATCATAGCCAAAGCCATTATTCCCCCTTGGCACGCTAATTACATTCCCATACATAAAGCCGTGCGCGCTAAAATCCCCTTGCACACTAGAAATTCCAATGCACGCGCAATAATGCGCTTTTGAAGTTTTACTGGGAAGTTTTGCAACTTCAGCGCAAAGCAAGTTTAGATTATCCACCGCATTACCACCGCTATATCTTGCACTATGGATTCCAGGCTTGCCACAAAGCGCATCAACACAAATCCCACTATCATCAGATAGCACAATATCGTTAGGGCTTAAAATGCCATTTAGCGCGTTAAAAACTGCCCTAGATTTAATCAGTGCATTTTCCTTAAAACTCTCTCCATTTTCTATAATATCAAAGGGTGTTATTAGTCTATCCCACGCTAGAATCTCTAAGTCTAATTCTTTGCATAAGGGGCTATAAATTTCTTTAATTTCTCTAATTTTATCTGCATTTGAAGTTGCCAAAATTAAGCGCATATTGTTACCTTGTAAGTTTTTTAGCTAGAATTTCAATTTTAGAATTTTAGCAAAAGGATTAAAAAAATGGCAAAAGACTCTTTGGTAAAACAAAGTTTGCCACTAAGTTTAATACTAGGGACGCGCTTTTTTGGGCTGTTTATCGTAATGCCTGTGCTTTCACTATATGCGCTCTCTCTTCCGGGAGTTAGCCCCATTTTAGTTGGAATCGCAATGGGTGGATACGCGCTAACACAGGTGCTTTTTCAAATCCCTTTTGGATTTTTAAGTGATAAATTCGGGCGTAAAAGTATGATTGCGCTAGGGCTTGTGATTTTTGCGCTTGGTTCTGTAATTTGTGCTTTAAGCGAAGATATTTATATGCTAATTTTAGGGCGATTACTGCAAGGTGCTGGAGCGGTTGGTGGCGTGATTAGCGCGATGATTGCAGATTTAGTGAAAGAAGAGAATCGCACAAAGGCTATGGCGTTTATGGGGGCAACGATTTCTTTAAGTTTTACCGCTGCTTTAATCCTAGGACCAATTCTGGCGGTAAGTTTTGGTGAGCCTAGTTTGTTTTGGATTACTGCATTTTTGGCACTTTTTGGCTTAATTTTACTCTTTGTTGCTGTGCCAAATGCACCAAAAATCACTTATAGCTTCACGCATAAGAGTGGCGAATATAGTGCGATTTTGAAAAACAAAAATCTACAAATTATGAATTTAACAAATTTTTTACAAAAAGGTTTTATGACCTTAGCACTCTTGGTAATTCCTATCGCACTTGTAAAGGGCTTTGATATGCCCAAAGAAGACTTATGGCAAGTGTATATTCCAGCAAGTTTGCTAGGCTTTTTTGCGATGATTCCAGCGGCGATTATTGCGGAAAAAAAGGGCAAGTTTAAGGCGGTTATGATTGTTGGAATCTTATTTTTTGTGCTGTCTTATTTGCTAATGTTAAGCCACAGCAAAGCGGTGTTTATCTTTGGCGTGCTTGTGTTTTTTGCGGGGTTTTCTATCCACGAACCCATTATGCAAAGCCTTGCGAGTCGCTATTGTAAGGCTTATCAAAAGGGAAGTGCTATGGGGGTTTTTACCACCTTTGGTTATCTAGGCTCTTTTTTTGGTGCGCTTTTAGGTGGGCATTTGTATGAGTTTTTTAGCATTTTATCTATTGTAATTTTTGTAGTGATTGCCTGTTTTATGTGGATTTTAATTTTTGGGTTTTTAGCAAATCCAGCAATGCAAAAAAATCTTTATCTACCCCTTGCAGATTCTACCACAAATGCTTCTTTAGAATCTTTGGCACAACTTAGCGGGATTTTGGAATGGTATATTAATGAAAGTGAGCGTGTAGCGGTGATTAAATACGATAAGCATATTATTGATAAAGATGAGGTTTTAGAGTTTATTAACACACATTTAAATGAGCATTTTGCAAAAGGGGAGTGATGGCAAAGGAAAAAGCGGTAGAAATTAGCAAAAAAATCTTAAAAATCACAGGGCAGACCAACGCGCAACTAGGGCTTATTAAAGAAGGAGATAAAGTGCTTTTAGGCTTAAGCGGGGGTAAGGATTCCATATTGCTAGCCACTTTGCTTGCTAGGCTTAAAAGATATGCCCCATTTAACTTTGAGTTTAAAGCACTCACTGTGGATTATGGGCGTGGTGGCGAATATGAGTATATCTTTGAATATTGTGAGAAACACGGAATCCCTTATGAACTTTACCGCACAGATATTTATAAGATTTTAGAAGAGAATAAAAGAGAAGGGAGTGTGTATTGTAGCTTTTGCTCGCGTATGCGACGCGGAGCTTTATACACCAAAGCTCTAGAGGGCGGATATAACAAGCTAGCCCTAGCTCATCATTTAGATGATGCGGCAGAGAGTTTTATGATGAATTTAACTTATAATGGCGCATTGCGTTCTATGCCACCAATTTATAAGGCAGAAAATGGAATTTTTGTAATCCGTCCTTTGATTTTTGTAAGAGAGCGGCAAATTATAGATTTTATTGCAAAAAATAATATTTACATTGCCCCAGATTGCAACTGTCCGATAATGTGGCAAAAGGACGATAAGCGCCCATTTGCAAGAGAGAAAACAAAGCAAATGTTAAAGGAAATGGAGGAAGCAAATCCAGATTTTTTCACTTCCTTAAAGGTTGCATTAAGTAATGTGCATTTGAATAGTTTATTTGATATGAAATATTTAGATAAACAAGATTAAAATTGGGATTCCTTGTCAATTTGACGAATTGGCTTTTCAATTTCTTTTGTGTAAAAACCATCACAATTTATTTTTTGTAGTTTGAAACCTGTTTCAATCATTGCAAAAAGTTCAGGCTTTGGAGGCAATTCTATTGTGAATGTATTTATGGGTGGAAAGGTGCGCTTTATAAAGAAATTCTATGTGATGTTTGTGATAAATTGAAAGTAAATTACAATAAAACATCATCAATACAAATCGTTGAAGAAAATTTATTTGCAAAAATATTAGAAGATTATATAAATAATTTATCTCCAGAAGATATGAAAAAGATTGGAGAAGAGTTTAATGTTTCTTTTAGCACTAAAGCGTCCTTAACTGCTAGTTTGCAAGTAATAATGAAAGCAAAAGATTTTGCAGCTTATAAATTGATGGTTATTGTAGCCAATGCGTTTTGGAAATTTATTTTTGGGAAAGGCTTATCTTTTGCAACTAATGCAACATTGACTAAAACTTTATCTGTATTCTTAGGTCCTATTGGTTGGACTGCTACAGGAATTTGGACTGCTTTTGATATTGCTAGCCCTGCTTATAGGGTAACAATTTCAGTAGCGATTTAAGTAGCGTATTTAAGACAGGATTTAAATCAAAAGAAAAATGCAAATTAGTATATAATTCTTATTTGCCATTAGCTTATAAATTCCATAATCTCACACGCAAAAGATTCTGAAGTTTTTGGCAAATAGTGTAAAAATTGTTCTAAAAATTGCTTGTTTAAAAATATTTCTCCACAAAGGACGATACCTTGTGTGTGGTAGTTTTCATTCATATCGCGACTAAGATTTGCAAAAAACTCTGCTAAAGAATCTAAAATTCCAAAACAAAGTAGTGGAGTTTCAACACCCGCAAGCTTAAAGCTCATCACAGAGCGCAGAGTTTGAAGTGTGTTAAGATGGATTCTACCCTCACTATCGCGCTCTAGGCGAAAATCAATGCGCGGTCCCTTTTGCCCCATAAAGCTAGCAGCACTTTGTAAGACTTGCCTATAAGCGTGTTCTAAATCTGCTTCACTTCCTAAATCTAGCAAGATCCCTGCCATTCCCACTAAATCTAATAAATTTTGAGAGATTATGGAATCTTTGGGCAAAGATTTTAAATGCGTAATTAGGCTTTTATTTTCTTTTGTAAAGTTTTTAAGTAGGCTTTGCGTGGTTGCACTAAGTGTTTCTAAGGTGGCAATAATCTTGCTTAAATTAGATTCAAAGCTAAATTCTAAGGCTTCTTTGAAGCTTGTATCAAAATATACTAAAAAGCGCGTGTTTTGCTTGCCTAGATAGGCTGCGTTTGTGCGTTCTAAGTTATTGTTTGTGATAGTGTTTTTAAGCGCGTGTAAATTGGCATTTGGAGAAAATGCGCTAAAGGTGTGCGTTAGGATTAGCCCATTTTTTGCCACGCTAATGTGTAAGGGCTGTAAGCTGGATTCTACAAATTCGCAGATTCCATTCTCTAGCCTTTGTTGTGTTTTTTGCAAGGGTAAAAGATACACGCCTTGATACTCGTTTAAGAATTTACTTAAAAGCACCAAATATGGCTCAAAGGGCAAAATCACATTCACAAACACGCTAGGAAAAAACTCGGAAAAAACGCTTTTTGGATTAAGGGTTATTAAGGGTTTCTCTAGCGTGGCTAGGGCTTGTAAGTCCTGCTCTTGTGCTTTGAAAATGAGTTTTGTATTTTCTAAAGAAAAGGGCATAAAGATAAAATCATCTCTAAGTGTTGCACTAAGGGCTTTGCGGTTTTCATCAAGCAAGATAACGGCATATTTACCAAAAAGAGTTTTTAAGAAAATTTGCTCCCCATTTTTTAGCAATTTCGCATTTTTTTCTAAGGCTTGCTTTAAGTCTGTAGAGCTGCTTAAATCATGCTTTGTGGTATTTTCTAAAAGCGTGATTTTTTCTTGTTTGTAATAGATAAAATCCCTCCATAAATTACAAAAATCTTTAGAATCTTTGCTTGTGAGATTGTGGAGTTCTAAAGGAGTTAAAAAGTGGCTTTTAAAGTTGAAATCCTTTTTTAAAATTCCTTGCGTGCTAAAAGATTCCATTAACACAAGCCCTTTAAATGCCCATTGTAAGGACAAAGGAATATATTCTTCTAAAGTTTTGCTAAAGTCTAAAATCTCTTCTTGTGTGCCTTGTGCTTCAAGGCTAAAGGTAAAGGGTGCTCCTTGCACGCATTGCCCTTTTAATCCCTTATTTTCAATGGCTGCATACAAAGAATTGATAAAAAAATCCTTTACAAGATTTGTATTTTTAAAATTTGCGATATTTTCAAAAACAAAGCTTGCAATCATTCATAGCCCCTATAAGAAAAGCGTGCAATCTCTTGCAAATCTCTGTTATCTATCTTTTGTGCCTTTACGCCAAGTGCTTCTAGGTGCTTGATTACTTGAGCTTCCATTAGTTTCGCACCTTGTAAAACTTCTTGCGTTAAATCAAAAGTTGTATTTTCACCAATGATAAAGGGCTTGATTCCTAGAATTTTTGTTGGTGGTAAATCGCCTAGCATTTCAATCATTTGTAAAGTTTGTAGCATTTCCACTTCGTGCGCACTTCCTGCCCAAGTAATGGCATTTGGAATAGCATTGAAGTCAAAAAAATATACATCGCCAACTTTGGCATCGTTTGCATCAATGGAATCTATAATAAGCACAGAATCGTATTCTGATATTAGAGGAATTAGGTGCTGTGCCATTGTTCCACCATCAATAATATCCACAGAATGTTCCCCGCTAAACTTATAGTTAAGCTTTAAAAGATTGGATAAATGCACGCCTATTCCTTCATCGCCAAAGAGAATATTGCCTATGCCTAAGATTAGTATTTTCAAGGAATCCCTTATTAAAAAATTAAGGGATTCTAGCAAAAAATTAATAAAAAATAATTTTAGGTTATGAAAGGAGCCTAAAATTATTAATCTGTTGCATTTGCGATGGTTAATTTTAATACTATCGCACATCTAATATTGTTGTATAGATGCTTTCTTTATTGTTAGTAAGTTGTGCTTCATAGTCAATATTAAAATTCTCTCACCACCCTTTACAAGAATTGCATCTTTAATCATTAAATATCCATATTCTAAAGATTTTTTAATGCTCTCTGATATTGTTGATAAGTTAAGCGTATTATCGCAATACAAGTTACTTTGCTGTTTTGTTTTGTATCTTGTGTGATAAAATCATGAAATTCTATTAAAACAGACTCATTTAAATAATCTATAAATCTGAAATATTCTGATCTTTTGCGTCACCAGTAGCCAACACTTGTCGCAAAGAAAATCCATTGAGCAATAATGTTATTCGATGTAATTCGTTATTGCTATATCTTGATTACAATAAAAATGCTTCATCTTCTCTAATGATATCTCTAATGGTTGATAATACTACTTTATTATCGCATTTTGGTGTGTTTGAACAGCTAATGAATAATAAAGTCAATGCAACAAATAAAATCCTCTTTGTTGTTTTTTCTAGATTATATTCAGTAAGAATTTTGATAATCTCTCCAAAATAATATGGAGAAATTGTCAAAATACAGTCGATATTGCTAATGGGAAGACAATGAAAGCTATAATATCAATAATAATGCCAAAAATTATCAGAAATAGATAAAACCGCCGAAATTTTGAGCGTGAAGCTTTGCCCTAAAAAATAAATAGATTAGATGCACCTTTGTTAATTACCTGTGCAAGTGTCATTTTTCTTCTTAAGTTTAGAAATTTACACTCGGATTGTAATCAAAAAAACAAGTGGCAACACAAAAAAGATTAGAAATTGAAAGATATTATAATCTTCTGAGAAAAGTTTAGTAAATTTTTATGATTTAAAATAATGCAAAGAATAGGAGAAAATTCCTATTCTTTTTCAAACTTAACGCCGCTTAAGATAGTATCAATTCCACTACCGGGATAGCGTGTGGCGTTCCAAACTGCCATATAAATGTGGATAGGGATAAAAATCACAAATGCCCAAGTCAAAATATGATGAAGCAAGCGCACATTTGCAAGTCCGCCACATAGCACTTCAATAGGGCGCATAAGTGGCATTATCATTCCGCCAAATCCTTCGTGATAAACATGCGCATATAGCACTAGCCCTGTTAGAGAAATTGCAAGGATTAGCAATAGCACGATGATGTAAGTTACAAATTGTAAAGGATTGTAAGAACCTTTTAAATGAGGATGTCCTCCAAAAAGCATATATGCCTTAATCACGCCAAACCAAGTGAGTGGATTAATAAAGTCTAAAAATGATCTTCGCTCCATCACACATTCTTTGGTAAAAAGCAAATAAATGCGAAAAATTGTAACGGCAATTAGCACAAATCCAAAAATCAAATGCCAACTGCGCATTAGTGCATAAAGAAAACCTGTTGGCTCTCCGCTAAAATTGTTTGGGGCTAAAAAGGGATAGCCTAGATAAAAACCTGTGGCAATCAAGGCAAAAATTGCAATAGCTCTAACCCAGTGAAAAATCCTTGTGAGCTTTGAAAACTCCATTATGGGTTTGTATTTTGTTTCCATAATCGTCCCCTTTAGATGCTGCAATTCATTGCAATGGGATCAAGTTTATATTGACTAATTTCATTGCCTTTTGTGTCCATTAAATGCACTGCACATGCAATGCAAGGATCAAAAGAGTGTATAGTGCGGATAATTTCAAGTGGTTGTGTTAAATCTTGGATTTTTGTTCCAACAAGTGCTGCTTCATAAGGTCCCATTTGGTTTTTAGCATCTTTTGGTCCTGCATTCCAAGTGCTAGGAACAACAGCTTGATAGTTTGAGACAACACCATCTTTGATTCTAACCCAGTGGCTTAGTGTTCCGCGTGGCACATTACCGATATAACGCCCTTTGTATTCTTTGTTATTGTCAATGCTATAAGGCGCGCAAGTTGTTTGATCTCCTGTTTTTAGATTTTCCACCAAAGAATTAAAGGCTTCGATTCCATAATCTGCTGAGAGTTTGCACTCAAGCACCCTAGCTGCTGTTCTTCCTAGTGTGCTAAAGAGTGCTTCTAATGGCAAGCCTGTGTCTTCTAGGAATTGTGTTGCGATTTTTGTAATACGTGGATTTTTTGCAGCAAGTCCTACAACAATCGCCGCTAAAGGTCCCACTTCCATTGCTTCGCCATTGTAGCGTGGGGATTTAATCCAGCTGTATTTACCATCAGTGTCTAGAGCTTTTGTGCGGATAGGATTACCATCTGGTCCAATTGTGTCTTTATCGACAAAGCCTGTATAGTTTGGCTCTGTTTCTCCATCATAAGGGTGCAGTGGCTTGCTGTTGGCATACCAAGAATGCGTTGCTTCTTCTGTGATGAGATTTTCATCTAAGTCTAAGAGTTTTGAAATATCTCCATTTCGGACGATACCTGTGCTATAAAGTGTTTCGCTGTGATTTACTGGAATCTCGGCGTGGCATAGGAAATTACGCACTCCGCAACCTTTAAGCACGCTTGGTTCATTTTTATATACTTCAGCTGCCATTACAACATCGGCATAATATGCACGATTGACAAAATCTGCAACTTCTTTGTATTTGGTTAACCAATCCCCAAGCCTTGATGGATCTAAAATATCTGCTACACAAGTTACTCCACCAACGGTTAAACTCTGTGGATGTGGTTGTTTTGCTCCAAAGATTGCCATCATTTTTGCTGCAACTCTCTGCACTTCAAGGGCTTTTAAATAATGTGATAGCACAATTAAATTTTGCTCAGGAGAGAAACGATAAGTTTTATGCCCCCAATAAGCATTTGCAAATGGTCCTAAGCCTTGCTTCGCGCTTGCAAATTTTTTGACTCTCTCTTGTACATTAGTAAGTTCATCGGCTCCTGCCGCAATTGGATTTTTAGAGTATTTAAAGGCAAGTTCGGAAGCTTTTTTTGGATCTGCTTTGAGAGCAGAAGTAATATCACACCAATCAAGTCCGTGCAAGTGATAAAAATGCACCAAATGGTCATGTAAAACAAGAGAGATATTCATTAAAGAGCGCACCATTTCAGCATTAAATGGGATCTTGATTCCAAGAGCGTCTTCTACGGCAGTGATTCCAGCCTTATAGTGAGAGTATGTGCAAACTCCGCAAATTCTTTGTACCATAAAGCCCACATCCCTTGGATCACGATTTTTAACAATTACTTCTAGCCCGCGCCATAATGTAGAGCTAGAATACGCATCGGTAATTACATTGTTTTCATCAACAATAACTTCAATCCTTAAATGTCCTTCAATTCTTGTGATAGGATCTACAATGATTCGTTTTGTCATAAGCTCACCTTTTATTCTTTATCTTTTTTAATATTACTTAATACTGCGTGTGCTGCCATACCAATAGCTGCAGCTCCTAGAAGTGTGATTCCAATAGTATCCGCTGTTCTATCTGCCCCACCTAGCATTGGCGTGTCATAAAGCTTGCTTGCAAGTGGTTCTTCAAATGGACCCATTGTATCCCAGAAGTTTGGTTCGCTACAACCTATGCAACCATGTCCTGCTTGAATAGGCCAGCTTGTGTGTGAGTTAAAGCGGAGTTTGGAGCAGTTGTTAAATGTATAAGGACCTTTACAGCCTACTTTATACAAGCAATAGCCATTTTTCGCTCCCTCATCGCCAAAAGTTTGCACAAATTCCCCTGCATCAAAATGTCCGCGTCTTTCACATAAATCGTGGATTCTAAGCCCATAAGCCCATTTTGGACGATTGTAAGCATCAAGACTTGGTAATGTTCCAAAGAGAATAAAGTGTAATACATTGCCTACAATGTTTTTTTCGCTTGGCGGACAGCCTGGGACATTAATCACTGGCTTATTTGTTATTGCACTTAGTGCTTTAGAAGATGTTGGGTTAGGATTTGCTGCTTGGATTCCGCCAAAGCTAGAACAGGTTCCGATGGCAAAAATCGCTGCTGCGTGTTCACTCGCTTCTTTTGCGCTCTCTAATCCTGTTTTTCCGTGCGCTCCGATTGTTAGATATTGTCCTTCTAATGCAGTTGGAACACCGCCTTCTACCATTAGCACATAGCGCCCCTTATAGCGTTCAATGGCAGATTCCAAGTTTTCTTCAGCTTGATAGCCCGCTGCTGCCATTAGTGTTTCGTGGTATTCTAAAGAAATGTAATCAAAAATAAGGCTATCAATCCCAGGTCCATCGCTTCTTAGTAAGCTTTCACTGCAACCTGTACATTCTGCTAAATGTAGCCAAATTACAGGTAGTCTATCAGCAACTTCTGCTGCCTTTGCTGTTAGTGGCGCAAAGCTTGCTGGCAATGATAGCATTGCAGTCATTGCTCCTGCCCACTTCATAAAATCTCTTCTTGAAACCCCTTTTTCTTTGAGCATTTTTTTAATGCTATTACCTTTTTTAAGTGCTGGAAACTTCGCAAGTTTTGCTAGTCTTTCCTCGGCTTGCTTAAGTAAAAGATTGTCTTTTTCTATCATCTTAACCTTCCTTCACATTGAGAGTTGAAAAATCGCTTAGAATTTACTCTTTTTTTTCTTAATTTATACTACAAAAAGTTAATAATTTTTTAAATTGAGAAAAGTTTAAGGCTTTAGTGTGATTTTATGTGTAAGAATGTGGTTTTCTAATGTCTCATCATCAAACACTTTATCATACAATTGTGTTGCGATTCGCCTTTTATCGTTGGTTTGTATATCGCCATTTATTGTGTCAATAAACTCCCTAAAATCAGCGTTTTTATTCACTAGCATATCAATGGTTTTAAAGTCCAAGTTTCTTACCAAAGAGGGCAAAAGCACAGAAGATTCAGTAGGCTCTAGCTCTAGCTTTATAAGCCCAATGCCAAAGCTACTATGTAGCCGCCTTAGCTCATCAAACACTTCAGAATCTAGCTCTTCATACACCACCAAATACCCCTCATTTGCAAAGCTAGAGTTACTCACTGCCTGAAAGTAGCTCTCTTTCAAATTGCTAAAATCAAGTGAAACTTTTAGCTCAAAGGAGTAAATCTTAAAATCACGGCGGTTCAGATTCTGACTTAGCTCTAGCGTTTCTTTCTCACTATAATCATTAAATGGGAAATGCACACCCACAATATCAGGGTAGTTCCACTTATCCTGCCCGCTCTGCGTCTTTTTACTTTTTTCGTGCTTAATAGTCTTTGCATACACATCAAAATAATCTTTTGCAAACCGCACAAACAGCGGATGCAAATCCCGCTCGTGAAAGCCTCTGCCTTTTTGCTTTTCATAGTTTGTCTTGCTTGTCTGTATTATAGATTCTAATCCCTTTTGCAGTTCATTCTCTCTCGCCCTTAACCAAAAGGTTGTAGGCTTACTTGAAGCTTTCATAAATATAGAATCTTGTCTATCGCGTATATCTACATAAAGTTGTGCTGACATTGTCATTTCCGGCGTTTTACCAATACTTGCTAGATTTTTATCTAAGCCTTTTTCTACTGCTCTATCCCAAATTTGCGTAGCTTTAAGCGGAGCAGTCGCACTCTCTAGCACAGCCCTTGCCACTTCCAAGTATGTCATTTTCTTTTGCATTGTTATCCTTAAATAAGCATTGTTAAGAATAGTTACATTATAGCATTTTGAAAATTTATTTTTATATTTACCCTTCGTTATTTAAATAGGGACGATGATATTAGTGTAATTTATTATTAAGGAGTTACCTATGAAAACTTTTGATCCTTATGATGAAAAAGTCGTGTTTGAAAAGCTAAGTAATCTTATCAATGGAATGGACTGCTCTAAGCAGAGTTTAGAGCAGCATAAAGAGCAACAAGGAGTGATTTATGCTAAAGATGGGCAGAGTATCCAATCTTCTAGCACGGATAAAAAAATTTGCTTTGCAGATAGAATCCTAAATGGTGGGATCTTACAAAACGATGGGAGCTATATGAGTGATGATAAGCAGTTTGTATATAGCCTTGATGTTAGCGGGGCTGGGCTTTTGCGTATCACTTCTGTGTGTAAAAAGACAAGCTTTACTCTAGTAAATTTCTCGCAAAAAAATGGCGATTTTGGAATCTATTTGCGTGAAAAGCCTTATAAGGAAATGGGCTTTGTGTATTGCAATACTTTTAGCGTGCATCCTTACATCAAGGCTTTCAAGGAAATGTCCCCTTATATTGCTAAAAGGATTTATAAGCCTGATTTCTTCACAAAGGCGGTGGTAAATGACTATAAAAGCGAAAAAATCAATGTCTTAGGTCCTTTTTATGATGATAAGATATTTACCAAAAGTGTCCAAAATATCCCTATGAATTTAGAAAATCTCTATTTGCTAAATGACGCAATGATTGAGAGTATGAAGTATTTTACTAAGGATAATGGACTAGCTAAAGAGTTGTGCATCTTTGCTAGCAACCCTACGCCATTGGATAAATTTCGCGCGGATTTGCTAATAAAAACAATGAAAAATCTAAACCACAACATCACGCAAGGTAAGCCTGAACAAGCTATCAATCAAGTGGTGTTTCATAGCTTTGCCTTGGGCGAAGAAGTGGGGTTTTTACAGGAATTAAGCAGGGATAGCGGTGGGAAATACTATAAAGTGGATTCTACTTTAGCGTTTAAAAGGGCGTTATTAAGCCACCTTGATAATGGCAGAATGCCAGAGCCAAAAGAGCTAGGCGATGATGCGAGTATAGTGCCTAGCAAGCCAGAAAAAATCCACGATGATAATCCGCCAAAAGATGTGTGATGAAATATTAGAATCTAGCTAGATTTCTAAGTCAGGTTACTTTGTAAAATTGTGTTTAAGAGCTTTAAATCGTTGAGCTTAGATTCTATCTCTTTACATTTAGAATCTAGCTCACTCTTGCGTTTTATACTTAAATTTATAAAACTAGATTCTCTCTCAATACCTACAAACTGCCTACCTAAAAGATTTGCGGCAATGCCTGTGGTGCTAGAACCTGAAAATGGATCACAAATGATAGAATCTTTATCGCTTGCCATTAAAAGCAATCGCACTAAAAGGGCTAAAGGCTTTTGTGTGGGGTGTTTGCCAAAAGTCTTTTCCCAAGGAGCAATCGCTGGGAAGCTCCACACATCACGCATTTGTTTATCATTATTGAGTTTTTTTAGAATCTCGTAGTTAAAAATATGCTTATGTTTATGGCTTTTTCTAGCCCAAATGATTTGCTCGGTAGAATGTGTAAGATAGCGACAGCTAAAATTTGGCGGAGGGTTAGTTTTCTGCCAAGTAATGATATTTAAAATCTTAAAATCAAGCTTTTGCAATGCCCTGCCAAGTGAAAAAATATTATGATAAGTCCCGCTTGTCATAATGCTACCTGTGGGCTTTAGGGCTATTTTTGCATTTGCAATCCACTCCATATTAAACCTATCAATTTCATCAATATTTTCTCCCCTATCCCATTCGCCTTTATTTACACTCACAATCTTACCACTTTGGATACTCAAGCCATCGTTTGAGAGGAAATAAGGCGGATCGGCAAAAATCACATCAAAACGCTCTTTCATCTGCGGTAAAAGGGTATTGCAATCGCCTTGATAAAGGCTAAATGTAGAATCTAGACTTGTAAAAGTGGGGGTTAGTGTGTGAGCTCTAGCAGTCATTTTATGCCTTTTTAATAAAATTTTTGACATTGCTAAGATTATACATCTCTACACTTTTGTAGGCTTCTTGCAATTTATTTTTACTGCTGTGCCAACCTTGCCCATCGGTAATCCACACAAAGTTTTTATCGGCAAACCCATCAAATTTTGAGGCTAATTCTTGGTATGCTCTAGCTGTTTCGTTAAGTTTGCTGCCACCACTTGTATAGAAATTACACTCAATAAAATAGCTCATATTTTTACCAAAAATCACAAAGTCAAATCGCTTTTTATCATCTCCAAAACTTTCCTGTAAATCGCTAAATTCTGCAATATTCACTTGTTCTTTAAAGCGTAAATTAGCCTTTGTAAAAAGTTCTCTTAAATAAGATTCCATAAAAGTACCACCACGATTTTTCCTTGCATTGCTATCTAACCCCACTTCAATGCCAAAGACAAAATCATTTAAATCTTTAATCTTTCTATCACTAAAGATAGAATCTAGCCCACTCTCACAGATAAAATCATAAATCCCTTTAGGACTTTGTAAATACGCATTTATAGGTGTTTCGTTGCTATTAGAATCTAGCACCAACTCTTTCTCATTGCGGATTGCTAAAATCAAAGGCAAAACATCAAAAGCCCTAGCATATTCATTAAAAAGCAAAGTAATCTTATCTTGCAGATTATCCCTTGATACACCTAGCAAAAGATTTAAATGATTAAGAGCAATGCTTAACTTGTCTTTATTTGCTAGACATTTTTGCCAATCCACAAAAAAGCCCAAATCCCTATTTGTAGCCCTAAGTGTGCTTAGAAAAGTCTCAAATGGTAATGTATTTTTCATAATTATTCCTTATGGATTGTGCTTAGATTCACTCCCCAAAAACTCTCTTAAAAATAGAATCCACATTTTTTGTGTAGTAGCTAAACTCAAAGCATTCGCGGATTGCTGCTTCACCGATAAGTCCCACGAGTTCGTTATCTGCTAAAAGATATTGCAAATATAAGCTCTCGCTCTTGTCGTTTAACGCACTCTTTCCCCCTTGCAAATCACCCCACACTTTCATCGCATTTCTTTGCACGATTTTATAGGCATCTTCGCGAGATGCGCCCTTTTTAGGCAGCTCAAGTAAGATTCGCTGTGAAAAGACAAGCCCGCCGGTGAGATTGAGATTTTTCATCATATTTTTAGGATACACCACTAGCTTTTCAAGCAGCCCCTTTAAACGCATTAGCATAAAATCCGTGGTGATAAAGCTATCTGGCAAAATAAATCGCTCCACGCTACTATGGCTAATATCTCGCTCGTGCCACAATGCGACATTCTCCATCGCCGGCATTGCATAAGAGCGTATCATTCTGCAAAGCCCTGTGATGTTTTCACTCAAAACCGGGTTTCGCTTGTGCGGCATAGCAGAGCTTCCCTTTTGTCCGCTCTCAAAATACTCTTCTGCTTCATAGACTTCTGTGCGTTGCAGGTGTCGCACTTCAACAGCGATTTTCTCACAGCTACTAGCCAAAAGGGCTAAATCACTCATAAGCCTAGCATATCTATCTCTTTGGATTACTTGATTGCTTACAGGAGCTGGCTTTAGCCCTAGCTCTTTGCAGACGAGCTCTTCTAACTCCATAGGTGTGTGGGCGAGATTGCCCATAGCCCCGCTGAGCTGCCCCACAGAGATGACCTCTAAAGTGGATTCTAATGCCTTTAAATGCCGCCCTAGCTCATCATACCAAATCGCTAAAACTAGCCCAAAGGTGATTGGCTCTCCGTGGATTCCGTGGCTTCGCCCCACCATTAGCGTGTCTTTATGCTGATATGCACGCACTTTTATCGCTTCTCGCACTTCTCTTATATCATCTAAAATAATATTTAAGCTATCGCGCATTTGCAACGCCACTGCCGTGTCAATGCAATCACTAGAGGTTATCCCATAATGCACCCAGCGAGATTCTTCACCTAAAGATTCTGCTACTGAAGTGGTAAAAGCGATTAAATCGTGCTTGGTAACCGCTTCTATTTCATCAATCCTAGCGATGTCAAATTTTGCATTTTTGCATATCTTTTCACAATCGCTATCAGGTATTAGCCCAAGCTTATTCCACCCTCTAACCAACGCCTTTTCCACTTCAAGCCAAGCAGAATATTTGGCATTCATATCCCAAAGTTTTTTCATCTCTTCTCTTGCGTATCTCTCTACCATTTCAAATCCTTCATTTTGTTTATGTTAAAATAATACTAACATAACCCCCCTTAAAAGTTAGAAAATGCCCTATATCTACAAAGAATTTAAAATAAATTCCCCAATAAAAGCCTATGCGTTTTTAATGCAAGCACTCAATCTCTCAATGTCTGATGCACAACGCTACATCAACAAAGGAAAGGTGCGCTATCAAGGTAAAGTGCTACAAGAGAAGGCAAAGGTTTTGAATGATTGTGTGCAAGTGCTTATTTTTCAACCCGATTCCATAGGTTTAAAACCGCTTTTTGAAAATGAAGATTTTGCGATTTTTAACAAGCCCTCTAAAATGTTAATTCACCCAAAGGGGAGATTTGAACATCATAGTTTGATTGATGAAGTGCGTGCGTCTTTAGGTTTAAATGCGAGCCTTACGCATAGGATTGATAGGGAAACAAGCGGACTGGTGCTTGTTGGCAAGCATAAAAAGAGCGTATCTGAACTTGGGTTGATGTTTTTAAATAACAGCATAAAAAAGGAATATCTAGCCCTAACGCGTGCAAAAGTTGGAATCCAAAATGTAAATTTTAAAGATTTTTGTCTCTCTTTGCCTATTGCTATACAAGAAAAGGGTGGAGATTTATGCGTGCGTTCTGTGTCTTTAAAAAACGCTCAAATGTGCCAAAAATTTAGGAATCTAAAATTTAAAGAAGCTAAGAGTGAGTTTGAAATACTAGGAATTTTAGAAAATACCTATAAAAATGCTAAATTTTTGCTTTTTAAAGTCTTGCCAAAAACAGGAAGAACACATCAAATACGCGTGCATTTAAACGCTTTAGGATATCCTATTTTGGGCGATCCTTTGTATGGCGCAAAAGATGTGCATAGTAGGGAGTATTTAGACGGGGAATTTATCATGCAAAAGTTGGAATCTAAAAATGTATTAAGCAATGAAAAACGCCTGGAATACTTCGGTGCAACGCGTTTAATGCTCCACGCTTATGGTTTAAAGTTTGTTTATAAGGGTAAGGAATTTGCCTTTAGAAGCATTGAAAATTTTGAGATTACTCAAAGTGTTCTAGGTTAATGCGATTTATGCTATAATCTAACAAATTTCAATTTTAAAGGATATTTATGGGAATTGGTTGGCAACAGTTACTTATTATTTTGTTAATTATTATCGTGCTTTTTGGTGCGAAAAAGATTCCAGATTTAGCAAAGGGCTTGGGTTCTGGAATTAAAAATTTCAAAAAAGCGGTGAAAGAAGATGATGAAGAAGTTGCGCAAAATACCAAGATTGAGCAAGATAAAGCAACAACAGCGCAAACAGATTCTAAGCCTAATGAAACTGCAAAAGTTTGATTAAAAGCAATGTATCACGCAATCAAAGAAATCATTGATAGCACGCTTGGGGTTTCTAGTGTGCTAGAAAAGCCACGAGATAAGAGTTTTGGACATTTTGCTTTGCCAACTTTTAGTTTTGCTAAGACATTGAAAAAAGCACCGCAAATCATTGCACAAGAGTTCGCACAAAAGTTGGAATCGCTCCCGCAAATTGCAAGTGTTAGTGTGGTTAATGGCTATGTTAATTTTAGTTTAAGCAACGCATTTTTGGGACAATGTGCGTGGGAGTTTTTACAAGATGATTTTAAGGAATCTAGCAAGCTAGAGTCCAAGAAGGTGGAATCTCGAAATGAAAAGATTTTGCTAGAGTATGTCAGTGCAAATCCCACCGGTCCTTTACATATAGGACATGCTCGCGGAGCTGTGTTTGGCGATAGTTTGGCGCGCATTGGACGCTTTTTGGGCTATACAATCCACACAGAATATTATATTAATGATGCAGGCGCGCAAATCCAAAAGCTTGGGAAGTCCATTTATTACGCGGGGCGCGCTTTAGTTTTTAGTGAAAGTAGAGAGTTGCCTAGTGAGTGCTATCAGGGGGAATATGTTTTTGAGCTTGCAGAATGTGCTAGAGCTGAGCTTGGGGAGAGTGTTTTTGAGAGTTTGGAATCTTTAGAAAAACTTAGTGTTTTTGGCAAGGATAAAATGCTTTTAGAAATAAAGAGCAATTTGGCACAAGTTGGAATCGTTTTTGATTCTTATGTGAGCGAAAGAGAGCTTTTCTCTCAATTAGATTCCACGCTAGAGTCACTAAAGGCACATAATGGAGTGTATGAGAGTGAAAATAAACTTTGGCTAAAATCCACAGAATTTGGTGATGAAAAAGATCGTGTGATTGTTAGAGAGAGTGGGGAAGCGACTTATTTAGCGGGAGATATTATTTATCATAAAAATAAATTTGAGCGTGGTTTTTCACATTATATTAACATTTGGGGTGCGGATCATCACGGCTATATCGCAAGAGTTAAAGCAGCTTTGGAGTATTTGGGATTTGATAGTCAGAAGTTGGAAGTGTTGCTTGCGCAAATGGTGGCACTTTTAAAGGATGGAATCCCATTTAAGATGAGCAAGCGCGCTGGGAATTTTATCTTAATGAAAGATGTTGTTGATGAGGTGGGTGCTGATGCGTTACGCCTTATGTTTTTAAGTAAAAAACCAGATACGCATTTAGAGTTTGATGTGGAATTGCTAAAAAAGCAAGACTCTAGCAATCCTGTGTATTATATCAATTATGCTCACGCTAGAATTTACACGCTGTTTTTTAAGTCAAACTTTACTATGGAATCTCTTAAGGCACTTTCCTTAGAACAATACAAGGCATGGGATTTGCAAGAGAGTTTGCGTGATTTACTAGTTTTAGCACTTGGGATTGAAAAGGTTTTAAGAGATGCGTTTTCCCAGCGATTAATTAATAAGGTAGTGGATTATTTATACACACTATCTGCGGACTTTCATCGTTTTTATAATGAAACAAAAATTTTAAATACAGATCAAGAAGAACAGATTTTAAAAGTACTTGTTGTAGTGGCGCATTCTCTTGCTTTGGGATTAGATTTGCTAGGCGTTAAAGCAAAAGTAAAAATGTAAAGGAGAATTTTTGAGTAAGGCGGTAATTTTTCCGGGTCAAGGAAGTCAAAGCGTTGGAATGGGTAAGGATTTGTTTGAAAATAGCGCGGAAGTTAGGGCATTGTTTGAACAAGCAAGCGAGATTTTAAAAGAAGATATGCAAAAACTTTGCTTTGAGGAAAATACGAAATTAAATTTGACGCAATACACGCAACCTGCGATTTTGCTTGTAAGTTATAGTGTGTTTATGCTAGCAAAAGAAAAGTTGCAAAAAGATGGAATCGCTTTTGGGCTTGGGCATTCTTTAGGGGAGTTTAGCGCGTTATGTGCTAGCGGTGTGCTAGGGTTTGAAAAGGCGATTGCCCTTGTGCATAAACGCGGAATCTTAATGGAAGAAGCGTGCAAGATGAAAGCAGCTGGAATGATGGTTGTGCTAGGTTTAGAAGATGGAGTTTTAGAAGAGTTTTGTGAGAAAAAGCGCAATCTTGGGTTAAAGGTTTGGTGCGCAAATTACAATGGTGATGGACAAATGGTTTTAGGCGGAAGCAAAGAGGATTTGCAAAGCTTAGAAGTGGAGTTAAAAGGACTTGGTGCAAAGAGAGCTTTAATGCTTCCTATGTCTGTAGCAAGCCACTGCCCTGTGCTTGATAGTATGTGTGGGGAATTTAAAGTCCTGCTTGAAGATGCTCTTGGTGATTGCTTTGCTTTTCCTATTATTTCTAATGTGAGTGCAAAGCCATATCACACAAAGGAACAAGCATTAGAATTGCTAGCAAATCAGCTCATAGCACCTGTGCTTTATAAGCAATCTATCCGCGAAAATGATCGTATAATTAGTGGATTTGTAGAATGTGGTGGCAATGTGCTAAAAGGACTAAATAAGCGCCTAAGTCAAAAAGATACGATTTCTCTACAAACTTACGCTGAAATTCAAGATTTTTTACAAAAGGATTAAAATGATAATTGGAGTCATAGGAGCGATGCGTGAGGAAATCACACCACTTTTAGAGCATTATAAGGACTATGAAACTCTTGCATTTGGGGGTAATACTTTTTATAAAGTGGCATTAGGGAGTAAAACGCTAATTATCGCTTGTAGTCGTATTGGCAAGGTGCATTCAGCCTTAACCGCTAGCACGATGATTTTACATTTTGGTTGTGAGAGAATTATTTTTAATGGTGTTGCAGGTGGGATTAATCCTAGTTATAAAATTGGGGATTTAGTGCTTGCTAGCAAACTTTGTCAGCACGATGTGGATATTACGATTTTTGGGCATCCTTTTGGGTATTTTTCTGAAGGTAAGGTTTTTACAGAATCTGATTCTGTGCTAAATGGACTCGCAAAGGCTGTGGCAAAAGAGAATGGGATTAACCTTTATGAAGGGATTGTTGCAACAGGGGATCAGTTTATTGGCTCCAAAGAGCGTAAAGAGTGGATTAAAAAAGAATTTAACGCTGATGCTATTGAAATGGAGGGAGCAAGTGTGGCTGTGGTGTGTGATAATCTTAATACGCCTTTGTGTGTAATCCGCGCTATTTCGGATAATGCAGGCGATGAAGCTTTGGTGAGTTATGAAGAGTTTTTAGAATCTAGTGCTAGAGTTAGTGCTTCGCTTGTAATTAAGATGATAGAAAAACTATAAAGGAGCTGTGTTATGCGTTTAATTTTAGTGCGTCATGCAAAAGCGGAAGATAGGGAAAAATGGATTGATAAAGATGACTTAAAGCGACCTTTGACAAAAAAAGGCGTAAAACAAGCAAAAAGAATTGCAAAATATATTGGCAAAAAGTATCCAAATGTTGATGCGGTTATCTCATCTTTAGCGCTGCGTGCGTGCGATACAGCAAAATATATCACAAAAAAGCAAGCACATTGCACCTTTATTCCAACGCCAAATATTAATCCAGAAGAAGGGATTGAAGGCTTTTTGCGCAATAAAGATAAAATGGAAGAGGATTGGCAGACGCTTGTTGTAGTAGGACACGAGCCCAGTATTAGTGAGTTTGTGCGATTTATTTGTGCAAAAGGGACGCTAAATTTGCGCGTAAGCAAGGGTTGTGTGGTGGAGCTTGAACGCGAAAATGAAGATAATTGGGTGTTAGTTGGGTTAAATAATTTTTAAGGGTGTGAAATGTTTTTGGGGTATTTACCAGATTGTGCAAGTAAATTTAAGAAAAACGAAGTCTTAAGCAAGGTTTTTGGCTATCTTTTTGATGCGCTTGATACAGAAAGTGAGGTGTATAAGCGCATTTGTTCTTTGGAAGCTGGAGAGCAATTTGAAGTGCATTTTGATGGTGGAGCAAGGGCGATTGAGCAAGCTTATTACACAAAATCTCCAAAAGAAGCCTTTTATGAAGGCCATAGTCAAATGGTTGATTTTCAAATGGTTGTAGAAGGCAGAGAAATCTTTTTTGTCGCGCCAAATTCATTATGCAAGATTAAAACTCCTTTGGATTCCACAAAAGATTTGATTGAATATTATCCTAGTGCGTTTATTTCCAGTGTGCAGTTGTTTTCAGGGAATCTTGCGGTTTTTGAATCATTTGACACACACGCAGGTGGAATTGCAACAGATTCTAGTGTAACACTGGTTAAAAAAGTGGTTGTCAAAGTCCCAAAAGAATATGTAAAGCTAGGTTTTTAAGCCATTAAGATTTATTTTCTATGGCTTTGAGACTTCTCTTGCTCTCTCTTTGCATCTTCTACGCCCTTTTTCCATAGGCTGTGGCGATGTAGGACATATTTTGCGCTGATTTTGCCACTAAGCATTCCACTAAGCAATGGGCGGTTTTCTTTAAAGATAAACGCTGCTAGGTGTCCAATGATTGCAAGAATCATTAAAAACATTCCTAGATTGTGGAGTTGTGTCGCCCAAAACATTACGCCTTCGCTTAGGTTTAGTCCGCTTAAATTTTTATAAGTTTTAATTAAACCTGTAATAATAAGAAGTAAAATAACAAATGCGATTCCAACATACGCTAGGCGTTGCTCTGGTAAATACTTTTCGCTAGGTGGTTCTTTGGTTTTTAAAAGCATTGCTTTAATCACAGCGATACTTCTTGAAAAATCTCCCTTTTTTGGAAGAATATCAAATTCCTTGCGACCGCTATGAAAAACAATGTGAAATAATACAAAAAAACAAAGAATTGCTGCAAAAACATAATGAATGATTAAGGAAATGTGATAATCCCCACTCCAGCCCATAAGTGGAAGTTCGTTGAGCATATAGCGTTTTGCCACTGGCATTTGTAGGATTCCACTAAAAATTAACCCAAAAATACTTAAGGCAACACCCCAATGCACGATTCTATTTTGTAGGCTTTGTCGTTCAATTTTGGCATTATTTTGCATTTTTATCCCCTTTGTTTGATTTTGCTATGGCAATTCCCCCAGCAATCGCCCCAACAACAGGGGCTAAAAGCACACTTTTAATGAGTGCCGAATCGCTACTTACGAAGTTTTTAACTTCTAGGTTTAAATGTGGAATTCCAACTTTTTGTGGTTTTTCTTTGGTGAAGCTATACTTTTGATTAAGGGCATTATCTAGTATTTCAAAAGGGATTGGCGAAACATAAAGCGTTGAAGTTCCGCCATTTTGGGTATCTCCATAAATATAAGTGCCTTGCATTTGCGCTTTTTGCTTATAGGATTCTGTAATTTCTTGTGCTTTTTTGAAAATTTCATCTCTTTTACCAAAGGTAATTGCACCTTTAGGGCAAGAAGTTTCACAAGCGGGTGCTTGATTTTTTGCAAGTAAGTCCGCGCAAGAATCACATTTATACATTGCTCCACCACCGGCTAATTTTGGGGCGATTTTTAAATAGATTCCAACTCCGGCTTGTCTTTGTGGAATCCCCCAAGGACAGACATCGCGACATTTTGCGCCACCAAAGCAAAAGGTATCATCAATGCTAACTGCGCCATTCTCATCTTTACTAATCACTCCAAAAGGGCAGATTTTTTGACAAGTTGGGTCATCGCAATGCATACAACGCCTAGGGATAAAGACTTCTTGTTGGCCTTGTGGTGTATCTAGGATAAGATTTTCTATGTAAGTCCAATTATAAGGCGTCAAACGCGAGATATTATCGCGATCTTTAGAATAATCTTCATAGATTTTGCGCGGAAAATAATAGGGAATATTAGAAATAGGATTTGGGAAGTTTGGCAAATTTTTGTTTTGACAGGCTTGCACGCATTTTGGAGTGCCTAAATCCTTACAGCCATCGCAACGCCCTATATCAATAATAGAAGCAGTTTTATAGGTGGGCTTAGTGGAATTATTTTGTGGAGTTTCTTTGGCATTAAGACTCATTGCGCCAACGCTTGCGATTCCTATAACTTTGAAAAAATGGCGGCGATTGATTTGTTGCATTGTTTTGCCTTTTGTTTAATTTTATGCAATTATATGTGGAGTTTAGATAGAATAAGGTAACAAAGTTACTCTATTAATTAAGGTTGATTTTGAACGCTACAATTAAGAAATTAATGGAATCTTGGGGAGTTTCATCAAACGACTGCGCGGTGTATGCGCAAAAGATTTATACAAAAAATTTTCCCAAAAATTACAAAATTTTTAGCGAAGATGATGAGTGTCGTGGGCTTGTTTATATTTTAGATGGTGCATTACGCGCTTATATTGTCTCGCCTAGTGGAAAAGAAATTAATCTATTTATTTTGCAAAAAGATGAGTATTGTATTCTCTCAGCTTCGTGCATGTTAAAAAATATTTGCTTTGATGTAAATTTGGAGTTTGTCAAAACTTCTAGTGTGATGATTTTGCCTAGCAAAACCTTTAATATTCTTTGTGAAAAATATCCTGTGGCTAGGAAGTTTCAGGTGGATTTAGTAAGTGAGCGTTTATCGCGTGTTGTGTTTTCTCTTGGTTCCTTAGCGTTTGATACATTAGGCGATAGGATTTTGGAGTTTTTAAAAACGCGCTTAAGTGAAAATGCGCAACAAGAGTCTAAAATACTCTATGTAACGCACGAGGAAATTGCAAACGCTTTAGGGAGTGCTAGGGAAGCGGTTTCAAGAATGTTAAAAGAGCTTGAAAAGCAAGGTAAGGTTAAAACAGGGCGTGGAATCGTAGAGTTGTTGTAAGTTATTTGATAATTTTTATTGACAAATAAAAATAATTTTTGTAGTATAAGCGACTTTTTTATAAGGCAAAAATTTATAGCTTTTAAGGAAAATCAATGTTTGAAAAGTTATTAAAAGATAATAATTTAAAAATTACTCCCCAAAGACTTGCAATTTTAAAAGAGATTCAAAGGTTTGGACATATTGGTATTGATGAGATTTACGAAAACATTAAAGAGAGTAATCCATCAATGTCGCTAGCAACGGTGTATAAGAATCTCACCTTTATGCAAGAAGCTAAAATTATTGATGAAGTGAAGCTTCCTAATCAAAAGCAACGCTACGAACTTGTGAAAAATCCGCATATTCATCTTGTTTGTGAAAAATGTGGGAGTATCACAGATATGGAAATGAAAGATTCTTTAGAGGCATTTAAGAAAGAATGCGCAAAGCAATCGCATTATTCGATTAAGGATACTTCTGTTGCAATGCTTGGCGTTTGTCCGAAATGTCAAAACCTAGATTAAGATAAGTCTAGGGATTTAGAATTTTATATTTTAACTCCGCAAGATTCCAATCTTCAAGCGTATCAATATCTTGAACACGCGATTGTGGCAGGATAAAACTCAAAGAGTTTTCAAAAATATTTTCTCTCTCTTTCCAAATTTTTGTCTCAGCAAAATAAAATTGTCCCGCATCGTGATAGACTTTTTCTAAGTCTTGGGAGCGTTTGTTAAAATGCTTTTTAAAAAGCATTGTATTTTTGCCCTGCGTAAGAGTAAAGGCGCGAAATGGGGAATAATCATACTCCACAGCGCTAAAGCAATAGCAATCTTGCGCATTTTCTTTTGCCTGTAAAAAAGCATTTTTAAGCGTGTTGGAATCTAAAAGTGGTGCAGTAGCGTATAAACAGCATACAAAGGATTCCGCCTTTAAGTCTAAAGCTTCTATGGTGTGTAAAATTACTTCTCTAGTGCCTGTGTAATCATCACTTAAATACTTTGGGCGTTTTAGTGCAGTTACGCCTAGTGTTGTCGCATAATTTAAAATCTCTGTATCATCACTTGAAACAATAATTTGAGAAAAGATTCCACATTTTAGAGCGTTTTGAATGCTATAAGCAAGAATGGGCTTGCCACAAAACTCTTTTAAATTTTTACGCAAAATCCGCTTGCTCCCACCACGCGCTGGAATCACACAAACACAAGACATTTTATGTTCTTTTTTGAATGGAATCTTTTAAAAGATTAATCACTTTTTGTTGTTCTTGTTCGCTTAGAGTTGGGAAAAGTGGTAGCGTGATAGTATTTTTATAATAGGATTCCGCATTTTTAAAATCCCCTTTTTTAAATCCAAAGCGCGCATAAAAGGGCTGCAAATGGATAGGGATATAATGCACTTGCGCACCAATGCCCGCATTTGTGAGTCTTTTAAAAAGCTCTTTGCGCTTGATTCCACTTTTTTTATTTAGCACAATCACATAAAGATGAAATGCGCTGTAATTATAGGATTCTACAAAGGGTAAGGTTAGCTCTAAATCCCTTAAGTTTTCATCATAGATTTTAGCTAGAGCATTGCGCTTTGCAACATAGCTTTCAAGGCGTGTGAGTTGTGAGAGTCCAAGTGCGGCGTGAAGCTCACTTAAGCGGTAGTTAAAACCTATAATTTGTTGTTCATAATACCACGCCCCTTGCTTTTTGTGCTCAAAGTCATTGCAATCCTTTGTAATTCCGTGGCTTTTTAGCATTTGCATTTTCTTTGCATATTTTACATTATTTGTGGTTGCGATTCCACCTTCTGCTGCGGTAATGATTTTTACAGGGTGCAGGCTAAAAATGGTAATATCACTAAAGGCGCAAGAGCCGATGGGATAGGTGCGATAACTTCCACCAAGTGCGTGAGAGGCGTCTTCAATGATTTTAAAGCCATATTTTTTTGAAAGCTTAAAAATACTTTCCATATCACAGCTTTGCCCTGCAAAATGCACTACAACAAGCACTTTAGGAAGCTTGTGCTTTTTGGTGCGCTTAAGTTTAAGGCTCAAAGATTCTACGCTAAGATTGTAAGTTTTAGGGTCAATATCTACAAAATCCACTTTTGCTTCACAATAGATTCCACAATTTGCGCTTGCAACAAAGCTATTTGTGCTAGTCCATAGCCAATCGCCCTTTCTTAATCCAAGTGCAAGCGTGGCACAATGCAAGGCAGAAGTTGCGCTATTAAAACTTATGCTAAATCCCGCTTTGACTTTCTTTGCGATTTGTGTTTCAAACTCTTGTGCTTTTGGTCCTTGCGTGATAAAGGGAGATTTTAGCGTTTCTACAACCGCATTAATATCAGCTTCTAAAATTTCTTGTCTGCCATAGGGTATCATAGTAACTCCAAAAGTTCTTGTGGGCTTAACCATTGCGTGTTTGAGCCAGAATCATAGGAAAATCCGCGCGGGACAAGTTTGCCTATCTCATCTAGCGCATTTTTGCTAAAGTCTGTTAAGAAGCTAAATTGAATGGTTGGAGCAATCACATAATGATCGCTAAAAGCATAGGTAATATGGCTATCATCACTAGGACACATTGTTTCGTGGATTTTCTCACCCGGGCGGATTCCAATAATTTTGTGTGGTAAATTTGGGGCTAGGGCTCTTGCAACTTCTGTAATTTTCATTGAAGGAATCTTAGGAACAAAAGTTTCCCCGCCTTGCATTCTTCCAAAGTTTTTTAGCACAAAATCTACGCCTTGTTGCAAAGTAATCATAAAACGCGTCATTTCAGGGTCTGTGATGGGAAGCTCTTTTGCGCCTTCTTTAATGCACTTTTGAAAAAAGGGAATCACAGAACCACGCGAGCAAATCACATTCCCATAACGCACAACAGAAAAGCGTGTTTTACGCGTGCCTGCAATATTATTTGCCGCAACAAAGAGTTTATCGCTTGCAAGCTTTGTTGCACCATAGAGATTAATAGGGTTTGCTGCCTTATCGGTAGATAGTGCAATCACCTTATCTACTTCATTTGCAAGGGCAGCATTGATAACATTTTGTGCGCCATTGATATTTGTTTTAATGCATTCCATAGGATTATATTCAGCCGCTGGAACTTGTTTAAGAGCTGCAGCGTGGATAATATAATCAATCCCTATTGTAGCTTCCCTTAAGCGAGCTTCATCACGCACATCACCTAGAAAATAACGCATGCAAGGTGCATTGTAAGTTTGTGCCATTTCATATTGTTTAAGCTCATCACGAGAGAAAATTACAATTTTTTTAGGCTTATAACGCTCTAGCAAGGTTTTTGCATAACGCTTGCCAAAACTTCCTGTCCCCCCTGTGATAAGAATGCTTTTGTTATTAAACATCTCAATCCTTCTGTAAAAAATGGATTCTATTATAACAAGTAATATCTTTATTAATTTAAGGTTTTGTAAAATAAAATTTGTATCAAGTTTTGCTAGGGAGTGTGATTTTGAAAAAATTCTGCGTTTTGTTGTTGTGCTTTTGTGCTTTTGTGCGTGCGGATAGTGTTTTGGATTCCATACATTTAAAAGCACTTTTGCAAAATGTGCGTGAAAATCCACTCATTGAAGCTAGAAATACGGAATCCAAAGCGCTAAGATCTGAGAAAAAGGCACTTTATGGGGAGTATTTGCCAAAGGTTGCGTTAGGCTATGCTTATCAAAACACGCTAAACCCTGATATTTTCTACCCAGAGCGTGTTGATGGAATGTTTTTAGAAGCGCAATGGTTGCTTTTTGATGGATTAAAGCGCGAAGGTAAGCTAGAAACAGCAGAATATAAAATCAAGGCTAAGGAAGCACAAGCAAAAAGCACAAAAGACAAGCTGGAATTAAAAATCATACAAGAATATTTTAATGCCTTAAGTGTAGAAGGCAAACTAAATGCGCTAAAGCATCAGCAAAAAGAGCTTAAAGAGAGTATAGCAAAGTATGAAAAATTCTATGGAGTAGGGCTTGCAACACTGGATACGCTAGAGGCTATCAAGGCGCAAAGCTATCAAAATTCTTATGCGATAGAATCTCTAAAACTTGCCTATAAAGCGCATTTAGAACAACTCTCGCTTTTAAGTGGTGTGCAAGTAACTTTGCTTAATGCAAGCGCAAAGTTACAAGAAGTTTCTTTGGAGATTCAAAAACAACAAAGAGAAGATTTGCAAGCAAATTTTTATGCAACAAAGGCAATGGAGAGCGCAAAGTCTCAATACACTTATTTTCCACAAATTGCGCTAACTAACCGCTACACGCGCTATAACTATCACAATCGCAATATTCCACTCTTGCCCTTTAATATCCCCTTAGAAGATCCAAGTTATCAAAATATTTTTGGAATCTCTATAAGCTTTACACTATTTGATAGCTTTGCAACTTTAAGGGCAAGAGAGAGCGCGAGACTAAATGCATTAGCAGCAAATCTTGAATACACATATTTAAAAGACTCACAAGATAAAGAGTTAATCATTGCCAAAGAAGCATTAAAAAGCGCGAAAGAAAAAATCACTTGGGCAAAATCAGGCGTAAAGTCTGCTTCTATTGCATATTCTTATGCAAAAGAGAAGTTTAACGCACAACTTATTGATTATACGCAGTATTTAAATGCGTTAAGCACGCTTTTAAATGCGCAAAGCTTTTATGATGAAGCTCGATTTAATTATGAGATTAAAAAGGCGGAGTTTCTTTATAAAAATGGAAATGCGCTAGTGGAGTTTGTGGATTAAAAATATTTAACTTTTTTAAAGTTTCGCCGATTTTGCTTAAAAGAGATTTAGTTTTATCTAATTATAAGGGATTAGCAATGCAGATTGAAACAAAACTTGGCGTAGCAAATCTTAACATAACAAAACTTAGCGTAGATAATTCAAGTGCTTTGCAGTTAAGGAGCATGAGGCTCACACCGCAAGAACTAGAAGAAATAATGAGGCAAGAACAAGAGCATTTAGAGCGTAGCAACGCTGCGGCAATGAATGCTAAGGTTAATCAGATTTTAGGAAGTGATTATGGGCTAGATGCGAATAAGCTTAATTATTTTACTCCAAACTTCTACTCACATAATGTATCGTATGATAAATTTGGGAACACAATCTTTGGCTCTGCTTACAATAGCTTTTTAAAAAACGGAATCTCAGGGTTTTATGGAGATGTTTTAAATACTGCTGGAAAGTCTAGTTATCTTGATACACCTATTGGGAAAATGGAAGTTTTTTTGGACTTAGATAATATGAATGGCAAGTATAATGCCGGAAAAATTAGCAGTATGGGTAAGCTTATTAATTTAGATGTTAACCAAGATGGTTTCTTAGATGCTGATGATGAGTATTTTGACAAATTAAAGCTTAAGGGTTATAACTCTGAAGGCGAAGAAGTGGTGCTAAAGCTTAGTGATGTGTATAATGCGTTAGATTTGACAAGATTTGTTAATACGCAAAAGGATATAGACGCTGAGATTGCAAAATATGGACACAGTAAGCTAAAAAATGGAACAAGTTTGTTTCGCCCAGAAGAAAGTTATAAAAGAATAGATGAAAAGGGTATTAAGAATTTAAAGCTATTCTTTAAAAACAATGGCACAGAAGATGGCTGGATAGATTTAAGAGAGAGTTATAAAGATGAGTTTGGATTAGAACGCTTTGTGTATGCGGATATAATGGAATCCCTGAAGCTTTCCTATAAGAAAACAGGGGCAAATAAAAGGATGCATTTAGAAGAATTGCGCTTTAGTGTTTATGATGGACGCAATGAAACTAACAAGGCAACAACTTCTAGTCATCTTAGTGATATACGGAATCGTTTTAATGCAATGTATAACGACTATTACAGACAGGATAATAAGCAATCTATGGATTTAAATGGTAGAGTTAATTTTAGAGAACCTGTTAATAAACTTGCCATTGAGAGAGAGTTTCAAGTGGTTACGGGGACCAAGTTTAGCGAAGCGAAGTTTAAAGAGTTTTATCAAGGCTTAAATGACTCAAAAACAGCAGAGCAATATGCTTATTCTCTAAAAGATACAGATTCTGTTGTGGCAATGAAGCTTCACGATAATGGAAAATTGTCTTTTGTTTTTGATTCTGGGAGAAGTGTGGATATTGATATAAGAGATGTTTTTGTAACTGATGGTGAGTTTAATCTCACAGAAAAACAGCAGAGAGCTAGCACAATAAGCGATGCAACAAGCTTAAATGAAGAAGAGTTAAGCAAGCTTGACTTTACACAAGTTGGAATGAAAACAGATAATGGAATCATATCTTTAGCAGATTTAGGCATACAATTTATCCAAAAAGATATGCTTGCAAATGGACAAACAGGCTTCACACTTGTAAAAGGCGATGGTTCTACGCTTGCTGCTTTGGATTTATATAGAATTAGAAGTGTAGAGAGTATGCTTTTATTTAGTGAGTTAAGCGAAAAAGACAAATTGCGTCCCAAGTTTGAAAAAGAAGCATAGGAAAGTTTTAAGAGAAAAGCATTACAATGCGTCAAAGAATAAGGGGGAATTTAGCATTGTAAGGAAGGCTTTTGAAAACTTGGATTTGTGGAATTTTGAGTGTTGTAGTATTTGCGCTTGGGCTAAAGGCAGAATCGCAAATACAAAAAGAAGTCTATGCAACTTTTGAAGTGCAAGCAACACAAAGTGCGCTTTTAGCTCTTAGTGCAAATGGAGTTGTGGATAGAATTTATGTAGAAATTGGGAGTGTTGTTAAAAAAGGTGATAAACTTTTAGAATTAAGGGCAAAAGATTTAAAAGAAAATGTGCAAGTGGCTAAGGCAGGCTTAGAAGCCTTAAGAGTAAAGCATAGTTTTCTATCTAAACAATTTAAGCGCTATGAAAAGTCTAAAGACGCGTTAGATTTAAACACATTTGAAAAAGTTCAAGCAGAATACAAGGCAAGTGTTTTTGAGCTTCAACGCGCAGAAGCAAACTATGCATTACAAAAAGAATTGCTAGAAAACACGATTCTTTATGCGCCCTTTAGTGGAGTGATTAGCCAAAAGTTTGTGGAAGTTGGTGATGGAGTTGGGGCTATTTCAAGCAAGGCATTTGCCCTAGAATCCTTAGAGAAAAAGGCAATTATCCATTTTGATTCACGCTATTTTGAAGTGGTGCAAGTGGGAGACAGCTTTGCCTATAAGATTGATGGAATCTTGCAAGATTCTAAACTCACACTTCACAAGATCTACCCTAGTGTGGATAAAAATACCAAAAAGGCAATAGCGGAAAGCTTAATAAAGGAATCCAAAATCCCATCAGGTATCTTTGGCGATGGAATGATTTATCTCTCGCCTAAAAAGTCTAATAAAAAGCCAAAAAGAGTGTTGTAATGTCAAAATTTGCTATCACGCATCCTATTAGTGCCTTAATGTTTGTATTAGCTCTTGTGTTTTTTGGGAGTGATGCACTAAGGCGTTTAAGCGTTTCGCTTTATCCTAATGTCGATGTGCCTGTAATTACAATCACTACCGTTTATCCCGGAGCAAATCCAGAGATTGTAGAAGGAAAGGTTACAGATAGGATAGAAGAAGCAGTTAGTGGAATAGAATCGCTTAAGAAAATCACTTCCACAAGTGCTGATAGTGTGAGCATTGTTGTAGTGGAGTTTGAGTTAGAAAAAGATATTAATATTGCTGCAAATGATGTGCGCGATAAGATTTCTACAATTAGTTTTGGAAGCGAAGTTAAATCTCCCATTGTGGAGAAGTTTGATGTAGGTGGTGCACCGATTGTTTCGCTCTTTATCACTCCCAAAAAGCCTATAAAAAACACGCAAGAGCTGTTGGAATTAAATTTGCACACAGATTTAAATGTTAAACCCTTAATTCAGCGGATTAAAGGTGTGGGGAAAGTCAATTTAGTTGGGTATTTAGAAAGAGAGATTAAAATCAGTCCAAATCCTAGCGCATTAAACAAATATAATCTTAGCTTTAGTGATATTGCACGCGCGATTAATGCGCAAAACATTGAAATTGATGGAGGTCGGCTAATCAATGAAAAAAGAGAGTGGAAAATCTTAACAAAAGCCGATGCTACAAGTGTGCAAGACTTAGGAAATATCCTTATCGCACAAGGGATTAAACTAAGCGATATTGCAGTTATTTTAGATTCCACAAAAGAACAAAGAAGCTTTTCAAATCTTGCAACACCACAAGGAAGTCATAGCGGAATCTTACTAGAAGTGCAAAAAATCACGGGGGCAAATGAGATTGAAATTGCTAATTCTTTAAAAGCCCTTTTACCGGAGTTGCAAGCAATGGACGAGAAGTATGAATTGCATCTTGTGCGTGATACGACAAATTATATTAAAGATACGATTGCTGCTGTGGAGTTTGATTTAATTTTAGGGGCATTTTTAGCTGTGTTTGTGGTGTTCGTATTTTTGCGCAATTGGCGCATTACCTTTATTGCAAGCCTTAGTATTCCTACTTCTATAATGGGTGTTTTTGCGCTGATGTATGCCTTTGGTATGACGCTAAACCTTGCAACAATGATTGCCATAACTCTTGCTATTGGAATTATTATTGATGATGCTATTGTTGTGATTGAAAATATTTATAAAAAAATTGAAAATGGAGAAGAGCGCAAAAAGGCAGCTTATGATGGGGTAAAAGAGATTGGATTTGCTCTTGTGGCGATTTCTTGTATGCTACTTGCCGTGTTTATTCCTATTGCAAATATGAGTGGGGTAACAGGGCGGTTTTTTACTTCTTTTGGGATTACACTTGCTGGTGCGATTGTAATTTCTTATTTAGTTGTGATTACCTTTATTCCAATGCTAAGTGCGCGTATTGTGGATACACAGGCAGTAAATAGTAGATTTTATCTTTGGAGTGAAAAATACTTTAAGGCTTTAGAGCAATTTTATCTATCTGTGTTAGGGTGGGTTTTAAGGCATAAAGCACTTGTAATAGGTGGAATCCTAAGCGTATTTGTGGCTTCTCTGTTTTTGGTTGCGCGTTTAGGGATTGAGTTTTTGCCATCAGAAGACAAGGCGGAGTTTGATATTAAGCTAGTTAGCAAGCCAGGAATTTCTTTGCAAGAAATGCAATACCAAACTTTAGAGATTCAAGAACATTTGCAAACTTTAAGTGAAGTGGAATATAGTATTTTAAATATTGGATTTACTGCGGAGCAAAAGGTGTATGAAGCCAAGATTTATGTGCGTCTTAGCCCTTATAACAAGCGCGAACGCTCGCTTAAAGAGATTATAGAGTCTTTAAGAGGAGATTATAAGCCTTTTTCTGAGAGGTTTAAAATGGAGATTGCTATTATTGAAATTCCACAAATTAGTTTGGGTGAAGATGATTCTCCTTTACAAATGGCAATTTTCTCACAAAATCCAAATGCGCTTGCAAGTAGCGTGCAAAAGATTCAAAACTTAATGGAGCAAAGTGGCAAATACCTCGATATTCACACAGATGTTAAAGCGCAAACACCTCAAATTCGCCTTAAAATTAATCGTATTTTAGCTGCACAATATGGCTTTAGTGCTAAAGAGATTGCCATTGCTTTAAATAGTGCTTTTAGTGGCGTGCAGGAAGTTTCATATTATAGGGAAAATGGGAAAGAGTATAACATTGTATTGTTGAGTCCTAAAAAGGATTCCATTGTTGATATTAGTTATCTTAGTTTAAGAAATGCACAAGGGCAAAATGTATTTTTAGATGGGCTTGTGGAGATTGAAGAAGTAGCGGCAGTTACAAATGTGAAGCGTTATGATAGGCAACGCAGTGTGATGGTGTATGCAAATTTAAGTGAAAATGTGAGTTTAGGGGAAGCTACAAATTATTTAGAGCAAAATAAAGCACAATGGCTAGAAGATGGTGTGCATTATAAAGTGGAAGGATATGCAAAATATATGCAAGAAACAAATGCCGCCTTTGTGGTAGCTATGGTTTCAGCTTTGTTTTTGATTTATTTCATTTTAGCCTCCTTGTATGAGTCGCTTTTAGAGCCTGTGATTATTATGATAACCTTGCCTTTGAGTTTTACAGGGGCTTTTTTGGCGTTGTTTTTAAGTGGAGCAAGTTTGAGTTTGTTTAGCATTATGGGGCTTATGCTTTTAATGGGGCTTGTAGGTAAGAATGCAACGCTTATCATTGATGTGGCAAATGAGAAGCGCGAAGAGGGGATGGATATTGATAATGCAATTTTACACGCGGGTGTGCTTAGATTGCGTCCAATTTTAATGACAACCATTGCAATGGTGTTTGGAATGTTACCTTTAGCGCTTGCTGGTGGAGCTGGAAGTGGGATAAAATCGCCAATGGGGATAGCGATGATTGGGGGATTGCTTGTTGCAATGGTGTTAAGCTTGCTAATTGTGCCAGCGTTTTATAAGATTTTAGCACCACTTGATACGCGTTTAAGAAAATGGTATGCATAAACCTAGAATCACTCTTAGGAGTAATGCATTCCTAAAGATATGTTATTAAATGTTATTATTGGGAAATGCTAAAAAGACTCTAAAATGCTAGCTTCTATGGAGTCAAAAATGGACTCTTGCTCTGTTTATTGCACATTCCACTTGACTTTACAAAAAAACGATACAATGCCCTCTCCAAATTCAAAATAAAGGAAAAAAATGACAAAAATGACAAACTAAACAGAATCTAATGATAAATCTAACAATAGGCGAGATTTTCTTAAAAATTCACTGCATTTAGCGGGTGGATTAGCATTTGTTGGTATGGGAGCAAATACACTTTTAGCACAAGATTCTAAAGCTTCTAAAATCGCTTCAATCCCATATCCTAGCGGAGCAAACCTTGCAAACAATCCCCGTTTTAATACAATCTCAAGTGTAAAGCTAAATAATGGAATCTTTATGCCAATTCTTGGGTTTGGCACACTCAAATTAGGTAATCAAAAAGAAACGCAAAAATATGTAGAACAAGCATTAGAAGTGGGATTTAGACTTTTTGATACCGCACAAAGCTATGGCAATGAAGAAGGCGTTGGAAGGGCGATTAAATCTAGTGGGATTAGAAGAGAAGAGCTTTTTATCACTTCTAAGCTTTTTAAAGCCTATGCGACAGAGGATAAGGCAGGAAAAGCCTATGATGAGAGCTTAAAGAAATTGCAAATTGATTATGCGGATTTATATCTTATCCACCAGCCTGTAAATGACACTTATGGTGCGTATAGGGCGATGAGTGAGCAGAGAGTTAGGGCTATTGGCGTGAGTAACTTTAGCGATGCTAGACTAATGGATTTTGTGCAAAATTTTGAAATCACTCCGGCTGTAAATCAAATAGAGTGCCACCCACATTTTCAGCAGATACAAGCCCAGCTATTTTGCCAAAAACTTGGAGTGCAAATGGAAGAGTGGAGTCCCCTAAAACAAGCATGAGATAATATATTGCAGGATAAAACTTTGCGTGAAATAGGTAGCAAATACAACAAAACTCCCGCACAAGTGATTCTAAGATGGATAGTGCAAAGAGGCATTGTAACCATACCAGCTAGTAAAAATATAGCCCATATGAGAGAAAATTTTAATATTTTTGATTTTTCATTAGATAGGGCGGATTTGCTTAAGATAGCCGAGCTTGACACACCGCATAGAATGCTTGATCACGCCAATCCAGATACGATAAAATGGCTCAATGAAAGAGAAATCGGCACAACTTTGAAAAGATAAGAAAGATTGGAATATTAGAAACTAGATTAAAGAATCCCAAATGGGATTCTTTTAATTATTTTAGTGTGAAAAGAATGTTCTTGCCATCTTGATAACTTAAGATTTGGAAAGTTCCATTTTCTGAAATTAACAAGCTTCTAGCATTTGTAATTGTTTGTGGGTAACTAATAGTTTTTGTTATGCTCTCACTTTGTGGATTAATCACAACAATCACATTGTGGTTTTTGCTAAGTGCATAAAGTTCGCCTTTGTGATACACCATAGAAGTAATGTATAAATCACCGAGTGTTTTGCCTTCTTTAAGTGTTGCATTTGGGATAAATTCTGCGGATAGGATTCTATCTTTTAGAGAGAATTTACTAATCACAAGTGTTTTGGCATTTTTGTTATTTGGTGTTGTTGCAAGATAGAAATACTTGCCATCACTTGCTATGCTTGCAGTGTGGAAAAACTTGGATCTTACCGTATCTAAACGACCTCTGCCTAAGCCTTCACCTTGTCCTTCAAATTTATCTGCACCTTTGATAAAGTCTGCGTATTGCTTAACTTCAGACGCATTTGGGTTTTGTTGGAATCGTAAAAAGGATTTGTTAGAGCCCATTAAGATATATTTGTTATCCATATAAGGGATAATGCCGATGATTGGATCAATCGTCGCTGAAAAATAAGGATCTAGCTGGAAGCTTGATTTTTCTTTAAACGCATCATCTAAGAAAGCAACATCAAATTTTGAGCTCACAACATACTCACCATAAATGTAATTTAATGTATTAATAGGCTTTGAAAATTCAATGTCTTTGCTTGTTGCAACTTCTAATGCTTCATCAACATTTAAAGGGGCATTTTTGCTATCGTTGTCAAATACGATTCCAAGTTTTTGGCTTGCAGGAGCAAATGCGTAATCTGGTGCTTTAACATCTCTTGCGCCTAAAAATGAGAATCCCTTAAGCTTGCTATTCCAATAATCAGTAGACCAAATGATATATTTAGGATTTAAACTAAATCTTACTGGATCTCCTTGCCCTGCATAAGGTGGAATCCCGGTGCTTACAAAGGCTTGAAAAACATTTGAAGCAATGATAAATGTTGTAATAAGCACAGCAATAAATGAGAATTTTGTCCAATCTCTAATTTTTTTGCCAGCCATTTCTGTATCAAATTCTCCAAATTTTGGAGCAAATGCGAAAATTACACCTAGTAATAAAACAACTGCCCAAAACACAACTTCTGCCCAAAAATAAGTATGGATTCCAAAAACAGCTAGCCCAAACCCTTGATCCAAATCACGCATAGCGTGGTTTCCAAAGTGTGCAAGAGATTGATACAATCCAAATGCAGTAACAATTAATAGTGCAGAAACATATTTGCCTTTAATTCCATATCTAATGATAAAAAACGCAATCACACCGATATAAATCATTGCTTGGCGTTGTCCCCAGCATAGCGTGCAAGGGCTATCCCCTAGCATATAGCCAAACACAAGATTTGCAATACCCACAGGTAATAAAATAATTAAAAATCCTGCTAAACACATAAGTGTGTAGAAATTTTTTGCTTTTACATTTTCAGTCATTGTTCACCCTTTAAAGATTCATATTTGTAAGCAATGCACTTGATTTATGCGCAATGTAAAGCACAATCATAATTACCCACGAAATCATTACAAGATTAAAAGCCAGTTTTTCTTTTTCTGGTTTTTTGATGATTAAAATCATCGCAATTAAAACCATCAGAAGTTCTAAAAACTCCATAGCGACTCCTTGAAAAATAATGTTGATAAAGATCAAACGAGACGAAATTCTAGCAAAGAGTCCATTCTTGAAGTGTTAATTTTTTAAACTAAGAATGATAATTAAGAATGTTGTAATTTTAAAACACTTCATAAAGTGAGTTTGCTTTTTTCATCCACTCTTCTAGCTCTCCCCATTTCTTCTCTTGGATTAGGGCTTTTGCAAAGGCTAATTCTGCTTCAAAACAATCAAGGGATTTTAAAAGCTCTTCTCTGTTTTGCTTAGAAACATCGCTCCACATTCTAGGCGAGCTTTTTGCAATCCTTACCATACTCTTAAATCCTCCACCTGCAAGGGCTAGAATATCTGTTGGGTTTTGCTGGGATAACACAGTGTTTGCAAGTGCATAGCTAATAATGTGGGGTAAGTGGCTAATGAAGGCTGCGTGGTTATCGTGGGATTTGGAATCCATTTTGATAATGTGCATTTTTAAAGCGACAAAAATTTCCTTTGCCATCGCCACTTGCAGCTCTCCGCTTTGTTCTAAATCTGTTAAAACAATGATATGGTTGGGTAAAAGCTCTTTAAAAGCGGCTTTTGGTCCAAAATTTTCTGTGCCACTCATAGGATGGGCGCAAACAAAGTTTTTGCGAATCTCACTAGGAATGCTTGTTGCAATTAAATGCTTAGTGCTACCTAGATCAATGATTGTGCAATGGGGTGCAACGCCAACAAGTTCTGGGAGTAAATGCAAGATTGCCTCCACGGGTGTGGCTAGAAAAATCACATCACAATGCTTGATTTCTTCTAAGCTTACGCCCTCATCAACAAGTCCCAAAGAGAGTGCTTGTTGTAAATGAATAGGATTATTATCTAATCCTACAATGCTTTTAAACATTTGTGTTTCTTTAAGTGCTAGCCCTAAAGAGCCACCAATTAGTCCTAGTCCAATGATACCTGCTTGCATAATTTACCCTAAAATAAAATTTTAGTTGCATTATAATATTGTTTTTATCTATAAAAGGTTAGAATCACAGGATTTTTTGATAAATTTTCAAGTAAGGCTTTTTGTAATGCTTTTTCCTAAAACTCTATTATCATTAACTCCCCTTTGTTTGTTTTTTTCTATAAGCGCGAATGCTATGAGTTTGCCAAAAATTAAAGAGGTGCATTATGAGGGATTAAATCATATTTCACCTTTGATTGCAAATGAAATTGCTAAGGTGCGTGTGGGAGAGCCATTGGATATTGATCGCATAGATGTTTCGGTGCGTGATTTTTATGCGCAGGGATATTTTAAGGATATTTGGGTAACGGAAGAAAATGGAATTTTAACTTACCATTTTGTGGAAAAACCAGTGATTGCAAGTTTGATTGTTAGTGGATATGGAGCTGGGAAGGAACAGCAACAACTTGATAAAGAAATTGGTCTAAAAAAGGGCGATGTGTATGATGAAAATAAAATTGCAAATGTGCGTCGTCAAATTGTTAGATTGCTTGAAGCGCAAGGCTTTTATGATAGTGTTGTTGAGGTTAAAACAGAAGAAATCTCAAAAAATGCATTAAAAGTTACACTTGAGATTAATAAAGGCGAGAATATTATTATCAGAGAGGCAAACTATTATGGAAGAGACAATTTGTCTGTATCGCGCATTGAAGCAGCAATAGCAAATAAGGAAAAAGATTTTATTGGCTGGATGTGGGGGTTTAATAATGGAAAATTACAAATTAATGAGTTGGAATCCGATCGCTTAAGAATTCGCGATTTGTATTTGCAAAAAGGATATTTAGATGCAGATGTTAGCGTTCCATTTCTAAAAACGGACTTTACAACTTACAATGCGATTTTAGATTATCATATTAATGAGGGTGAGCGTTATAGAGTATCTGAAGTGGAGATTATTCTGGAAGAAGATGTAATTGAAACAGAGAAGCTTTATGATGATCTCAAGCTTAAAAAAGGAAAAGTCTATAATATTGCAAAAATGCGTGATGATATGGAATCTATTCGTTATAGAATTGGAGATTTGGGCTATGCTTTTGTGCGTGTTACTCCAGATTTAGATAAGAATCAAGAGGAAGGAAAAGTTAGGCTTGTTTATTATGTGCAACCAGGTAAAAAAGTGCGCGTGAAAGATGTTATTATCTCTGGGAATAATAAAACGCTTGATAGGGTTGTGCGCAGGAATGTTTTGTTGGCTCCAGGTGAAGAATACGAGATGAGTAAAATTCAACGATCCAAGAATGCTCTTATGCGTACAGGCAGTTTTGAGAGTGTTGATATTCAAGAAGAGCGTGTAGATGAAGAAAATGTTAATTTGCTTGTGAAAGTAAAAGAAGGTAAAACTGGGGAATTTGCATTTGGTTTGGGATATGGAAGTTACGATGGTTTGATGGGAAGTGTTTCTATCAAAGATCGTAATATTTTTGGAACAGGATTGACTGCTGGGGTATATTTGGATAAAAGTGAAGTCTCTACGGCATATCGTTTAAATCTTTACAATCCAGCAGTCTTAGATAGTGAATATTCCTTGGGGACAGATGTCTATCAAAATGACTATGAAAATTATGACTACACAGAGACTTCTACTGGATTTAGCGTTGTTGGAGGTAGGAGAATTTGGGAAGATTTGGAATTGACACTTGGATACACTTTTCAAGAGACTAAATTGAGTGATTTTGATAGCAAATCATTAGAAGAGCTTTATCGTAGGTATTATTATCCTGGAACCTATGTAAAATCCTCTATTATCCCTGGTTTTAGTTTTGATAATACCGATGCATATCTTTTTGCTAAAAATGGGATTAGGGCATCTGGAAATATAGAATATGCTGGAGTTGGAGGGGACGCAGAGTTTATTAAATACCAAGGAAGTTACAATTTTTACAAATCTATTGAAGAATGGGTGGATATTGATTTGATTTTTAGATATCGTGCAAGAGCTGGTTATGTGCAAAGTGAGGGATATTTGCCCATTAGTGAAAAGTTTTATTTGGGGGGTATAAATAGTGTGCGTGGATTTGAAAGTCGTTCTATTACCCCAAGGGATAAGTTTGGTTTAAGGATTGGTGGAAAGCAATATTTTTATAATACTGTTGAATTAAGTTATAACCCTTTTGAAACTATACAGATGCGTTTTACAGCATTTTATGATTATGGAATGATTGGAAATAAGAATATTAATGATATGCAGCGTAGCTCTGTCGGTGTTGGAATAGAATGGGTTTCTCCAATTGGTGTGATTAATTTCATTTTCCCAAGAGCATTGGATGACAAAAAAGGTGATGAGACTTCATCTTTTGAGTTTTCAATGGGACAGAGGTTTTAATGCCTGAATCTTTACAGGAAGTTTTTGCTAAAAACTCTAGGGAGCAAAATGCAGTTGTTAAGACGGAAATACCGCGTGTAAGCACAGATGAGATTCTGCGCTTAATGCAAAATGCTTCCTTAAAAGAACTTGGCAAAAAGGCTTTAGAAATTAAGCGTAAATTACATCCCGATAATTTAACCACTTTTGTTGTAGATAGAAATATTAATTACACAAATATTTGTTGGGTGGATTGTAAATTTTGTGCATTCAAGCGACGAATTAATGAAGAAGGCACTTATATTTTAAGTTTTGATGAGATTGATAAGAAAATAGAAGAGCTTTTAGCTATTGGCGGCACACAAATTCTCTTTCAAGGAGGTGTGCATCCAAGCTTAAAAATAGAATGGTATGAAGATTTAGTGCGCCACATTACTAAAAAATACCCACAAATTACAATCCACGGATTTTCCGCAATTGAGATTAATTATATTGCAAAAATTTCTAAAATCTCTATTTCTGAAGTGTTGCAAAGGCTTCAAAAATGCGGGCTTGCTTCAATCCCAGGAGCTGGAGCGGAGATTTTAAGTGATAGGGTGCGTGATGTGATAGCCCCCAAAAAGTTAGATTCTGATGAATGGATTGAAGTGCATAAAGAAGCACATAAGCTTGGAATCAAAAGCACAGCGACAATGATGTTTGGAAGCGTGGAGAGCGATGAAGATATTGTAGAACATTGGGAGAGGATCCGTAATCTTCAAGATGCAACAAATGGTTTTAGAGCATTTATTTTATGGAGTTTTCAGCCGGCATTTACGCCTTTGCAAAAAGAGATTCCAACTTTGCATAAAGCTTCTTCAAATCGCTATTTACGCCTGCTTGCTTGCAGTAGAATCTTTTTAGATAATTTTCAAAATATTCAAAGCAGTTGGGTTACACAAGGCTCTTATATTGGGCAACTTGCTCTATTGTTTGGAGCAAATGATTTAGGTAGCACAATGATGGAAGAAAATGTTGTGGCAGCTGCTGGGGCTAGAAACTCTATGAACCAGCAAGAAATGATTAGTTTAATCCGTGATGTAGGGGAGTTTCCGGCAAAGAGAGACACAGCTTATAATATTTTGGAGCGATTTTGAAAAAGATCTTTGTATTGTTTTTTAGTTTGTTTGTGATGAAAGGGGTTTTGATGGCAGTTGAGATGAAAAGTTTGCAGATTAATGGCGTGGAGATTCCTGTGGTTTTTGAGCAAAATACACAATTGCCGCTTTTTTATGTGCAGCTTGTTTTTAAGGGTGCTGGGGGCGTTAGTAATGGCAGAAATCTAGGATTAGCCGATGTTACAAGCTCCATTTTAAACGAAGGTACAAAAAAGCTTGGAGCAACAAAGTTTGCACAAAAGTTAGAAGAAAAAGCACTTTCTTTAAGTGTTGGAAGTGGCTTAGAGACGCTAAGTTTTACGCTTAGTGGAATGCAAAGTGCGCAAAAAGATGGAATCCTTTTTTTAAAAGATTTGCTAAAAGATCCTAATTTCACACAATCAACGCTAGATAAGGTTAAAGAAAACTCTTTAATTGCAATTTTAGAAAAAGAAAATGACTATGATTATCAAGCACACCGCCTATTACAATCGCTACTTTTTAAAGGAAGTGTGCTAGAGTATCCTTTAAGCGGAACGCAAGAGTCTATTGCAAAGATTACACTAAATGATGTGGAGAAGTTTTATAAAAATTATGTGAATTTGGAATCCTTAATCTTAGTTGTGGGTGGTGATGTAGATTTTAGCGCTCTTGCTAAGGAATTAGAAGGAGCATTAAGCAGTCTTCCAAAAGGTAAAAAGCAAGAAATTACAAAAAGAGAAGCAAGTCGTTCTAAAGCCTATAAACGCGTATTAAAAGAAACACAGCAAGCCTATATTTATTTTGGCGCGCCTTTAAGAGTTGAAAACTTACAAAAAGAGTTGGCTTATATTAAAGTGGCTTCTTTTGTGCTTGGCGGAAGTGGCTTTGGTAGTCGTATGATGGAGGAAGTGCGTGTGAAAAGGGGTCTTGCCTACTCTGCTGTGATGCGTCTTAGCGCAACAAATAGACAGGCATACGCATTGGGATATTTGCAAACAAGTTTAAAAAATGAAAAAGAAGCACAAAAAATTGTCTCTGAAGTTGTGAGTGAGTTTGTAAAAAATGGAATCACACAGGCAGAATTAGACGAAGCAAAACGCTATTTGTTAGGAAGTGAGCCTTTGCGCAATGAAACGCTATCTCAACGCTTAAGCGTAGCATATACAAATTATTACGATGGGCTTCCATTGGATTTTAATGCGCAGGTTTTAAAAGAAATTTCCGCACTCAAACTTAGTGATGTGAATGCCTATATCAAGGCACATACAGAGATACAAAATCTAACCTTTGCTGTGGTGAGTGCTGATATAGAAGAATAATGGCGTTGGAGTTTTGGCAAAAGTATAGCAAGACGCCTTTTGGGGCGATGTTACAAGTCTTGCCAAAGGGCTATACAAACACCTTTTTAAGCGAAAGTTTAGAAGTAGCCCAAAATGTAGTGTTAGAAGTTGAAATTTTAAATTTTAAAATGACAAATCCAGCACGCGTGCTGTGTTATGCTCCAAAGTTTGAATGTGAATTAGAGTTAATTATTTTTCACGCAAAACCCTATCATAAAAGTCAATTTAAGCCTGCAAGCAAACTTATTGTTAGTGGAAAAGTCCAAAAATATGGAATCGCTTTTTCGCTTATCCAGCCAAAAGTTTTAAAAGCAGTAAATTCTATCGTGCTAAATTTTGGTGCAGTAGGTGGCAGGGAACGCTCTCTTAGAGAGTTTGCAGAATCTGTTGCGCTAGAGCCTTTAAGGGAATTTTATCCTAATATTTCGCCTTTTATATTGGAATCTCTTTATAAAATTTATCATCCAGACTTTTATTTTTTAAAAGATTTTAATGCAAGTAGTGGTTATTTTGGTCAGTATTTAGAGGCAATAAAATTTATGGAAATCTATGAATATATGCGCCTTTTAAGGGAGAAAAAATGCTATTTTAAGGCTTTAAGACAATTAAATGGTGAGATTGAACATTGGATAAATTCTTTGCCTTTTGTGCTTACAAAAGGGCAGAAAGAAGCAATCAAAGATATACAAAATTCTTTAAAGGGGGAGTTTGCTGCAAGGCGTGTGATTGTAGGAGATGTGGGTTGTGGTAAAACAATGGTAATTTTAGCCTCTGTCCTTATTGCATATCCTAGCAAAAGTGTGTTAATGGCTCCAACTTCTGTGCTTGCAAAACAACTTTTCAATGAAGCTCAGAAGCTTTTGCCAAAAACACTCAAAGTGGGATTACTCACGCAACGCAACAAAATTAATGTGCAAGATTGTGATTTTTTAATTGGCACGCACGCTTTATTGTATCAAGATTTAAGCAATAGAGCTTTAGTGATGATTGATGAACAGCATCGCTTTGGGACAGCTCAAAGAAGCGCACTAGAGAAAATGTTTAACACAGAATCGCAAAAGGCGCATATTTTGCAATTTTCAGCAACTCCCATTCCGCGCACACAAGCAATGATTGCATCAAATTTTGTAGATTTTAGTTTTATTAAAGACATTCCTTTTAAGAAAGATATTACAACACAAATTATTCACGAAGAAGATTTTAAAGGGTTGCTGGAACATATTCAAAAAGAAATTCAAAAAGAAAATCAAATCATTATTGTTTATCCTTTGGTGGAAGAAAGTCAAATGCTAAATTACACGGCATTAAAAGATGGAGAGGAGTTTTGGAATAGGCATTTTAAAGCAGTATATAGCACACACGGCAAGGACAAATATAAAGAAAGTGTATTAGAGGAATTTAGGGAAAAGGGTAGCATTTTACTTGCTACAACAGTGATTGAAGTTGGAATCTCATTGCCCAAATTAAGCACGATTGTGATTGTGGGAGCAGAAAGATTAGGGCTTGCAACACTTCATCAATTACGCGGAAGAGTCAGTCGCAATGGCTTAAAAGGGTATTGCTTTTTATATACTAAACAAAAAACTACAGAGCGGTTAGAAAAATTTGCAAAAACACAAAATGGTTTTGAAATCGCGCAACTGGATTTAGAGTATCGCAACAGCGGAGATTTACTAAGTGGAATCCATCAAAGCGGAAAACAATTTAACTGGATAGATTTAAGTGAAGATGAAAAGATCATAAAAATGGCAAAAGAAGCATTATTAATGCTCTAATTTTTAAGAAAACACAAGGAAATATTAACGTATTTAGAAAACCCTGTTTTTATGCGCTGTTATATAGAGCCTAATATTTCAGGTATGTCAATTATTTTAGAGGGAATCGTGGAGTTGCTAGAGTGTGGAGAGAGCCGATAAGCTGGATTTAAAAAAATTTTTCTAAAATCTTATTTTCAAAAAAAGTTGCACAAGGCAAAGTGGATATGCCTTACCTAGAGCTTGTTTTGACTACAAAATGCACTTTGCGCTGTGAATCTTGTAATAACTTAATGCAGTATTTTTCGTCTAAAAATCAATACACTTGCACGCTAGATGGGATTTTAGAGAGTTTGGATTGTTTGTTAAAGAATGTTGGGAGTATCCAACGCTTGCGCATTATCGGCGGAGAGCCTTTGATGTTTAAGGATTTACCACAATTAGTAGCCGAACTAGAGCAAAGGAAAAAAGTGCGATCCTTTGATATATTAACAAATGTTGCCATTGATTTTAAAGAGGATTTACTGCAGGCAATCAAAAAGGCTAAAAAGTTCCGTAAAGTTAGCATTTTTGACTATTCTGCTTCCTTTTTGACAGGGGGTATTTGGTATAAGGTAGAAAAGGTTTATAAAAGAAATCGCACAAAAGAGGAGATCGTCGCAAATTTTCACGCTTGTGGAATGTCTTGTGTGAGTTTAATGAGTGGCGATACAAGAGAAAATGTAAGAACAAATGAGAGTAAAGCTTCTGCTGGGAGGAGGGCTATTTTTGTGTGTCCTGTTGCAAGCTCTTTGTCTAAGCTTAAAGGGATAGATGAGTTTAGCGGAGATTATATTGCTTTAGAAAATGGGAATTTAAGAGATAGAATTTTAGCTTTCTATGCACAAGATTTCTTTAAAGCCTGTGATTATTGTCAAGACTAGTCTAAGCCTAAAGGGAAAACCCAGCAACAATCCAGACAGATAATGCTCTAGCAGTTGGGCAAGATTAGGGACTAACCCCTATCTTTTAAGCCTAGCTTTTCAATTAAACCTGCATAGCGTTTGAAGTCTGTGCGTCTTAGGTAAGAAAGTAATCCTTTTCTTTGGGAAACGAGTTTTCTTAAACCTAAGCGGCTTGAATGATCTTTTTTGTTAATTTTTAAATGCTCTGTTAGAGATTTAATTCTATCGCTAAGTAGCGCAACTTGAACTTCTGTGGAACCTGTGTCTTTAGGATTTCTAGCAAAAGCAGAAACAATTTCTCTTTTTTTCGCCGAATCTTGAGCCATTTTGACCTCCTGATTGGTATAAAATTAAAAGTGGAAATTCTAGCATAAAAAAGTAAAAATCTGCTAAAATTTTGCAAATTGCTTGATTTTATTAGGCAAAAACTATTAGAATTACGGATTAATTCTTGCGCGTTTGGAGTAGATTTGGCAATAGCAGAAAAAAAACCTTCGCTTCTTAGTAAAATTACACCTTTTTTAAGCTTTTTAACAGGTTCAAAAGATTTAACGGTTGTCTTTTTTATTATTGCAATTTTAGCGATTATTATTGTTCCCCTTCCTAGCGCGTTGTTGGATTTTTTTCTTGCAATTTCTATTGCACTTTCTGCACTTATTATTTTAATTGCTTTGTATGTGAAAAAGCCCACAGATTTTTCGGCTTTTCCTACGCTTTTGCTAATTATTACACTTTTTAGACTTTCTTTAAATATTGCTACAACAAGAATGATTTTAAGCAATGGGCATTTAGGACCTGAAGCGGTTAGTGATATTATCACAGCATTTGGACAATTTGTTGTGGGAGGCAACTATGTAATTGGAATCATTTTGTTTGTCATTTTGGTTATTATTAACTTTATGGTTGTAACAAATGGTTCTACAAGGGTTTCAGAAGTTAAAGCGAGATTTACCCTTGATGCAATGCCGGGTAAGCAAATGGCAATTGATGCGGATTTAAACTCGGGGGTTATTGGACAAGATGAAGCAAAGGCTAGGCGTGATGCACTAGCTGCTGAAGCAGATTTTTATGGTTCAATGGACGGAGCTAATAAGTTTGTTAAAGGCGATGCGATTGCTGGGATTATTATTACGCTTATTAATATTATTGGAGGATTTTTAATTGGCGTGTTTCAACGCGATATGACTTTAAGTGATGCGGCATCAACTTTTACGATTCTAACTATTGGCGATGGGCTTGTTTCACAACTTCCTGCATTAATTGTTTCTACTGCAACAGGTATTATTGTAACACGCTTTAGCAAAGAAGGGGATAATTTCGCTTCTGGGATTATTGATCAATTAATTAATGAGTCAAAAACGTTGTTAATTGTGGGTTGTATTTTGATTCTTTTTGCTATGGTTCCGGGTTTGCCAACGCTTTCTTTAGGTTTTGTAGGCTTGCTATTTTTGGGACTTTCTTTGCTTTTAAGCAAGCAAAAAGACGGAGAGGTTTGGCAATATGTGGAATCACTTTTGAAAAAAATCAAAAAAGAAAATAAAACAAAGCTTGAAGGTGGAGTTGATATAGAAAATCTACCACAACGCAAGGCGGCGCAAGAAGCGGCTGCAAGAGCTACCCAACAGCCTCCAAAAGAAAGTGAAGAAGAGCGTAGAAAGCGTGATGAGGCAGAGATTGATAATGCTCTAAAAGTTAAGATTTTGCGTGTAGGGCTTGGGTATCAGCTCATTAAATTTGCAGATCCTGCACAAGGTGGGGAGCTTGTTAATAAAATCCGTCAAATCCGTAAAGCAATGGCAACAGAATATGGAATCTTGGTGCCTATGGTGCATTTAAGAGATGATTTAAACTTGCCTCCTGATGAGTATCAAATCTTGCTAAAAGAAATTGAGATTGGACATGGCAAGATTATGGTAGATAAGTATCTAGCAATTGCTTCAAGCGGTTTTGCAGGAGAATTGCAAGATGGAGTGCCAACCAAAGAGCCAGTATTTGGGCTAGATGCTTATTGGATTGGTGAAGATAAGAAAGAAGATGCAATTATTGAGGGCTATACAATTATTGATGGCGCAACTGTGATTAGCACGCATATCCAAGAGCTTATCAAACGCCACGCCGAAGAGCTTTTAACACGCCAAGAAGTGCATAATTTATTAGGAAAGCTTGGGCAAGATTATCCTGTGTTAGCTGAAGAGATTAAAGGCGTAGGCGTAGGGACAATCCAGCACATCTTAAAAGAGTTGTTACACGAGCAGATTCCTATTAAGGATATGTTAAGCATTGCAGAAGCAATTGCTGATGGCTATCCCGCATATAAGGGAGATTTACCAACACTAACAGAATATGTAAGAGCGTGTTTGAAGCGTCTAATAACACATAATTTTCAAAGTGATGATGGGACTTTGCGCTATTTTATTCTTTCGCCAACGCTTGAGCAATTTTTGCTTGAGCGATTACCAGATGGGCAAAAAATGGGGCAACGCTTGCGTTTAAGCCCTACAGAGTCGCAAAGTTTGCTAGATGCGATTAATATTGCTCAGCAAAAGGGAGCATCTCTTGGGGCAGTGCCTACGATTATTGGCGGGATTCCAATGGTGCTAAGAAAACCTTTAGCAACCTTTATGGAGCAGTATGGTTTTGGGCGAAATATGATTGCTTTAAGCGTGGCAGAGATTGATTATCAAACAAAATATGAAGTCTTGGGTGCAGTAGATTTTCCAGTGTAAAGGTGTGAAATATGGAAGTGTATCATTTATCCCATATTGATTTAGATGGCTATGGTTGTCAAATGGTTAGTAGGGAGTTTTATAGGCAAGCTTTTAAAGAATGTAATTTGCATTTTTATAATGCAAATTATGGCAAGGAAGTGGCAGCGCGTTTAGAACAGATTTATAAGAGCATTAAAGCCCAAAGCGTTAGAAGTAAAGCGTATATTTTGGTGAGTGATTTAAATTTAACGCTTGAAGAGTGTGAGCGATTAACACAGGTTGTGCTGGAGCTTAATCTTAGTGGTTTTAGCGTAACTTTTGAGCTATTAGATCATCATAAAAGCGGACAAGAATGCGCACAAAAATATGCTTGGTATGTGCTAGACACTCAACGCTGTGCGACAAAAATTGTATATGATACGCTTTTGGAGCGTTATGGGCTAAGTGATTCCACAAAGGCGTGGCTAGAACCTATGGTAGCGATGATAAATAGCATTGACTTGTGGCTTGAAGACGGGTTTGCCTTTGAGTTTGGCAAGGTGGCAATGCGCTTAATTGTGGAAGCAAAAGAGTTAAATCGTTTTATGTTTGATGATGAAGATAGGACTTATAAGCTTGCTTTACTTAGTGAGTCAGCAAGGTTTCTCTCACAAGATAATGGGCATATTTTGCTAGATAATGCGATTTTAGAGATGAAAAAATGCTTTTTGAAAGGAAGTTTGCTAAGTGATACGCTAGATAATTTAGCTTCAAGGTATCAAAGTGAGCTCTTGGCACAAAAGGCGGAATCTTGTAGCGTGTATTGGGGAGGATATCGGGGGTTTTTGAGTTATAGCATTGGGAATATTTCAGTGTTGGCAAATTTGTTTTTAAAGAATAATCCACAATTTGATTTTTTTATAGATGTAAGCGCTAGGGGGAATGTGAGCTTGCGTGCAAATAACGCGTGTGATGTGAGTTTGCTAGCAAAGAAATGTTTTAATGGTGGCGGACACCCTAATGCAAGTGGTGGCAAGATTGAAGGCTTTAAAGAAAGCTTTGTGTATGCAGACATTAAAGAATGTGTGCAGAATATTTTAGAAACTTTGGAGTAGTAATGGAAAAGATTAAAGAATTAGAAGAAGAGATTGAAGAGTTATCCATTCAGCTTAGTGATATGCTTTGTGTGGCGTTGCTTTTAAGTGGTGCAAAGGAAGAGAATATTCAAGATGCATTAGATGCATATATTGATAACCTTGACGATGAGAGCATAGAGTATGGCGTTAAAGAGATTTTACAAAATATTGAGAATCTAAAAGCCACGCATCCAGCGTTATTTAACAAGGATAAGGTGTGCAAGTAAAGCGTATTGCGATTTTATTTAGTGGGAATGGGAGTAATTTAGAAGCATTGATTAGAGCCTTGCACAACAAGTATTTTTGCGCTAGAGATTTACAGGTTTTAGAAGCGCAAGAATTTTTAATAGGTGGAATCTCAAATGCGTTTATGGAATGTGAAGAGTGTAAGGGCGCATTTAAGATAGAAGTCGTGCTAGCACTAAGTAATAAAAAAGATGCTTATGGTTTAGTGCGTGCTAAAAATCTTGGGATTAAAACACAGGTTTTAGAAAGTGTGGCGTTTAAAGATAGAGTGGAGTTTGATAGAGAGCTTATTGGGATTTTAAAGCCTTTAGAGTTAGATTTATGTGTGCTAGCTGGCTTTATGCGGATTTTAACTCCCATTTTTACAAGTTCTATTAAAGCGGTTAATATTCACCCCTCACTTTTGCCACTTTTTAAAGGCGCACACGGAATTACGGAATCCTATCAAAGTCCAATGCAGCTAGGAGGTGTTAGCGTGCATTATGTTAGCGATGAACTAGATGGTGGGGAGATAATCGCACAAGGCGTGCTTGTAAAGAAGCAAGGGGAGAGTTTGGAGTCCTATGAAGCTAGGATTCATAAACTAGAGCATTATCTCTATCCTTTAGCGGTGTTAGAGGCACTTTAGAGATTAAAATTGTGATAGAGTTTTAAGATATGGGCTTCATCTAGCATTTTTGGATCAATTTTTTGTGTATCAAAACCAGTCTTTTTAAATTCACTAAGCGGGATAAAATCTTTTGGCGGGGTAATTTGTTTTCTTGACTGCTTAATATAAGGAAAATGGTAATGGCAGAGTTCTGAACGATAATAGTTTGTGTTTTTGCCTCCCGCCACTCTTTCGTAGTATTTAATTTCACCACCTGTTTCTACTATCCAAGGAAGCCAAGAGATAAAGCGATTTCTTGCTAAAGATTGATCGCAAGCTTCATGCAATCTATTTACAAAAATTTCATCTTTGTAAATATGAAAATCTATCCTAGAGAGATGCAAGACATCATAAGCCTTTTTTGGGAGATAGAATTGCTTATAAAGTTTTTTTGCATCATAAATATGATCAACATCAATTTTAATAAACCACTCTCCTTTGGGTATAAAATTAAAGACATATTGGTAGTATTTATAGAGTTTGTTGTGTTCATTTTCTGGGTTTGTTATCTACACTTCATAAGGATATTTTACTGGTATAAAAGAAGGGTATTTTTTGCAAAAATCTAAGATAATCTCCTCGCTTCCATCGGTGCAATCATTGTATCCAATAACTCCCCTTTGAATGGCTGGCAGGAGAGATTCAAGGCTAAATTGTAAAGTGCTTGCTTCATTTTTTACTCGGATGTAAGCCCAAGGATTTAAGCGTGATTTAGGATTTTTTGAGTTTTTATCAAAATCAAAATAGCCTTTGTGGGGGGGGGGGGGATTTTCAGAGATATTTTTGTTGATTGTAATAAAATGTTCATTTTCTATTGCATTAATTTTTTCTAGGACATTGGCGGGTATATGAGAATCAAGTCTGTCTCTAGGGATAAAAATGTGGTTGTCGCAAATCTTTTTGCGCAATGCTCTCTTTTTTTCTCTGTCAAAAATGAAAGCACTAAGAAATTCTGCTAAGATTTTTCTAAAATAAAATTCAAACATTTGAAGCCCTTTATGAGATGTGGTAGAATAAAAATATAGATTATTATAGTATAGTATAGTATAGTATCACTTGGGCTTAAAAAGTCCTAAAGCAGGAGTATCAATGGGAATGACTGGGTTGAAGGTGCGACTCCCTAAAATTAGTGTTTGTATGATTGTCAAAAATGCGGAATCCACTTTAGAGGAATGTTTGGAATCCTTAAGGTGTTTTGATGAGATTATCCTACTGGATAATAAAAGCACAGATAACACACTGCAAATCGCACAAGAATTTAATAAAACTTATGGAAATCTTAAAATCTTTGAGAGTGAGTTTATTGGGTTTGGAGCGTTAAAAAATCTAGCATTAAGCAAGGCTAGCAATGCTTGGGTGTTTAGTATTGACGCTGATGAGGTGCTTGATAGGGCAGTATTAAAAGAGCTTGGAGACTTGCAATGGAGTGAGAATTTAATCCTAGCAATGCCTAGAAAAAATCTGTATCGTGGAGAGTGGATTAAGGCTTGTGGCTGGTATCCGGATTTTGTTAATAGGATTTTTAATAAAACACACACACAATTTAACACAAATTTGGTGCATGAAAGTTTAGAGATTAAAAAAGACACGCAAATTATGCGTTTAAAAAATGGTCTTTTGCATTATGCTTATTATGATATGGAAACTTTGCTTACAAAAATGCAACACTACTCTATGTTGTGGGCAGAGCAAAATCTCCAAAAAAAAAGTTCAATGTTTAAGGCGATTTTGCACGGGGGCTTTAAGTTTATGCGCGATTTTTGTTTTAAAAAAGGATTCCTATATGGTTATAAAGGCTTTATAATTAGTGTTTGTAATGGGCTTGGAGCGTTTTTTAAATACGCAAAACTTTATGAATTGCAAAATGGAATCCCAAAAAGTGTTAGTTTAATTATCACAACTTACAACCAAAAAGAGTGTTTGGGGTTAGTTTTGGATTCCATTAAAGAGCTTGAAATATTGCCTAATGAAGTGCTTGTGGCAGATGATGGTAGCAAGGAGGACACAAAAGAGCTAATAGAATCTTATAGGGCGGATTTTCCTTGTATATTAAAGCATATTTGGCAAGAAGACAAGGGGTTTAGGGCGGCTAAAAGTCGTAATAATGCTTTAAAAGAAGCAAAGGGAGAGTATATTATTATTATTGATGGCGATATGGTGCTAGAATCGCATTTTATTAAAGATCATTTGCGTTTTGCCAAACCTAAGAGATTTTTACAAGGTTCAAGGGTGATTTTGGATTCTTTGCAGACAAAAGATATATTAGAGCAGGGGGGGGGGATTTATAAGGTTTATGGGCATAAAAGTTTCAAATCTAAGCGTTGTTGGTTGCTTTCTTATTTGGTGTATGCAAATTCGGCAATCTCAAAGGATTTTTTTAAAACGCGTGATTTTATTAAAGGAATTAGGAGTTGTAATATGAGTTTTTATAAGCAGGATTGCTTGGATATTGGCGGATTTAATGAGAGATTTATTGGCTGGGGGAGAGAGGATTCGGAGTTTGTTGCAAGGTTTTTGTTTAATGGGGGGGAGCTTAGGCGATTGAAGTTTGCAGGAATTGCTTATCATTTATATCATTTAGAGAATAATCGTGCAATGTTGGAATCTAATCACAAAATTTATATTCAAACTATCAAGGAGCAAAAAACGCAATGGAAAAGCTTAAAAAGATTCTCTTAACCATTGGCGATATTACCATAAAAGGTGGGGCGGAACGGGTTGTTGTAAATCTTGCCAATGCCTTTGTGGAGTATGGATATGATGTTGAGATTCTAAGTTTTTATAAAGGTGGCAGCAAGGAATCTTACGCGCTAGATTCCAAAGTAAGGCTTAAGTTTTTAAACACAACTTCAATGGATAACAAGCGCAAAAGCCCTGTGTATAGGCTATTTTACAAAATTTATGAGAGCTATTGGTTAAATAAGCATTATAGAGATAAGGATTTTATTCTTTTTAATAACTCTCCACATTTTCCCTTGTTTAAGCGCAAAAATACGCATTATGTAAAGATTATACATACTATTTCTAAAGGGAGATATTTAAGGCGATATAATTTTTTTGACACACTTGTGCTTGTATCTTCTAGAGAGCTTGAGTTTTGGCAGGGGAAGCATAAAAATGTGCTAACGATTCCAAATTTTTTGCCAAATATTCCAAGGGAAAACACAGATTATGCGCAAAAAGTTGTGCTTAGTGTGGGGAGAATGACGGACAATGATGAAAAAGGCTTTAAACGCCTTGTAGAAATATGGAATCTTATTGCACAAAAAGATTGGAAGTTGTGTATCGTGGGGCAGGGGGAGAGTAGAGATGAGATTGTAGAAAAGATTAGAGAATATCAACTTGAAGATTTTGTGATTTTAGAGGATTTTACAGATAAAATTAGTGAGAAATATCTAAGTTCTAGCGTGTATGCGATGACAAGTTATGGGGAAGGGTTTGGTATGGTGCTATTAGAAGCAGGTTCTTATGGATTGCCTTGTGTGGCATTTGATGTGCTAGCGGGTCCTAGTGAGATTATAGAGAATCAAAAAAGTGGATTTTTAATTGCTGATGGGGATTTGCAAGAATACGCAAGGCAATTGGTGCAATTAATGGGAAGTGAGAGTTTGAGGGAGAAAATGGGAGAGAGTGCAAAAGAAAGAGCGAAGAAGTTTTCTAAAGAAGCGGTAATGCACGAGTGGGAGAGGTTTTTTAAAGCATTTGATTAAATTTTTGTGTGCTAAATTTCTCAAAGTTTTTTTTGATTTTAAGCGCCTTTAAAAACACGCTTAATGCTCCCTTTTTATGCTTTCTAGCAAAAAGGATTGTTTCCCCTAAAATACAGCATAGCCCGAAGAGATCTTGTGGAATCTCTTTTGTTAGATTTGTATCATTTTGTGGTGTGTGAATGAGAGAGTGCAGGGCAAAATAACCTGTTAGTTTTGTGGAGAGCTTAAAGACTTCAAAGCCTAAAGATGCGAAGTGTAAATACTCTTTAATAGAAGCTTTGGATTCTAATAATTGCGTGCTAAAGCTTGGAGTGATTTTAGCATAATGCCACCAAAGATCATTGATATTTTCCCCCTTGCTATTTACATAGCTTTGTAGGAATTTCCACGGCTTTTCGCCATAGTGGATAATCTTTGGATTCTTATAGCTTTCCATAAATTCAGCCCTAGTGCAGTTTAGGCGGTGCTTTTGCTCATCTTTACAAATCGCAATACAAAAGCTAATAGAAGAAAAATTATAGGCAATGGGGAGCTTTAAAAGCTTTTCTTTAGGAATGGTAGCATTTAGCAAATCTTGATCGGCAGCTTTTATGTAATAGCATTTTTTGGCAAGGTTTTCGCATTTTTCTTGGATTTTATGTTGTTTGTAGCTTTGTGTGTTGATTAGCAAAAATCCGGAGTTAAAATAATCATCATTGAAGTTTAAAATCATTTTTTTGCCATTTTCTTTGTATTTGATTTTGCGCTTTTTGGTGCCCGGATCATTGATAGCCGCTACAACAAAGTCTTTTAAATCTATAGCAAAAAGCTCTCTTAAATCACAAAGGCAGAGCATATCGGAGTCTAAATAAAGGCATTTTGTAATGGAATCATCAAGGTAGGAATCTAATTTTAGGCGGTAATAGGGGAGATGATTGCTATGTGCTGCGCCTGAGATTGGGAAGTTTTCAAACTCTTTGTCGTTAATAATATGCGTTAGAATCTTACAAGGATAGATTGTATTAAGGGTGTTTTGGAGTTCTGTGAGCTGGTTTTTAGTGGTGCTAGAGATGGAATCGCTTAGGATATGAAAAATATATCCCTCTTGGGCTTCTTGTTTGGAAAGCTTACTAAAATCAATGTTTTGATATGTGCTAAAAGAGCTATTTTTTTGGGTTTTAAAGCCTTCTTTTTGGCAAAAATCTTTAAAGGTGAGTTTGGGATTTGTGCTATAAATAACACTTGTGATTAATACAGAAGCATATTTGATATAGTTTTCATCAGCACTTGAAATAATATGAAACATTGGAATCCTTTTTGTGAAAATTATAGCAGAATATGGTAGAATTATGGTTTTAAAGGAGAATTTAGATGAATGCTATTCTTGTGATTTTAGGCACTAGACCTGAGGCGATAAAGTTAGCTCCTATAATTTTAGAATTGCGTAAAAACTCTGTATTTAAAGTTTTGGTTTGCAACACAGAGCAACAAAAAGAGCTTTCAACTCAGACATTGGAATATTTTGCAATTAAAGCTGATTTTAATTTAAATGTTATGTTGCCAAATCAGACTTTAGTTAGTGTGCAAGCAAGAATTTTGGATTCCTTAGAAAAATTTATCAAGAAAGCTTCATTAATGCTACAATCATCCAAGGGGACACAATGAGTGCATTTTGTGGGGCTTTAGCAAGCTTTTATAATAAGATTCCAATTTTTCACATTGAAGCTGGACTTAGAAGTTATAATAACTTTGAGCCTTACCCAGAAGAAGCCTTGCGGTCAATGATTGCTCGTATTGTGGATTTACACTTTGCTCCAACACAAAACGCCTATAATGCATTGATTAAAGAAAATATTCTCAAAGAAAAAATCTTTATAACAGGAAATACGGTAGTGGATGCTATAAAATATTTGTCAAATAGTGTTATAAAAAAGCTGAAGAATATTTAAAAGGTCTTCATATAGAGTTTAATGATAAATTAGTTTTTATAACAGCGCATCGTAGAGAAAATTTTGGAGAAAGATTGGACAATATTTTGTTAGCAATAAAGAACTTGCACAAGAGTTTAGTAACCATCAATTTGTATTTTCTGTGCATCCTAATCCAAATGTTTCTACATAGAGTGCTTGAGAGATTAAAGGGTATTCCAAATGTGATTTTAACCAAGCCCTTAGATTACCCAGAGACAATTTGTTTAATTAAAAATGCTAAACTTATCCTAACAGACTCTGGTGGCATTCAAGAAGAAGCACCCACATTTGGAACTCCTATATTAGTAATGCGTTATGAAACTGAACGCACAGAAGGAGTTGATGCCGGCTTTTCTAAGCTAGTTGGTGCTGATGAGTGTGGAATCTTAAAAGAAGCAAGAGCAGTTTTAAAATTAGATAGGGATAAAACACGCCTTGATGGAAGTAAGAGAATCCCTATGGTGATGGGAATGCGGCTTCAAGAATACACGCAGTAATTAATAACTTTAAGGAGAAAAAATGAAGATTGTTCAAAAATTATTAAGTAGGCTTAGTGGGAATGCAAAATTTGCTTTTTCTCAAAGAGAGTATGATTTAGTGTTGGATTTTTTTTTGAATTATCAGTCTTTTAGGACATTGTATGATTGTTCTTTACAGACTCAATTAGATATAGAGAAATGTAGAAAATACAAAAAGATATTATACAAAAACAGAAAGCTTGGGATGTATTACTTCAAAGAAAATGCAGAGCCACAACCTTTTATGTTTGAATACATTAAAAAACTCGTTCCAAATTTCTCTTATGATTTACATATAGCAGAAATTGGTCCCGGGAAATTCCCTATTATTACAGATAAAAAATACAAAAACTGGATAGGGGTTGATTATAACCTACAAAATAATAATAGCGGGGGGGGGGATGAAGTTATAGACTTTAATGGAAGAATCTGGGAGACAAATAATTATCCTACAAAAAATATTTATCAAGGAAGATGGGAGAATTGTTCAGAGATAGAAAACATTCAAGATAGGTTAAATACATTTGATTTTGTTATTGGCTCGCATTCTTTTGAGCATGTTTTTGAGCCAATAAAATCCTTAAATAGCGCAGCAAAATTGTTAAAATCAAATGGCTATATCGTTCTTTTTGTTCCGGATGGTTTTTCAGATGACCCAGCATCAAGAGATGAAGTTACACACACATTGTATTTAGTTCCAGATATGATAAAAGAATTTTTTCAATACTCTGGAAAATACAAGAATCTAAAGATAGAAGTTTTTAGACCAAATTATGATTATGTGATTACAGCTCAAAAATTATAATGCTACAAATAAAATAAGGAATGCAATGGAGTATAAAATATTTCAAAATAAAGAATTTGATAAGATTTGGAATAAAATTGAAAAGAATGAAAATTTTGTTCTCTTAAGATGTGCAGATGGTGAGCATGCAATTATGTGTGGGAGAAAGGTTACGGCACAGGAAGGGTGGCAATCCACAGATTATGTTTCTAAGCTTGGGGAAGCATTGCTTTCTACATTAAATCTTGATGATGAAAAAGTTTTTTATGGAATCTCTTGCCCTTGCTGTGATATGGGTGCATACCTATGGTATAGAACAAGGATAAAAAGCAAGAACATTACATTTTCTAATTTTTGGTCAAATGCAAATTATAAGAAGTTTGAAGAAAAATTTCCAACTTTGCATAGAGATGCAATACTTATTGCAAATTACAGAGCAACAAATCGTAAGATAGGGAACTTAAATATCTTAAAACATTATGAAGTGGGCGATGATTGCATTGGTTTTTGGGAAACAGAAGCAAAGCAAATGATAGAACAGATAAAAAAAGATTTTGGTCATGGAAATGATTTGCTTTATGTTGTTGCAGCTGGTCCTATGAGTGAGCCTATTATCGTAGATTTATATCGCAACAATCCGAAGAATTGCTATATAGATTTTGGTTCTGCACTTGATACTTTCATTCATAATAAACAAACTAGACCCTATATGGATACAACAAGTGATTATGCTAAACGCATTTGCTGGATGCATAATCCTAGAGTAGTTAATTTTGATGTTAGTGTAGTTTTAACAGCATATAAAAAACCACAAAATTTAAGGCTACAATTAGAAGCAATAAAGAATCAAAGCGTTAAGCCTAGGGAGATTTTATTATTCCAAGATGGAATAGATAAGGATTATCAAATCATTTTTGATAAAGAATTATTAGATGGTTTTGATGCCGTGAAGATTTGCGATAAAAATTATGGGGTGTGGGAAAGGTTTGATTTTGCAAGAAAAAATGCAAAGTCTCAGTATGTCTGTATTTTTGACGATGATACGATTCCGGGTTTAAGATGGCTTGAAAATTGCCTAACACAAATGCAGGAAAAAGAAGGGCTTTACGGAACAATTGGAATCGTTTTTGATGAGCCAGACAAATATCCCTATGGTAAATATTTGAGAATTGGTTGGGATGGAAACTTGAATTATACAGCAAGAGTGGATTTGGTAGGGCATAGCTGGTTTTTGAAAAGAGAATGGCTTGATTATTTGTTTGAGGATACAGAAAAATATCAGAATTTTAAAATTGTTGGTGAAGATATTACTTTATCTTACAAGTTAAAACAAAAGGGTATAAATACTTTTGTGCCTCCACATCCTAAAGATAAGCAAGAAATGTGGGGTTCGTTAAACGAATATGCAACGAAGCTAGGAACAGATAGTAATGCAATTTCAATGAATTGGCAAAATCAAGAGAAAATGAATGCTTTTATGAGAGAAATTTAAGAGATGGTTTTGTTGCATTAAAACAAGAAGATATGCGATATTATTCCAAGTTACGAAAAGATGTAAAGAGAAGATTTAACACTGCACTTTTGCAAAAAATTTTTTCTATACAAAACTCTTGTGATAAAAAGTATAAAATCATTAGAGTTCTTGGGATTAAGTTTAAAATTAAAAAATAAAAGGTTACTAAGAGTGTTAGGGTGGAATCTTTGGAGAGTTAAAGCAAATATGGAAGTAGAGAATATAAATATAGTAAATTTATATAAACTCAAAATCTAGAGTTATCCAATCTTTAATTATAAGATTATGAGGATTTACTTCTGGAACATACCTTGTAAAGAACTCTTTTGGATTAATAACAATCTTTTCTTTATTGTCTATAAGAAATGCAGCCCACCAACTAAAAGTTGAATTTGATTTAATGGCGTGTTTGCAGCTTCGCATAAGTTCCAATTCTTCAACAGCATCCCCCTCGTCATTACTTTCAATCAATTCAAAAATTACTCCATTTGTGATTTCGGTCCCAAGTGTTTCTAAAAAATGATTTTTGCACCATTGTATATCATTGCTAAAGATAAATATATGTGGATTTTCTACTTTATTTTTGATGATTTTTAAAGCTTTTTTATAATAGTTTGTTTGACATAAATCTATAAAGCCAGTATCGCCTAGATAGTCTCCTCTACGGATATGCAAAAAACAAGAATTTCTTGTAGATAAAATATAATTTTTAATTTTTTGATTATTTTGTTTAAGTTGGTCTCTAAGGGTAAAATCATTTTTTAGTATTTGTTCAATAGGTATGAAGTATTTTATATCTTGAAAATATCCTAAGAAATAAGTATATGGCTTAAAGTTATTATGAATAACATTTTCAGGTGTTAAATCAGAATCTCTAAATATTGGGAACTTGTATTTTTGCAAGCAATATTTTTTAGGCAAAAAATTATTAATAATTCTAGCAAGTTGATTTTTTGGAATTTTGAAATCATAAATTATTGGTAGAGTAAGATTGAAACGATTTATTTCAAACTTTCTTTGTGGTGCGATCTTCTTTAAGTCTTTATCATGATAATCCAAAAAAACCTGAGTTTTTTTCTGCAAACTGAGAGCTTTTGCAAAGGCATAGCAAAACATTTGATTTCCTAATCCACCCATTAATCTTACATACATTATTATCCTTTATTCCGCCACGGCGCAAGCTCTAGTTTCGCGGATAACGCTAACCTTCACTTCACCCGGATACTGCACGCTAGATTCTATATCCTTTGCGATGTCTTTAGCTAAGAGATAGGCTTCATCATCATTAATGTCTTCGGATTTTACAATCACGCGCACTTCACGCCCAGAGTTAATTGCATAAGCGTGCAAAACGCCCATTTTAGAAGTAGCGATTTTTTCAATTTCGCTCACGCGCCTTAGATAGTTTTCTAGCACTTCGCGCCTTGCTCCGGGACGTGCTGCTGATAGTGCATCTGCTGCACAGACAGCTGCTGCTTCAACACTTTTAATCTCTTCATTGCCGTGGTGAGAGAGAATTGCATTTAAAACCACAGAGGGTTCATTGTATCGTCGTGCAATTTCTGCTCCAAGCTCTACATGGGTGCCTTTAAATTCATGTGTGCGAGATTTGCCTATATCATGGAGCAATCCCGCCCTTGTTGCAAGCAAGCAATCCCCACCGAGCTCAGCAGCAATAATACCAGCAAGGTTGGCAACTTCTAAGGAATGTGCGAGTGCATTTTGTCCATAACTTGTGCGATAACGAAGCCTACCAATAAGTTTTTTAACTTCTGGATGAATTCCATTGATGCCTAGATCTAGCACTACTTGTTCACCTTCTTTGAAGATATTTTCTTCGAACTCATCAAAGCACTTTTGATAAATTTCCTCAATGCGTGCAGGCTGAATTCTCCCATCTTCTAGCAAGCGATTTATTGTTTCTACTGCAATTGCGCGGCGGTAGAGATTGTGTGAGCTTACAATAATCACATTTGGCGTATCATCAATGATAATATCCACGCCACAAATCATTTCTAAAGTTTTGATATTGCGCCCTTCTTTTCCTATAATGCGTGCTTTTAGGTCATCGCTTGGCAAGACAATACTTTGGATTAAGCGCTCCGCTGCAAACTCTCCTGCAAAGCGTGAAGTTGCCATGGCTAAGATATAGTTTGCTTTTTCTTTGGCTTCTTGTTTTGCCTGTGTTTCTTGCTCTCTAATAATTTTTGCAGCTTCTAATTTGGATTCTTCTTTGATGTGCTCTAAAAACATTTGCTTAGCTTCGCTCTTTGTGAGATTGGCAACTTTTGAGAGATTATGAGTGAGTTCTTCTAGTTTTGTATTATAGGTCGTTTTTAGTCTCTTAAGGGATTCTTGTTCCTCAAAAAGCGCATTACGATCCTTGCTGAGTAGGTGTTTTTCATGTTCAATCTTGCAGACTTCTTTTTCTATGCGTTGGGACTGTGCTAACTTTTCTTTTTCAAACAGCAAGAGATTGGCTTCATGTTCTTTTAAGATGCGACTACTTTCTTTATCGGCATTTAATTTTGCTTCTAGCTCAAGATCCTTTGCCTTGATTTTAGATTCCTGGAGCAACTTCTCTGCTTCATATTCTATTGCTTTGGCTTTAGCATTTGCCTGCTCTATTTGGACTTCCAGCTTTGCGCGCGAGAGTTTTCTCGAAATAAGATAGCTACCTCCGCCAGCGATTGCCGCTGAAAGAATAGAGCTTGTAAGAACCCATATTACCATTGTGAATATCCTTAAATTTTAGGCTGGCAAAAGGAGAAATAAAACGATCTGCTTGTAAATCATAAGGCTGTGTAATTGCGCATTGCGCTAGATTTAATGCACGGCATATAAAAATTGTTTGTGGTTTTGTCTTTAAAGTGCTAAAAAATCTATCATACATTCCTTTGCCAAATCCTATGCGTTTAAATGTTTTATCAATTCCAATCACAGGGACAATTGCATAATCAAGTTTTGAGATTTTAAAGGATGAATTACTAGGTTCATAAACTCCAAAAGCCCTTTTTTGTATTGGAAGTCTGTATTTTACAATTTTAAAACTGATACCCTGCATAAAAGGTAAAAAAATTTGCACCCCCTTTTGCTTTTTATAAAATCCTAAAAGCTTTCTGCTATCAAATTCTATGGGCAAGGGATAGTAAAACAAAAGATTAATAGGGCGTTTGCCTGTGTGTTTAGACAATAGGCGTTTAAGCTCGGCTTTTAGGGCTTTTTGGATTCTGTAATCTAGCCACAATGTGTTGTTTTTGTGTGAGATTTTTGTAAGATTGTCTTTAAAAACTTTGCGATAATTTGCCTTCAAATTAGACATTTTTTTTTCTTTGTAAAAGCGTAAAATAGCGTAAAAAACACGCCACATTGTAGCAAAAATAACAAAAAGTGCATAAGATAAATTTGCGATTCCTTTTGTGTGATATTGTTGGAATCTAAAATCGCATAAAACACAAAAGCCATTCCAAGTCCTATTAAATAGCCGATTTGCTTGCGTTTATCAAGCCAAGATAACACAGATTTTTTTGCAAAAATAAGTGTTTCAGCTCGCCCTAAATAATCCCCAAAAATAAAGGTGATTTGATACAGGCAATACACCAAAATCGCCCCAAAAAATGTGTTTGGAAAGAGCAAATACGCTAAAATATAGCAAAAAGGAATCAACTCAATGCCTAAGAGAATCACTTTATAGGGCTTTTCTTTTAGGATTTTTGCATAAAAAAAGGTCAAAATCCAAGCTCCAAGTGCAAGTGTGATTCCGCCTATGGAGTAGATTTTAGGATTTAAGGGAGCATAGATAATAAACACACTCCCTAAAGAACAGCCCAAAAACAGGGCGTTTAAAAGCTTGTATAAAAGATAGAATCGTAAATGAATCGCGTGCATTACCAAGTGTATTTCACGCCCCCACCAAAGGTGCGTTCAAACTCATAAGGATAATACGCACCACTTACAATAATAGCATTTTTGTGATTTGTAAGATTATTTACATACGCATACACTTCAAAATCTTTAAAGGTATAACTTGCACTAAGATTTAGACTTTGGTAATTTGGCGATTTGCCTTGTGTATTGTCAAAGTCGTTGTAATCATACATTTTTGAGCCATATTTATAATGCACGCCTAGATTAAGGTTTGTTAGTGGCAAGTAATTTAGGCTTGCGGTAAATGTGTGTTTAGAAACGCCCGGAATTTCCTTGCCATCAAACTCGGCACTTTTAATTTTGGATTCCACATAGGCATAGCTTAGCGTAGAGTAGAGCAATGAGCTATATTGTGTAGTAAATTTCATCTCTCCGCCTATCCTTTGGGTTTTGCCTAAGCTTTGGTTTGCGCTAATCCCTGTAAGCTTGTTAAATCCAAAAAAGGCTTCATCTTTACCTTGAATGATAAAAGCATTTGCGCCGATGGTATGGATTCCAAAGATTCCTTTTGTGCCAATTTGATAAGTATCAAAGGTGGCGACATCAAGGTAAGGATTAGCAACAGGCGTGAAGTTTATGGGGTCATAATACAATAGCCAATCCACATTTGGGACATTAAAACTTCGCGCATAGGACGCAAAAAGTGAGATTTGGCTATTAAGTGCGTAATGATAGCCTAGCTCTCCGCCAAAGAGATTGTGTTGCTTACTATAAATATCGCTTTGCTTTGTGATAACGCGCTGTGTTGAAACGCCGGCATTAAAGGTGGAATCGCCAATGTATTTTTCGCCATTAAGATATAAAAGTAGCGATTCTACTTCTGCTTTTTGTCCTGAATTTTCGCGTTCATTTGCGCGCATTGCTCCGCCAAATTCTACAAAAAAGGAATCGTTTTTAAAATGTGAGTTAAAATCCCCAAAAACTCCCTTGCCCTCGTATTTGGAATCAAAATTGACATAACGGCTTGCGTTGCGGCTTCCGCCAAGATTAACATCTGTTACAATACCCAAGTCACTAAAGCTTGTAAAGCCGGTAGAATAGGTTAAGTCCCAGCGTTTTTGGTGTGTGTGTCCATTGCCCGGAAGTGTCGGGTCGCTTTCAAAGGCTTCTTTAGAGATAGGGTTTGCGTATTTGATTCCGTATTTTGCGTAGTTTAGGTTTGCTTTTAAAAGCAAATCATTGCTAGGGTAGAAAAACGCCGTGATTCCGCCGTTTTTGTTATAGCTTCCGCTTTTTTCATCGCTAAGATCGTTTAGATAACGCTCCCCTTGTGTGTGTTGATATTGTCCATATGCTCCAATGTTCAAAGTATCTTTAACAGCGCGTGTGAAAAATTGTGAATTTAGCGTTCCATAGCTTCCATAGCTTAGGTTGAGCGTGCCACCACTTTTGCGCGTTGTTGTGATTTTTAAGATTCCACTTACCGCGCCACTTCCATACTTTGTTGTGCCTTTTCCGCGGATAATTTCTATTTTTTGGATAGAATCTAGCGGAATGCTACTAAGTGAAACAGCGGTGGAATCTATGTTTTCAAATAAGATTCCATCTACAACAATGGCAAGGTTCTTATGCCCGTTTTGCCCAAAGCCACGCAGATCAATGTTTTGTGTGTAAGGGTTGCCATAGTTAGAGCGGATTGTGAGTAGAGAATTTGTATTTAAGAAGTCGTAGATATTTTGAGCATTAGAGAGTGCAATGCTCTGTGCGTCAAACTCTTCTTTAAAATCCGTATTCTCCACAAACTCTTCGGCGTGGATTACAGAAAGTTTAAGATCCTTATTTATGGAATCTGATTTTTCAAACAATGCGGTATTTTGACTTTGCGCAAGTAATGCAGTATTAAGTGCCAAAATCGCCGCAAGGGAAAAATACTTCTTTCTAAATCCCTTTGGATAAAGATTTCTGTGGTTTTTTTTTCATTTATAATAACTCCTTTCGTCAGTCTTCCAAACTAAATCCACAACAAAAGATTAGAATCCAAATTTAGATTCCAACTTTGATTGCCTATAACAATGAGGGATTAGGAATAGAGTCTCTAACAGGGCGAATTATATAACAAATTTTTAAAAAGTATTGACAATGTTAGCAAAAAAGAGTAGAATTCCAACTCATTTTTAATTTTTAAAAAAATGTGCTGGCGTAGCTCAGTTGGTAGAGCAGCTGCCTTGTAAGCAGCAGGCCGGGGGTTCGAGTCCCTTTGCCAGCTCCATAGAATTTACTAAATTTTTCAGTGTTTGACCAGTTTTTAATAATTTTTGGGGTGAGATACTCAAGTGGCCAACGAGGGCAGACTGTAAATCTGCTGTTTCTGACTTCCGTGGTTCGAATCCACGTCTCACCACCATAGCCATGCGGGAGTAGCTCAGTTGGCTAGAGCATCAGCCTTCCAAGCTGAGGGTCGCGGGTTCGAGCCCCGTTTCCCGCTCCATACTGGGAGCTGATTCTACATTTTTCTTTATCAGCGAAACACTTCTTTATTTGGATAAATTTTTATATTTTTGGAATTTTTTGCCCATATAGCTCAGTGGCAGAGCACTTCCTTGGTAAGGAAGAGGCCGGCGGTTCAATCCCGCTTATGGGCTCCAGTTTTTCAAGGGTTGCATAATTGTAAGTGTGTAAATTGTGCAAAAGTTATGATGGAATTGTAGAAAATGTACGATTCTTAATTTTAAAATTGGTAAAAATAGTGTAGAATATCTGCTATTTTAAACTTAAAATTTTAGGAGAGGCTTATGGCTAAGGAAAAATTTAACAGAGGAAACAAACCTCATGTAAATGTTGGGACAATTGGGCATGTTGACCATGGTAAAACAACTCTAAGTGCTGCAATTTCTGCTGTTCTATCGCAAAAAGGTTTGGCAGAGTTGAAAGACTATGATAACATTGATAATGCTCCAGAAGAAAAAGAGCGCGGTATTACAATTGCAACTTCTCACATTGAGTATGAAACAGAAAAAAGACACTATGCGCATGTAGATTGCCCTGGACACGCTGACTATGTTAAAAACATGATCACAGGTGCCGCACAAATGGATGGAGCAATTCTTGTTGTTTCAGCAGCAGATGGTCCTATGCCACAGACAAGAGAGCATATTCTACTTTCTCGTCAAGTTGGTGTTCCTTACATTGTAGTGTTTATGAATAAGCAAGATATGGTAGATGATCCTGAGTTATTAGAGCTTGTAGAAATGGAAATTAGAGAATTGCTATCAAGCTATGAATTCCCAGGTGATGATACTCCAATTGTTGCAGGTTCTGCGCTTAAAGCTTTAGAAGAAGCAAAAGCGGGTAATCTAGGTGAGTGGAGTGAAAAAATTATGAAACTCATGGATGCAGTTGATGAGTATATTCCAACTCCAGTGCGTGAAACAGACAAGACTTTCTTGATGCCAATTGAAGATGTATTCTCAATTGCTGGTCGTGGAACAGTTGTTACAGGAAGAATTGAAAGAGGTATCGTAAAAGTTGGTGATGAAATCGAAATCGTTGGAATTCGTGATACACAAAAAACAACAGTAACTGGCGTTGAGATGTTTAGAAAAGAACTTGATCAAGGGGAAGCTGGAGACAATGTGGGTGTACTTTTAAGAGGTACAAAGAAAGAAGAAGTAGAAAGAGGTATGGTTCTTTGTAAGCCAGGTTCAATTACTCCACACAGAAAGTTTGAAGGTGAAATCTATGTTCTTTCAAAAGACGAAGGTGGAAGACATACTCCATTCTTTAATGGATATAGACCACAATTCTATGTAAGAACAACAGATATCACAGGCTCTATCCAATTGCCAGATGGGGTAGAGATGGTAATGCCAGGTGATAACATTAAAATTACAGTTGAGCTAATCAACCCAATTGCACTTGAAGATGGAACACGCTTTGCGATTCGTGAAGGTGGTAGGACTGTTGGTGCGGGTGTTGTTACTAAGATTATTGAGTAGGCATAACAATGGCTAAAGGTAATCGTGTAAAAATTGGACTTAAATGTTCTGAGTGTGGTGATATTAATTATAGCACAATGAAAAATGCTAAAACCACAACAGAAAAACTGGAGCTTAAAAAGTTCTGCCCAAGACTAAACAAACATACAATTCACAAAGAAGTTAAATTGAAAAGCTAAGGGTTGCTCCCTTAGCTAACATTATATTTATAGGTCAGTAGCTCCAATGGTAGAGCGTCGGTCTCCAAAACCGAGTGATGGGGGTTCGAGTCCCTCCTGGCCTGCCATTTTGGAATAAAGAGAGACAAATTTAGCAATGAAAAGACTAATTACCTATTATAGACTATCCAAAGAAGAATTATCCAAAGTTATTTTTCCTACAAAAGAACAAGTAAGAAATGCTTTTATTTCCGTGATTCTTGTTGTAACGGTTATTGCTCTATTTTTGGCATTGGTAGATTTCATTCTCGGCAGTTTTGTTTCTAGTATTTTATAAGTTAGGATTTGTTTATGGCGTTGTATTGGTATGCGATTCAAACATATTTTGGCAGCGAACAGGCTGTGAAGCGTGGAATTGAGAATCTCGTAAGAGAGCACCACTTAGAGGAGAGAATTACAGATATTGTTGTTCCCACAGAAGATATTATTGAAGTCAAAAACAATAAGAAAAAAATCAGTGAGCGCAGTCTTTATCCCGGATATGTTTTTGTGAAAGTCGATTTAGATACAGCTTTGTGGCATACCATTCAATCTTTACCTAAGGTAAGCCGTTTTATTGGGGAATCCAAAAAACCGACACCATTAAGTGAGGCAGATATTAATCATATTATTGAAAAGGTGCAAAATCGTGCAGCTCCAAAGCCAAAAATTATTTTTGAGGCAGGAGAGGTTGTAAGAATTATTGAAGGTCCTTTTGCTAATTTTACAGGAATTGTTGAAGAATATGATATGGAACATAGAAAGTTAAAACTTAATGTTTCAATTTTTGGTCGTAGTACACCTATTGAGATACTTTATTCACAAGTGGAAAAAATAGTTTAATAACTAAAAACAAGGATAAGTTATGGCAAAGAAAATTATTGGCGAACTTAAGCTTCAAATCCCGGCAGGGAAAGCAAATCCATCTCCTCCTGTAGGTCCAGCGCTAGGTCAACGTGGTGTGAATATTATGGAATTTTGTAAAGCTTTCAATGAAAAAACAAAAGATATGGGAAATTTTAATATTCCAGTTATCATCACTGTTTATCAAGATAAGAGTTTTACATTTATTACAAAAAAACCGCCTGTAACAGATTTGATTAAAAAAGCTGCTGGAATTCAAAAAGGTTCAGATAATCCTTTGAAGAACAAAGTGGGTAAATTAACAAAAGCTCAAGTTTTAGATATCGTAAAAACTAAAATGGACGATTTGAACGCTAATACAGAAGAAGCGGCGATTAAGATTGTTGAGGGAAGTGCTCGTAGTATGGGCATTGAAGTTGTAGATTAAAAAGACGCGTTGGAGTATAGAAATGGCAAAAAAATTAACAAAAAGAATGCAAAATCTTCTTAATAAAGTAGATTGCACAAAAATATACGATATTACAACCGCTTCTGCAATGGTTAAGTCTTTAGCATCGGCTAAGTTTGACGAAACGGTTGAAGTTGCGTTAAGTTTAGGTGTAGATCCAAGACATGCCGATCAAATGATCCGTGGTGCTGTTGTGTTGCCAAATGGAACAGGGAAGAGTGTACGCGTAGCTGTTTTTGCAAAAGGAGCAAAAGCTGATGAAGCAAGAGCGGCAGGAGCTGATGTTGTTGGTGATGATGATTTGGCAGATCAAATCAAAAATGGTGATTTGAATTTTGATATGGTTATCGCTACACCGGATATGATGGCTTTGGTTGGTAAAGTTGGTAGAATCTTAGGCCCAAAGGGCTTAATGCCGAACCCAAAAACAGGCACTGTTACAATGGAAATTTCAAAAGCTGTAAGCAATGCTAAGAGTGGTCAAGTGAATTATCGTGTTGATAAAAAAGGTATTATCCATGCTCCAGTGGGCAAGGCAAGTTTTGATGCAAAAAAACTTGAAGAAAATATCATTGCACTTGTTAAAAATATCAATAAACAAAAACCAGCAAGTGCAAAAGGAAAATATATTAAAAATGCGACCTTAGCACTAACAATGAGCCCATCTTTAACATTAGATGCGCAAGAACTCATTGATATGAAATAATTTATTCTTGTTTTTATCTTAGACTAATGACTATAGGGGCTTTTAGCTTAAAATTTACCCTATATAAGTTTTTCGTCTGAAAGGAGGTTAATGATGACAAAAGCAGAAAAAACTGCTCTAATTGAGAATTTAACTGCTGAATTTAAAGCTTCAAATGCAATTATTGTTTGTGATTATAAGGGCTTGACTGTTAAAGAGTTGGAATCCTTAAGAGCAAACGCAAGAGAACAAAACGCAAAGGTTCAGGTTATTAAGAATACGCTTGCATCTATCGCGCTAAAAAATTCTAGCATCGAAGGATTAGAGTTAAAAGAAAATAATATTTTTGTTTGGAGTGAAGATCAAATCTCTCTAGCGAAAGTAATTAGTAAGTTTTCAAGTTCTGTGGGTGGCAAGTTGGTAATTAAAACAGGTTGCCTTGAAGGCGAAGTTGTGGATGCAAAACATATTGAAGCTGTTTCAAAACTTCCATCCAAAGAAGAGCTTATTGGTATGTTGTTGTCCGTTTGGACTGCTCCTGCTCGTTATTTTGTTACAGGGTTGGATAATTTACGCAAAGAAAAAGAAGCACAATAAAATTAGGAGAAAATTATGGCAATTTCAAAAGAAGATGTATTAGAGTATATCGGTAATCTTTCAGTTATGGAGCTTTCAGAGCTTGTAAAAGCTTTTGAAGAAAAATTTGGTGTATCTGCAGCTCCAACAGTTGTTGCAGGTGCTGTTGCTGGTGGTGGAGCGGCTGCTTCTGAAGAAAAAACTGAGTTTGATATTATTCTTACAGATAGCGGTGATAAGAAAATCAATGTTATTAAAGTCGTAAGAGAAGTAACAGGACTTGGGTTAAAAGAAGCAAAAGATGCAGTTGAAAAAACTCCATTTACAGTTAAAGAAGGCGTTAAGAAAGAAGACGCTGATGCAATCAAAGCAAAATTTGAAGAAGCTGGTGCAAAAGTCGATATTAAATAATTTTTGGGGGCTTTATGTCCCCATTTTCATTTTTCTTCCAAAATTCTACATTTATTATATGAGGTAAAATATGCCAGTGAGTTTAAAATCCGGAAATAGATTGAGAGTTGATTTTACAAAGATCCCTCAAAACATTGCAGTTCCAAATCTGCTTCAATTACAAAGAAATAGTTATGATAATTTTTTGATGACAAGTGATACGAATGAGTCTGGGCTTGAAAAAGTCTTTAAATCCATTTTCCCCATCCACGATGCACAAAATAGAATTAGCTTAGAATATGCAGGTTGTGAGTTTGGAAAACCACGCTACACGGTTAGAGAGGCAATGGAAAGAGGCTTAACCTATTCGATTCCACTTAAGATTAAAATCCGTTTAGTGCTTTGGGAGAGAGATGAGAAGACAGGTGAAAAGTTAGGTGTTAAGGATATTAAAGAGCAAAGCATTTTTGTGCGCGAGATTCCCTTAATGACGGATCGTACAAGTTTTATTATTAATGGTGTTGAGAGAGTTGTAGTTAATCAACTCCATAGAAGTCCTGGAGTAATCTTTAAAGAAGAAGAGTCAACCAGCACTTCCAATAAACTTGTTTATACAGGGCAGATTATTCCAGATCGTGGTTCTTGGCTTTACTTTGAGTACGACGCAAAAGATACTCTCTTTGTGCGTGTAAATAAGCGTAGAAAAGTGCCTGTTACTATTCTCTTTAGGGCGCTTGGTTACTCAAGGCAAGATATTTTGAAAATGTTTTATCCTCTTGTTAATATCAAATATAAAAATGGTAAATATTTGATTCCATTTAATCCAGAGGAATTTATAGGGCGCGTGGAATTTGATCTTAAGGATGCAAAAGGCAATTTAATTCTTGCAGCAGGTAAGAGATTGACTGCCAAAAAAGCAAAGGCTCTTGAAGAAGAAAAGCTAAATATGATCGAGTATCCCACAGAGATTTTAATGAATCGCTATTTAGCGGAGCCTATTATAGATAAAGCAAGTGGTGAAGTGCTTTTTGATGCGCTTACCTTAATGGATGAGAGTAAATTAAAGAAGCTTACTGAGCTTGGCGTCAATGATTTTGTGATTGCAAATGATTTAGCCTTAGGCGTTGATGCTTCTATTATTAACGCATTTATTGCAGATGCAGAATCGTTAAAGTTATTAAAGCAAACAGAAAAGATTGATAATGAAAATGACTTAGCTATGATTCGTATTTATAAGGTAATGCGCCCGGGTGAGCCAGTTACAAAAGAAGCAGCAAAACAATTTGTGCAACAACTTTTCTTTGATCCAGAGCGTTATGATTTAACACGCGTTGGGCGTATGAAAATGAATCACAAATTAGATATTGGTGTGCCAGATTATGTAACTGTGTTAACACGCGAGGATATTATTAAAACAGTGCGTTATCTAATGCGTGTAAAAAATGGACAAGGTAGAATTGACGATAGAGATCATTTAGGAAATCGTAGAATCCGCGCCATTGGAGAATTGCTAGCAAATGAGCTTCACACAGGGCTTGTGAAAATGCAAAAAGCAATCCGCGATAAACTTACAACCATTAGTGCAGGTTTAGAAGAATTAATGCCACATGATTTGGTTAATTCTAAGATGATTACAGGGACAATCTTAGAGTTTTTTACAGGCGGACAACTCTCACAATTTATGGATCAAACAAATCCACTCTCAGAAGTTACACACAAAAGAAGGCTATCTGCTCTTGGTGAAGGCGGCTTAGTTAAAGAGCGTGCAGGGTTTGAGGTGCGCGATGTGCATCCAACGCATTATGGAAGGATTTGTCCTATTGAAACACCAGAAGGGCAAAATATTGGTTTGATTAATACGCTTTCTACTTATGCGAAGGTTAATGAGTTAGGCTTTATTGAAGCCCCTTATCGTAAAGTTGTCGATGGAAGGGTAACTGATGAAATTGTGTATTTAACTGCAACACAAGAAGAAGGCGCAGTTATTGCCCCTGCAAGTACGATTCTAACAAGTAATCAAACCATTAAAGAAGAAATGATTGAAGTTAGAAAAGATGGTGAAATCATTTTGATGGAATCCAAAAAAGTAGATTTAATTGATCTTAGCCCAAGAATGATTGTTGGGGTTGCTGCAAGTTTGATTCCATTCTTAGAACACGATGATGCTAACCGCGCGCTTATGGGGTCAAATATGCAACGCCAAGCGGTACCATTGCTTAAGCCGGATGCACCGGTGGTTGGAACAGGGATTGAAAAAATTGTTTCACGTGATTCTTGGGAAGCAACAAAAGCTACACGCGGTGGAATTGTGGAAAAAGTGGATGCTAAAAATATTTATGTTTTAGGTGAAGATGAAAATGGTGCGTTCATTGATCACTATTCTTTGCAAAAAAACCTAAGAACTAACCAAAATACTTCGTTTTCGCAATGTCCAATTGTAAAGGCTGGAGAGCAAGTAGAAGCTGGGCAAGTTATTGCCGATGGTCCTAATATGGATCAAGGGGAATTAGCGCTTGGAAAAAATATTCGTGTAGCCTTTATGCCTTGGAATGGATATAACTTTGAAGATGCGATTGTTGTAAGTGAAAAATTAATCCGCAATGATGCTTTTACTTCTATCCATATCTATGAAAAAGAGATTGAAGCACGAGAGTTGAAGCATGGGGTTGAAGAAATTACGCGTGATATTCCAAATATTAGAGAGGAAGAGTTAGCTCACCTTGACGAGAGTGGAATCGTAAAAATTGGAACTTATGTAACAGGCGGAATGATTCTTGTTGGAAAAGCCTCCCCAAAAGGTGAGGTTAAACCAACTCCAGAGGAAAGATTGTTGCGTGCAATTTTTGGAGAAAAAGCAGGGCATGTTGTTAATAAGTCTCTTTATTGTCCTCCAAGTTTAGAAGGAACTGTTGTTGATGTAAAAATTTTTACGAAAAAAGGTTATGATAAAGATAAAAGAGCCATTGCTGCTTATGAAGAAGAAAAATCTCGTCTTGATTTAGAACACCACGATAAGCTTTTAATGTTGGATAGAGAGGAGTCTTTGCGTATTGGTTCTATTTTAGCCAAAGAAAAGTTAGTGAGTGCTGCAAAAATTGGTGATAAAGAATATAAAAAAGGTAGTGTGATTTCAAAGGCAGATTTAGAAAATGTTAATCGTTTTGCAATGGGAACTCTTATTAAAAGCTATCCAAAAGAGATTCAAAGCTCTTATGATGCGCTCAAAGCAAATTTCCTAGAGCAAAAGAAAAATTTAAGCCAAGAGCACGAAGAGAAACTCTCTATTATTGAAAAAGATGATATTCTTCCAAGCGGTGTAGTAAAGTTGGTTAAAATTTATGTTGCAACTAAGCGTAAATTAAAAGTTGGGGATAAAATGGCAGGACGCCACGGAAATAAGGGGATTGTATCAAATATTGTTCCAGAAGTGGATATGCCTTATACAAAAGATGGTCGCCCAGTGGAAATTGTTCTTAATCCTTTGGGAGTTCCAAGTCGTATGAATATCGGACAAATCTTGGAGGTGCATTTAGGATTGGTCGGCAAGAATTTAGGGGAACAAATCGCAAATATTTTTGAACAAGAGAAGGATAAATGGGTTGGAGCATTGCGTTCTAAAATGTTAGAAATTGCCGAGAACTCCGGTATGAAATCTGCAAAAGGATTCTTAGAGAAGCTTGATGATGAATCTTTGTTAAACTTTGCCAGAGATTGGAGCAATGGAGTCAAATTTGCAACACCTGTGTTTGAAGGAGTAAATGCGCAAGAGTTTGAAAAGCTCTTTGCTTTGGCAAAAATTGATACAGATGGTAAAACAGAGCTTTATGATGGACGCACGGGTGAAAAAATGATGGAGCGTGTCAATGTAGGCTATATGTATATGTTAAAGCTTCACCATTTAGTGGATGAAAAAGTGCATGCAAGAAGCACAGGTCCTTACTCTTTAGTAACACAACAGCCAGTAGGAGGTAAGGCGCTCTTTGGTGGGCAGAGATTTGGAGAGATGGAAGTTTGGGCTCTAGAAGCTTATGGTGCAGCACATACTCTTAAAGAAATGCTAACTATTAAGTCTGATGATGTTGAAGGTAGGGTTAAGGCATATAAAGCTATCACTAGAGGTGAAGCAGTTAAAGAATCTGAGATTCCAGAAACTTTTTATGTTTTAACTAAAGAATTGCAGAGTTTAGCGCTTGATGTAAATGTGTTTGCAAAAAATAAAGAGGGAGTGGATGAGGCAATAACCATTAGGGAAGAGAATCGCCCAAGTGATTTTAATGCCTTTCAACTTCTTCTTGCAAGCCCAGAAAAAATTAGAAGTTGGAGTCATGGAGAAGTTAAGAAGCCAGAAACTATCAATTATCGTACGCTTAAGCCAGAGAGAGATGGATTATTCTGTGCAAAAATCTTTGGTCCTGTTAGGGATTATGAATGCCTTTGTGGAAAATACAAAAAAATGCGTTATAAGGGTGTTGTATGTGAGAAATGTGGAGTTGAAGTTACAAGCTCTAAAGTGCGTCGTTCAAGAATGGGACACATTGAACTTGTAACACCTGTTGCTCACATTTGGTATGTGAATTCCTTACCTAGTAGAATCGGAACGCTTTTAGGCGTAAAAATGAAAGACTTAGAGCGTGTGCTTTATTATGAAGCTTATATCGTTAAGCAAGCTGGCGAAGCTTTCTATGATAATGAAGGAACAAAACCTGTTGTCAAATATGATGTGCTTAATGAAGAGCAATATCAAAGTTTAGCTCAAAGATTTGAACATACAGGATTTGTAGCTCAAATGGGCGGAGAAGCAGTAAAAGAGTTGCTTGAAAGTTTGGATTTGGTGGATTTGATTGCTGAGCTAAAAGAAGCAATTAAGGCAACAAATTCTGAAGCAAAGAAAAAAACTATTATTAAGCGTTTAAAAGTTGTTGAAAGTTTTGTGGTTTCTGGTGGTCAGAATCGTCCTGAGTGGATGATGCTAACAGTGCTTCCTGTACTTCCACCGGATCTTAGACCTCTTGTTGCTTTAGATGGTGGAAAGTTTGCCGTGAGTGATGTGAATGATTTATACCGCCGCGTGATTAATAGAAACCAGAGATTAAAGCGTTTAATTGAACTTGATGCCCCTGAAATTATTGTGCGCAATGAAAAAAGAATGTTACAAGAATCTGTTGATGCTCTCTTTGATAATGGTAGAAATGCAAATGCAGTGAAAGGTGCAAATAAACGCCCATTGAAGTCTCTCTCTGAAATTATTAAAGGAAAGCAAGGGCGATTCCGTCAAAACTTACTTGGAAAGCGCGTAGATTTTTCTGGGCGTTCTGTAATTGTTGTGGGACCAAATTTAAGAATGGATCAATGTGGATTGCCTAAAAATATGGCATTAGAACTCTTTAAGCCTCATATTCTAGCAAAACTTGAAGAAAAAGGTTATGCAACAACACTAAAGCAAGCTAAAAAGATGATTGAACATAAGCGCAATGAAGTGTGGGAGTGCTTACAAGAAATTGTTGCAGATTATCCTGTAATGCTAAATCGCGCACCAACATTGCATAAGCAATCCATTCAAGCATTCCATCCAAAACTTATTGATGGTAAGGCTATTCAGTTGCATCCGCTTGTGTGTGCGGCATTTAATGCGGACTTTGATGGAGATCAAATGGCAGTGCATGTACCACTTTCACAAGAGGCAATCACAGAGTGCAAGCTTTTAATGTTAAGCTCTATGAATATTCTTTTGCCAGCAAGTGGTAAAGCTGTAACTGTTCCTAGTCAAGATATGGTTTTAGGTTTGTATTATCTTTCTTTGCAAAGAGATGATTCTAAAGGTGAGCATAAGCTTTTCTCTAATATTAACCAAATCCATATCGCACTTGAAGCAGGTGTGGTAGAAGTTAGCTCTAAAGTGCGTGCATATGTAGATGATAGAATCATAAATACAACTATTGGTAGAATGATTTTAAAATCAATTTTACCGGATTTTGTGCCGATGCATTTATGGAATAAAGTATTAAAGAAAAAGGATATTGCAGCACTCATTGACTATGTGTATAAAGAAGGTGGTGTTGGAATTACTGCAGGTTTCTTAGACGACCTTAAAAATCTAGGCTTCAAATATGCAACAAAAGCTGGAATCTCAATTTCAGCTGATGATATTATTGTTCCAGATAGCAAGAATAAAGTTGTAGAAGGTGCCAAGAAAAAGGTTAAAGACATTCAAGCACAATTTGGCGCAGGTTTATTGACAGAGCAAGAACGCTACAATAAAATTATTGATGTTTGGACGGACACTAATAACGCACTAGGCAACACAATGATGAAACTTATTGAAAATGATAAAGATGGTTTTAATTCCATTTATATGATGGCAGATTCTGGTGCTAGAGGTAGTGCAGGACAGATTAGACAGCTTTCTGCAATGCGTGGTTTGATGGCAAAACCTGATGGAACAATTATTGAAACGCCGATTACTTCGAATTTTAAAGAAGGCTTAAATGTATTGGAATACTTTATTTCCACACACGGCGCAAGAAAAGGTTTAGCTGATACTGCGCTTAAAACTGCAAATGCAGGATATTTGACGAGGAAGCTCATTGATGTGAGCCAAAATGTTAAAGTGGTAATGGATGATTGTGGAACAAATGAAGGTGTTGAGATAGCAGATATTACAGTGGGTAGCGAACTTATTGAACCATTAGAGGAAAGAATTTTTGGGCGTGTGATTGCTGAGAATATTATTGATCCTATTACAAATGAGGTTTTAATTAGTGATGGAACACTTATTGATGAAGAAAAAGCACGCAAGGTAAAAGAAGCTGGTGTAAAATCTGTGATTATCCGCACTCCTGTAACTTGTAAGGCGGAAAAAGGTGTATGTGCAAAATGCTATGGCTTAAATTTAGGAGAGTCAAAAATTTCTAAAATTGGAGAGGCGGTAGGTGTTGTGGCGGCGCAATCTATTGGAGAGCCCGGAACGCAGCTAACGCTTAGAACATTCCACATTGGTGGAACAGCAAGTAGAAGTCAAGAAGAACGCCAAGTTGTAGCAGATAAGGAAGGATTTATTCGCTATTACAATGTGAAAACTTATAAGAATAGAGAGGGTAAAACCATTGTTTCTAATCGTAGGAATGCGGCAATCTTGCTTGTTGAACCAAAGATTAAAGCACCATTTGAGGGCGAGTTAAAAGTTGATATTGTGCATGATGAAGTGATTGTATCTGTGGTTGGCAAAAAAGAAACAGCGAAATTTACGCTTAGAAAATCTGATGTTGCAAAGCCAAATGAACTTGCAGGGATTACAGGGAAAATTGAAGGCAAATTTTATATCCCATATCCAAGTGGACATTATGTGCGTGATGAAGGCAGTATTGTAGATATTATCAAAGACAGTTGGAATATCCCAAATCGTATTGCGTATGCAAGTGAGTTAAAGGTTGAAGATAATGCGCCTATTACGCAAAAAATCTTTGCCAAAGATGAAGGGATTGTAAAATATTACTATTTGCAAGGGGATCATTTAGAGCGTTATCATGGGATTAAAAAAGGCGATAAAGTAACTGAAAAGGGCTTGTTTGCTGTAATTGCTGATGAATATGATCAAGAAGCTGCACGCCATTATATTGCAAGAGATTCCATTATTGAAGCAGAAGATAACCAATCTGTTAGCAAAAATACTTTAATTGCTAAGCCGCAAAGCGATGAGCATATTGTTATTGCTGATTGGGATCCTTATTCTAATCCAATTATTGCAGAAGAAGCAGGAACAATTAAATTTGAGGATATTATCCCAGGAGTTACAGTTTCTGAGCAAACAGATGAGCTAACAGGGCAAACAAGATTAGTTGTAAATGAATATATTACAAGTACATTTAAGCCCATGCTTGTGTTATCCACTTCAAAGGGTGGATTAATTCGTTATGCGTTAGATCCAAAAACAGCGATTTTTGTAACAGATGGTGCAAAAGTGGAAATGGCAGACATTTTAGCAAAAACGCCAAAGGCACTTGTAAAATCTAAAGATATTACAGGAGGTCTTCCAAGGGTTTCTGAACTCTTTGAGGCAAGAAGACCAAAAGATCCGGCAGTGCTTGCAGAAATAGATGGAATTGTCAATTTTGGAAAACTTGTGCGTGGTAAAGAGAAAATCATTGTTACAGCAAATGATGGTAGAGTTGCAGAATATCTCATTGATAAATCTAAGCAGATTTTGGTGCATGAAGGGGAATTTGTTCACGCTGGGGAAGCAATTACTGATGGTGTTATAGCAAGTCAAGATATTTTACGCATTGGTGGGGAAAAAGAGCTTTATAAATACATTGTGAGTGAAGTACAACAAGTTTATCGCAGACAAGGTGTTAGCATCGCGGATAAACATATTGAGATTATTGTTTCTCAAATGTTGCGCCAAGTTAGAATTTATGATAGCGGTAATACCAAGTTTATTGAAGGTGATCTTGTGAGTAAGCGACATTTTAGAGAAGAAAATGCTCGTATTATTAAAATGGGTGGAATCCCAGCGATTGCAGAGCCTATGCTTCTAGGAATTACGCGTGCAGCTATCGGAAGTGATTCTGTGATTTCCGCAGCTTCATTCCAAGAGACAACAAAGGTTTTAACGGAAGCAAGTATTGCAGCTAAAATAGATTACCTAGAGGATCTCAAAGAAAATATTGTTTTAGGGCGTATGATTCCAGTTGGAACAGGGATCTACAAAGGCAAAAGAGTTAAGATTAAGGAAAATTAGCCCTTAGCGTTTCTGAAGAGTGTAAAGGATAGAGTTGTTAAGGTTATTTAAACCTTAATTTAAGTGAGAATAAAGAATGATTTGCATATAATCCGCTTCATTTTCTCTATTAAAATTTTTAGGAAGGAATAAAAGTGCCAACGATTAATCAGTTGATTAGAAAAGAGCGAAAAAAAGTTATTAAGAAGTCAAAGTCACCAGCTTTGGTAGTTTGCCCCCAAAGGAGAGGGGTTTGTACGCGTGTTTACACAACAACGCCTAAAAAGCCTAACTCAGCGTTAAGAAAAGTAGCAAAGGTTAGACTAACAAGTGGGTTTGAAGTGATTAGTTATATTCCAGGTGAAGGACATAACTTGCAAGAACACTCTATTGTATTAATTCGTGGCGGAAGGGTAAGAGATTTGCCTGGTGTTAAGTATCACATTATCCGCGGTGCGCTAGATACAGCAGGTGTTGCAAAACGCACGGTTTCACGCAGTAAATATGGTGCTAAAAAGGCAAAGGGTGATGCAGGAGGTAAAAAATAATGAGAAGAAGAAAAGCCCCACAAAGAGAAGTATTGGGAGATCCAATCTATAATAATATTGTTGTAACAAAATTCATCAATAAAATGATGTATGATGGGAAAAAGAGTGTTGCAGAGAAAATCATTTATGCAACATTTGATAAAATTGAAGAGAAAACAAAAGAAAAAGGCATTGAAACTTTTGAAAAAGCTTTAGAAAAGGTTAAGCCTCTTGTGGAAGTAAGAAGCAGAAGAGTAGGTGGTGCAACTTATCAAGTTCCTGTTGAAGTGCGCCCAGCAAGACAGCAATCTCTATCTATTCGCTGGCTGCTGGATTCTGCCAGAAAAAGAAATGAGCGCACAATGATTGAAAGATTAGCAAATGAGCTAATTGATGCTGCAAATGAGCGTGGAGCGGCATTTAAGAAAAAAGAAGATGTGCATAAAATGGCAGAAGCTAATAAAGCTTTTGCACACTATCGTTGGTAAAATTATGCTTTTAGGGATTTATCAAAATTTTCCCTAAAATGCTCTCTACTCACAAAATCTCAAATTACTTATCCTAAAGGATTTAATTATGGCAAGAAAAACTCCATTAAATAAAATTAGAAATATAGGTATCGCAGCGCATATTGATGCAGGAAAAACAACAACTTCTGAACGAATTTTGTTTTATACAGGTGTGAGCCACAAAATTGGTGAAGTGCATGACGGTGCTGCAACAATGGACTGGATGGAACAAGAAAAAGAGCGTGGAATTACAATCACTTCTGCTGCGACAACTTGTTTTTGGAAAGATTATCAGATTAATCTCATTGACACTCCCGGGCATGTGGATTTTACCATAGAAGTTGAACGTTCAATGCGTGTTTTGGATGGTGCTGTCGCTGTGTTTTGTTCTGTAGGTGGTGTGCAACCACAGAGTGAAACGGTTTGGAGACAAGCAAACAAATATGGTGTTCCTAGAATTGTATTTGTTAATAAAATGGACAGAATTGGCGCAAACTTCTACAATGTAGAATCTCAAATTGCAACAAGATTAAAAGCAAAACCAGTGCCACTAGTGATTCCTATTGGTGCAGAAGATAATTTTAAAGGTGTTGTAGATCTTGTTAATATGAAAGCGTGTGTATGGAATGATGAATCTATGGGCGCTATGTATGATATTGAAGAAATTCCAGCAGAATTAATGGATAAAGCGCAGGAATATAGGGAAAAATTGTTGGAAGCTGTTGCAGAACAAGACGAAGCGATGATGGAAAAATACTTAGGTGGTGAAGAATTAAGTGTTGAAGAAATTAAAGCAGGAATCAAAAAGGCTTGTTTGGCAATGGAAATGGTTCCTATGTTGTGTGGCTCAAGTTTTAAAAACAAAGGCGTGCAAACACTTCTTGATGCAGTTGTTGAGTATTTGCCTGCCCCAACAGAGGTTGCAGATATTCGTGGCGTAGATCCAAAAGACGAAGAAAAAGAAGTGAGTGTAAAATCTACAGATAATGGCGAGTTTGCAGGACTTGCATTTAAGATTATGACAGATCCTTTTGTAGGACAGTTAACATTTGTTCGTGTGTATCGTGGGAGTTTGGAATCTGGAAGTTATGTGCTTAATTCCACAAAGGGTAAAAAAGAGCGCGTTGGAAGATTGCTTAAAATGCACTCTAATAAAAGAGAAGATATTAAAGAAGTTTATGCGGGAGAAATTTGTGCGTTTGTTGGCTTGAAAGAGACACTAACAGGAGATACACTATGTTCTGAAAAAGATCCCGTTATTTTAGAGAGAATGGAATTTCCAGACCCAGTTATTTCCATTGCAGTTGAACCAAAAACAAAAGCCGATCAAGAAAAAATGGCATTAGCTCTTGCAAAACTTGCTGAGGAAGATCCAAGTTTTAGAGTGCATACAGATGAGGAATCAGGACAAACAATTATTTCTGGTATGGGTGAGTTACACTTAGAAATTATCGTAGATAGATTAAAGCGTGAATTTAAGGTGGAAGCCGAAGTAGGACAGCCACAAGTTGCATTCCGTGAAACAATCCGTCAAAGCGTAGAACAAGAATGCAAATATGCAAAACAATCTGGTGGGCGCGGACAATATGGACATGTCTTTATTAAACTTGATCCACAAGAGCCAGGCAAGGGATATGAGTTTGTTAATAGCATTAGCGGGGGTGTGATTCCAAAAGAATATATCCCAGCAGTTGATAAAGGAATCCAAGAAGCAATGCAAAATGGTGTGCTTGCGGGTTATCCTGTTGTAGATTTTAAAGTTACGTTATTTGATGGAAGTTATCATGATGTAGATTCTTCAGAAATGGCGTTTAAAATTGCTGGTTCTATGGCTTTTAAGGATGCTTGTAGAAAAGCGGGCGCGGTTTTATTGGAGCCTATGATGAAAGTAGAAGTGGAAGTCCCTGAAGAATATATGGGTGATGTGATCGGAGATTTAAATAGAAGACGTGGACAAATCAACTCAATGGACGATAGAATGGGCTTAAAAATCGTTAATGCTTTCGTGCCTTTGGCGGAGATGTTTGGTTACTCCACAGATTTACGCTCTGCAACACAAGGGCGTGGAACTTATACAATGGAGTTTGACCACTATGGAGAAGTTCCAGGTAATATTTCTAAAGAAATTATGGAAAAGCGTAACGGCTAATTCTTGACTATGCCCTTCTATGCAATGAAGGGCATAGTTCTTCTGTATCTCTTTGTATTTTTTTCATACTAATTTTATTTTTTTAATATTCTAAATTAGAGTATTGTTGGCAATATTTTGGAAGTATCCTAACTGCACAACAGTTTGTACATTTTTTTAAAAGTGATAATAATCTATTTTGGTATTTCTGCAAATGATTACTTTTAATCTTTTTTATCTTCTTCTTTGTATTTGAATTCCGTTTAGAAAATTTCGAGGTGTGATTGTTGGATTGTTATCAAGATTTTGGTATGGAATAACCGTATTTTTTAAAATAAACAAAGTCACCAAAGAGACAAAAAAAGAACAAGGCTCTTATATAATCGTTTTAAGTTTATTGTAGCTCAAATATTTTTGATTTTTCTATTTTTAAATTTTTCATATGAAGGGTTAATTTTTTAAGAAATGGAGAGTTTATTTTAATCTTCTTACACCACTTTTGGTTTGTTTTGGAGCACTCTAAAATGAATCTTTTAAAGGAATGCATAAAAATAAAGCCGAGTTTAAGTGTGTATAATTATAAATTTAGAAAAGAAAATAAGAAGTTGTGGCCGGGAGAGAGGGATTCGAACCCCCGGAGGTGTTACCCTCAACGGTTTTCAAGACCGCCGCTTTCGACCACTCAGCCATCTCCCGATATAATTAAATGGAGGCGACACCCAGATTTGAACTGGGGAATCAGAGCTTTGCAGGCTCCTGCCTTACCACTTGGCTATGTCGCCACCTAAATGGTGCCCGGGGCCGGACTTGAACCGGCACAGACATAATGTCCGAGGGATTTTAAGTCCCTTGTGTCTACCATTTCACCACCCGGGCTCGTTATTGAAGCTACTTTTATGATTTTTTTAATGGAGCGGGAGACGGGGATCGAACCCGCGGCCCCAACCTTGGCAAGGTTATGCTCTACCACTGAGCTACTCCCGCATAAAAGTGAGAGTGAGATTATAGCGTTGCTTGAATAAAAAATCAAGAGATTTTTAAAAATAATGTGCTAAAGATTTAAAATTTATAAAAATTTAAATTGATCTTAAATGATTTTCGTCATTTTTATTCGCTGTATTAGTAAAAATAGAATCTTAAAATAGGCATTTGTGGCAATATTTGGTATAATCTATGCTTTTATTATTTTTAAGGAATAAGATGCGATTGATTTGGTTAGGAATGGTATTTAGCTTGTGTTTGTTAGTATTTATTGGCTGTGGGGAAAGCACGCAAGAGATAATAGAACCAGAGCAAAAAATTTTGAAAAGCTTGCCGTTGCAAGCAGATAATGGAGAGACTTTAATTGTTAGTCAAAAAGAACAAAAAGAAAATGATGAATTTGCATCTTTGGCTTCAAAGTCAAATATTTTTGAAAATTTAAGCGTTACAAGTGGAGGGAAAAATATCAAAATTTTAGTATTTTTTACAACATGGTGCGATCCTTGCAAGGGGATTTTACCGCATTTAGATAATCTTAAAAAACAATTTGGAGATAAGATTGCATTTTTTGGGATTCCTATTGATGATTTGGTAGGAGAAGTAGAGAATTTTAAGGGTTCAGTGCAAGTATTTAGTGAAGAAAATGCACTCAATATACCGCTTATATTAGATGGAAATCGTGGAGAACTTTTTAAAGTGCTTGGTGGAATTGAAGGTGTGCCACTAATTGTTTTATATGGAGAGAATGGAGAATATATTATGCACTATTTAGGTGCAATTCCAGAAGAGATGATTGAATTTGATTTGTCACAAAATTTGGTTCAAAAGGGGCAGTGATGTTTAAAGTCTTTAAAAAAACATTAGAAAAAACCACGCAAAATATTCGGGATTTGCTTCCAAAAGCACGGAAGAAGCTCTCTAAAGAGGTATTGGAAGAAATTTTAATTGCGACAGATATGGATTATGATTTGGTTGAGATGATTTTATCGCCTCTAGGTAATGAAATTAGCAAGAATGAGTTAGAAGTTGCTTTGTTGCGTTTGTTTCGAGGGGAGAGTTATTATGATAAAGTGCAAGCCAAGAAAGTGAGCGCAAAGCCTTGTGTGGATTTGATTGTGGGCGTTAATGGAGCAGGCAAAACAACAACCATTGCGAAACTTGCAAATGCATATAAAAAACAAGGGAAAAGTGTGATTTTAGGTGCCGGAGATACTTTTAGGGCGGCAGCAATTGAGCAAATTAAACTTTGGGGAGATCGTTTAGGTGTTCCTGTGGTTGCTTCGCAAATCGGACACGACCCATCAGCGGTGGCATTTGATACGATAACTTCAGCAGTAGCAAAGGATTTAGATGTAGCAATTATTGACACAGCTGGGCGTTTGCATAATCAAAGTAATTTACAGCAAGAATTAGAAAAAATCGTGCGTATTTGTAACAAGGCAAAAGAAGGTGCGCCTCATCGCAAAATTTTAATTTTAGACGGCACGCAAGGAACTTCAAGTCTAGATCAAGCTAAGATTTTCAACCAAACACTTGGAGGCGTAGATGGAGTGATTATTACGAAGCTTGATGGCACAAGCAAAGGGGGAGCAATTTTTAGTATGATTTATGCGTTGCGTGTGCCAATTCTATATATTGGCGTTGGTGAAGGGGCGGAAGATTTAGTTGCTTTTGATGAAAATGCTTATATTCAAATGCTCTTAGATTCCATATTTGTCGAGTGAAATTGAGGTTTAGGAAAGCTTTATATTGTTTATTGTAATTTTGGCAAGGTGATAGGGTGGCGAAGAAGAAGGCACAAATTTTTGAATGTCAGCATTGTGGGTTTCAAAGCTCTAAATGGCTTGGAAAATGCTCTAATTGTGGAGCTTGGGAGAGTTTTTTAGAATTAAAAGAGGAGCAAATTCAGGCTTTTAAGGGGTTGGAATCTCAAAGCGTGAAGGTTAAGCGTATTACAGAAGTGGAGAGAGAGGAGTTTGTGCGTTTTAGCTCTAGAGAGAGTGAGCTTGATATTGTGCTAGGTGGGGGAATTGTGCTTGGGGGAATGTATCTTGTTGGAGGGAGTCCGGGCGTTGGTAAATCTACGCTACTTTTAAAAATTGCAAGCAATTTAGCAAAAAGCGGCAAAGAGATTTTATATGTGAGTGGGGAGGAGAGTGCTTCGCAAATTAAACTAAGGGCGGAGCGATTAAATGCGCTAGATAAGAATTTGTATTTGCTTAATGCCATTAAATTAGAAGAGATTTTAGCGGCAATTAGGGATAGAGAGCATTCTTATAGTTTAGTTGTGATTGATAGTATTCAAACGCTTTATAGTGAGGCAATTAGCTCAAGCCCGGGTAGTGTTTCGCAAGTGCGTGAGGTAACATTTGAGCTAATGCGCCTTGCAAAAGAATGCGGGATTTGTGTGTTTATCATTGGACATATCACAAAAGATGGGGCGATTGCTGGACCTAGGATTTTAGAGCATATGGTGGATTGCGTGCTGTATTTTGAAGGGGATTCAAGTAGGGAGTTACGCTTTTTGCGTGGATTTAAGAATCGTTTTGGAAATACAAGTGAGATTGGAATTTTTGAAATGCAAAGCAATGGTTTAGTGGGGGCAAAAGAAGCTTCGAATATTTTTTTCTCACAAAAAACTTCAAGTCCGGGAAGTGCGTTAAGCGTGGTAATGGAAGGGTCGCGCGCACTTGTGCTTGAAGTGCAAGCTTTAGTTAGTGATTGTGCTTATGGTGTGCCAAAGCGTGCTTGCACGGGGTTTGATCAAAATCGTTTAAATATGATTTTAGCCCTTTTGGAGCGTAAATTAGAGATTCCATTAAATCGCTATGATGTGTTTATTAACATTACAGGTGGGATTAAGATTGTTGAAACGGCGGCGGATTTAGCAGTTGTTGCAGCGATTTTATCGAGTTTTAGGAATCGTGCTTTGTCAAACTCTAGCGTATTTATTGGGGAAGTAAGTTTAGTGGGCGATGTGCGTGATGTGTCTAATGTAGAACAGAGATTAAAAGAGGCAATTTCGCTTGGAATCACGCATGCTATTGTGCCTAAGAAACCCAAGCAAAGCTTGGCGATTAAGTGTTATGAGGCGCAAGAAGTTACAAAAATTATTGATTGGATGTAGGGTTTGGGATAAAATCCTCTAAAATCTCTTCTTGCATAATATGTGTGATTTCTAGCGTGAAATCTGTGTTAAAGGCGTTTTCTACAATGACAATAGGCGAAGTGAAAAATCCATTAGGATAGAGTTTGTAACGCAAGGCAAGTTGTATCTCTTCGCTCAAGCCTTCTTTTAAAAGAGTATTAAAATCTTGTAAAAGCGTGCTCGAGTCTTGTGTTTTTAGCAAATCTTTAAAAGTGTTAAATTCTAAAAAAACGATTCCATCTTTGCTTGCATATCCGATTCCATCTTTCCACAAGTCTATTTTAGCCTTTGTGGGTTTGTTTAGCATTGAATAATTACAGATGAAGCTAGGGATTATGAAATCCTTTGTGCTTAATAAACCTTTTAATAGGCGGTATTGTAGGACTTTGCGCTTGATGATTTGATAGGGTTGTTGGGCTTGCTCTAGTTGTGTGCGTGTTTGGAAGTTTTTAAGGCGTAAGGAAGGGAGATTGCGCGATTCTTGTGGAAGATTAAGGACGGAAAAAAGTTCTAGGGGGGATTTGTTAGACTTTTTGCGCTGAGCTTTTAGGGCATAAAGGCAACCACAATAATTTTGGCGGTAGAGATTTGCTTCTTTTGCAAGTTTGTTTTGGATTTGTGTGCCGCCATTGCTTCGCACATCAATGGGCAAAAAGGCTAAATTGTGCTTAGTGGCGATTGCTTCACCTTGTGTGAAAAGCTCATTTTGGGACTTCATAGGGCTTGCAAGCAAGGTGCTTGTAAATTCCACACAATGCGTATCTAGCGCAATTTGCGCACTTTTCTCTAGTCTAAAATCAAAGCAATAACTGCATCGCTCACCCTTTTCTGGCGCATCTTCTAAGCCCTTGCTTCCTTCTAGCCATTCGCTTAAATGATACTCCCCTTCAATGAGTGGAATCCCAAGCTGTGCACAACTGCGCTCTACATCAAAAAGGCGCATTTGGTATTCTTCAAAAGGGTGAATGTTGGGATTGTAAAAAAATCCGCAAAAGTTTTTATGGGGGTATTTTTCTTTGAGTTGCGTTAAAAAATGGTGGCTATCCACGCTACAGCAAATATGCACTAAAGTTGTGTTTTGATTGGTAAAGTCATAGGGAATCTTGGACATTATTTTGCCTTTTTTTTAATGGAATTTTAACGCGTTAAAGGGCGATATGGCAAGTAATTGCTCAAAGTTTCATTTATGCAATTTTCAAAGCGCTTTAAATGGTCTTGGTAGTTTCTTTTCCATTTTTTATTGACACAGTAATAAATAAAAGGATTGCCAAAATTTCCACAAGGATAGCGAATAACATCATAATAAGGATAAAAAGCAATGATTGGTTTTGCCATTATATCTGCTATGTGTATATTGCCTGTTGATGGGCTTATAACGCAATCAAAGATTTTTGTTAATTCAACTAGGTCAAAAATATCACTTCCATTACGATAGATGAAAATATTTTGTAATTGATGAGGGGGGGGGGGCAATTTTATTGCCATAAGTTGTCCAAACAAATAAAAATTGCGGATAGATTAATGCTAGTTTTATGAGAAGATTCCACCAGTCTTGTTCTTTGAAATTATAATTTGAGTCTGCTGAGTGGCAATACGCGTTGATGTTAATGATTTTGGAATATTTGCAAATCTCTAAATGGCATACAATATCTTTTATTTTATTTTGGTTTTCTTTTTTTGTGTGTAGGGAAATCTCGTCAAAATTGCATAAATGGATATTGGAATTATAGTGCTTTTTGTCAATTGCAGCAATGAGACGCAAATATCTATTTCTATCTGCTCCCCTCCAGCGATTTGTTGGAATAGTTTTAAATTTTGGGTGTAGAAAGTTGTGCAAATGCCAAAAGGTAATGACCTTGTTTATAGTTGCTTTTTTTAAGAGCTTTATAATATTTGTTTTGGGTTGTGCTAGGATAAATATGTCAATGTGAGTAGAGTCTAGAAAAGTATGCAAGGATTATTCATTAAGAATTGTAAGATTTGCAGTAAAATTGGAATTTTTAGCAAATTGCTCTCCTGTATTTGTTGTTATAAAAGTAATTTCTGCATTGGGATAAAGTTTGCAAAGGGCAAAAAGAGAGGGTAATAATACGCAAACATCACCTATTGCTCCATAATTCCCATAAAAAGCTATTTTCATGTCTGTCTCCTTTGAATAATTTTATTGAATAATTTGCACTTCGTTTTCTAAAGTGATTTTAGATTCCATATAAACTTTTTCTTTTGCTAAATGGATCAAATCTAGGGCTTCATCAAAGCTAGAGTTGCCAAGATTAACTAAAAAATTTGCGTGGAGTGGGCTAAACATTAGGCTTTGATTTTTGCCAAATTTTACCCCCTTTAAACCTGCTTGTTCTATTAATGCGCCTGCAAAATTACCACTAGGATTTTTAAAGCAACTCCCAAAACTAGGCTCTTTTGGCTGGTTTGCACGCATTTTGGTAAAGGTTTCTACAAGGCTTGCATCAAAGCCTAGCTTCTTTTTAAAAATTCCTGCAAAGATTAGCTCTGTAATCTTGCTATTGCGGTATGTTAGCCCTAGTGATTCCACGCTTTTAAATCTAAGTTTAACATTGGAATCTAAAATTAAGACTCCATCCAAAATGTCTTTGATTTCATAAGTTTTTAGCCCCGCGTTCATTTTAATAATTCCTCCTATGCTTCCGGGAAGTTTAGATAGAATCTCAAAACCAAATAGATTCTTGCGCTTAGCATAAGAAAATAGCCTACCACTAGGCGTTGCAGCACCTACTTCTAAGCAATCTCCTAAATCTTTAATATAATCAAAGTTTTTGCTAAGTGCTACGAGATTGCGTGCATTGGGAGAGATTAAGAGATTATTTGCCTTGCCAATAATATTAATAAGCTCACCACTTTGTAAAAATCTATCGTAGTCCTCTAGGGATTCTATGAAGTTTAAAGGCTGGATTGAACCGATTTTAACACTTGTGTATTGCGAAAAGTCAATGAGTTTTTGGAGCATTAAAAAAGAAAAGTTGGCATCATATTAAAAATGCGCGTGGTAAAATCTATTAGCATATTTAGCATCCAAGGCATTGTAAAAATAATTACAACAATCACGGCTAGGATTTTTGGCACAAAGGTGAGTGTCATTTCATTAATCTGCGTTGTGGCTTGAAAAATACTAATCATAAGTCCTACAACAAGCCCTACAAGAAGCATTGGAAGCGATAAAATTAATGTGATTTTGTAAGTTTCAATCGCAAGATTCATTAACTGCGCTTCCATAGATTGCCCCTATTTCACAGAATCCCAAACCATGCTAGCCTTGCCATGCTTCTCTGTAACAGCCGCCATTCCCATAATATTATAACCGCAATCCACATAATGAGTTTCGCCTGTAACGGCACTTGCAAGTGGAGAGAGTAGATACATTGCGGAGTTTCCAACTTCTTCAATGCCAACATTTTTTCGTAATGGAGCATTTGCTTCATTCCATTTTAGGATAAATCTAAAATCCCCGATTCCACTTGCCGCAAGTGTCCTAATCGGTCCAGCTGAGATTGCATTTACGCGGATGCCTTTATGTCCTAAATCGTGTGCTAGATAACGCACACTAGATTCTAATGCGGCTTTTGCCACGCCCATTATATTATAGTGCGCCACATGTTTTACTGCCCCTAAGTAGCTAAGAGTCAGAATAGAAGCATTTTCATTTAGTATAGGCTCTAATTCGCGGCAAAGCTCAATAAGAGAATATACAGAAACTTCCATTGCGATATTAAATGCTTCTTTAGAAGTATCTAAAAAGCTTCCATCTAGGGCTTCCTTTGGCGCAAATGCAACACTATGGACTAGAAAATCAAGCTTGCCAAAGTCTTTTTTAATTTGCTCTCTTAAAGTGGCAAAATGCTCTTTTTTGCTCACATCAAGCTCATGCACATACGCGCCACTACCGATTTCATCAGCGATAGGACGCACGCGTTTTTCAATTTGTTCATTCATATAGGTTAAAGCAAGGGTTGCTCCTTGTTCCTTGCACGCTTTTGTGATTCCATAAGCGATGGATTTGTTATTTGCAACTCCTACGATTAGCCCTTTTTTGCCTTTCATAATCATAACTTAGCCTTTAAAGTGAATTTTCTAAAATTTGACAAAAGCTCTCTATCTCCCAGCTTGCACTGCCTACAAGCACACCATCTACGCCATCTAGGCTTAGAATTTCGCGTGTGTTTTGGGGTTTCACGCTTCCGCCATAAAGAAGTGGGATTTTACCTAATTTTTGCTTTAAGCATGTGTGGATTTGTGTGATTTCATCTAAAGTTGCACTAACTCCGCTTCCAATTGCCCAAATTGGTTCATAAGCAACAATAAGTTTAGGATAACTTAAATCAATTCCTTGTAATTGCGATTCCAAAAAGGCCAATGTGGAATATAAACCTTGATTTTTGGTATCCAAACTTTCTCCGATACAATAAAAAATTTCAAAATTTTGTTTAGCAAAATACGCAAATTTTTGCGCGCAAAACTCTTGACATTCCCCTAAAAAGCGCCTTTCGCTATGTCCTATGAGTAAGGTTTGAATGCTAAACTCTTCTAATTGCTCTAAGCCTATCTCGCCTGTAAAAGATCCATTTTGTGCAAAATATGCATTTTGCGCTCCGATTGAAAAATGTTTAAATGCATTCTCTAAAAGTGCCGTTGAAGGTGGGAATACAGCGACTTTGTGCGGAATGCTTTTGTGTGATAAAAAGGACTCTAGCACACCACAAAACTCTTGTGTGCTTTTTCTTGTGTGATTTGTTTTAAAATTGCTTGCAATGATTTTCATTTTGGATTCCTTTTTTAAAAAAGAATTATAGCAAAACCCTAAGAATCTTAAAAGTTAGCTATAATGCTTGAATTTAAACACAAGGCGTTTTATGCTTCAAGGGCTGAAAAAAGATTTTGGATTAATTTTTACTTGGAATCAAAGCGATAGATCTTGGCAGATGCCGTTTTTTGCAGGGCTTGGAGTGGCTGTGATTTTGTTTGTTGCTACATTGTTTGGGCGTCCTGATTTTGGGCTTGTTTCTGTGATTGGAGCGATGATTTTTCTCTATGTGCCTGATACACCTATTTATCACAAGATGATTTTAAGTATGTCTTGTGCATTTGGGATTATCGTATCTTTTACACTTGGGCTTGTTGGGCAAAGTTTTTCTCAGTTTATTCCACTTATTGTTTTTGGAGTAACACTTGTAAGTGCGCAAGTTGTGCGATATTTTAGTATCGGGTCCCCGGGCTTCTTTTTCTTTACATTTGCTACGATTCTTGGAACTTATATCCCTTTTGAAGCGCGAGATTACCCTACAGCTATCGGACTTGTAGCGCTTGGGACAATGGTAGCAAATGTGATGGTACTTTTGTATTCTCTTAGTGTAATTTATATCTTTAAGCACGCAATTAAGCCTATTCCAAAGGTTGGAGAGTTTGGGTTTGGCGTGATTGTTATTGATCCTATGATTATCGCATTTTTTGTGGGATTTGCAATGTTTTTGCAAAGTTATTTGGAGCTTGATCGTGGGTATTGGGTGGGGATTAGTTGTGCTGCGGTGATGACGGCAGTTACTTTTAAACAAATTTGGATTAAGCAACTCCAAAGGATTTTAGGCACGATTGTTGGGGTGAGTTTGGCGTATTTTTTGTTGCATTTTACTTTTAGCGCGATGGAATTTGCGCTTTTGATGATGATTTTAATGTTTTTTGCAGAATACACAGTTGTGCGTAATTACGCGCTATCAATGGTGTTTTTGACGCCTTATTCCACTTATTTGGCAGAAGTGAGTAATTTTATGCAATATAATCCTGATATAATCATTCAGGCTAGGGTTTTAGATATTATAGTGGGGAGCGTTATTGGGTTAATTGGCGGAGCCTTTATGCACTGGGGAGCGTTACGCAGAGTGCTAGAACGCATTGCGAGAAAGATTGTGTTTAAATGGATTGGTGCCGAGTGAAGTTGGAATCTAAAATGCAAAAACTAAAATCTGATTCCAACTTTTAGGAATTATTTTAAAATTCTAGGGAGTGTGATTCCTTTTTGGGCTTGGTATTTGCCTTGTTTATCTTTATAGCTTACTTCACAATCTCTATCGCCCTCTAAAAATAACACTTGCGCAATACCTTCATTTGCATAGATTTTAGCAGGTAGGGGTGTTGTGTTTGAAATTTCAATAGTAATATGCCCTTCAAATTCTGGCTCAAAAGGCGTAACATTAACAATGATTCCACATCTTGCATAAGTGCTTTTGCCAAGGCAAATGGCTAAAATATTGCGCGGAATTTTAAAATACTCTATTGTTCTAGCAAGCGCAAAAGAGTTTGGTGGAACAATGCAAACATCACCGATAAAATCCACAACATTTGCCGCATCAAAATTTTTAGGATCTACAACCATTGCATTGATATTTGTGAAGATTTTAAACTCATTGCTCACGCGAATATCATAGCCATAACTAGATAACCCATAGCTTACAACGCCTTTGCCCACTTGATTTTCGCAAAAAGGTTCAATCATAGCATGCTCTGTTGCCATTTTTCTAATCCAGGTATCTTCTTTCAAGCCCATTTTATTCCTTGCTAAGTAATTATTTTATGTAAATATGATATTATAACAGATTTAAATCGCAAGTTATCTCTAAAGCTATTAGAGTTTTAAGTAGCGAAATTAATTTTTCAATAAAGGCTTTTAAATGGATTTTAAGGATATTAAAGAGCTTATTAAAATTTTTGATGCAAGTGCTCTCAACCGTCTAAGCATTACGCAAGATACAACTAAAATCAAACTTGAAAAAGGTGTAAGTGGTGCAACATCTGTTGTGCAGGCAGCACCAGCTCCAGTCACACAAAGCCTTCCGCAAGTTTCTCCTGTGGCTTCTGTGCCAGCTCCAGTAACGCCTAGTGGAGATACAATCAATTCTCCTATGGTTGGAACATTTTATCGTTGTCCATCTCCAAATACTCCAGCTTATGTTAATGTGGGCGATAAAGTAAAAAAGGGGCAAACACTTGGAATTATTGAAGCTATGAAAATTATGAATGAAATTGAAGCAGAATTTGATTGTAAAATTTTAGAAATTATTCCAAATGATGCACAGCCTGTGGAGTATAACTCCCCTTTGTTTGTCGTGGAGAAACTCTAATGTCTTTGCAAAAAGAAATTAATACCATTTTAATTGCAAATCGTGGTGAAATTGCCTTAAGAGCTATCCGCACTATTAAGGAAATGGGTAAAAAGGCGATTGCTGTATATTCCACAGCCGATAAAGAAGCGCATTATTTAGATTTAGCAGATGCGAAAGTATGCATTGGTGGAGATAAATCTAGTGAGAGTTATCTAAATATTCCAGCAATTATTTCTGCAGCAGAACTCTTTAAGGTAGATGCAATTTTTCCTGGATATGGATTTTTAAGTGAAAATCAAAATTTTGTAGAGATTTGTAACCATCATGGCATTGAATTTATCGGTCCAACACCAGATGTTATGGTGCTAATGAGTGATAAAAGTAAAGCTAAAGAAGTGATGAAAAAAGCTGGTGTTCCGGTGGTTCCAGGAAGTGATGGTGCTGTGGAATCCAAAGAACAAGCCATTAAACTTGCCAAAGAGATTGGTTACCCTGTTATTCTAAAAGCTGCTGCAGGTGGTGGTGGGCGTGGAATGCGTATTGTAGAAAGTGAAGAAAATATGTTTAATGCTTATTTGGCAGCGGAATCTGAGGCAATTAGCGCATTTGGAGATGGCACAATTTATATGGAGAAGTTTATTGATAAACCAAAGCATATTGAGGTGCAAGTTATTGCGGATAAATGTGGTAATGTTTTGCATATTGGTGAGAGAGATTGCTCGCTTCAAAGACGCCACCAAAAGTTAATTGAGGAATCTCCTGCGCCCACATTAGAGCCAAAAACGCGCGAGAAGTTATTGCAAACTGCAATTACTGCTACAAAAGCAATTAAATATGTGGGTGCTGGGACTTATGAGTTTTTGTTAGATTCTAATCAAAATTTTTATTTTATGGAGATGAATACAAGATTGCAAGTTGAACATCCTGTAAGTGAACTTGTAAGTGGTTTGGATATTATTGAATTAATGATTAAGGTTGCGGAGGGGAAAGAGCTTCCAAAGCAAGATTCTATAAGTTTTAGTGGATGTGCGATGGAATGCAGAATTACAGCAGAAGATCCTGTAAAGTTTTATCCTTCTGCTGGTAAAATCACAAAATGGATCGCACCGGGTGGAAATAATGTTCGTATTGATAGCCACGCTTATGCAGGATATGTTGTGCCAATGTTTTATGATTCTATGATTGGTAAGCTCATTGTGTGGGGACGCAATCGTGATGAGGCGATTGCTAGAATGGCGCGTGCATTAGATGAGTTTTGTGTTGAAGGCATTAAAACAACGATTGCATTCCATAAAGAAATGATGAAAAATGACGATTTTAGAAGAGGAGTTATCCATACTAAGTATTTGGAGCAGAAAATGGCTAGTGATTCTGCAAAAAAGGCATAAAAGTGGAATGCAAAATGCTTATGTTTTTTAAAATCGCAAGGATGCAAATCAATCAATTTTAAGGAGATAGAAATGAAAATTGGAAATTCACAAAGCACTAATGAGAGCTTGATTAACTTAAAAAAAGCAAAAGATGAAGAGAAAGATGCAATAAAAAAGCTTGCTTCCCCGCGTCCTCTTGAAGCTACAGATGGCGCAAGTTTAGCCATTGCAAATGCCCTTTTAGCGCAAGCAAACTCAATGAGTCAAGGCGTGCGAAATGCTAATGATGCGCTAGGTGTTATGCAGATCGCTGATGCGACACTTTCAAATATCACAAGTTCCGCAATTCGTATGAATGAGCTTTCTGTGGCACTTGGAAATCCTGCATTAAATAGTGATCAAAGGGCGATGATTGAAAGTGAAGCAAACGCACTAACACAATCAATGCAAGATGCAACAAGTCAAGCAATTTTTAATGGTAAAAATGTTTTTGGCGGACAAATGAGTTTTGTAACAGGTAATGGTACAGCTAGTATTAATATGCAAGCGCCAAATATTGCAGACTTGAGCGTAAATAATCAGCAAAGTATTTTGAATTTCATTGATCGCGTAAATATGGAGCGTGCAAATATTGGTTCTGCAATGAATGGAATCCAATCTGGGATTAATGCAAGTATGAATACGATTGTGAATTTAAAAGCTGCTGAAGGTGGTTTAATGAAAGATGATGTTGCAGAAAACTACAATCAATTAAATAGCGCAAAACTTAAAGAAAATGCAACACTTTATGCAAACTCTTTTAATACAAAATATCTCCAAAATCGCCTAGATGCACTTCTTGGCTAAATTTTTAGCTCTCGGCTAATCCCCTTTTTGGGCGATTTGTTTTTTTATTGTTTTTAAAAGCTTTTCTAATAAAATCTTAGCTAAAAAAGGATTCTAATGTTTTTCAGTAAGTATTCTGCAAGTGGGAATGATTTTATTTTAACACATACTTTTAAGTTTAAAGAAGGCTCTTGGGCAGAACTTGCAAAGAGAATTTGCCACAGGCAAGAAGGGGTTGGAGCTGATGGGTTAATTGTTTTAAAGCCACACCTAACTTATGATTTTGAATGGGAATTTTACAATGCCGATGGAAGTGTCGCAAATATGTGTGGTAATGGAAGTAGGGCGGCTGCATTGTATGCAAAGGATTTGAATCTTGCGCCAAATAGGCAAGAATTTTTGACAGGGGCTGGAGTGATTAATGCAGAAATTTTTGCAGAGTTGGAATCTAAAATTTTAGTGGAAAGTGCATTAACTAAGGCAAAAGTTATACAAGAGAATATTCAAGAATTTGGCGTAAATTGGTGGCTGATTGATACTGGTGTGCCACATTTGGTGTGTGAAGGTGCAAATTTAAATAAGGAAGATTTGCGTGCTTTGCGTCATAAATACAATGCAAATATTAATATTGCAATGTTGGAGAAAGATTGTGTTAGAGCTAGAACTTTTGAGCGTGGTGTGGAAGATGAAACGCTAGCGTGTGGGACAGGAATGGCTGCGATGTTTTATTATCTTAAAGAGAAAGACAAGGTGTCCAATCCTTGCTGTTTTAAGCCTGCAAGTAATGAAGAATTGTTTTTAAGGGAAGAAGAAGGCAGAATCTTTTTAAAAGGAAATGTTAGAAAAATCTGTGATTTTGTGTATTAATCTAATCTGAAAGCGTTTCTTTCTGAAGGTTTTATCAACTTTACCATTTCCTTAATGGCGGATTCTAAGCCTGTGAATATGGAGCGAGCAATAATGCTTTGCCCTATATTTAATTCTATGATTTCTGGGATTTGTAAAATGGGTGCTAGATTGTGATAGTTTAATCCGTGTCCTGCGGCAACTTCAAGCCCTAACCATTTGGCTTCCTTTGCACCATCGCGTAAGCTGGAGATGGAATCTAAAAAGTGTGTTTTAAGTTCAGAGCGTGGGATTTTTAGCGATTCTATGGTATTGTGCGTGTAGGAGAGATTAGAATTTAACATCAAATGGAGATTTGCATAAGTGCCCGTGTGGAGTTCTACCATTTGCGCTCCAACTTCCTTAGAAGCGCAAATTTGATCAATTTGTGTGTCAATAAATAAAGAAACTTCTATGCAATGTTCCCTAAAAGTGCGTGTAATTTCTGCGATTCTCTCAAAATTTGCCACAACATCAAGTCCGCCTTCTGTGGTAACTTCTTGACGATTTTCTGGCACAAGGGTAATGCGATGGGGAGAGATTTTTAAAATAAATTCAAGAATTTCTGGGTTAATGGAGCATTCAATATTTAAAGGAAGGACGGAAGAGTTGCGGATTCTTAACACATCATCATCGTGGATATGGCGACGGTCTTCGCGCAAATGTAAAGTGATTTGGTCTGCGCCAGCTCTTTTTGCAATAAACACTGCTTCAAGTGGGTCAGGGTCGTTGATTTTCCTTGCTTCGCGCAAAGTTGCGATGTGGTCAATATTTACTCCAAGTAACATAATTAAAAGCCTTGTGTTTTTCTTGGATTCTAACTAAAATTACTTTAAAATACATAATTTTGTTTAGGAGAGTGTGCTTTGGTTGCGGTGTTTGATTGTGAAACAATTTTAGATGTGGAGTTGCTTAAAAAAGGTTTTAAACAAGCATTTATGGATCATGGAATTAACATAGCGCAATGCAATGATTTAGAGCTTAGCAAAAAGGCAATGGAGATTCAAAAAGAACAGAGTGGGAGTGAGTTTTTACCTATTTGTTATCATCAAGTTGTGAGTATTGCGGCTGTGCTTTGTGATGAGTATGGAAAATTTATTAAAGTGGGAAATTTTAAAGCAAAGGGTGATTCTAAAGAAGAAAGGGAAAAAAGTATTATTCAAGATTTTTTAAATTATCTTAACCATAAGCAACCTAAGCTTGTAAGCTACAATGGGCGGGGTTTTGATATGCCTATGCTACTTTTGCGTGCGATGAAATATCGCTTAAGTGCAAATGCGTATTTTGAAGAAAATAATCCAGAGTTTAATAAGAGTAAATGGGAGAATTATCGCCAAAGATATTGCGAGCGATTTCATTTAGATTTGCTAGAAGTTTTGGGGAATTATGGGGCTGTGCGGAATCTAAAATTAGATGTACTTGCTAATTTAGTAGGCTTTCCTGGCAAATACGATACAAGCGGCGATATGGTGCTTGATATGTATTATAATGGAGAGCTAGAAAAGATAGACACTTATTGCCAAAGTGATGTGCTAAACACTTATGGATTGTATTTAAACTATGAGCTTTTAAAGGGAAATTTGAGCAATGAAGATTATTTGACAATTTTACAAAAGTGGCGCGATAAACTTACAAAAGATGAGAACACAAAAAACAAAGAGTATTATCCTGTATTTTTTGATACAATTAGCGCACAATTAAATCAAGGATAACAATGCTTTCAAAAGAGATTTTGCAATTTAGTGAAATGCGTTATGAGATTAGGGCGTATTTATGTTTTTTACTTCAACGCAATATTAAAAACAATCTCCCCCATATAGAGTTAAATAAAATTATTGATGGATTGCATAAGATTGAACATGAAGTTGGGATTTTTGAGCTTTTGTATGTGCTTGATGCAAGCGGAAGTTTGGTAATAGATGGAATATCAAAGGATTCTACTTTGGAGTGCAAAAACGGGGATAATCACAATGAGCGCGCGTATTTTTACCGTGCTGTTAAAGAGAAAAAGTGTATTTTGACTGATCCTTATCCTTCTCTTGCTAGCGGAAATCTTGTAGTTACAGTATCTTATCCATTGTATAACGATAAAGGTAAGTTAATATATGTGGTATGTATGGATATTCCCCTAGAGCAAACTTCGCTTCTTGTGCGACCAGCACCGCTTTTTGGATTCTTTTCTGGCTTTGGAAAGAGTGTGTATTTTGTGATGTCTTTGGCATTGTTTCTAGTGAGTGCGTTGCTGTTAGTTAAAGGTGGGATTAGTATGTGGGAAGGGCTTTTGCGTTTTAATCGTTTAGATATTAAAGATGTCTTTGAAGCGACTATTTTAATTACGCTCTCTTTAGCGATTTTTGATTTGGTGCGTGCGATTTTTGAAGAAGAAGTGTTGGGAAGACAAAAATCGCAAGATTCTAAAATGGTGCATAAGACGATGACGCGCTTTTTAGGATCTATTGTGATAGCGCTTGCCATTGAAGCCTTAATGCTCGTGTTTAAATTTACTATTATTGAGCCTGAAAAACTCATTTATGCGGTGTATTTAATTGGTGCGGTTACTTGCTTACTGATTGGGCTTGCAGTGTATATGCGCTTTACGGCAAAATTTAAAAGAGATTAAATGTTAGGGATTGTAAATTATCAAGTTGGCAATCTTGCAAGTGTTAAAAATGCAGTTTTAAGGCTTGGAGAAAAGGTAGAGATTGAGAGTAATCCGTATAATCTTAAAAACTATGATCGCCTGATTTTGCCCGGAGTTGGAGCATTTGGTGATGCAATGGAGCATTTGCGTAATTCTGGTATGCAAGAAGCAGTGCTAGAGTTTGCAAAAAGCGGTAAGCCTTTGCTTGGGATTTGCTTAGGAATGCAACTTCTTTTTCAAAAAAGTTATGAGTTTGGCGAACATTTTGGACTTGGGCTTTTAGAAGGGGAAGTAGTGAAATTTAATTTTGACAATAGTGTAAAAAAGATTCCGCATATGGGGTGGAATGTCGTGCATAAAAAGATGGAATCGCCTTTATTGCAAGATTTGGATTCTATTTTTTATTTGTATTTTGTGCATAGTTTTTATGTTAAAAATTTAGAAAATGCAGTTGGGGTTAGCAATTATGGAGTAGATTTTGCTTCTATTGTGCAAAAAGAGAATATTTTTGGAATCCAGCCTCATCCGGAAAAATCACACAATGTAGGGCTTAGGATTCTTAAAAATTTTATAGAGTTATAAGGGGAAATATGCAGATTATTCCAGCGATTGATTTAAAAGATGGTTGTGCTGTTCGGCTTAGTCAAGGTTTAATGGAGAGTGCAAAGATTTATGCAAAAGATCCTTTAGAGTTAGCAAAACATTTTGAATATCTTGGGGCTAAGTATTTGCATATTGTGGATTTAGATGGTGCATTTGCAGGAGAGCCAAAAAATCATAGGGTAATTGAAAGAATTTGTAGGGATTCTAAGCTTAAAATTGAAGTTGGGGGTGGAATCCGTAATGAAGAGATTATTAAAAGTTATATTGATTTAGGTGTTACGCGCGTGATTTTAGGCTCTATCGCGCTTAAAAACCCAGAATTTGCGCTCAAAATGGCAGAAAAATATGCGGTAGTTATAGGTATTGATGCAAAAGATGGCAAGGTTGCAACAGAAGGTTGGGCGAAAAGTGGAAGCACGCTAGCGTGGGAGTTTGCAGAGATTTTTAAAGGAAGCAAAGTAGAGGCTATTATTTGCACAGACATTGCGCGTGATGGAATGCTAAATGGAATCAATGTGGATTTTGCAAAAACAATTCAACAAAAAAGCGAGCTTTTTACCATTGCTAGTGGTGGATTATCAAATCTAAGTGATTTTGAAAAGTTAGAAAATGCTAGAATCAGTGGTGTGATTGTAGGAAAAGCGTTTTATGAAGGGAAAATTGATTTAAAAGAAGTTTTTGAAAAATTTGGAGATAAGTAGATATAAAGTGCATAAAACTTTAGAATTTTATGTTTTCTTATAGGAAATTGTGCTAATATGCTCCGTTAATTTTTCTAATTAGAAGTTTTAATTTTACAAGGAGTTAGCTTTGAAAATGGTTGTTGTTGATGATAGCTCTACGATGCGTAGAATTATCAAAAATACCTTAGCAAGACTTGGTTATAACGATATTTTAGAAGGTGAAAATGGCGTTGAGGGTTGGGAAAAAATGAATGCTAACCCTGATGTCAAGGTTCTAATCACGGACTGGAATATGCCAGAAATGAATGGTTTGGATTTAGTTAAGAAAGTGCGTGCTGATGAGCGCTTTAAAGATATTCCTATTATTATGGTTACAACAGAGGGTGGGAAAGCAGAAGTTATTACAGCGTTAAAAGCAGGAGTAAATAATTATATTGTAAAGCCTTTCACGCCGCAAGTTTTAAAAGAAAAATTAGAAGTTGTTTTAGGTGTAAATGACTAAAGATGGAGTCTTGTTATTATTGCCTAAGCGTTACAGCAAGTGATTATTTATGGCTATTGCAAGATAAAGCACTTGAAATAACAGGTGAGGCGATTGAAGAGATTGAAAATGGATTCCTTATTCGCACGGAAAAATCTAAAGAATATATAGAATTTTTAAAGGCACAATTTGTTTCCTATGCAAAAGAGATAGAGCAAATCTTTGGTGAGACAGTTGGCTTAGAATTAAGTGTTAGTATTTGTGAGAATGAGGATTGGATTGCTAAATACCGCGATTCCATTACCCCTATTGAATGTGGAAGATATTATATCCACCCTTCTTGGTATGCTAAAAAAAATAACAAAATTAATGTTATTATAGATCCAGCACTTGCTTTTGGGAGCGGACATCACGCAAGTACTTTCGGCTGTTTGAAAGCTTTAGATGCATTGGAGCTTCAAAATAAGAAGGTTTTAGATGTGGGTTGCGGAAGTGGGATTTTAAGCATTTGCGCTAAAAAAAGTGGTGCGATTGTGTGGGCTTGTGATACTGATGAAGTGGCAGTAGATTCTACAAAAGAGAATATGCGAAAAAATGGTGTGGTTTTAGATCAAGTCTTTTTGGGGTCTTTACACGTAATTCCACAAAACAAGGAATCTTTTGATATTGTTTTAGCAAATCTTTTAGCCGATATCATTGTGGCACTGCCTTTACGGGATTTTGTAAAAAAAGAAGGATATTTGATTTTATCAGGAATTTTAGAGAAATATTTACAAAAAGTTCTTGATAAATTCAAAGATTTTAAAGTTATATCACAAGAAATTAATACAGAGTGGGTAACTTTAGTTTTACAAAAATAAAAGGATATAAATGCAAAATCTAAATAATAATCAAAATCCACAAGATAAAAAACCCAATGGATTTTTTAACCAAAATCCACTGATGGTTTTTGTGATTTTTGCAATCATTGCTATTGTAGCATTTAAGATGATGTCGCCTAGTGGAGAAGTGAGTAAGTTAAGTGGAGCAAGTACAACACGAACAATTAATTATTATGAGTTAAAAAAGCTTATTGAAAATAAGCAAGTGGATTTTGTTGCCATTGGTCAAACTAATATTAAGGCGACTTCTGAGAGTGGCGGAAGTAAGATAATCTATAATGCTCAGCGCGTCAATCCAGATAATACACTAATTCCTTTACTTGATGAAAAAGGTGTGGAATACACAGGTTATAGTGAGAATAATTGGTTAAGCGATATGCTTTTTGGTTGGGTTTTGCCAGTGTTTATTTTCTTTGCAATTTGGATGTTTTTAGCAAATCGTATGCAAAAAAATATGGGGAATGGAATTTTGGGAATTGGAAGCTCAAAAAAACTTGTCAATGCAGAAAAGCCAAATGTGAAATTTGAAGATATGGCTGGAAATTCAGAAGCAAAAGATGAGGTTGTAGAGGTGGTAGATTTTTTGAAAAATCCTGAACGCTATGCAACTTTGGGAGCTAAGATTCCAAAAGGCGTGCTTTTAGTAGGACCTCCTGGAACTGGAAAAACGCTTTTAGCAAAAGCAGTGGCAGGGGAGGCGAATGTGCCGTTTTTTTCTGTGAGTGGAAGTAGCTTTATTGAAATGTTTGTGGGTGTGGGTGCTAGTCGTGTGCGTGATTTGTTTGAAAATGCAAAGAAGGAAGCCCCAAGTATCATCTTTATTGATGAGATTGATGCTATTGGAAAAAGTCGTGCAGCAGGAGGAATGATAAGTGGAAATGATGAAAGAGAGCAAACGCTAAATCAACTTTTGGCGGAAATGGATGGATTTAGCTCTGATGCCTCTCCAGTAATTGTTCTTGCTGCGACAAATCGTCCTGAAGTGCTTGATCCAGCACTTTTAAGACCGGGAAGATTTGATAGACAAGTGCTTGTAGATAAACCAGATTTTGAGGGGCGTGTGGAAATCTTAAAAGTGCATATTAAAAATATTAAGTTAGCGCGCAGTGTGGATTTATTTGAGGTAGCAAAACTAACAGCTGGGCTTGCAGGTGCAGATTTGGCAAATATAGTAAATGAAGCAGCGCTTCTTGCAGGGCGTAATAATAAAAATGAGGTTGAACAAAGCGATTTCTTAGAAGCAGTAGAGAGGGGAATTGCAGGATTGGAGAAAAAATCTCGTAGAATTTCTCCAAAAGAGAAGAAAATTGTTGCTTATCACGAAAGTGGGCATGCTTTAATTGCAGAGATTACAAAGGGCGCAAAAAAGGTTACAAAGGTTTCTATAATTCCTCGCGGGCTTGCAGCGCTTGGTTATACACTAAATGCTCCTGAAGAAAATAAATATTTAATGCAAAAACATGAATTGCTGGCAGAAGTTGATGTCTTGCTTGGTGGAAGGGCTGCTGAAGAAGTATTTTTAGGAGAGATTTCAACGGGGGCTAGCAACGATTTAGAGAGAGCAACTGATATTATTAAGGCAATGGTAAGTTATTATGGAATGACAGAAGTTGCTGGTTTGATGGTACTTGAGAAGCAACGCAATGTGTTTTTAAATGGTGGTTTAAGTAGTGCTAGAGAATATAGCGAAGAAATGGCGCAAAAAATGGACACACATATCAAGGAAGTTTTAAATGAGCGCTTTACCGCGGTTAAGACTTCGTTAGAGACTTATAGGGAAGCTATTGAAAATATTGTAAAAGAATTATTTGAAAAAGAAAATATTGATGGCGAAAAAGTGCGCGAGATTATTAGAGACTATGAAGAAAAAAATAATATGGAATCGCGTCTTGTAGCATTAGAAAAAGAAGAAGCTTAAAGGAGAGTTATGAAAACAACCACAGAACTTATTGCAAAAGAAGGTTGGAAACCTTTAATCATTGCGCTATTTGGACTTTTGCTTTCTGTGTTGTTAAATTGGAATTTTTTAGCCTTTGTGTTTTTGGCTGTTGTGCTATGTATGGCGTATTTCTATCGTAATTTAGAACGCATTGCTGAAGATATTGCTGATGATTGTGTGTTAGCACCCTTAGATGGCATAATTAAGAATATTCAGAATAAAGAAGATGGAATCCATTTAAGTATTAAAAAACCGATTTGTTTTTGTGGAATGCTTAGAATGCCGTTAGCTAAATTTGGTAAAGCCGGGGAAGCTATGGAGCTAGAGCGTGTTTTTGGACTTAAAAATGGTAAGAGTGCCACTGGGAAGCATGTAAAGATTGCTTTTAAGCGCGATAGGGATAGTGAAACAATGCTCTATTTGACTTTGTATCCAAGAAATTTTTCACAACTTGTTTTGTATTTTTGGGATCTAGATTTTAAATTAGGTGAGCGTTTGGGATTTTTTTTAAGTGGCGATGCAGAGCTTGTAATTCCATTGGAAGCGGAATTAAAAGTAAATATTGAAGATAAGATTTACGCTGGGCAAACATTGATTGCAAGCTTCAAGGAATAGGCAATGCGTATTGATCCGCTTTATATTTTGCCAAACCTTTTTACGGGTGCTAGCATTTATCTAGGAATCTTGGCGATTTCCTATGCATTTATGGGGCGTTTTACTTTAGCATGTTGGCTTGTGCTTGTGAGTTTAATTTTTGATGGATTAGATGGGCGTGTGGCTAGATTAACAGGCACAACAAGCAAGTTTGGGGTGGAGTTTGACTCTTTAGCTGATGTTGTTGCTTTTGGTGTGGCGCCGGCGATGATTTTGTTTTTTTACACAGGATTCCATTATGGAAAATTTGGCGTTGTTGTGGCTGGATTGTATGTTGTGTTTGGAGCAATCCGTCTAGCGCGCTTTAATATTACTACAACTCAAAATGAGCCAAATGTTTTTATAGGTCTCCCTATTCCTGCTGCTGCTGTGTTTGTTGTTAGTTGGTTGCTTTTTGAGATATATTTAAGTAGAATTTACCCTCAATATTCTTATGGCATTTTGCTATTTTTAATGATTGCAAGTCTTGCTGTATCGCTTTTAATGGTGAGTAATATCCGCTATCCTAGCTTTAAAAAGATGAATTTAGAGAAATTTAGTTTTGGGAAAATCATTGTGCTTTTAATGTTAGTGTTGGCAATTTTATTTATCTATCCAATTTTTACAATTGTGACATTGATTACCCTTTATGTATGTTTTGGTCCGAGTCGCGCGATGTATTACTTGCTAGCAAGACGCTTTAATAAGGATTAAAATGCGAACAAAATTTGTTTTTTGTTGTTGTAAAAATCTTTTAACGCTTTCTCTGTATTCCCCGCTGGGTTTGTAGATTTTCTATTAAACATATATTTTAAGGATTTTTAAATGGAAATGATTAAGATTTTTGATACAACTTTAAGAGATGGTGAGCAAAGCCCAGGTGCTTCTATGAATACAGAAGAAAAAGTCAAACTTGCTTTACAATTAGAACGACTTGGTGTAGATATAATGGAAGCCGGGTTTGCAGCAGCAAGTCCGGGGGATTTTGAAGCCATCAGTAGAATTGCTGAAGTGGTGCAAAATAGCACAATTTGTTCTCTAGCGCGTGCGATTCCAAATGATATTGAACGCGCAGCAAAGGCATTAGATAGAGCCAAACAAAAGCGTATTCATACTTTTATTGCCACAAGCCCTATCCATATGGAATTTAAGCTAAAAATGCAACCTAATGAAGTGCTAAAACGCGCAGTTGAAGCAGTTAAGCTTGCTAGAAGCCTGTGTGAAGATGTGGAATTTAGTTGCGAAGATGCGTGTAGAAGCGATATAGGATTTTTAAAAGAAGTGGCTCTTGCCGTGATTGAAGCAGGTGCTAAGACTTTAAATTTACCTGATACAGTTGGCTATCGTCTGCCACAAGAATTAGGATATATTATAAAAGAGCTTAAATCTTGCGTTGGGGATTTGGCAATTTTATCTGTGCATTGTCATAATGATTTAGGATTAGCGGTTGCAAACTCGCTTGCTGGAATTCAAAATGGAGCAAGGCAATTAGAATGCACGATTAATGGGCTAGGCGAAAGAGCTGGAAATACCGCACTAGAAGAAGTTGTGATGATTTTGAAAACGCGTAAGGATATTTTTGGGGATTTAGAGACGCGTATTAACACCAAAGAAATTTACGCAGCAAGCAAGCTGGTTGCTGATATTACAGGAATTTGTCCGCAACCTAATAAGGCAATTGTAGGAAAAAATGCCTTTGCTCACGAGAGTGGAATCCATCAAGATGGAATGCTTAAACATAGGGAAACTTATGAAATTATGTCCGCAAGTGATATTGGGATTCCGCAAGATAAGGGCTTGGTGCTTGGAAAGCATAGTGGAAGAGCGGCGTTTAAGGATAAATTAACAAGTTTAGGATTTAATGATTTAACCAAAGAAGCCCTTGATAACGCATTTGAGAAGTTTAAGGTTCTGTGCGATAAGAAAAAAGAAGTGTATGATGAGGATATTCGCGCACTTCTTACAGAAGAGGCAACAAAGATTCCACAAGTTTTTGAATTGCTTGCAATGCAAATTAGTAGTGATTCTAATGGCGTGCCTTATGCAGCAATTTCTATCTTAAAAGATGGGATTAGTCGTATTGATGCGGCAATTGGGAATGGGAGTGTGGATGCGATTTTAAAAACCATTGATAGAATTAGTGGATACAATGGAATCTTAAAAGATTATAAAGTAGAAGCCGTGAGTGAAGGTAAAGATGCGCTTGCAAAAGTTGTTGTAAAAGCAGAATTTGAACCTAATAAACCTGCATTTATCGGACATGGATTGCATTTGGATACTTTACAAGCCACAGCTAAAGCGTATCTTGGTGCGTTAAATAGTTATTTGTCAATGCGTTCTTTAATTGCTAAATAAGGGTATTTTGGGGAAAAGGATTTCTTGATTTGGATTTGAGATTTAGAGTGTCGATAGACTCTACAAATCCAAATAATGAAACAGACGAAAATTTTGTGGTTTTGTTTAGTTGTCTGTGTGATAAATACATAATCTTTGATATTTTAGGTTTAATAAAAAGTTTATTTTTAATCAAATATTTTTAGAAAAATATTTGATTATTTTAAGTAATATATTTTAGTAATATGTTTGTTTTTTGTCTTTTATCTTGATCTCTATTTTAGATATTTTACAATAAAGCTTAAGAGTTATAAGTAATGCTTCTTAGGCTTTATGTTTGCTGGAAAATTAGAGAGAAATAAAGCTTTTGTTTAAGTATGTTTGGATAAAATGCGCAGAATTTTTTTAAATCAAAAGGTAGATTATGAGTGGAATTTTGTTGATTTTGCAATTTGTGCTGGCAATTTTGATTACAATTGTTGTAATGATGCAAAAAAGCTCAAGTATGGGACTTGGAGCATATAGTGGTAGTAATGAGAGTTTATTTGGAGCAAAAGGTCCTGCTGGATTTTTAGTGAAGCTTACCTTTGCACTTGGCTTACTTTTTGTATTAAATACTATCGCGCTTGGTTATCTTTATATGCAAGATGCTAAGCGTTCAATTATCGATGGAGCGGAGATTCCAGCATCTTCCGTTCCTGCTGTGCCTGTTGCGCCGGCTCCTTTAGAATCAGGGATCCCTGCGCAAAATACAGAATCTAAATAAAGGAAGTCTATATGGAAGCAATTTATACGCACACAAAAGAAGCAATGGATAAAAGTATTGAAGCGATGAAAAAGGAATTTGGAACTTTGCGTAGCGGTAAGGTTTCTGTTTCTATTCTTGATCACATTCGCATTGATTATTATGATACTCCAACGCCGCTTAATCAAGTTGGCTCTGTTATCGCACAAGATGCTAGCACGATTGTAATCACGCCCTGGGAAAAAAATTTACTAAAAGATATTGAAAGAGCAATTCAAGAAGCAAATATTGGTGTAAATCCCAATAATAATGGCGAGACAATTAAACTCTTTTTTCCTCCGATGACAAGTGAGCAAAGAAAAGAGATTGCTAAAGAAGCTAAGAATATAGGCGAAAAGGCAAAGGTTGCAATTCGCAATATCAGAAAAGATTCCAATGATAAGATTAAAAAGCTAGAAAAAGATAAGGAAATTAGCGAAGATGAGTCCAAAAAAGGTCAAGATGAGATTCAAAAATTTACCGATAATGCCACAAAAAAGATTGATGAGTTAGTTAAACACAAAGAAGAGGATTTGTTAAAAATCTAGTTGGAATCTAAATAAGGAATACCATGGATATCGCACAAATTTACAAGAATGCAAACGCGCTGTTAGAAGGGCATTTTTTATTAAGCAGTGGAAGACATTCGCCTTTTTATCTGCAATCTGCAAAGGTATTGGAAAATCCGAAAGTAGCTGAGAATTTAGCATATGAGCTTGCGTCTTTAATTCGCAAATCTGGGATCAAGGTGGATTGTATTTGTTCGCCTGCTCTTGGTGGGATCTTAGCGGGCTATGAGTTAGCGCGCACACTTGGAGTTCGCTTTATTTTCACAGAGCGTGTAGAGGGCGCAATGGCGTTAAGACGAGGCTTTGAAGTGAAGCCTAAAGAGAGAGTTATTGTTTGTGAAGATATTATTACTACAGGTGGTTCTGCAATGGAATCTGCAGGAGTTATTAAGGCTTTAGGGGCTGAAATTGTAGGTTTTGCAGCCTTAGCAAATCGAGGTATTTGTAATCGTTTTAATGCACCAAAGAATACGGAAGCTCCAGATTGCAAGCTAGATGTAAGTCTCCCCTTGTTTGCATTAGAAGATTTTATCTTTGAAACTTATGAAGCAAAAGATTGTCCATTGTGCAAGCAAGGATCGCAGGCTATTAAACCGGGAAGTCGTGGAAATTAGGAAGGATAGTGCGCTGGAGAAAGGTTAAACAAGGCAAAGAATTACTTAAAGAAAAGAATTTTAAAAAAGATTCTATAATTGCACTTTCAAAGCCTGTGCGGTTAGAGTCTAAAAATTTTAAAAATCTCCCTTTAAAATTGCACAAAGAGTTAGAGAGTAGTGGTTCTAAGGCGCTTTTTTATGCTGGGTTTTTAGAGCGCGGCAAGGCGCAAGTGATTGATACTTTTATGATTTATATGCCTCTTTTGTATGTTTTAACCTATGTTGTTATTGGCAGTGCGCAAGGATTCCGTGAGTCTAGTTGGGCTCCGGCTGTTGGGGTGTTGGTTTATGCAAGTATTGTGGCACTGCTTCTAGCACTCAAGGGGCAAACACCTGGAAAAAAGGCATATGATTTATGGATTGTGCGCGAAAATGGAAAAAAAGTTACATTTCTTTTTGCATTTTTTCGCTTTTTTGGTTTTTTGGTTTCTGGCACGAGCGTTATTGGAATCTTATTGCCGCTGTGGCGCAAGGATAAAAAAGCATTACACGATATATTGTTTCAAACAATTGTGCTAAGAAAAGGTTAATTATTAATTAAATTTACTTTTGGCATAATTACTAACTTTTAAATTATTGAGGGAGTCTTTTAAAATGGACGGAAGATTATTTACCTTTTTTGGAATGATTAGCCACGATCATGACTTTATTATCGCAATCCACACAGTGTTAGTTGCTGTAATTGCGATTGTTTTAGCAAAACTTGCAACTTCTAAGCTGCAAGTTGTTCCTGGCACTATACAGAATATTTTTGAAGCGTTTTTGGGTGGTGTAATTTTTATGGCAAAAGATGTTATTGGAGAGGAGAAGGCTCGTAAATATTTGCCTTTAACTGCTACAATTGCCCTTTTTGTTTTTTTGGCAAATTTAATCGGAATTATTCCGGGTTTTGAAGCGCCTTCATCAAGTTTGAGTTTTACACTAACGCTTGCTTTAGTTGTGTTTGTATTTTATAATTTTGAAGGAATTCGCACTTTTGGCGTTGTGAAATATTTTGCACACTTTGCTGGACCTATCAAGCCACTAGCGCCTTTAATGTTCCCTATTGAAATCATCTCACATTGTTCAAGATTAGTTTCTTTATCTTTCCGTCTTTTTGGAAATATCAAGGGAGATGATATGTTCTTGCTTGTAATGCTTATGCTTGCCCCTTGGGTTGCACCTCTTCCAGCATTTTTGCTTTTAACATTTATGGCATTTTTACAAGCATTTATTTTTATGATTCTAACTTATGTTTTCTTGGCAGGAGCGGTTTTAGAAAGTGAGGAAGCCCATTAAGGCTTACCTTATAACTGACCCTTTTCTCTATCCGCAATCTCCTTTAGAATTCTATAAATTTTATCAAAAAGTTTTAAAAAAACACCGCCCACAATTTGCTGCCTACCGCGATAAAACAATGTTATTTGACTCTAGATTATTAGAAATCTTTTTAGAGTTAAATTGTAAATTTAATGTAATAAGCTTGATAAATTCTAATGCCAATTTAGGTTTAAAATTAGGTTTTGATGGAGTGCATTACAACGGAGCGCAATTAGATCAAATCCAAAATTATAAAAAAAGATTCCAATATGTTTTTTATAGTGCGCATAATTTGCAAGATTTAGATAAAGCAGATAAAATGGGAGCTAGTGGGATTACAATCAGCCCGATTTTCCAAAGCCCAAACAAAGGAATTCCGCTAGGCATTGAGTTTTTAAAACGCATTAATCTAAAGGATTATCAAGCAGAAATTTTTGCACTAGGTGGGATTGTTACAGAAATAGAAATTAATGTTCTAAAGCAAACGCAAATTCATAACTTTGCTTCCATTCGATATTTTTTAAATTAGATTGTTATTTGTAGAATATTTATGCGTTAAAGTTGGAATTAATTACAATATTTTGATATATTAATTTAAATTTATTTCATATTTTATATGATTTTAAAATATATAAATAAAATATTTATTAAAATTCTTATTTAACTTTTTTGCACAATAAGCAAACTTTATTGCTTGGATTGGAAAGTTATTTTTTAACTTTTTAAAAAGCATTAAAATATTTTTATTGCTAAATACTAACTCCGTTTCTTTAGGTATTATTTTTTATGCTTTTGATACAATTTAATTACATTTTTGTCTTAATATAGAGCATAAAACTTTATATTTGCCATAATAAACTTAGCAAAAAATGAAGGGATTTTATCGTGTTGAAATATAAAGATAATAAGAAAATTATCGCCGTTATTGTGTTATCAAATGTGTTGATAAGTGGGTTAAACGCACAGATTATCTATGCCGATAAGTTTTTCTATCGCGATTTTTTGGACTTAGGGCAGAATAAGGGGGCGTTTAGTGCTGGGGCGGAAAATGTCGTTATCCACTCTAGCAAAACCCCGGGTGTGTCTATGAGCTTTGAAGCTCCTATTATTGATCAATCTGCTAGAAGTAATAATGGTAACTCTACAGCTTTGGGCAGAAACTTTGTTATCACCGCCACACATGTAGTAGGGACTAGTGGCAGTAGTAATAATGCACTTGCTAATTCTGGCAATACAGAGATGAGACGCTGGGGGCAGACAACTTATAGCACAGGTGAAAATGATAAATCTAAAAATTATGGTTTTGATGTGTCTTTTGCTCGGTTTAATAAATATATTGTAGAGGGAGAGACAGAAATTTTTGATGCGGGATTGCAATCAGATACTAGCACTGCTAGTAAACCCAATGCAAGTCTAGAAAAGCAGAATCTAGAGAAGCTAAAAGCGTATTTGGAAAGCAATAAAGATTCTAATGGTAATCTTCTTGTGTTTCAAGCAGGTTCAGGGACATTAAGCCTTCTTAATGCTCCAGGCGGTGGATTTAGTAACGCTGGGATAGCTGCAATTACTGGGACTCGTGGCGGGAGCTTTAGCAGTGCGATTGATTTTGGTAAAATCACTTACCAAAATTCAAAGGCTAATCAAAATGTAGATGCTAGGGGGCTCCAAATAGTAGAACGCACCGATCTCACTTGGGTTAATTCCATAAGCCCGGGCGATAGCGGAAGTGGATTCTACATCTATGATAAGACGAAGCAAAAGTGGGTGCTACTTGGTGTAACTGCTCAAGCGGATTTCGTGGGTGGTGGGACTTCTGCCATTGCTGTGGCGACTAAGGAAGATTTTGAGAAGTATAAAAAGCAAAATGAGCAAGAGATAGATTTAAAGGGGAGTGACTGGACTTACGATGGGCAAGGATTTCAGAATGGAGCTTGGATAGGTAAGCAAAACAATAAAGACTTGGTTTTTAGTAATGGCGGTAGCATAGAAACCCAAAAAGATATACGCCTACTAGACAGCGGACAGATAGGTGGTTTTGTCTTTAAAGCAAAAGATGGGGCAAATGTGAGTAACCCTACAACTTATAAAATCACAAGTGGCACACAAAGTAACGGCAAACTTTTTGGCTTTGACGGAGCAGGGCTTGATATTGATGAAAATGTTAAGGTAGAGTGGGGGCTTGGCTTTATTAGTGGCAAAACAAGCGTAAATGATTCTTTGCATAAAGTTGGTAAAGGCACATTAGAGATTAAGACAGGTGCAAATGCCGAGCAGGGCTATCTCCGCGTGGGCGATGGAAAGGTAATTTTCAATACAGATTCTCAAGTGTTTAAAGGTGTGTATCTTACAAGCGGGCGTGGGACTTTGGAACTAACAAAGGATAAGGCGCAGGCTTTTGGTGCAGTGGCTGTGAAACCACCGCTAGATTCGCAGATTCAGCACCATTTTAAACTAGAGCAAAACGATGTAGATAACCTTGGAATCTATTTTGGTAATGGTGGTGGGAACTTGGACTTAAAAGGTAATAGTCTAACGCTTAATGCCATATCAAGCAATGATTCTCGTGCAAATATTATTAATACAGATTCTACTTTAAGCAATATGATTATTGAGGGCTTGGGGTATGAGAATAAAAAGAAAACACAAAATAAAGCTAATACCATTATTCACGCAAGTTTTGGGCAAAGCACAGATTCTAAAAATGATAATGCAGATAAAAATAACAATATAAACCTTATCTATAAAGGCGATGATAAAACTCCCATAAGTGATGATAAAAAGGTGGCGCTTGTCTTTGATGGGAATGTTGATGCTAAAGGGCTAGAAGTAGATAATGGCAAAGTTGTTTTACAAGGACATCCTACAACTCACGCGTATATTAGAAATGAAAACATAACAACAAACCTTGGAGTAAAGAATTTTTTAGAGCTTGTGAAAAAAGCAGAGGGTGGCACTTTGCCTAGCTGGATGGATCTAAGTCGTCCTAGCACGCTAGAGCAGCCAGACTGGGATCATAGAGTGTTTAAAATCGGCATGATTGATTTAAAAGAATCTCGGCTTGATGTAGGGCGTGAGACGACTTTGGAGGGTAAAATCAAGGCAGATTCTAACTCGGCGATTAACTTTGGCGGGGATATAGAGCATTATATTGATAAAAAGGACGGCGAAAACACCACCGGCAATGGCTTTGAGTATCAGCAAATTGTGGAGAAAAATAAGCTAAAAGAAGAAACGCAGAAAATCGCAAATCAAACAATCCACTTTAAAGGCGAGATTGAAGCAGATGGCACAAAGATAAACTCAAGCATTTATGACTTTAATGCCAAGCTTGACTTAAAAAATCAAGCAAGTTTAAAAGCAGACTTTTTAACGCTTGATAGGGAAACGCACAAAACCGGTGCGATTCTAATGATGAATAACAGCACTGCGGAAGTTAAGAATCTTATCTTTAAAGGGATTCAAAATAGTGATAGCAATATTGTTGATATACAAGGCACTTCAAAGCTTGAAATTGCACAATCACTAGGCTTTGAAAAATCAACCTTTGACTTAAGCAATCTCAACTCTATGGGAAATTTCACAAAGCCTACAAGTTATGATATTTTTGTTAAGGATAAATCAACCATTACTGGCACAAGCACAGCAATTACTGGCAATGTTGGAGTGATGAGCGAATCTAGTCTAAGCCTAAAATCCATAATGCTAAAAGATACAACAACGCAAGGGCAAGAGTCTAAACCCGAAAATCTCAAAAATTCCATTATAGTGGAGGGCAAAGAATCTAAATTGCAAGTGCAAGATAAAATTAGCTCTACAAATCAAGATAATACGCTGATTGTCGTTAATGGATTTAGGGAAACGACAAATAGCAAGGTTAAAGATGTGGTGCATTCTGCGATTTTAAGCGCGAATGGAGGCATTGAGCTACAAGGCACAGAATCGCGTGGGTTAAGCCAAACTTGCAACGGAGATAAATCTGGTGTAGATTGTTTTAATGATAAATCTATGAATAGTAAGATTAGCAATATTGTGCTAACAACTGGGGGCAAAATAGATTCTAACTTTAAAGCTACAAATTTACAACTCAATGTTAATGTAGATAAAGATTCTAGCTTTTTGGGTAGTGGTAAAACGCTCACAGCAGATAAGTCAAGCGTGGCATTAAATTTTGAGTTAGGCGGTAAAGAACAAGAGTTTAACATTGACGCAAAGCAAAAAAGCCATATCACGCTCACCGCTCACGCTAAAGAATCTTTGGCAAAGGACTCTAAAGCCTTTGAAAAGGCATTAGAATCTTCGCAGTATAAAGGTAAAATCTCTGCGGATAATGGTTCTAAAATAGATTCTAATCTAAGCAATATTACTGCAAGTGTGGATTTAAAAGGTGGAGCTAGTTTAAATGTCAAAAGTGGTGGAATCCTAACGCTTAAAGATAACTTCAATAGCATAAGCTTGAGTGGAGCTAATACGGAGTTAAATGTTGGCACAATTGTGGCGGAGAGTTTAAGCAATCTTACTTTGAATGTGGGACAAGATTCTAAATTTAATGTTACAAACTTTGTGTTTAAGGGCGGCAGTGTGAGTAACGATAGATTCTATGGGGAGAATGTTTGGTTGCAAGATTCCGCCAATGTAACACTAAATCAAGGTGGCACAATTGCGCATAATCTTTACATTGATAGCAAATCTATCTTTAATACCAATCCAAATGAAGCACTACTAAGCGGAGGTAAAAAGCTTTTAATTGGTGGGGAATCTAGCTTTAAAGTGGCAAATGGAAGCGGGACTTTGGGCGTAAATGAGAGCGGAGAGACGATAATTCAAACCGAGATAGGTTCAAAACTAGAGATTAACAAACTTTTAGCGCAAAATGGTAGCAAGGTGTATGTAAGTCTAGATTTAGACAAAGTAGAGAGCAAAAAAGCGAATTCTAGCGAGCAAAAGAACTTCAACATTGAAGCGACAAATGGCAGTAATGTTTATGTCAATAGCTGGGATATGAATCGCCAAAGCTTTAGTAGTGGCAAAACAAGTCTCATTACTGATGAAAGCTCCAGAATCCATTTTGGGATTTTCAAGCATAATATGGCAAACCAAAACTATATAGAATCACCTATTAAGGCAAATCTCACTATTTCTCAACATTTAAGTCTGGAGAATGTTGGTAAGCCTAAGCCAAGTGCTGGGAATAAGGCTGTACAAAATAGCGTAAGTGTTTCTGCGATGACAAGAGATATTACAAGCGAAACTGCCGCAATGCCTACAAATCAAACATTTTCAGAATCTGACCCGCTAAAGCTTGCTACACAAGCTGGCACAAATGATGATAGATTCCACGCGCTAAAATTGGAAGGCAATACTCTGTCAAATGGAGTGGTGCAAAACACAGGTAAAAATCTTACCCTAGAAAATGGCACGCGTATTGATGTAAAACTAGATGAAAGCATAAAAGCACCTGAAAATAGTAGCGGTGGAGATTTTCAGCTTAATAAATACTACACGCTAATTTCTGCAGGGAGCATTACGGATAATCGCACAGATAAGAGAATTTATTTTGATTTCGCAAATGGAAATGCGCCGCTGTATTGGGTTACGCTTGTGGAAAATGGAGAGGTGAAAGTTAAATTTATCAAAGAAGATCCAAGCAGTTATAAGGAGCTATCAAAATATATTAATAATGATAGATTGCTAGAGATTTTAATCCAGCATAATCCACAAGATTCTTTTGTGCAAATGGCAGGAACAGCAAGTCAATATAAAGAATTAGAGGGATATTTGGGAGCTATTGATAAGGATATGGAGCGTATTGCTAAAAATAGTGTGAATACTATTGAAAAGGTGCTTTGGGCAAATAATCAAAGCATTAATACGCGCATTATTCAAGTAAGACACGCACAAAAACACTTTGCTATAACTCCTGTGAAGCTTGCAAGCAATGATACTGAAGCCACATCGTTAGCTATTCAGGAAATTGAGAGTATGAGAGAGAAAAATAATATGTGGCTAAATACGAGTGTGGGGGCTTTTGTGCAAGGTAGAGATGATGAAGCAGATATTAATTTTTATAGCACAAATATTGGCTATGATAGATTGTTTGATATAGGAGATGATGAGTTGATACTTGGTGTTATGGCTGGATTTGGTAAGTCAAATTATGACGCTTCTATTTTTAGCGATAATTCTACGATTGTGAATTTTGGAGTTTATGGGTTGTATCAAACAGGCAATCACGAAATACAAAGCAATCTATCTATTAGCTCTATTAGAGGAGATAGAAGTATGCAGGGTGTTTTGGGGAGTGAAAAAGCGCATACGGATTCTTTGGGATTGCTTTCTCATAATTATTATAAATATAACTTCTTGCTAAAAAAGGGAGAAAATTTTGAATCTCTTTTGAAGCCTGTGGGGCTTTTGAGTCTTGGTTATGATAGTATTGGTGATTATAGAGGGACAAATTACGCACAGCAATCATTTGAATCTTTTAATGTAGGTTTGGGTGCTGGGGTGGAATACGCTCTTGTGAATGAAAAAAATTCCTATATTTTTTCACTCTTAGCAAAAAAGAATCTATATAACTCAGCAGACCAAGTTTTTGTAAGCTTGAGCAATGCCCAAAACTTTATCGGTTATGAGCTTAATCCGGAGCCTTTAACCTTTCAACTTGACTTTATTGGAAAAAATCAATTTGATAATGGTTTTGCGTTACAATATGGGTTTTCGGTGATGAGCGATGTAGATGGCGGATATGGCGGCAAGGGTAATATAAGCCTTGAATATAAATTTTAAAGAAGTGACTAAAATTAAAGTTTATCAATCACAAAGCGATTGTTTTTTAAAAGAATCGGATAAACTTCACGCGTTTTGAGATCTACTAAGAAGCATTCATCACCATTTTCAAGCGTATAACGCTCTATGGGATAAATGCTTAAGCGGCGTTTGACTTCTTCTAAATCTTCGCATAATGCACTAAAGCCAAACATTACGAGTTTATAGCTAAATTCTTCCATAAATTATAGGCTTTTAATGCGCGCCACACCGCTATCAATGGCAGCTTGAGCAACAGCATTTGAGATAAACTCTTTTAAGCGTGTATCAAATGGGCTTGGGATAATGTATTCTTTGCCAAATTCAAAGGCTCTGCCGTGGATTTTCTCTAATTCTTGCTTTAAATCACTTGGAATCTCCGCTCTTGCTAAGTCCGCTAATGCTTTTGCTGCTGCAAGTTTCATCTCTTCATTAATACATCTTGCGCGTGCTTTTAACGCACCTTTAAAGATATAAGGAAACCCTAGCACATTATTGATTTGATTAGGATAATCGCTTCTGCCTGTGGCGATAATTGCATCTGGACGCACTTTTCGCACAAGTTCCGGGCTAATTTCTGGCACTGGATTGCTCATTACAAAAATCATTGGATTAGGATTCATTCCTTCAATATCTTTTGCTTCTAAAATATCTGCTCTTGATAGTCCTAGCACCACATCTGCACCATCAAGCGCGTCTTTATAAGAGTTGATTTCTCTATCTACGATAAAATCTTTTTTAAATCCATTAAGATTGTCTTTGCGGTGCGTGGTGATTGCACCCTTACTATCAAACATTACAATATTTTTTATGCCTAGACTTTGGGCAATTTTTGCACAAGCAATTGCCGCACCACCAGCCCCTAGCACAACGACCTTTAAATCCGCAATATTCTTATTGGTAACCTTTGCCCCATTGATGATTCCAGAAGCAGAGATAATCGCTGTTCCGTGCTGATCATCGTGCATAATAGGGATATTTAAAATCTCTTTTAAGCGAGATTCTATATAAAAACATTCAGGGGCTTTAATATCTTCTAAATTGATTCCTCCAAAAGTTGGAGCGATAGCACGCACAATATCAATAAATTTATCGGGATCTGTTTCATCAACTTCAATGTCAAAGGCATTAATATCGGCAAATTTTTTAAACAACACTGCTTTGCCTTCCATTACAGGTTTTCCTGCAAGTGCGCCAATATCACCTAGCCCTAAAACTGCTGTTCCATTGGAGATAACAGCAACAAGATTGCTTTTTGCGGTGTATTCATAGGCGGTGTTTGGATTGCGCTGGATTTCTTTACAAGGGACGGCAACTCCCGGAGAGTAGGCTAGGGACAAGTCGTGTTCGTTATCAAGCTTGGTGCGTGCAATAACTTCAATTTTGCCACCTTGATGATAGGGGAGAGAATCGGGGTAAGTTTGCTTTAAATCTTCCATTTTGAAGCCTTAAGGGGGGATAAAATTTTGCACGCATTTAAGCGAAATTAATATAAAGAAAAAATGAATTTAAATTTAAATTGTGCTAAATTTGTGTTTTTATATAGCTTTTTTAAATTTTAGATTTTGTGTTGAGCCACTTATATCAGCCTTTTTTGTGGTTTTGTTGCATTGTATTGTGAGATTTCCTCTTAGTGCTTGCGTGTTTAGATTTGTAATAATTTCAGAAGTATGAATGTTTTTGGGGTTGGAATCTTTTTTGTTTTGGAGTGTAAAAGTGCTTAAGAGTGTATTATCTGCTTGGAGTTTATTGTAAAAATGTCCGCTAAAAGTAGCGTTGTCTAGATTTATGCAACTCACTTTATTGAGATTATTTAAGAGCATTCCTTTTTGAAGCTTTAGAGCTATAATGTCAAAATTTATGTGCTTTGTGTGTTCTAAAAAATCGTGTTGAAAATGTAGATTAGCGTGTCCTTCTAGTGTTTTTAAAAAGGTTGGAATCTTTGGAAAAATTGTGTGAATTTGCTTTTGGGAGAGATTTTCTAAGTTAAAGTTTATGCGTTTTGGGTTTAAGATAAGACTGATTTTGGATTCTAACTTTTCTTGTGTGATTGCGCCATTTAGTGTAATAGAATCTTGTGTTGCAATGCCATTAAGGTTTAGCGCGCCATTTAGTAGGCTTTTGTTGTTATAAGAGAGATTTTGGAGTTTGCTAGCATTAATATTTTGAGGGAGATTTAGGCTAAAAGGTGCTAGCGCAATGCTTCCACCTACGCTTTGAAAGCGTATAATGTTAGAATCCAAAATGTAATCTACCACTCCTTTGCCTTGTGCAAGTTCAACTTTGGAATCTAAAGAAAATGCAGTGGAGGGGAAACCAATTTTAGTGTGGGTTTCAAAGAGTGGGCTATTGATAAATAGGTTTTCTCCTTGAATTTGTGCAATGCCTGAGATTCCGTGTGTAAAGTCGCGCAAAAGCACTTTTAGTGATAAGATTCCATTAAGATAAGCAGGTTGATTAAAAAGCTTTAAAAGCGCCATTGCTTGGAGATTATCGCTGTTTAACTCAAGGGTATGGGGATTTAACTCTTTTAAGCTTAGGCGAAAGTCTAGCGGGGAGTTTTCAAGTGTGATTCCGCCTTGGATTAACATATTTTTTATATCACCGCGTGCTGTGCCTTTTGCTAAAAAGATTCCATTTAAGGGGAGTTTAAAAAATGGTGAAAAAGGTGATAAGCTTTGAAGCTTAATATTAAAGTCTGTATTTGTGGCAAGAGAGTGGATATTTGTTGTTCCATTTAAGAGAATATCGCCAATATTAGAGTAAAGGTTGAAAGTGTAATCTAAAGTGTTTTGGGAGATTGTGCCTTGGAATTGCGTGATAAAATGCGTTGGAGAAATCTTTAGATTAAAGGTTTTTAAAAACGCTTCTGTATCTAAATCTCCGCCATCAATGTTTAGTGTAATATTGCCATCAAAGGTGCTGTTGAAAGCCTTTTGGGCTAAGTGGCGGTTAAGCTGTAAATCAAGGCTTAAGATTCCATCGCTATATGGGATAATATTTAGCATTTCAAGTGTTTTAGCAAGGCTTGCATCTTTTGTGGCAAGGCTAATACTTTGGGGAGTTAGATAAGAAAAGGCTATGCTTAAATCACTATGGGCTTGTAAGAGATTGCTACTTGCTTGAATGAAATAGTTTGCAAACTCTCCTGAAAATGTGCCTTCAATCCACGCGTTATTAGGGATTTTTAGGTGCTTTTGCTGATTTTTAAGCGGAAGCAAAAAGCCCTTAGAGTTTAAAAGAAAATCTCCTTGAATGCTTTGGGTTAAAAGAGAGTAATTACCCTTTGCAAAAAGCTCTAAATGCGTATCTAATGCGCTAAAATCCAAAGAAAATGCACTTGGGGTAAGTTTAAAATCACGCGTTTCCCATACAATGCCTGTTTTGGATTCTAAATTTTTAAGGATTAAACTTGCAACAAGGCTATTCCCAAAAGGTGAAAATAACAGCGCAAAAGCTCCACCAAAGAATATGAAAAGCCCAAAAATACAGAGTAAGATTTTGGACTTTAAAAGAGATTTCATTGCGATTTAAATGCGTTTTATAAGCCTTGACAGCGTTTTTTACACTGCTCAGAAGCTGGAGTATTTTTTCCGTGGCGTGTATTGCAATCTTGCAAGCAACCTTTTGTTTTTACTGCTTCACACATTCCACGCACCTTTTCGCATTCTTCAAGACAGCGAGTTTGCCCTTTGCCATCTTTGCGACATTTAATTAAACAATCACGCTTTGCATCATTACAATTAGAGCTTTTGTAAAGAAAAGAATTATTTTCTCCACTGCAAGCACCAAAAAATAAAACAGCAACAAAACCAAATAAAATAAATAATTTTTTCATAAGGCGAAGTCTATTTAAAAAATAGTTTAAAAGAACTTAAAAATAATACAATTTTAAATCAAATTAAGGTAGCATTCAAACTTTATTGTCTTAAAACAAAGGAATTTTATGGATTATAAAGAAACTCTTGTGCTACCTGTTACTAGCTTTCCTATGCGTGGAAATCTTCCACAAAATGAACCTAAAACCTATCTTTCTTGGAAGCAAAAAGGCGTGTATGCAAAAATGCTAAAAAATCGCCAAAACGCCAAAGATAGTTTTAATCTTCACGATGGTCCTCCCTATGCAAATGGGCATATCCACATAGGACACGCGCTTAATAAGATTCTAAAAGATATGGTTGTAAAACACCATTACTTTCAAGGTAAAAAGGTATTTTACACGCCCGGCTGGGATTGCCACGGATTGCCTATTGAACAACAAGTGGAGAAAAAAATCGGCAAAGAAAAAAAGGATAATCTACCAAAAACGAAAATTAGAGAGCTTTGTCGCAAGCACGCACAAGAGTTTGTAGCAATCCAAAAAGACGAGTTTTTGGGACTTGGAATTTGGGGGGATTTTGAAAATCCTTATCAAACAATGGATTTTGCCTTTGAGACAGAAATTTATAAAGCACTCTGTGAAATCGCAAAAAAAGGATTGTTAAAAGAGCGTAGCAAGCCTGTGTATTGGAGCTGGGCTTGCCAAACAGCACTTGCTGAAGCAGAAGTGGAGTATAAAGAAAAAGAAAGCGATTCTATCTTTGTAGCCTTTGATTTGCAACAAGACGCACTAGAAGCTATTAACGCTAAAGAATGTGGAATCCAAAAAGCACAATGCGTAATTTGGACAACAACGCCTTGGACTTTGCCAGCAAATAGCGGGATTGCGCTAAATCCAAATGAAACTTATGCGCTCACAAGCAATGGCAAAATTGTTCTAGCTTCACAAGTGGAAAAACTTGCCCAAAGTGGCATTGTAGAGAATGGAATCCTAAAAACCTTTAGCGCAAAGATTTTAGAAAACAAGCACGCAATTAATCCACTAAATGGCAAGGATTCTAAGATTATCCTAGGCGAACATGTTGCAGTGGGCGAGGGAAGCGGTTGTGTGCATACAGCTCCCGGACACGGAGAGGACGACTATTTTGTGGGGTTAAAATACCATTTGCCTGTGTATATGCCTGTTGATGATAGGGGTTGCTTTGATGAAACTCTAATTAGAGAGCAATTATTGTTTAATCCTGATGAATTTGTAGGAAAATTTGTTTTTGACACACATACGAGAATTTTTGAGCTTTTAGGGGGGAATCTTTTAAAGCATACTAAAATCAAGCATTCCTATCCGCATTGCTGGCGATCTCACCAGCCGATTATTTTTAGAGCAACTGCGCAATGGTTTGTGATGATGGATACTCCCTTTAGTAGCAAGGGAAAAACACTGCGCGAAGTGGCATTAGAGCAAATTGACGCAACGCGTTTTTACCCAGAACACGGACTCCGTAGAATCCGCTCTATGATTGAAGAACGCCCTGATTGGTGCATTTCAAGACAAAGGGATTGGGGTGTGCCTATTGCGTTTTTTAGGGATAAGCGTAGTGGTGAAGTGTTATTAAATGCTGAAATTTTAGATTTTGTAGCAGATATTTTTAGCAAAGAGGGCTGTGATGCGTGGTGGAGTAAGAGTGTAGAAGAGCTTTTGCCTCCAAGTTTTAAAGCACAAAGTGAGCATTTAGAGAAAATCCACCATATTTTAGATGTATGGTTTGATAGTGGAAGCACTTGGAAAGCTGTTTTAAATAACGCAAAATACACAAGTGGCGGTTATCCAGCGCAAATGTATTTAGAGGGGAGCGACCAGCATAGAGGGTGGTTTCATAGTTCCTTGCTTGTAAGCTGTGCGATTAATGAATGTGCGCCTTATCAAAGCATTTTAACGCATGGCTTTACAATGGACGAAAATGGTGAGAAAATGAGCAAATCTAAAGGCAATGTGATTCCACCAGAGAAAGTGTTAAAAGACTTTGGAAGTGAGATTTTGCGCCTTTGGGTGGCACAAAGTGATTATCAAAATGATCAAAGGATTTCAGAAAATATTTTAAAACAAGTGAGCGATAATTATCGCAAGATACGCAATACAATCCGCTTTTTGCTTGCTAATGTGGAATCTTTGGAATCCTTAGAAGTTGAGCATTTTTCACAAATTGATTTGTGGATTTTAAAATGTGCTAAAGAATGCTTTGAAAGTGTCAATCAACTCTTTTTTAATTACGAGTTTTCAAAGGGGTTGCAAGAGTTAAATTACTTCTTAAATGTGGAGTTAAGCGGAATCTATTTGGATTTATGTAAAGATAATTTGTATTGCAATGCGCTAAATTCAAAAGAGCGCAAAGCTGCACAAAGCGTAATGGCTTTAATTTGCGGTAGGCTTTTTGGCTTGCTTGCCCCAATTCTCACTTATACTATTAATGAGGCTCTAAGCCATACGCAAAGTAAGGCGTTATTGGAATCTTGTGGAATCGCAAATGTAGCAAGTTATGATGTGCTAGATTTACTCTATCAGCCTTTGCCTAGCTTTGAAACTCCAAGTGTGGATTTTGAAATGCTTTTAGCCTTGCGTTCAAGCTTCTTAGAGCAAATTGATAGCTTAAAAAAAGAAGGTAAAATCAAATCCACGCTTGAAGTGGATTTAGGGATTCCAACTTCTTTAGAAAATTTTAAGGAATTAAACCTTTGGCTAATGGTGAGTGCTATTAAAGAGAATAGCGAAGCAAACGCGCTTGTAACTTTCACATTCAAGGGCGAGAATTACAAGATTTATCTAGCAAGTGGGCATAAATGTCCGCGTTGTTGGCAGTTTATTAGCAAGCAAGAAGGGCAACCTTGCGCGCGCTGTGCGCAAGTTTTAGAAAATTAAATAGCGCAGGGATTTAATGAAAGGATTTTTTGATTTAACACAGCCAGTAGGGCTTGTTGAAACTTGGGTAAGTATTGTGGTGGTTGTTTCTGCAATGTGGCTTGGATTTGCTTTGTTAAAGCGCTTAAAAAATAAGGAATAAAATGCAAGACAAGTGATAGCGCTAAAAATTAACAACACAATCCAAAAGTAACTTTAAATAAAAGGAGTGTTTTTGCAAAGAATAGGGTTGCCTCTAGCAATTTTAATATTGTGCTATATTTTTTATATGCATAAAGATAGCGTTGAGATTATCGCAGGCGTTGGGATTTTCTTGTTTGGAATGCTAACGCTTGAAGATGGGTTTAAGCTTTTAAGTGGTGGTGTGCTAGAAAAGATTATGAAAAAAGCAACTTCTAACACACTAAAAAGCATTATTTTTGGAACAATTTCAACGGCTCTTATGCAATCTAGCACGCTAATTTCGTTGTTTGCGATTTCTTTTGTGTCTGCTGGAATTATTACCTTAGCACAAGGCGTGGGTGTGATTTTTGGAGCAAATCTTGGAACAACGACAGGGGCTTGGATCATCGCTGGAATTGGGATTAAGGTTAATATCGCAGAATACGCCTTGCCACTAATTGCCATTGGTGTGATTTGCCTTTTTGTGAAAGATAGAATTACGCGCGGAATCGGATATGTGCTAGTTGGAATCGGATTTATCTTTCTTGGAATTTATTACATTAAAGAGGGCTTTGATGTATATAAAGAAATGATAGATTTGACACAATATGCAGTAAGTGGCTTTAAAGGTGTGCTTGTCTTTACTTTTATTGGAATCCTTTTTACTATCGTTGCCCAAAGTAGCCACGCAACTCTTGTAATTGTTATCTCCGCGCTTTCTGTCGGGCAAGTAACCTATGAAAACGCGCTTGCAATGGCGATTGGCGCAAACATTGGTTCAAGCGTTACAACAGCACTTGGCGCAATAAATTCAAATATTAATGGTAAGCGACTAGCTTTAGCGCATATTGTATTTAATGGAATCACAGCCATTGTGGCGATTGTCTTTATTAATCAAATGTTATTTTTAGTAACTGCAATTAGCGACTTTTTAGACATTCAAGATGATATGCTAAGGCTTGCAGTTTTCCATACATTGTTTAATTTAATTGGAATCCTTTTAATGCTCCCTTTTATTCCAAAGCTTATTCACTTGCTTTATTTAATGGTGCGCAACAAAAAAGATAGCGATTCTGGCGCGCCGTTGTATTTAGAAAACTCTGCGCTAGATTATGCAGATACTTCCTTAGAAGTTTTGCGCAAAGAGATTAAGCACCTATATAACAATGCTTTTGGGATTATCTCGCATAGCATTGGTTTCAATCGCCGTGATATTAAGTCTTTTGAAGCCCTTGAAACGCTTGCGAAAAACAAAGCAATGCTTAAAAAAGATATTGATATTAATGAGTTGTATGAAAACACGATTAAGCCCCTTGATAATGCTATTATGGAGTTTAGTATCAAGGCTAAGGCACACATTGAAAGCGATGCGCAAAACCACTCATATTATAATTTGCAGCTTGCTACACAAAATATCGTAGAAGCAGTGAAATATATGCTTTTGTTACAAAAGAACATTCAACGCTATTCTTTGAGCGAAAACAAGGCGTTAAGTGATGAGTATGACGCGATTAGAAAGTCGCTAGCTAGGCTCTTACGAAGTGTTGAAGAGCTAAAGATTACGCCAGAAGATGACAACGCGCAAGTGCTTAAGAAAATTAAAGCGTGTAAAAATGAGTTTTCTTATGATGATTTGTATATTGTAAATAAAACAGAATTGCTTGTGTATAATCAGAAAATCACCTTAGCACAATCCACTTCTTTAATAAATGATTTATCCTTTGTGCGCTCCATTGCAACGAAGCTTTTAGGGGCGATTGATTGCTTGTATATTACGCATAATACAGATAAAAAAGAAGATAATATACGCCAAATTACTGCTTAAGGAACTCCCCTTAGGCATTTCTTTTTCAAGCCTAAACATAAAGGCTTGGGTATAAAAAGTAATAAGAAAAATAAATTAAAAATGTTTTATTTATTTTTCTTATGTAAAGAAGTATAATTACACATTTTTATTTTTACAAATAAGGGAGAAATAAATGCAAAACAATGTTCAATTAACCCAGCGGGGGGGGGGGCAAATCCTAATTATCAGCCACTAAAACGACTTACTTCTTCAATCTTTTATGGTTCATTAGTTTTAACAACTTTTCTTACAAATGTCAATGCGCAAGATATTGAAATTGCCCAAAAAAATAATGCTCCACTTACTGTTACTGGGGGAACAAATAATGTTACAATAAAAAATGGTGCTAGCGTGCAGAAAGGGACTCCAACTGCTGGTGGAAATCAAGCTAGTAACTCTTCCATTGGTGTGGGTGGTAATGTTGGGACTATCATTGTAGAAGAAGGTGCTAGGTTGGATGGTAGGATTTATAGTAATAATGCGAAAATTAACAAAATAGAAGTTAATGGTAATATAGGTGTTGGAGGTAGCAATTCCAGTATTATTAATTTTAATGGGACAAACATAAATACAATTGAGATAGGAAAGAATGCTGTCCTTCAAGGTAAAATTTTTAATACATACTATAATAATTTAGGGTCTAGTAGTGGTAATAGCATAATTTCTAATATTAATATACAAGGTTCTGTTCATAGTCTTGATAATCAATCTGGCACAATGAGTAATGTCCAAATTACCAATGGCGGTAAGGTTAATAATGGTATTAGTAACAAAGGCACAATGAACACTATCCAAATTACCAATGGTGGTGGCGTTAATTGGATTGGAAACCATAGTCAAGGGACAATTGATAATGTTACTATTGATGGTGGCACTATTAAAAGTGACATCAATAATCAAAATGGTTCAATAAATAAGATTAATATTGACAACAATGGTTCTGTCGGTTCAATTACAAATGGAGATGGCAACACAAATTCTACAATAGGTTCTATACAAATTAGCAACAAAAGTAACATTAATGGCAATATCACTAATAAGGCAACTATCACAAATGGCATCTCCATCAATGGTGGAACAATAGGTGGCGACATTAAAAACAGCGGAACCAATGCAAAAACAGGAAACATTACTAT